>Ga0335083_10010936_pt1 | contig 10925 bp, 9 predicted proteins | sample Lox_Sample_42_FD_206716 | JGI IMG/M metagenome (GOLD analysis project Ga0335083, IMG submission 206716) | Soil microbial communities from Loxahatchee National Wildlife Refuge, Florida, United States - Lox_Sample_4.2 | ecosystem: Environmental > Terrestrial > Soil > Wetlands | place: USA: Florida... | reverse complement strand
AAAGCCCGATACCCCACAGGCGGCCGGCAATAACAGCGGCACGCTCGCGCCGGTGCTTCCGCTGCGCGATATCGTTGTATTTCCCCACATGATCGTTCCGCTCTTTGTCGGCCGCGAGAAGTCCGTACGCGCCCTCGAAGAGGTGATGAACGACGAAAAGCAGATTCTGCTGCTCACCCAGAAGAACAAGGACGACGACGATCCGTCGGTCGAAGGCCTGCACAGCGTCGGTACCATGGCGACGGTGCTCCAGCTCCTGAAGCTGCCCGACCAGACCGTTCGCGTGCTTGTCGAAGGCAAGGGCCGCGCCCGCGTGACCGGCTTCGTGCCGCGCACCGACTTCTTCCAGGCGACGATCGAGAAGATCCCGGATTCCACCGGCGACGCCAAGGAAGCCGAGGCGCTGATCCGCACCGTCAAGACGAACTTCGAGCAGTACATCAAGCTGAACAAGAAGGTCCCGGCCGAGACGCTGGCTTCGGTCGCGCAGATCGAAGACCCGGCGAAGCTCGCCGACACCGTCGCCGCGCATCTGTCGGTGAAGATCTCCGACCGTCAGGCGCTTCTTGAAACGCTCGACACCACTGCGCGCCTTGAGAAAGTCCTCTCGCTCATCGAAGGCGAGATCGGCGTGTTGCAGGTCGAGCGCAAAATCCGTTCGCGCGTGAAGCGCCAGATGGAGAAGACTCAGCGCGAGTATTATCTCAACGAGCAGCTCAAGGCGATCCAGAAAGAACTCGGCGAAGGCGACGAAGGCCGCGACGAGATGAACGAGCTGGAAGACCGCATCCGCAAGACCAAGCTGTCCAAGGAAGCGCGCGAGAAGGCGCAGGCCGAAGTGAAGAAGCTTCGCTCGATGTCTCCGATGTCGGCGGAAGCCACGGTCGTGCGCAACTACCTCGACTGGATGCTCTCGCTGCCCTGGGGCAAGAAGAGCAAGGTCAAGAAGGACATCAAGCTCGCCGAAGACATCCTGCACGAAGATCACTTCGGGTTGGAGAAGGTGAAGGAGCGCATTCTTGAGTATCTCGCCGTGCAGCAGCGCGCCGGGAAGATCAAGGGTCCGATCCTCTGCCTCGTCGGCCCGCCGGGCGTCGGCAAGACGTCGCTGGCGAAGTCCATCGCGAAGGCCACGGGCCGCGAATATGTCCGCATGTCGCTGGGCGGCGTGCGCGATGAAGCGGAGATCCGCGGTCATCGCCGGACCTATATCGGCTCCATGCCGGGCAAGGTGATCCAGTCGCTCAAGAAGGCGAAGACGGCGAACCCGCTCTTCCTTCTGGACGAGATCGACAAGCTCGGCGCCGACTGGCGCGGCGATCCTTCGAGCGCGTTGCTCGAAGTGCTCGATCCGGAGCAGAACCACACGTTCCAGGATCATTATCTGGAAGTGGACTTCGATCTGTCCGACGTGATGTTCATCACCACGGCCAACACGCTGCACATGCCGCAGCCGCTGATGGACCGCATGGAGATCATCCGCATCCCCGGCTACACCGAGGATGAGAAGGTGGAGATCGCCAAGCGCCACCTCATCGGCAAGGAAATGGAGGCGCACGGCCTCAAGCCGGAAGAGTGGAAGATCAGCGACGATGGTTTGCGCGATCTGATCCGCTACTACACGCGCGAAGCGGGCGTGCGCAATCTCGAGCGCGAGATCGCCAGCCTGACCCGCAAGGCGGTGAAGGAGATCGTTTCCGGCAAGGCCGCGTCGGTCGAAGTGACGCCCGAGAACCTCGGCAGCTACGCCGGTGTGCGCAAATGGCGCTACGGCGAGGTGGAGAGCGAGGACCAGGTCGGTGTCGTCACAGGTCTCGCCTGGACGGAAGTCGGCGGCGAGACAATGCAGATCGAGTCCGTCATGCTGCCCGGCAAGGGCCGTATGCAGACCACCGGCAAGCTCGGCGACGTGATGAAGGAGTCGATCGACGCAGCGCGCTCCTATGTGCGCTCCAAGGCGACGAGCTTCGGCATCAAGCCGCCCACCTTCGACAACAAGGACATCCACGTACACGTGCCGGAAGGCGCCACGCCCAAGGACGGTCCGTCGGCTGGTGTAGCGATGGCGACCTCCATCATCTCGGTCATCACCGGCATCCCGATCCACCGCGATGTGGCCATGACGGGCGAAGTGACGCTGCGCGGCCGTGTCCTGCCGATCGGAGGCTTGAAGGAGAAGCTGCTCGCGGCCCTGCGTGCCGGCATCAAGACGGTGATCATCCCGGCCGACAACGAGAAGGATCTGGCCGAGATCCCGGACAACGTGAAGACGGGAATGAAGATCGTGCCGGTGCGCAATGTCGAGGAGGTGCTGAAGGTGGCGCTGACCCGGCAGCCCGAGCCGATCGACTGGGACGAATCGGCGATGGTCCCGCCCGGGCCGGCGGCCACGCCGCCCGACGACGCGATCGTCACGCACTGATCCCTGTTGGACAGAAGGGAAGGGGCCGCCATGCGCGGCCCTTTTTCCTTTTCATCCCAGGCGGTTGGCCGTCGGCCGGGTAACCGCTCGCGCAACCGTTAAGCAAAAAACCCGCCGATTCCCTGGATTTCGCTTTGACGAGGCGGCCCGGCCGCTCCTAGACTCAGAGAATTCGGGACTGAATCGCTCGAAAGGAGCCTCTCCCCCATGAACAAGAATGATCTGACGCAACATCTTTCCGACCGCTCGGGCCTCGCCAAGAACGACGCCGCCAAGGCGGTTGACGGCGTTTTCGACATCATCACGGACGCCTTGAAGGCGGGCGACGAGGTGCGGTTGACGGGATTCGGCGTATTCGCTGTGGCACAACGCGCCGGCGGCAAGGGCCGCAATCCGCAGACGGGCGCAGAAATCACAATCAAGCCATCGAAGCAGCCCCGCTTCCGCCCGGGCAAGCAGCTCAGAGACGCGCTGAACGGCTGAGTTTCTTATCGCCGCCACGGTGCCAGGACGGTGTAGACCGGCACCGCGGTTGGCGAACTGCGCTTCACCGAAATCAATCCCCGCCGCTTCAGGCGAGCGATTGCTGCTTGGATGCTCGACTTCGACAGCCCGGTCTCGACCGCGAGTGTGCTGAGGCTCACCTCGATACGCCGTCCGGCGCCTCCGCTCGCGTGCCACAGCTTGAGGAAGACGATAAAGGCTGAAGACGCACGATCGTGCCCGACGAGATCGGGCAGCAGCGTTTCGATCACGTAGTCGTCCGGCGGCGCTTTCCTGACCATCACTATAGTAGGCATTGGACGGCTTGCCCGCGCAAGCCATGACCCTTAGCGATGCTTCCCGGAAAAGCGATGGAGCCAGCGATGATTACCCATCTCAAATTCATGAGCATTCCGGTTGCGGATCAGGATCGCGCGCTGAAATTCTACACCGAGAAGCTCGGCTTCAAGGTGGCGACCGATCAGGCGATGCGGCCGGGTCGGCGCTGGATCGAACTGCGCATCGGCAAGGCCGAAACGCGTGTCGTCCTGTTCACGATGGAGGGCGAGGAGGGCCGCGTCGGCACGCAGATGAACTGCTCGATGGCCTGCGACGATGTCGAGGCCACCTATCGCCAGCTTTCCGAGCGGGGCGTGGAATTCGAGGGCCCGCTGCAGAAGCAGCCCTGGGGCAGCTACGTCATCATGAAGGATTCCGAAGGCAACCGCTTCGTCGTCGGCTCCGGTTAGACCATTTGCCTCGCATGGTCCGGCTGACGTCGGCGAGGTCCGCTGATATAGATGGCGCCTCGGGCGGTTAGCTCAGCCGGAAGAGCACATCGTTTACACCGATGGGGTCGGCGGTTCGAACCCGTCACCGCCCACCAGTCTACGCCGCGCAGCGGCGGAGACTGCCACGGCGAAGCGCGCCAGCGCGAAGCCGGGCGAACTGGATCGGAGACGGGTGGGGCACTTGGAAACTTGGTTTGTCAGGCCGTCTGTGATGGTCCTGCTCGGACTCCAGCTAACGGGCTCGGCTTTGGCTGCTGACGCCGAACTGCGGACAGCTGTTGGGATCGTGCAGGAAACAAATGTCGACAACGGCACGCTCGTGTTCGAACTCCAGCACGTTCATCAGCGGTTCCTCATTCCGGAGGATGTTGCCGCGACCGACGTTGAAGTGGCAGGGGCAGCCCTTGCGGACTCTCTTGAGACGAACAAGGGTGTCTCAGTGCACTATTTTCTCAATGGTGCGACATTCCACTTTGGAGAAGCAAATCCGACATACATTGTCCGCGATATCACCTACGACGGCCGCACTATCCAGCTCGAAGGCAAGCCGCCTGCGGTCGACCCGAATTCCGTTCCACTTCCGCGGGACGTGGCCGCGGACAGTCTCGCCCGAGGCATAGCTCTCGCCGATGACGCCGACACACGAGAAGCCCTGCGAGCCTTGACGTTCGCCTTGAATAGCGATGCGTTGGAACCGGATTTGAGAATACTCGCCCTCAAGACGCGGGGACGGCTCTATGATGAAAGTGCTGGCGAAGTTGGTCCGGGGGAAGGACGCGATCGTCTCTTTCTGGCGGCGCTGAACGATGCCAGCCGATGGCATGCCTTAGCACCGCAGGATGAACATCCCTTGGGGGCAGCTGCGAATTTACAGAACGAACTTGGCGCCTATGACGAAGCCATAAGGCTAAATCGCCGTCTGATTGCGCAGACCAAGGATCGGAACATGGCATTTTGGGGATACATCAGCATTGCCGGAATTTACAGAACGATGGGGGATTACGATGCATCGCTAGCGACGCTGGACAAGCTTGTAAAGGTGCAGGGCCCGCAGGATGGAATGCCATTCCACTACCATCGCGGGTGGACATTGCGGCTGGCTGGCAGAATTCCGGAGGCAATATCCGAATTCACCGCGGGACTGAAATCACAGCCGGATTATGGCGGCGCATTCTTTCAGCTGGCTTGTGCCTATGCCCAGACAGGCCAATCGGCGCAGGCCATCGCCGATCAGGAACAGTATGTGCAAAGCCTCGCCGTCTGGGGAAACGACACGCCACCTTCGCCGCGCGCGCAAAAGGACATTGATCATGCGAGCGATGTGCTTGCAGCCTTGAAATCGGCCTATACAGCTGATCCCCACGGAAAGACAGACGCTCCGTGTGTTGGATACTTGAATATCGTTGAGGCGAGGCGAGAACGAAGCACACTCTTGCCACCCGACGATACACACGGACGCCTGCGGTGATGTTAACAAGAGGAATAGCGATGCGGCAGACAGTGATCCTAGCTGTGTTCCTAGGTATTCTTACAACCGGGTCCGCGTCCGCCCAGGACATGGACGACGACGCAGCGGCGGCGCCACCGCCGGCACAGTCCGACGATGCGAAGTTCGTCGCCTACAACCAGCCGGTCATCGTCTTCACGCATGCCGAGATCCTCGACGGCACCGGTGCCGCGCCGAAATATGACCAAACGCTGGTCATCCGCGATGGCCGCATCGCCGCGATCGGCGCCGCCTCGCGCATTCGCGTTCCCGCAGGTGCAACCCTCATCGACGCGCATGGCAAGACGCTGTTGCCCGGCTTTGTGATGGTGCACGAACACCTGTTCTATCCGATGGGCCGGCACGATTATTCGACGATGCTTTACACCTTCCCACGGCTCTATCTGGCCGGGGGAACGACGACGGCGCGCACCGCCGGCTCGCTCGAAGGCTACGGCGACATCAACCTGAGGCTCGCCATCGATAGGGGCGACATCATCGGGCCCGATCTCGATGTCACGGCGCCCTATTTGAACGGCGCGGGCCTGCCGATCCTTGAGATGCACGTGCTGTCCGGGCCGGAAGATGCCACGAAAATGGTGAACCACTGGGCCGACGAGGGCGCGACATCTTTCAAGGCCTACACGAACATCACGCGCGCGGAACTAGGAGCGGCCATCACGGCGGCGCACGCGCGCGGGATGAAGATCACCGGGCACCTGTGCTCGGTGACCTATCGCGAGGCCGCCGAACTCGGCATCGACAATCTGGAACACGGCTTCGGCGTGATGACCGACTTCAACAAGGACAAGAAGCCGGATGAATGTCCTGCTGGTTCGCAGCAGGCGCTGGCCTCGCTCGATGAGAACAGCGCAGAAATGAAATCGCTGATCGACCTTCTTGTCGCCAAGCACGTGGCGCTGACGTCCACGCTCACCGTGTTCGAAACCTTCACGCCGGGCAGGCCTGAGGCTCCGGCGCGCGCGCTCGACATGCTGATCCCCGAATTGCGCAAGCAGTACGAGGACACATGGTCGAAAACCTCGACCAATGATCGCATGAAGCCCTACACGGTCATCTTTCCCAAGATGATGAAACTGGAAAAGATGTTCGCCGATGCCGGCGGCACGCTGCTGGCCGGCACCGACCCCACCGGCTATGGCGGCGTGATCCCCGGCTTCTCGGGCAAGCGCGAAATCGAGCTGCTGGTCGAGGCGGGATTCTCATTCCCGCAGGCCTTGAAGATCGCGACGCTGAATGGCGCCACCTATCTCGGCCGCGACAAGGATGTCGGTTCGCTGGCAGTCGGCAAGCGGGCCGATCTGGCGGTTATGGAGGGCGATCCCTCGAAGAAGCCGGCAGCCATTGAAGCCATGCCGCTCGTGTTCAAGAAGGGCGTTGGCTATGACACGGCAAAGATCTTCGACGCTATGAAGGGCCAGGCCGGCCTTTATTAACGCAAGGCACATTGACGCCGGGTGCCGCCGATGGCGGAGTATCGCGATGCGTGTGTTCGGGGCCGTCTTTTCCGTGTGTGCAGTGCTCTGCCTTGCCGGCTGCGGCGGTGGAAGGCCGCCGCCCGATAGGGGAGACCATCCGTCCGAGTTTCACCCGCCAAGCTCTATTCTCGAGAAATACGATGCCAACCACGATGGCATCGTCACACGGAAGGAAATGGAGGACGGCCTGCGGGCGGATTTCGCAAAGGCGGACGTGAAGAAAAATGGCTGCCTGGACGATGACGAGGTGCGTGCCGTCAATCAGCAGCGCTGGGACGAAGATCAGTCCACCGCGTCGCCGCTGGTGGATTTCAAAGGGCAGGGGTGCATCGATTTCGATGAGTTTGCCGCGACGGCCCGTTCGCTGTTCGCGCAGATGGATCTGAACGAGGACGGCAAACTCACCAAGGACGAGCTGCATCCGCCGCGGGGACGGCCGTCGCCCAACTATTGAGACGGCTTTACGAAAATTGAGCGGTACGGCGAGGCCTGACGTGCCTGGCGAATCAGCGGAAGCAATCGGATAGACAGTGCGCTCCGCTCAGGGATGTGTCATTGTGGTTGCGCCGATACGGGGCGGGGGATGGCAGAGATCTCAGTCACCGTTGCGCGATTCGATTTGCGCAAAGTCGTCTTCCAGGCGGCCATTGTGTTCGCCGCCTATTACGTCGCGGGCAAGCTCGGCCAGGCGACCACCGAGATCAGAAGCAGCAACATCGGTCCGGTGTGGCCGGCGTACGGCGTAGCACTCGCGGCGGTCGTCTTGTGCGGCTATCGCATCTGGCCGGCGCTCTTCGCGGCCGCCTTTCTTATAGCCTCACAGGGTTCCGTGCCGATGCTGACTGCCGCGGGCCAGGCCGTGGGGACGGTGGCTGCAGCGGCGACAGGCCGCTTTTTGTTGCAGCGCATCGGGTTCGATACGTCCATGTCCCGGCTCAGGGATGTCCTGGGGCTGGTCATCCTCGGCGCTCTGACAAGTACGCTTGTCAGCTCGACGATCGGGGTCGCGGTTCTCCATTCGAGTGGACTGGAGGGCTATTCGGGACTGGCGCGCGAATGGTTCGTCTACTGGCTCGGGGATGCCACGGGCGCGCTGCTGATTGCCCCACTTGTGTTCGCCGGCCCCAGCTTTTTGAAATTCACCGCGCCGACGCGTTTGGCCGAATTTGCCGCTCTTGTCGGCTTGCTCATTCTTGCCTGCTACGCGGTGTTCGGAATCAAGCTGCAAGTCCCGGCACTGATGCTGCTGCCGTTCGTGATCTGGGCATCGATCCGGTTCGGCGTCGGCGGATCGGCGCTGTCGGCCCTCATCGTGGCAACGATCGCAACGCTCGCGACCGCCTTCGGACGCGGGCCGTTTGCCCTGTACACGCCATTCGTCAACGCGTTGCTTCTCGACGTGTTCTTCGCGACCCTGTCTGTCTCGGGATTGATGCTCGCGTCCCTGATCGCGGAACGCGAGAAGGCGGAAGAAGATCACGAACAGCTGATTCGCAGGCAGGCCATGATGGAGGTGCGGCTTCGCCTCGCTGCCATTGTCGAGTCGTCGGAGGACGCGATCGTCGGTCAAAATACTGATGGCATCATCACGGATTGGAATGCCGGCGCAGCCAGGCTGTACGGGTATGATGAAAGTGAGGCCATCGGCGAGGTGTTCTCCACGCTCGTGAGATCCGGCGAAAAGTCCGATCTGGACTTCACGAAGATGTCCAACACCGTCAGCCGGCATGAGACGGTCCACTACAGGAAAAACGGAACTCCGATCGAAGTCTCGCTGAATGTGTCGCCTATTCACGATGGTGCAGGGCGCGTCGTCGGAATTTCGGCCATCGCACACGACATCACGGGACGGCAGCGGGCAGCAAAGGCCCTGCGCGAGAGCGAAGACAAGCTGCGGGTGATCCTGAACTCGGTTGCAGAGGGAATCTTCGGGGTTGATTTCGAAGGGCGTTGCACGTTCTGCAACAAGGCGTCGCTCCGCCTCCTGGGCTACGACAGCGCCGATGCGTTGCTCGGCAAGCACATGCACGACCTTATCCACCACAGCCACCCGGACGGGAAGCCGTTTCCGGCCGCGGAGTGCAATCACCTCAGCCAGGTGCTGAAAACGCCGGAGGGCGTGCACTTCGAGGACGAGGTGCTATGGCGCGCCGACGGCACCAGCTTTCATGCCGAGTTGTGGACGAAGGCGCAAACGCAGGGTGATCGCGTGACGGGTGCGGTCGTCGCCTTCAGCGACATCACCAAGCGCATTCAATCGGAGGAGAATGCCGCCACGCTTCGCGACGAGCTGGCGCACCTCAGCCGCGTCGGAATGCTGGGAGCCTTGAGCGGAGCCCTCGCGCACGAGATCAACCAGCCGCTTGCGGCGATCAGGATCAACGCCGAAGCGGCGCTGCGTCTGCTCGAAGCACAGCCTTTGCCGGTTCCGGATCTCCGCGGCGCGCTGGCGGAAATCCGCGATGACAATCAGCGGGCAGGCGAGGTCCTCCAGCACATGCGGACCCTGCTCAAGAAAGACACTGGACGCCTCGACGAAGTGGAGATCAACCCGACGGTTGGCGAGGTTGTCAAACTCATCAAGGGCAACGCGGTGAAGCGGAACATAGCGATCGATGTCGAGCTGTCGCCATGGATGCGGCCAATCATCGGCGACCGGGTCCAGGTTCAGCAGGTCATACTCAACTTGCTCATGAATGCCTGCGACGCGGTCGAGAACAACGAGAGAGGCGCACGGAATGTGGGTATCAAGACCATCCCGCGAAAGGGCTCCATGATCATCGAGGTAAGCGATACCGGACCCGGCATATCCGACGAGCAGCTGGAGCACATTTTCGAGCCGTTCTACACGACAAAGCGCGAGGGCCTTGGGCTCGGACTCTCGATCTGCCAGTCAATCGTCGCGGCCCATGGCGGGTCGCTGGAGGCGGTGCGAAATCCTTCGGTCGGGATGACGTTCTCGGCCATATTTCCGATGCAATCATGGCCTCAGGATTCGGCGGGTCCCAATCACGCCAGACCAAAAACATAAATGACCAGCACACAATTGGGGCCCGTGATCTATGTGGTCGATGACGACCGCAGCATGCGGCGGTCCTTGCGGCGCCTGCTGAAGGTATCCGGATGGCACGTGAAGGCCTTCGCCTCCGCCGAGACTTTCCTTGCAGAGCTGGAGACCCTCGGCGGCGGTTTTCTCCTGGTCGACATCCAGCTGCCGGGAATCACCGGCCTTGAACTTCTCGAGCGGCTTCTGGAACGCGCAGTCCCGTGGCCGGCCATTGCGATGAGCGGATCGAGCGACGCGACCGTCGAGGCGCAGGCCCTGCGTCTCGGTGCGACCACGTTTCTGCACAAGCCGTTCGATCCTCGGGTTCTGCTGGATGCCCTTGAACAAATGGCACAGGCACACGAGAAGGCCCGGATTCTCGGGTGATTTGCGCTCACGCGAGCAGACGTGGCGACGCTCCCGTTCTCCTTGACCTCGGCGAGGCGTGGCCCTACACGGATCGCCTTCCGCGGGCGGCCTTGCCGCCGGCCCCCGGGGGCGTAGCTCAGTTGGTTAGAGCGTCGGCCTGTCACGCCGAAGGTCGCGGGTTCGAGCCCCGTCGCTCCCGCCATCGTCCGTTGCTTTCCAACGCGATTCGGTGGCATTTCAGTTCCGAAATTCACCCGATCTTGTTGCGGAAAAACTGCTTGTTTTTCCGCTGATTCCTGCCCTAAACCCCGCTGTTCGCGCGCGCACGCCTCCTGCCTGTACCCGCGCCCGCAAATGTCGCGATTTGCTCCCACGAAACCGCCTCGTTCGAGCCGATCTGCCCGCCAAGGACCTGAGCCGATGAACCAGCTGCTGATGGAGTACCTGCCGATCCTGATTTTCATCGGGATTGCCGGTGCTCTCAGCCTGGCGTTCCTGGTGGTTCCGTTCCTCATTGCACCGTCCAAGCCCGATCCCGAGAAGCTGTCGGCCTATGAGTGCGGCTTCAACGCGTTCGGCGATGCCCGCATGAAATTCGACGTGCGGTTCTACCTCGTCACCCTTCTTTTCATCATTTTCGACCTCGAAGTGGCGTTCCTGTTCCCGTGGGCGGTGACCCTCTCCAAAACCGGCCTCTATGCCTTCTGGTCGATGATGGTGTTCCTCGGCGTGCTCACCATCGGCTTCATCTACGAATGGCGGAAGGGAGCGCTCGAATGGGAGTGATCCCGGCAGGCCAGGCGGGCAGGGCGGGCGTCGAGGGCGCCGG
>Ga0335083_10010935_pt1 | contig 10925 bp, 5 predicted proteins | sample Lox_Sample_42_FD_206716 | JGI IMG/M metagenome (GOLD analysis project Ga0335083, IMG submission 206716) | Soil microbial communities from Loxahatchee National Wildlife Refuge, Florida, United States - Lox_Sample_4.2 | ecosystem: Environmental > Terrestrial > Soil > Wetlands | place: USA: Florida... | reverse complement strand
TTGAGCTCCGTCAGCGGACGCGTCAGAACCGCAGGAAGCGGAGGAACACCTTGTTTCGTTCGAGCCCATTCGAAATGGCAAATGTGATCGCGGACTTTGACGCCATTCGTATCTCCCTGGCCTCTCCGGAAAAAATCCGGAGCTGGTCGCATGGCGAAGTCACCAAGCCCGAGACCATCAACTACCGCACCTTCAAACCGGAGCGCGATGGATTGTTCTGCGCCCGCATCTTTGGCCCGGTCACCGACTGGGAGTGCCTCTGCGGCAAGTACAAGCGCATGAAGCACCGCGGCGTGATCTGCGACAAGTGCGGCGTGGAAGTCACCCTCTCCAAAGTGCGCCGTGAGCGCCTCGGCCACATCGAGCTGGCGTCGCCCTGTTCGCACGTGTGGTTCTTCAAAGGATTGCCCAGCCGCATCGGGCACCTGCTCGACATTTCTTTGCGTGACCTTGAGTCCGTGCTCTACTTCGAAGCCTACGTCGTGGTCGAACCCGGCGACGCTCCGGTGAAAGAGCGCGAGGTGATCAAGGACGAAGCCAAGTTCCGCGAACTCGACCAGCAATACCGCCCTGCGGGTTTCAAAGCCATGATGGGCGCTGAGGCGATCAAGGAACTGCTCAAGCGCGTCGACACCGACGGCCTGGCCACCGAACTGCGCGAGAAGATGAAGAACGAGAGCTCGCTGCAGAAGCGGCTCAAGTACGCCAAGCGGCTCAAAGTCGTCGATGCCTTCCGCAAGAGCGGCAACAAGCCGCACTGGATGATCCTCGACGTGATCCCGGTCATTCCGCCGGAGCTCCGCCCGCTGGTTCCACTCGATGGCGGCCGCTTTGCCACTTCCGACCTGAACGACCTGTATCGCCGCGTCATCAACCGCAACAACCGGTTGAAGAAGCTGATGGACCTGCACGCTCCTGAAGTCATCGTGCGCAACGAAAAGCGCATGCTGCAGGAAGCCGTCGACGCCCTGTTCGATAACGGGCGCCGTGGCCGCGTGCTGCGCGGAGCCAACAACCGCCCGCTCAAATCGCTCTCTGACACGCTGAAAGGCAAGCAAGGACGCTTCCGCCAGAACCTGCTCGGCAAGCGCGTTGACTACTCCGGACGTTCCGTCATCGTGGTCGGCCCCGAACTGAAGCTGCACCAGTGCGGTCTGCCGAAGAAGATGGCGCTCGAGTTGTTCAAGCCGTTCATCTATCACCGGCTCGAGCAGACTGGCAACGTCACCACCATCAAGCAAGCGAAAGAAATGGTCGAGCAGCAGGAACCGATCGTTTGGGACATCCTGGAAGAGGTCATCAAGGATCACCCCGTCCTGCTGAACCGCGCTCCCACGCTGCACCGTCTCGGCATCCAGGCGTTTGAGCCTGTTCTCGTCGAAGGCAAGGCTATCAAGATTCACCCGCTGGTCTGCACGGCGTTCAACGCCGACTTCGACGGCGACCAGATGGCGGTTCACATCCCGCTGTCTCCGGAAGCTCAGGTTGAAGCCAGCGTGCTGATGCTGGCCTCGCACAACATTCTTTCGCCGGCCTCCGGTCAGCCGATCACCGTTCCCACGCAGGACATGGTGCTCGGGCTCTATTACCTGACCAAAGCGAAGCCCGGAGCGAAGGGCGAGGGGCGCGCTTTTGCCAATATCGAAGAAGTCCTGATGGCACTCGACGCGGGCGACTTGGAAACTCTGAGCCCGATTCGCCTGCGCTACTCGGGTGAACTCATCGACCTGACCACTGCGTACGACGATCAGGACATCATCCACACCGAACCGGTGCAGATCGATCGCGCCTTCATCAACACGACCGTGGGCCGGGCGATCCTGAACGATCATCTTCCCGAGGGCATGCCGTACATCAACGGCCTGCTCAAGAAGAAGGGAATCGGCGCGCTGGTTAACTACGGATACTTGCGCTTCGGCCTTGAGACTACGGTCAAGATGCTCGACGAGGTCAAGTCTCTTGGCTTCCGCTTCGCCACCCGCGCGGGCTTGTCAATCGGCATCGATGACATGGTCATCCCCGACAACAAGAAAGTGCTGGTGAAGGATGCCGAGAAGCAGGTGGTGAACGTCCAGCAGCAGTACCTGGACGGCGCCATCACCAACGGCGAGCGCTACAACAAGGTCATCGAAATCTGGTCGGCGATTACGGAAAAGGTAGCCGACGAAATGTTCGGTGAAATGCAGCGCCGCGACAAGGAAGGCGAACTCAATCCGATTTACGTCATGGCCGACTCCGGCGCTCGCGGATCGAAACAGCAGATTCGCCAGCTCTCCGGCATGCGCGGCTTGATGGCCAAGCCTTCCGGCGAAATCATCGAGTCTCCCATCACGGCCAACTTCCGTGAAGGGTTGACGGTGCTCGAATACTTCGTCTCGACGCACGGCGCCCGCAAGGGATTGGCCGACACTGCGCTCAAGACCGCCGATTCGGGCTACCTGACTCGCCGCCTGGTCGACGTCGCGCAGGACGTCATCATCAGCGAATACGATTGCGGCACCGTCGATGGCATCTACGTGCAAGGTATCGTGGAAGCCGGCGAAATCATCGAGCCGCTGCGCGATCGAATCGTTGGCCGCGTGTCGCTCGAGAAGATCAAAGACTATGACGGCAACGTCATCGTCGACATCAACAATGAAATCACCGAAGACCTGGCGGGAGCGATCCAGGCTGCCGGCATCGAGCGCGTGAAAATCCGCTCCGTGCTGACCTGCGAATCGAAGCGCGGCGTCTGCGTGATGTGCTATGGCCGCAACCTGGCCTCCGGACGCCTCGTCGAACTCGGCGAAGCTACCGGCGTCATCGCGGCACAGTCCATCGGCGAACCCGGAACCCAGCTCACCATGCGTACCTTCCACATCGGCGGTACCGCGTCGCGAGTCTCCGAGCAGTCGCGCCTCGATGCCAAGAACAACGGCACGGTGCGCTTCATCGGATTGCAGACGGTCAAAGCCAAGTCCGGAGATCTGGTGGTGATGAACCGCCAGGGCTCGATCGCGGTCGTCGACGACAAGAACCGCGAGCGCGAGCGCTACTCGGTCGTGTACGGCGCGAAGCTGAAGGTCAACGAGGGCGATCCGGTCACGCTCGGCCAGGTGATGGTCGAGTGGGATCCGTATACCTTCGCGATCCTGACTGAAATCGGCGGCACCGTGCAATTCAAGGACCTGCAGGAAGGCGTCACGCTCCACGAGGAAGTGGACGAAGTCACCGGCCTGTCGCGTCACGTGGTGGGCGATTCTCCCGACGAGAAGCGCCAGCCCGCGATCGTGGTCAAGGGCAGCAAGGGCAGCAAGCGCTACCTGATGCCATCGCGCGCACACTTGATGGTGCAGGATGGCGACACCGCTTCTCCGGGCGATGTGCTGGCGAAGATCCCGCGCGAAACCACCAAGACGAAAGACATCACCGGTGGTCTGCCCCGCGTGGTCGAACTGTTCGAAGCCCGCAAGCCGCATGAGACTGCGGTCATCAGCGAGATCGATGGCACGGTCAAGTTCGGCGAGGTCTCCAAGGGACAGCGCAAAATCTACGTGGTCGCCGACAACGGCACCGAAAAGGAATACTCGGTTCCGCGCGGCGTTCACATCAACGTGCAGGAAGGCGAGCGCGTCAAGGCGGGTGAACCGCTCATGGACGGCCCGCTCAACCCGCACGACATCCTCGCCGTCCTCGGCGAAAAAGAGCTGCAGGCTTACCTGGTCAATGAAATTCAGGAAGTCTACCGGCTGCAGGGCGTCAACATCTCCGACAAGCACATCGAAGTGATTGTCCGTCAGATGATGCGCTGGGTGAAGGTTGAAGACGTGGGCGATACCCGGTTCCTGCTGGAAGAGCAGACCGACAAGTTCGCCTTCCGCGAAGAGAACGAGCGCGTGATCGCGCAGGGCGGCAAGCCGGCGACCGGCCGTCCGCTGCTCCTCGGGATCACGAAAGCTTCGCTCTCCACCGACTCATTCATCTCGGCGGCGTCGTTCCAGGAGACCACGCGCGTGCTCACCGAGGCCTCGATCAATGGCAAGGTCGATCACCTGCGCGGCCTGAAAGAGAACGTCATCGTCGGACGCCTCATCCCGGCCGGAACCGGCATGGAGTACTACCGCAACGTCCGCCTCTCGCCAGAAATGGAAGAGGCTGCCGCCAAGGTCCAGGCCGAAGTCTCAGCTGCATACGAAGAAGCCGAGCGCGCTCTCGAAATGATGCGTCACGAGGGCGAGAACGAGGAACTGGGCGCGGAACTTCCCGCGGCCGAATAACCTGATAACAAGTAATCTTGGGGGCGAGAAATCGCCCCCGTTACTTGCAATGAACGTTTGTCATCCTGAGCGAAGCGAAGGATTTATGCATCCAGCCGCTGCCGAAAGCTGCACAGATCTCTGGCAACGCTCAGTTTGACAACAAAAAGCGAATGCACGCCACCCCCCAGCGATTGCATGTTCAGGAACCCGGCGAACTTCCCTCGTTGCGTCCGGTGCCTGCACGCCCTAAGCTAGGGCAGCAAATGCTACGCTTCTTCCGCCTCCTCCGAATCGCGTTCTGGCGAGCCTTCGTCCACGACTCGTTCGCCATCGCCAAGGCGTCTGCCTACTCTTCAATCTTCACCTTCTTTCCTGTCCTTGTGATCGTCGGATCCGTCCTGGCCAACTGGCGCAAGGGTGCGCCCTATCTGCGCGAGATCTCTTACGCGCTGGGCAGCATCCTTCCTGCCGGCAGCAACACCGCACTGAACTATCTCAAGGGGGCGCCGAAGCATCCGATCGGATTTCTGCTGACCACCGGCCTGATTACGCTGTGGACCGCCTCCGGCGTGATGATCTCGTGGATGGAGGGTTTCCGCCGCTGCTATGAACTGCCCAAAACCTGGGGACTCGTGAAAGAACGCCTGATCGCCTTCGGTCTGGTGATATTCGCGCTGGTTCCCATGACGTTCGCCACGATCCTCGTGGCCGTCGGCAGCAAATTTGAAAGCCGCCTTTTACCCTTTCTCGATCCCGATTTCAGCCCTTACGTGCTGCTGTTGTGGGGCGGAATTCGCTGGGTCATCGCCACGCTGACCAGCATTTCCGTGATCGCTCTGATCTATCACAACGCGGTTCCGCGCACTCAACCCTGGCACAGCGTGATTCCCGGATCGATTCTGGCGACCATGTTGTGGTTCTCCATCACCGTAGGATTTCGCGGCTACCTGCAACACTTCGGCGACTTCACCAATATCTACGGATCGCTCGGCGCAGGCATGGCGCTACTGGTCTGGATGTACATGATATCTCTGGTGGTTCTAGTGGGGGCGGAGTTCAATGCTCTGCTATTTCCGCGAGCAATGCTGGGCAAAGAACTCACGGCGATCAATGCAAAATCGTAGAGACGTTGCTCGCAACGTCTCTCCTGGGGTGGAAGAGCGACGCTTGAGCGCCGCGTAAGACGAATCAGACGCGGAAGAGCGGCGCTGTAGCGCCGCGAAAGACGAATCAGACGTGGAAGAGTGGCGCTTGAGCGCCGCGTAAGGCGGATCAGACGTGGAAGAGCGGCGCTTGAGCGCCGCGAAAGACGGATCAGGCGTGGAAGAGTGGCGCTTGAGCGTCGCGAAAGACGGATCAGACGTGGAAGAGCGGCGCTTTAGCGCCGCGTAAGACGAATTAGATCCTGGGCTTTAGCCCCTGAGGCCCTCTCGAGCGTTCGACCGCAAGATCCTGTCGAGGAATAAATTGCCAAAGAAGACCAACAACCCGGCGCACCCGTCTACCCCAACCGACTCCGCGATGCGACGCGCCAAAATCATTTGCACCATCGGTCCTGCCTGCAATAACGAAGCGGCTATGCGTGACCTGCTCCGCCTCGGCATGGACATCGCCCGCCTCAACTTCTCCCACGGCACGCACGAAGATCATTCTCTCCACATTCAGCGCCTCCGCCGAGCCGCCGAGCGCGAAGGACGTACAGTCTGCATCCTCCAAGACCTCCAGGGCCCGAAGATTCGCACCGGCCAACTGGAAGGTCACGAACCTGTCCTGCTCAAGACCGGATCCGTTGTGACTATCACCCCGAAAAATGTTTTAGGAAACGCCAACCGCATCTCGACCACATTCCCGGACCTCGCCCGCGAACTGGCTCCCGGCGCCCGCATTCTGCTAAGCGATGGGTTGATCGAACTCCGCGTGCGCAGCGTCCAAGGAAAAGACCGCGGCAAAGATGTCGTCTGCGACGTTCTCAACGGCGGCATGCTCGGCGAACACAAGGGGATCAATCTTCCCGGCGTCGCGCTCTCCATCCCCGCACTGACCGACAAAGATCGCAAAGATCTCGAATTCGGCCTCGACCACGGCATTGACGCCGTGGCGCTCTCGTTCGTCCGCAGTGCCGCCGATATCAGCATGGTCAAGCAGATCGTGGCCTCGCATGGCAGCGACGTTCCTGTGATCGCGAAACTCGAGAAGCCGCAGGCCATCGATCATCTCGAGGAAATTCTCGAAGCCGCCGACGGAGTCATGGTCGCCCGCGGCGACCTCGGCGTCGAGATGGCGCCCGAGAAAGTCCCGGTCATTCAAAAGCACGTGATTCGCCGCGCCTCGGCCTGGCGCAAGCCCGTCATTACCGCGACCCAAATGCTCGAGTCCATGATCGAAAACCCGCGCCCAACGCGCGCGGAAGCCAGCGACGTAGCCAACGCGATTTTCGACGGCTCCGACGTCGTCATGCTCTCGGCTGAAACCGCCAGCGGCCAGTATCCTCGCGAATCCGTGTCGATGATGTCGCGCATCATCGTCGAAGCCGAGTGCAACATGGGCGATCTCGGACAGACGCGCCGCCGCCGCGAGCATCGCGGGCTCTCGGTGGCCGAAACCATCTGCGAAGCCATTGCGCACGCCGCCGAAGACCTCCCGATGGGCGCCATCGCCATCTTCACCGAAACCGGCAATACCGCGCGCATGATTTCCAAGTACCGTCCCAAGGCCCCCATTTACGCCTTCACGCACATTGCCCCCGTGGTGAGCCGCATGAATCTCTTCTGGGGAGTGCATCCCGTGCGCTGCCGCCAGGCCCACTCCGCCAGCGAGATGGTGAGCCTGGCCGAGCAAACCCTGGTCCGCCGCGGCCAGATCAAACCGGGGAACGTTCTCGGAGTCGTCGCCGGAACGCGCCAAGCCTCCGGCTCGACCAATCTCATGCGTCTCCACGTGGTCACGGAACAAGAAGCCGAGAGAATCGTCCGTCCACCCAAGAAGCGTCGCGTGTAGTGGCGGACGCATTCGTCCGCCCCGCAACATGTAGGGACGGCCGCCCTCGGCCGTCCGGTCGAGCGAAGCTCGACAGCAGGTGTCCGCTTCCCTCCGATTTTGCGAGAAGCCGGGATTTTCACCAGCTATAATTCCCACCGTATGCCGCAAGAGATACTCTCGGTCGCCATCTGGGAGCCTGTCCCTAGAATGGAGCAAGCCTCCATCAAGACCATCCGCGAACTCTCCTCCATCGTCGCCTCCAAGGGCTACGGACGCGATCTGCTCTACTGCGACCACGACCGTCATTACGTTTTTCTACGCTATTGGAAATCGGAGGAAGCCCGCCGCGCCGCGCAGGAAGACCCCGACATGCTCCGCTGTTGGGCCCGCCTGGGAAATGAAATTCAAATCCTGAAAGTCTACGAGACGCTGACGGGAGTGACCGATAAAGAGTAATGGCCGTTCAATCGAGGGCGGGTTTTGAGCGCTGACGCCTGCTTTCGTCAGTTGAGCCGAAAGGTGATTCGGATCACTGTTGTACTAGAGGAATTTTTCGATACTAACAAAAATGGGGAGTCGAGGCGAAGCATGGGCACATCAGCCACCTATGTTCTGACGAGCACTTGCCCACTCTGTAATGGGGCTGCTGCGCCCAAGTTGTCTCTCTTCGTGCTTCTTTCGAGTGTCCTTGCTGCAGCAAAGCTCTAGAGATCGAGAGGTCGGCCAAACGAAAGCCATGAAGCAAACCTTTGCAATTTTGATGGTTCTGCTGACGGGTTGCGGCGCCATAGCGGGCCAGACAAAGCCAGCACAAGCGGAGTCTCCGCCGGTGAATACCAGAGATGAGCAGGCGGTCAGTCCTACCGAGGGAATACCGAGATTCCATTCTGAGGCGCGCCAAGTGCTGCTTGGGGCGACAGTCTACAAACTCGTCTCCGACAAGGGCAAACCCGACGAGTCGCTACTTCCCAAACAAGTGCTAAAGCGCTTCTCTTTAGCTTCTCCGAGCTGGAAAACAGGTATTACCGAATACGCGAATCGACTCGATGGCAGCCTCGCGCCGAGTGATTTTCACGTTTTTGATAACGGCACGGAACAACACATTAACTATTTTAAGAAATCAGTACATCCCCTCGGAGATTTTTCCGGGATTTGGTACTTCCTGCCGACAAGGCTCGGGGCCTGGGGATTTCCTCCACCGGACGTTACACACGTATACGGCCCCCCGATAATCAAGTATCTGATCGGGTATATCCCCCCCGCTCTCGAACCCGGCAAATGCCATGAGACTCGTGTTGTTGTGGAAGACCGAGACATCGTCCTGGATCGCAGCAGATACTGCGTTTCTGACGACCTTGACGAGGCGTCGCGGGAAGATGCAGAGGTTGGGAAAAAAATGCGCGGCTTTGCAGAATCCGAGAAAAGAGGGTCTATCAAGGTCTCAGCCAAGGCTCTTGTGTTCTGGTCTTCCCGCGTTCTATCGCTCGTGAATCAGAGTCTTGCGATCGGAGATACTGCTCCTTCCGGCCCTGACTTGATGTACGTGTTTCAGGTCCACGAACCGAAGGCAACTGCAACAGTGCACATCGCTGTACAGTTCAAGCCTCCGTGGGAGCAGTGGGACGCTAACTGCCACGAAAAGGAAGCGCTGCACGTGCTTGGAGTGGCCTACAAAAGGAATCATCAAATCGCCGCTCAGTTTGGAGTAACTTACGCGTGCGGCGACGAATCCCAATGGCAATGGCGAGATAAATACCTTCCGGACACAATTGCAGGTTGGTACATCCCGACGCGGTTTGACGCACAGATGGAGTTAGCGCCCGGCGATTACTACCTGCGCATCGTCGTGAGCGATGGGAAAAAGCACTTTGGAATCGCACGGCTTCCGCTACACGTGTATAGCTTCGACGGCGAAGAGCTTGCGATCAGTGATATTGTGTTGAGCAGCTTCCCACGCGATGCCTCAAAGGTTCTGGACGAAGTGGTGATGGCTTCACCTTCGCCGCTCGTTCCGACACCACTCGTTAACAAAAATAGCCAATTCGTTCCTGACACTGAAACCCGCGTCCGCCAGCATAGCCAGTTTCCACTTTACTTCGAAATCTACGAGCCTCTTCTCAAGCAGCAGGCGACAGAGGTCTACATGCACATACGGGTGACCGAGCAAAAGACCGGCTTGATCCTGCTGGACCCCGGAATGATAAGTGCTGCCGAATGGGTACTGCCAGGAAAGCCTGTGGTGCCGGTTGGATTCAGCCTGAACATCAATAAACTGGAGCCAGGAGACTACCAGGTTGAGGTACAAGCTTCAGATGCTGCAGGAAGAAAATCGGAGTGGCGAACAGCCAAGTTCACCATCTTCGAATGATCGGATCCCCTTAATAATAGTTAATTGTCGTAACATCTCAATTACACTCATAACTGCACGTGCGTGCGCGACTAGCCTAATCATGCACGGACAGCCGCCCCGCTCGATTTAGAATCATTCCTTGCCTGAAACCTCCATCCGCGAATTCCTCGATCAGCACTCTGACCCACCCGTCCGCGGATTTCTGCATATTCCAGAGAATGCCAATGGCGACGGCCTGATCCTCACGCACGGCGCCGGAGCCAATGCCCAATCCCCGTTGCTTCGCGCCCTGGCAGAGGCTTTTGCCGCCACCGGATTCACCGTTCTGCGCTGCGATCTCCCATTTCGCCAGGTCCGTCACTTCGGTCCTCCCGGCCCCGGAGACGCCGCCCGTGACCGCGCCGGCCTGAAGAACGCCCTTGCCGCCCTGAAAGCGAACCTGGGCGGGGATTTTGACTCACCCGCAACGGCGAGTGCTCCGTCTGCGGGTACCCCATTTCTCCCCGGGGGAAGCGGGGAAGTTTCCCCCAGCGGAACGAACGACTCGGGAAAGCTGTACCTCGCCGGCCACTCCTACGGCGGACGCCAGGCCAGCATGCTCTGCGCCGAAGAACCAAACCTTGCTGCCGGACTTCTCCTGCTCTCCTATCCTCTGCATCCTCCGCGCCGGCCCGAGCAGCAGCGTACGCAGCACTTACCCGATCTGCGCACACCAACCCTGTTCGTCCACGGCACGCGCGATCCCTTCGGCACCATCGCTGAACTCGAACGCGCCATCAAGATGATCCCCGCCAAGACGAAGCTGATGCCGGTCGAAGGCGCCGGTCACGATCTGGGATTCAAGGGAAAAGCAAGAAATGGAGAACTACCCACCCTGGTGCTCGAGGAGTTTCGAAGGTTCGCGGAATAAGAAGAGCGACGTGCAATTTCAGATTTTAGATTTCAGATTTCAGATTGAAAACAACTCAGTGCAGCGTCTACTTTTGCACTCTGACTTCTGCATTCTGCATTCTGACTTCCTCAATCTCCAATCTGAAATCTAAAATCTAAAATCTGAAATCTGAAATCTGCAATCCTAGTTCACCCACCCCGACTTCCCGCCCCCATTGCCCTTGCGCGAATCATCCGGAGGAATATAGTTGCCGTGCTCATCGAAGTGCACGTCGCGGTCGTGCTGCCGCATGTAGACCTCGAACTTCTTCGCCGCCCGGCGACGCCTCCAGCGGTAATAGGAATTGCGCGCGCCGTAGTAGCGCTCCGAAAAATTGAAATTGACCATCGCCGGCTTCAGCCCGCGCTTGATGTAGAGATATCCAAACAGCAACCCGCCCAGGTGCGCCACGTAAGCAACATTGCCT
>Ga0335083_10010934_pt1 | contig 10925 bp, 11 predicted proteins | sample Lox_Sample_42_FD_206716 | JGI IMG/M metagenome (GOLD analysis project Ga0335083, IMG submission 206716) | Soil microbial communities from Loxahatchee National Wildlife Refuge, Florida, United States - Lox_Sample_4.2 | ecosystem: Environmental > Terrestrial > Soil > Wetlands | place: USA... | reverse complement strand
AGCGCGTGCGGGTCGATGATGTCGCGGATCACGAACCCGTCATGCCAGGTCCCGGCCTTTACCCACAGCGTTCTCAAGCGACAGCGCCCGTACGCTCGTCCTGGCAGCTACCTGGACGGTGACGAAGCCCGGATCGAGCGCCTCGTTCAGCAGATCCATCTCCAATGCCTCCTCACGTTAGGAACCGGGCAACCCAAGCGCCAGGCAAGCGTATCGGCCGGTCGCTCCACCAGTGCCGCGTGATATCCGCAGCCTGCAAGGCACCCTGGGCATGCCCGGCGATCCCCGGCAGCAGAGCACGTCGTCCCGCGTGGCGAAGTCCAGATTCCGGGACGAGTGTTTTCCCAGTTCAGCGGCTGTATATGTGAGTGTGTAAACAGTCCCAAGTGTCGCCACGATCACCAGTTCAAGCAAAACCCCCGCTGGAACGTCGAACAGCACCCGGACGGGACGTTCACCTGGACCACCCCGAGCGGCCGCCAGTACACCACCGGACCCACCGAATATCCGGTCTAGTAATCCAGCCGCACTAGGTCGAGCTGATACCAGGTCCCTTGCTTACCGCCGATGTCGGCCGGGTCAGCCGGGCCGACCGGGACGAACCCGGCCTTGGCCAGCACCCTCTGGGACGCGGCATTATCGCTGGAGGTGGCTGCCTTGAGGGTGTGCAGCCCGTGCCGCGCCGCCGCCAGCTGGCACAGCTCCTGCACGGTCGCGGTGGCCACGCCGCGGCCGGCGGCGTGCTGCGCGACCCGGTAGCCGAGCTCCGCGGTGCCGTCCTCGAAGCCCACCAGGTTAAACCGACCCAGGACCGAGCCATCCTCGGCCACGAGTACGTAGAAGGCACAGGTGCCTGCCTCCTGCTCGGCCAGCAAGACACTGTGCCGGCTGGTGAACTGGTCGAAGAAGTCGTCGCCGCGGTCGGAGATCGAAGCAGCGAAGTAGCCGCGGTTGGCCAGTTCGAAGGCCAGGACCGCCGGAGCATGGCCAGCGTTGAGCTGCTGCAGCTCGGGCACCACCCGACTCTATCCGTCCTCACGTAACGGCGTCAGGGACACCCTCGCTCGGTAGTGCCCGCTGCCCCAGCTGATCATGGTAGCCATGGCGCTCCGGGCGGGCCTTGGCCTGCCTGACGGCCTGGGTCTCGGGGGCCAGCAGGACGACAAGCGCGGCCGCTCCGAGTATGGCGGCGGAGACGGCCAGGGCATTGGTCAGGCCGGCGGTGAGCTGATCGGGGCTGCCCAGGCCGCCGGTGGCGGAGAAGACCGAGCCGAGCACGGCTACACCCAGGACGGTGCCGACCTGGCGCAGCGCGTTGGAGGTGCCGGAGGCGATGCCCTCGAGCTCCCCCGGGGCGTACCTGAGGGTGAGCTGGGTGATGGGCGCGAAGAAGAAGCCCAGGCCAGCGCCTGCGATGATGAAAGGCGGTACGAGGTCGGCGTACGAGATGGTCGGGGTGATCACGGTGGCGAGCCAGGCGATGCCGATCGCCTGGAGCCCGACGCCGATGGCGACGATCCGCCGCCCGCCGACGCGGTCGGCGAGCAGCCCGGCGATAGGCGCGGTGACGGCCGGGGCGGCGGTCCAGGGCAGGCCGTGGACGCCGGCGGCGAGCGGCGTGTAGCCGAGCACCGACTGCAGGAACTGGGAGACCAGGAAGATGACGCCGAACATGCCCATGTTGGTGAGCAGCATGGTCGCGTTGGCGGCGCTGAACCCGTCGCTGCGGAACAGCGACAGCGGCATCATCGGGGCGGCGGCGCGTGATTCCCAGGCCAGGAAGGCGACGATCAGGAGACCGCCGCCAACGAGGCTGCCCAGGACCTGGGTGCTGGTCCAGCCGTGGCTGTTGCCGCGGACCAGCCCGAACACGATGCCGAACAAGCCCGCGGTCGCCAGCACGACCCCGGCCGGGTCGAGCCGCCCAGCGCCGGAGCGGCTCTCGCGGGCCAGCAGCAGCAGCGGCAGGACGACGATGCCGATGGGAACGTTGATCCAGAAGATCCACTGCCAGGATGCGGCGTCGGTGACCGCCCCGCCGATGACCGGGCCCAGCGCGGCCCCGAGGCCCGCGGTGGCGCCCCAGATGCCCAGCGCCATGCCGCGCCGCTGCGGCGCGGTGACGCTGACGATGAGCGTGACGGTCAGCGGCATCGTGATCGCCGCGCCGACACCCTGGACCGCGCGGGCGGCGATCAGCGCGCCGATGCTGGGCGCCAGCGCGGAGGCGGCGCTGCCCGCGGTGAAGACCGTGATACCGATGACCATCAGGCGGCGGCGGCCGAACCGGTCACCGAGCGCCGCGCCGGTCAGCAGCAGCACCGCGAAGGTCATCGTGTAGGCGTTGACCGTCCATTCCAGCCCTTCCAGGCCGGTGTGCAGGGCCTGGCGGATCACCGGGAGCGCGTTCGTCACGATGAGGTTGTCCATCGCGATCATGAACACCGCGATGCAGCAGGCCAGGTACGTCCAGAACGGCTTTCTCATCCACGCTCTCCCCATAAGGTCCCCGCGCAGATAATGTCAGCGGGCCCTGGAACAGCGCTGATGCGATACTGAAGCCGGCGGGATCACCCCCGCCGGAGCTCATTCCCCGGCCGCATCCGCGCCGTCAGGCGGCGGGCTAACCTCGGCCAGCGGCTGTCCGGCGGTCACGCTGTCGCCCTCGGCGACCAGCAGCGCCGTCACCCGTCCGGGCCACGGCGCGGTCACCGGGATCTGCATCTTCATCGCCTCCAGGACGACCAGGACCGCGTACCGCTCCACCTCGTCGCCGCGCGCCGCCGCGACCTTGACGACCACGCCGTCCATGGGCGCGGCCGGCTGTCCCGCGGCGGCCGGGGCCCGCTGCCCGGACCGGGGTCCCGCGCCGCCGCCGGCCGCACGGACCGGGACAGCGCCCGGACCAGGCCGGCCATGGATCTTGATAACGAACGGGCCAGCGTTCGTGTGGATCCGCACCGTGCGCGCGGTCCCTGGTTCGTGCGCCGGAACGCCATGGTCCGCGGGCGGCCGCTGATCTTCACGCGGCGTCCAGTGTGCTTCCAGCGTGGTCGTGGAGAACGAGCCGTCGGTGAACTCGGGCCGCAGCAGCACGTCGCGCAGGTAGGGCGCCGTGCTGGGCAGGCCGCTGACCCGCAGCTCGCCGAGGGCCGCGGCCAGCCGCCGCCTGGCCGTCTCCCGGTCCGGGCCCCACGCCATCAGCTTGCCGAACAGCGAGTCGTACTCCGCGGGTACCCGGTCGCCGGCGGTCACGCCGAGATCCGCCCGCAGCCACGGACCGGCCGGGACGTGCAGCCCGGTGACCGTGCCGGAGACGGGCAGGAACTCCCGCCACGGATCCTCGGCGGCCAGCCGGGCCTCGATCGCGTGGCCGCGGATCCGCACGTCGTCCTGGGTCAGGCGCAGCGGCGCGCCCGCGGCCACGGCGAGCCTGAGCTCCACCAGGTCCAGGCCGGTGACGAGCTCGGTCACCCCGTGCTCGACCTGGAGCCTGGTGTTCATCTCCAGGAACCAGAACTCGCCGCTGGCGGGGGAGTAGAGGAACTCGACCGTGCCGGTGCTGCGGTATCCGGCCTCGGCGGCGAGCCTGGCCGCCGCCTCGTGCATCGCGGCGCGCACCCCGTCGGGCAGGAACGGCGCGGGCGCCTCCTCGATCAGCTTCTGGTGGCGCCGCTGCACCGAGCAGTCCCGGTCGCCCAGGCACAGCACGGTGCCGTGCTCGTCGGCCAGGACCTGCACCTCGACGTGCCTGGCGTCGGGCACGTGCCGCTCCAGGTACACCCCGGGCTGCCCGAAGGCCGCCCGCGCCTCCGCCGCCGCGGCCGCCAGCGCGCCGGGCAGGGCGGCGGCGTCCCGGGCGATCCGCAGGCCCCGCCCGCCGCCGCCGGCCGAGGCCTTGACCAGTACCGGGTAGCCGAGCCGGGCGGCCGCCGCGAGCGCGTCGCCCGGCGCCGCCACGGCGGCGGAACCGGGTACCACCGGGACCTTAGCCCGCGAAGCCAGGGCCCGCGCGGCCAGCTTGTCGCCCATCGTCGCGATCACCTGGGCCGGCGGTCCGATGAAGACCAGCCCGGCCGCGGCCACGGCCGCGGCGAACTCGGCGTTCTCGCTCAGCAGGCCGTAACCGGGGTCCACCGCCGCGGCCCCGGCCGCGCGGGCCGCGTCGATGACCGCATCCTGGTTAAGGTAGGACAGGGCCACCGGGGCCGGGCCGAGCCGGACGGCCTCGTCGGCCAGCCGGACGTGCGCCGCGGCCGCGTCGGCGTCGCTGTACACCGCGATCGTCCGCACGCCGAGGTCGCGGTACGTGCGGATGAGCCGGACCGCGATCTCGCCGCGGTTCGCCACCAGTACCGGCCCGGTCATCTGCGCACCTGTCCTCCACCGGCTAATCTACCGATCGTATGGTAGTTTATGGGCCATGACCCTGCCCACCTCGGGGCCCGCGACGGCCGAAGGCCGGAGCGGGTCTCCCGCGACGGGACCTGCCGCGGGCGAGCGCGTCGCCGAGTCACGCCGCAGGCACGCCGAGGCGCTGGAGATGGGCGGCCCGCAGGCGGTGGACAGGCACCGCGCGTCAGGCCGGCTGCCGGTGCGGGAGCGGATCACGCTGCTGCTCGACGAGGGCTCCTGGTTCGAGACCGGGGCGCTGGCCCAGCCGGAACGGCGCACCGGCAAGAAGGTGCCAGGCGACGGGGTCGTCACCGGCTTCGGCCGGGTGGACGGCCGCACGGTCGGCCTCATCGGCATCGACGCGACCGTCCTGGCCGGCACGACCGCGCCGGTCAGCATGCGCAAGCAGGGCCGGCTGATCGAGCAGGCCCAGCGGTTCGGGTACCCGCTGGTGCTGCTGTGCGACGCCGACGGCGGGCGCATCCCCGACGTCATGGGCTGGCGGTTCAGCGGGCTGCCGCTGGACTTCAAGACGTTCCTCAAGCCGCGCCCGGGCGAGCCGCCGGTGCCGCGGGCCGCCGCGGTGCTCGGCCCCTCGTACGGTGACTCGGCGCTGCACGCGTCCACCGCGCACTTCGTGGTGATGACGCAGTCGGCGGCGATCGCGCTCTCCGGCCCCTCCGTGGTCGAGGCGGCCATCGGCGAGCAGCTCACCGACACCGAGCTCGGCGGCCCCGACGGCGCCCAGGCGGCCGGCAACGCGCACATGGTGGCCGAGGCCGAGGCGGACGCGTTCGATGCCATCGCCGCGTTCCTGTCCTACCTGCCGTCAAGCGCCGCCCGTCCCGCTCCCGCGGCACCGCCCGCCGCGCCCGCCACCGACCCGGCCGAGCTGGCGTCGATCGTGCCCGCCGCCAGCCGCTCGGCCTACGACATGCACCGGGTGCTCGAGGCGATCGCCGACCGCGACTCGATCTTCCCCTGGGGCACGGGCTGGGGCCCGAGCCTGATCACGGCGCTGGTCAGGATCGAGGGCCAGCCGGCCGGCGTCGTGGCCAGCCAGCCGCTGTCCGGCGCGGGCGCGCTCGACCCGGCCGCGCTGGCCAAGGAGACCAAGTTCGTCGACCTGTGCGACACGTTCAACCTGCCCCTGGTGTTCCTGCACGACGTGCCCGGCCTGATGATCGGCACGCAGGCCGAGCGGGGCGGCATCCTGCACGCCTACGAGGCCGTGGTCTCGCGGATCGCCGCCGCCCTGGTGCCCAAGGTCGGCGTGGTGCTGCGCAAGGCCTACGGCGGCGGCCACTTCGCCATGGGCGGCCGGCCCACCCACCCGGACTTCCTGTTCGCCTGGCCCTCCGCCGAGCTGGGCTTCATGGCGCCCGAGGCGGGGATCCGCACCGTGTACCGGCGCCGGATGGAAGCGGTCCTGGCCGAGCAGGGACCGGCCGCGCGCGACGCCCTGATTGCCGAGCTGATAGCGGATTGGATGGCCGATTCCGAGCCGTGGGAGGCCGCCGCGCACCTGTCGCTCGACGACATCATCGAGCCGGCCGCGACCCGCGACGTCATCGCCCGCGCGCTGGAGGTGGCGTGGGGCAGCCGGGAGACCAGGGTCGTGCGGTCGTGGCCCCGGTGAGCGCGCCCGCGGCCCTGCCGCACTGCGATCACCTGGAAACCGAAATCCGTGGTCCCGTGGCCCTGTTCCGCATCAGCCGGCCGGGCAAGCTCAACGCGCTCACCGCCGCGTTCTGGCCGCAGCTGCGGCTGCTGCTCGACGCGGCGGCGGCCGAACCCGGCATCCGTTCCATCGTGCTCACCGGCAGCGGCGACCGGTCCTTCTCGACCGGCGGCGACATCGAGGGGTTCGCCGAGCTCGACGGCGCCGCCGAACGCCGTGACTTTCTCGACGGCTGCCTGCGGACCTTCACCGCGATCGAGGAATGCCGTCTCCCGGTCATCGCGGCGGTCAACGGGTGGGCCCTGGGCGGCGGCTGCGAGCTGGCGCTGGCCTGCGACATCGTGCTGGCCGCCGAGCACGCCGCCTTCGGCCTGCCCGAGGCGTCGGTCGGGCTCGTCCCCGGCTTCGGGATCCTGCGGGCGCCCGCCGTCGTCGGACGGCAGGCGGCCAAGCTCATGGTCCTGGCCGGCGAGCGGCTCAGCGCCCAGCGGGCCTACGAGCTCGGCCTGGTCCAGCAGGTCCTGCCCGCCGCCGAGCTGGTCCCGGCCGCGCTCAAGCTCGGCCGGCGGATCGCCGAGCGGGCGCCGCTCGCGGTCGAGGTCGGCAAGCGCATGGTCAACCGCGGCGTGGACCGCGGCGAGACCGGCTACGGCGTCGAAGCCGTCGCCATGCTGTACGCCACCCGGGACGCGGCCGAGGGCATCGCGGCCTTCGCCGAGCGGCGCGCGCCGCGCTTCGAAGGGCGCTGAGCCATGGAGCCTTTTGTCGCACTGATGCGCCGGTACTGCATCGATTACACCGCCCGGCACGACCTGAGCGTGTGCGACGACATCATGGTTCCCGGCTACACGCTGCACATGGGCACCCACGACCTGGCCGGCCGCGACGAGTTCTACAAGCCCGCCGCCGCCGCCCAGTTTCGGCAGTTCCCGGGGCTGTGCCTGACCGTCAACGAGATCATCTGCTCCGGCGACCGGCTGGCCCTGCGCTTCACCGAGCACGGCGCGTCGGTCCGGCACGACGGCGCCCAGGCCGCCTGGAGCGGCATCGGCCTGTACCGCTGGGACGGGCAGCGGCTGCTTGAGAACTACGTCGAGCAGGACTACCTGGCCCGCCGGCGGCAGCTCGCCGAAGGCCGGCCGGACGGCGTCGAGCCGCCAGCCGTGGCGCCGTGGGACACCCGTTCGATCCCTGGTGATCCGGCGGCCGAGGACGTCGTCCGGGCCTGGCTGGACGCTGGCGACCTCACCGCGGTGACGGCCGACGACGGGCAGCCGCCGCACCGCCTGCTGGCACCCGCGCGGACCGAGATCAGCGTGCTGTTCTCGGCCGGGCCGCGGGTCGCGTTCCACGCGGTGCAGCACGGCCCGCTGGCCGACGACGCCCCCCGGTTCGCCGATGACGGCGAGGCGATGCTGCACCTGGCCGGGGTAGTCCGAGTGCAGGGCGGCGAGATTGCCGGGGGACGCGTGATCCGGGACCGGCTCGGGCTGCTGCGCAGGCTTGACCCCGGTCACTCAACCGAAGCCCGGCCCTGAGATGCGCCTGGGGCTCTACTACGACCTGCGCAACCCCGGCGCGGCCCGGCCGTGGGCGCGGGTCTACGCGGCCGCGCTCGACCGGATCGCCTGGGCCGACGACGAGGGCATCGGCGCCATCTGGGTCACCGAGCACCACGGGTTCGCCGACGGCTACCTGCCCGCCCCGCTGACCTTCTGCGCCGCCATCGCCGCGCGCACCCGCCGGGCCCGCATCGGCACCGCGGTCGTGATCAGCCCGCTGATGCCGGTCACCGCCCTGGCCGAGCAGGCCGCGGTGGTCGACATCCTCAGCGGCGGGCGGCTCGAGCTCGGGCTCGGGGCCGGCTGGCGAGCGGCGGAGTTCCGGGCGTTCGGGGCGGATTACCGGCAACGGTACGAGGCTCTTGACAAAGCCGTTCGTTTCCTGCCTGACCTGTGGGCCAGCGGGACGGTCACCCCGGCCCCCGTGCAGCACCCGCTGCCGGTCTGGGTCGGGGCCCGCGGCCCGCGCGGTGCCCGGCTGGCCGGGCGCGCCGGCGCGGGCCTGCTCTGGATCGACCCGGAGCTGATGGCGCCCTACCTGGCCGGCCTGGCCGCCGCCGATCCGCCCGCCCTGCCCCGCGTGGGCGGCCTGGTCAACGTGTTCCTGGCCGACGACCCGGACCTGGCCTGGGGCGTGATCAGGGAGAACGGGCGCCGTAACCGGGCCAGCTACGAGGACGCGGGCGGGGCCGCCGAGCGGGCGGCCGCCTTTCCCAAGCTGCGGGTCCTGACCCCGGCCGCCGCCGCTGCGCACATCACCGAGCTGTGCGCCGGGCTGCCGGTCACCGACGTGTTCTGCCTCGGCGACATCGGCGGCCTGGACGACGACCTGGTGGACCGGCACACCGAGCTTGCCGTGCGCGAGCTGACCCCCTTGCTGGCTGCGGAAGGAGAGCTGTGAGCACCGTCACCGACCAGGACCTGCTTTCCCCTGAGCTCACCGAGGACCCCTTCGCCTACTTCGCCCGGCTGCGCGCGGAGGACCACGTGCACTGGGCCGAGGCCAACAAGGCCTGGCTACTGACCCGCTACGACGACGTGGTGGCCGCCTACGCCGACCCCCGGCTGTCCTCGGACCGGGTCCGTCCGCTGCTCGGCGTGCTGCCGCCGGAGCGGCGCGCGGAGTACGGGCCGATGCTGGAGACCATCGGCCACTGGATGGTGGTCACCGACCCGCCCGCCCACACCCGGCTGCGCAAGCTCGCCAACCACGCGTTCAGGCAGCAGCGGGTCAACGCGATGGGAGCCTGGATCGGCGAGCTGGTGGACGACCTGCTCGACGATTTCACCGCCTCCGGGAGCGACGACTTCCTCAACCGCATCGCCTACCCGCTGCCCGCCGCGGTCATCGCCCGGATGATGGGCGCGCCGCTCCAAGACAGGGACAAGTTTCAGCACTGGTCCGACGAGCTCGCCCTGGTCGCGTTCAGCGCCGGCGGCGAGGACCGGGCCAGCCGGTACACCCGCGCGCTGGCCGGGGTCCGCGAGCTCCAGGAATACCTGGCCCAGCTGATCGACCGGCGGCGCCGCGAGCCCGGCGAGGACATGATCAGCCTGCTGCTGGCCGGGGCCGACGAGAGCGGCGACCACCTAGACGACGCCGAGCTGATGGCGCTGTGCTCGCTGATCCTGTTCGCCGGGCACGAGACCACCACCAACCTGCTGTGCAACGCGCTCGTCGCGCTCGACCGGCACCCGGCCGAGCTGGCCCGCCTGCGGGACGACCCGTCCCTGGTCAACCGGGCGGTCGAGGAGGTGCTGCGGTACGAGGGGCCGATCAAGATCATCATCCGCTGGGTGGTGGAAGACCACGACCGCGACGGCCGCACCGTCAAGGCGGGGGACCGGGTGTTCCTGGTCCAGCAGTCGGCCAACCGCGACGCGGGCACGTTCGGTGACCCGGACCGGTTCGACATCGGCCGCCCCACCCAGCCGCTGCACGTCGGCTTCGGCCGCGGCATCCACGCCTGCCTGGGCGCCCAGCTCGCCAGGATCGAGGCCCGGGTGGCCCTGCCGAAGATCCTCGGCCGGCTCGGCGGCGTCCGCGTCCTCGGCGACGTCACCTGGCGGCCGAACATCGCGTCCCGCGCGGTCACCGGGCTGCGGGTCGGCCATGGCTGAGGTGACCTACATCCGGGCCGACGGCGAGCGGCGGACGCTGGACGTGCCCGACGGGACCAGCCTCATGATCGGCGCGGTCAGCCACCAGCTCGACGGCATCGTCGGCGAGTGCGGCGGCCAGATGATGTGCGCGACCTGCCACGTCTACGTCGAACCGCGGTTCCTCGGCCGGCTAGCCGCGCCCAGCGACGACGAGGACGCCATGCTGGATACCACCGCTTGCCAACGCCAGCCCAACAGCCGGCTGTCCTGCCAGCTCATCGCGTCAGGCGCACTCGACGGCATCGTCGTGCACACGCCGGAAGCGCAGCTGTGACAGCCACCTCCACCACTGGCAACTCCACGAACGGAAGGAACGGGTCCATGCGGCAACCACCAGGGCGGGCGCAGCGGCGCGGCGGCGGCGAGCGCAAGCCCCGCGAGGAGCGCTGGTCCGAGCTCATCGAGGTCGCCACCGAGGTGTTCTACGCCAAGGGCTACGACGCGGCCTCCCTCCAGGACATCGCCGACCGGCTGGGGATGCTCAAGGGCAGCCTGTACTACTACATCCAGTCCAAGGAAGACCTCCTGTACGACGTGATCAAGACCGTGCACGAGGAAGGCCTGGCCAACATCGAGTCGCTGGCCGCCGGGGACGGCGACGCGGTTGAGCGGCTGCGCCACGTCATCATCGGGCACATCGACCACGAGTGCCGGAACATGACCAAGACCGCGGTGTTCCTGCACGAACTCCAGGCGCTGTCGCCCGAGCGGCAGGCCGAGATCATCGGCGACGAGCACGCCTACCGGCGCGTGTTCGTCGGCCTGATCGAGGCGGGCCAGCAGGACGGGCTGATCCGGGCCGAGGTGAATCCCAAGCTGGCCGCGCTGAGCATCCTGGGCTCGGTGAACTGGGTCTACCGGTGGTTCCGGCCGGGCGGCGAGTTCACCGCCCGCCAGATCGGCGAGCAGTTCGCCGACCTGGCCCTGCGCGGCATCGCCACCCCGGACGCGCTGGCCAGCCTGGCCCCCCCGCCGACCCCCGCCGACCACTCGGCCACGCCCGCTCCCGCTGCTGGCGCGGCCGCCCGTCCGGCCCGCGGCCAGGCGAGGACCGCGTGAGCGGGCTGGCTGGCCGGGTCGCCCTGGTCACCGGCGGATCCCGGGGCGTCGGCCGCGCCGTCGCC
>Ga0335083_10010932_pt1 | contig 10926 bp, 4 predicted proteins | sample Lox_Sample_42_FD_206716 | JGI IMG/M metagenome (GOLD analysis project Ga0335083, IMG submission 206716) | Soil microbial communities from Loxahatchee National Wildlife Refuge, Florida, United States - Lox_Sample_4.2 | ecosystem: Environmental > Terrestrial > Soil > Wetlands | place: USA: Florida... | reverse complement strand
GCTCGTGTCCACCTCGGAGGCCAGAGCAGCCAGCGCCGCGTTCGCCGAAGATTGGCTCTTGATTTCCGCAACGCGCCGCCGGAGCACCGCTAACTGGTTCATCGCTTCGGCCGCTCTCTTGACGTCGCGCCAGGCTTTCAATGCCAGGTCGAACTGTTTGGCGAGATCCGCGGGCGTGGCTGTGGATCGCGGATCGAGCACCACCGTCACCGGCTGTGTCAACTGGCGACCCGCCACGGTAAGCCGAACCCGGTACGTACCCGGCAGGACTTGCGGGCCACGCCCCGGTGGACCTTCTTCGTCTCCGCCTCCGTTCTCTTCTGCCGATGCGGGCGCGTAGCGCAAGTCCCATACAAAGCGGTTCATTCCAGCGCGCGTTCCTAAGGACTGCGGAGGAGCCAGCCAATAGTCGGCTATCGCTAAGCGGCGGCGGCTTTGAACAGGTTTCTCGCTCGAAGAAAAACGCCGCACTACCTCATTCTTGCTGTCGAGAATTTCCAGCGTAACCTGGCCCGATGCGGCGGACTTCAAATAGTAGTTGAGGATGGCTCCGTCCGGCGGATTCTCGGCCTGCGGAGTCTCGGGCGGAAACGGTGTCCCCAAAAAAGGCTCCGCATTCATGCGAATCGCCTTGGCCGGCTTAAACAGCCACGCATCCGAATCCGCTACCTTCGCATCAATCTGACGCAGCGGCGACACGTCATCGAGAATCCAGAAGGATCTTCCGTGCGTCGCGATCGCCAGGTCGTCGCCATGGATCACCAGATCGCGCACCGACACGGTCGGCATATTGAGCTGCAGGGATTGCCAATGATCGCCGTCGTCGAATGAGACATAAACGGCCGTTTCTGTCGCGGCGTAAAGCAGCCCGCGATGCGACGGATCTTCGCGGATCGCGTTCAGGAAAGACGTGGGGCCGATGCCGCTGGTGATCGCGGCCCAGGTCTTTCCAAAGTCGCGCGTGCGAAAGAGGTAGGGCCTAAGATCATCCAATCGATGCCGGTCCACCGCGGCGTACGCCTCCCCGGCAACGAAATGCGACGCTTCGATGTGCGTAATCTTGCTCCAATCCGAGAGGCCCTTGGGCGTGACATTGCTCCATGTTTTGCCGCCGTCGCGCGTGAGATGAATTAAACCAGTGTCGCTCCCGGCCCAGACTTGGTCAGCCGAGAGCGGTGAGGGCGCGATGGTGTAAATCACGCCGTACCCGCGCTGTTTGGCGTTTTCAATGCTAGCCGGCGAGTCGCCGCGCTCGGAGACCTTGGCTGCGCCCGTCAGATCCGGACTGATCGTTTGCCAATTGAGCCCGCCATCCACGGTCTTCAGCACGTATTGAGCGCCGTAATAAAGCGCATGATCCGCTGGCGAAATAACCAGCGGCGCGGTCCAGGGAAAGCGGTACTTGCGTTGGGAAATATCGCCGCCCGCCGCGAGCGGCCACGGTGTGATGTTCTGTCCTTGCGCGGTGCGCTTGTCGAAACGATCCAGGCTGCCGTAGGTGTTGCTGACGTAAAAGATGTTCGGGTTCGCCGCATCCTGCGCGATATAGCCGCTCTCGGCCCCGCCTACGGACCAGCGGTCGTATTCCAAAATGTGCCCATGATCGGTGCGGCTGGCGAGCGCGACCGTGCCGCTGTCCTGTTGCGAGCCATACACGTGGTAAGGAAATTGATTGTCCGTTATGACGTGGTAAAGCTGCGCGGTGGGCTGGTTGTACCAGGATGACCATGTCTGGCCGCGATCCAGGCTGATGCTGACGCCCTGATCGGAGGCTTGGATCATGCGCGACGCATCCGTGGGATCGATCCACAGGAAATGATAATCGTCGCCGCCCGGCGCGCCTTTCAGCGCCGTAAAATTCCGGCCGCCGTCGGTGGAACGATAAATTGCTACGTTGGGCAGATAGACCGTGTCCGGATCTTTCGGATCCACGGTGACGCCGCTGAAATACCAGGACCGGCTGTCGATGCGCGTGTCGTTGGACACCTGCGTCCAGGTTCGTCCGGCATCGTCGGAACGAAACAAGCCGGTGGCCGCCACCGCGTCGATCAGGGCATACACTCGGCGGCCGTCGGTTCCGCGCGCCACTGCCACTCCGGCGCGGTGCCACGGCCCGTCTGGAAGGCCGTTGCCTGTGAGCTGCGTCCAGTGGTCGCCGCCGTCAGTGGATTTGTAGAGCCCGCCGCCCGACCCTTCGATTGGCCCGTACACGCTCCAGGGCGGCCGCTGGGCCTGCCACAAAGTGGCGTAAATCACCTGGGGATTTTCAGGCTCGATCGCCAGATCGGTAGCGCCAATGTTTGGACCTTTGTAGAGAATCTTGCGCCAACTCAACCCGCCGTCGGTGGAACGAAATACGCCGCGCTCTTCGTTGGGCCCGTAAGCATGGCCGAGCGCCGCCACATACACAATGTCCGGGTTGCTGGGATGCACCACGATGCGGCCGATCTGCCTTGTATCGGCGAGACCGATGTGCATCCAGGTTTGGCCGGCGTCGAGGGATTTGTACACTCCGTCGCCCGAGGAGAGATCCGACCGGATGTCCGCTTCCCCAGTGCCCGCATAGATGATTTTCGGATTGGAGGGGGCGATTTCCAGCGTACCGATCGAAGCTGCGCTCTGGCTGTCGAAGATGGGCTTCCAAGTGGTACCGCCGTTGGTGCTCTTCCAGATTCCCCCGCCCACCGCGCCGAAATAAAACGTGGCCGGGTCGCCCGCCACTCCGCTCGCTGTGATCGCGCGGCCGCCGCGGAACGGTCCAATCATTCTCCAGCGCAGGCCGTCGAAGAGACTTGCAGGAACTTGCGCGCCCAGATGACCCGCCCCGAGCAGCGCCGCAATGATAAATCCAGCCTTTCGCATGTTCAGTTCTACACAATAGCGCAACCGCAACGGTAACCTTTCCCCTGCCGCGCGGTAATAAAAATTGCGATGCCAACCGGAACCGGGGCGCATCGTCTAACGGTTTCGAGAAAGGTGCTCTCGGATGTTGAATGATCTGCGCTTCGCCGTGCGGACGTTAAGAAAGTCGCCGGTTTTCACGGCTGTTGCGGTTCTTTCACTCGCGCTCGGTATTGGCGCCAACACCGCAATGTTCAGCCTGATCGATCAGATTTTGCTGCGGCTGCTGCCGGTGAAAGATCCCAAACAGCTTGTAATTCTGGCCATGAAAGGGTTCCACTACGGTAGCAATTGGGGCTATAACGCGATCTCCTATCCGATGTACAAGGATTTCAGCGAAAACAACACCGTCTTCAGCGGGATGTTCTGCCGTTTCCAGAATCGCGTGAGTTTGACTTTTGACGGCCATACCGAGCGCACCGCTGCCGAGCTGGTTTCGGGCAGCTATTTCCCAGTGCTGGGCGTCGGCGCGGCGCTGGGCCGGACGTTCACGCCGGATGACGACCGTGTTCCGGGCGGACATCCTCTCATGGTGTTGAGCTACGAATTCTGGAAAACGCGCTTCGCGGGCGACCCGCGGATCGCAGGCAAAACGGCGCTGTTGAACGGCCACCAGTTCACCATTATCGGCGTGGCGGAAAAAGGTTTCGATGGAGTCGAGCTGGGGTACAGCACGCAGGTTTTCGTCCCGCTCATGATGGTCACGCAGGCCATTGTCAACAACGACACCAATCGCTTCCTGACGAATCGCCGGCAGCGTTGGGTTAATGCGTTCGGGCGGCTTAAGCCGGGCGTCAGCGCGACGCAGGCCAAGGCCGCGTTGCAACCGTTTTTTCACGGCATGCTCGAAATGGAAGTGAAGCAGGAGGCGTTCAACAACGCTTCCTCCGAAGTGCGTCAGCGATTCCTGCAAAATATTATCGATGTGCTGCCCGGCTCCCAGGGACGTTCATATCTGCGGCGGCAGCTTACCACGCCGCTGTGGGTGCTGCTGGCTCTGACCGCTGGAGTGCTGTTGATCGCCTGCGCCAACCTCGCCAGCCTTTTGATCGCGCGGGCCACAACGCGGCAGAAAGAGATCGCCATCCGCCTGGCCATCGGCGCGGGAAGGCTGCGGATTGTCCGGCAACTGCTGGTAGAGAGTTTGCTGCTTTCCGCGCTGGGCGGAATCCTCGGCCTCGCTTTAGCCTTTGGGACCGATCGCTTGCTGCTGGCTTATCTTCCGCCGGATACGGTTTCGCTGAATCTTTCCGCGTCGCCGGATTTGCGCATTCTTCTATTCACAGCCGCGGTGGCACTGCTGACCGGCACGATTTTCGGATTTATTCCAGCGCTGCAAAGCACGCGGCCGGATGTGGCGCCGACGCTCAAGGACACTGTGGGCGGAATCGTCGGCGGCGGCTCGAGCGTGCGTTTCCGCAAGGCGCTGGTGGGGGTGCAGGTGACGCTTTCCCTCCTGCTCCTGGTGGGAGCGGGCCTATTCATTCGCAGCCTGCGCAATCTGCGCGATCTTGGGCCCGGCTTCCACAGCGACAATCTGGTCGCGTTCAACCTGGATCCGACACTCAACGGCTACGATCCCGCACGAGCTAGAACTTTCTACCAGCAATTGAGCGATTCTATCGCTTCGGTTCCGGGCGTCCGCAATGTCAGTCTGGCTTCTTTACGCATCCTCGAAGACAACGAGTGGGACAACTGGGTGACCATCGAGGGCTATCATCCGCGGGCCACCGAGACTCCCGACCCGTACATGAACTCCGTCAGTCCCGGCTATTTTGCAACACTCGGAGTACCGATCCTCGCGGGCCGCGATTTCAGGCTGCAAGACAATCAATCGCAGCATCATGGCACGCAGCCCGACGGCAGCGCGCCACTGGTGGTGATCGTGAACGAAAAATTCGCCAAGCGATTTTACGGGTCCGTGGATCGGGCGCTCGGGCACCACGTCGGCTTCGGCATCGATCCCAACACCAAGACCGACATGGAAATCATCGGCATCGTCAAAGACATCAAGTACACCAATCTGCGCGACGAGATTCCTATTCAGATGTTTGAGCCGTATATGGCCGACAGATACGTAGGCGGCATGACCGTATACGTGCGCACCACCATGGACCCCAAGCAGTTTTTCTCCGCGGTGCGCGCCAAGGTCCGCGGCATGGATGCGAATCTTCCCCTGTGGGCGATGCGAACGCTCGATGAACAAATTTCGAAATCGCTACTGACTGAGCGCCTGGTTGCGGCCCTTTCCACGGTATTCGGCTTCCTGGCGACGCTGCTGGCGGTGATCGGGCTCTACGGCGTGATGGCCTACACGGTGGCGCGGCGCACGCGCGAAATCGGAGTCCGCATGGCGCTGGGGGCCTGCGAAAAACACGTGATCTGGATGGTGATGCGGGAGGTTCTGCTTCTGGTCTCAGGCGGTCTGGCGCTGGGTCTCGTGGCCACCGGCGCGCTCACGCGATTCGTCCAGACGCAGCTGTTCGGAGTCACTCCGCACGACCCATCTACCTTGGCGGCAGCGGCACTCTCGCTAGCCGCAGTGGCTTGCGCGGCCGGCTACATTCCGGCGCTGCGTGCCAGCCGCGTGGATGCGATGCGCGCCTTGCGCTACGAATAACCAATTTTCATCAGCCGCCGCCAACATCCGTCGCGCGCGGATGAACCATCTACAATAAGAATCGATGCCCACCTTGAATAGTTTCGGCGCCCGGTCCACGCTCACGGCCGGAGGCGCCAAGTTCCAGATTTATTCCCTCGCGCAACTGGAAAAATCCGGCGCCGCGAAGATCTCGCGCCTGCCCTACTCGATTCGAATCTTGCTCGAAAATCTCCTGCGCTCCGAAGACGGCAGGTCGGTGAAAAAATCCGACATCGAATACGTCAGCAAGTGGCAGATCGGTGCGCCCGCGCAGGAGATCAACTTTCGCCCCGCGCGCGTGCTGTTGCAGGATTTCACCGGCGTCCCCTGCGTGGTGGATTTGGCCGTCATGCGCGACGCCCTGCGCGGCATGGGCGTCGATCCCAAGCGCGCCAACCCTCTGATCCCCGTGGATCTGGTGATCGACCACTCAGTGCAGGTCGACAAATTCGGCTCCAGCGACTCCTTCAGCTTCAACGCGTTGCTCGAGTTCCAGCGCAATCAGGAGCGCTACGCTTTCTTGCGATGGGGGCAAACAGCATTTCAAAATTTCCGCGTGGTTCCGCCCGACACCGGCATCGTGCACCAAGTGAACCTGGAATATCTGGCCTCGGTGGTGTTCACCGACCAGCGCGAGGGGTTGGCGTATCCGGACACGCTGATGGGCACCGATTCGCACACCACCATGATCAACGGCCTGGGCGTGGTGGGCTGGGGCGTGGGCGGAATCGAAGCCGAAGCGTGCATGCTGGGCCAGCCCATCTCAATGCTCCTGCCCGAAGTAGTCGGATTCAGGCTAAAAGGCCGGTTGCCCGCGGGCGCCACCGCGACCGATTTGGTCCTCACCGTCACGCAGATGCTGCGCAAAAAAGGCGTGGTGGGAAAATTCGTCGAGTTTTTCGGCCCAGGCGTGGCTGCGCTGCCGTTGGCCGACCGCGCCACCATCGGCAACATGGCGCCCGAGTACGGCGCCACCATCGGCTTCTTCCCCATCGATCATCAGACCCTCGATTATCTGCGCCTCACCAATCGCCCGCCGGAGCGGATCGCGCTAGTCGAAGCTTATGCCAAGGAACAAGGCCTGTTCCTGACTGAAAATTCCCCGGAGCCCGAGTATTCCGACACGCTGGAACTCGATCTCGGCAGCGTAGTTCCGTCGCTGGCCGGTCCCAAGCGCCCGCAGGATCGCATCGATCTTCCGGACGTCAAAAAGAATTTTCTGGCGACGCTCAACGCCGCGCCGCGCTCGGCCGAGGTGCAAACCAACGGCTCCAAGTCCACCATCCATGACGGCTCGGTGGTCATCGCCGCCATCACCAGCTGCACCAACACCTCCAACCCGTCGGTGATGGTCGCCGCCGGTCTGCTCGCCAAGAAGGCCGTCGAAAAGGGCCTGCACACCAAGCCATGGGTTAAATCGAGCCTCGCTCCCGGCTCCAAAGTCGTCACCGATTATCTCAACGACGCTGGGCTCACTCCCTATCTCGAACAGCTCAAATTCAACCTGGTCGGCTACGGCTGCACCACCTGCATCGGAAATAGCGGCCCGCTCCCGGAGCCCGTGGCTGAAGCGGTGCAAAAAGAAAAGCTGACCGTGGCCGCAGTGCTGAGCGGCAATCGCAATTTCGAAGGCCGCATCAATTCGCTGGTGCGCGCCAACTATCTCGCTTCCCCGCCCCTGGTGGTCGCTTACGCGCTGGCCGGTCGAGTGGATATCGATCTCGATCATGAACCGCTGGGCGCCGACGGCAACGGAAAAGATGTTTATCTGAAGGACATCTGGCCCACTCCCGACGAAGTGGCCGCGATCGTGAAGCGTTCCGTGCGCGGCGAAATGTTCCACAAGGAATATTCGGAGGTTTTCCAGGGCGATGAGCGCTGGAACAGCGTAAAGGTGCCGGCCGGCGATCTGTACGAGTGGAGCGACAAGTCCACCTACATCCGCAAGGCGCCCTACTTCGACCAAATGGTGGATCCATCCACTTCGGTGCGCGATCTCTCCGGCCTGCGCGTGCTGGCGATGCTGGGCGACTCCGTCACCACCGACCACATCTCACCCGCCGGCTCGATCCCGGCCGACAGCCCGGCCGGAAAATATCTGATCTCGCTCGGCGTCAAGCCGCCCGATTTCAACTCCTACGGCGCGCGCCGCGGCAACCACGAAGTGATGGTGCGCGGCACGCTGGCCAATATCCGGCTGCGCAACATGCTGGCGCCCGGAACCGAGGGCGGCTGGACCACCCACGTTCCCAGCGGCGAAAAGATGTTCATTTACGACGCCTCGGTGCGCTACCAGCAGGAAGGCACGCCGCTGGTAATCATCGCCGGCAAGGAGTACGGCTCCGGCTCCTCGCGCGACTGGGCCGCGAAAGGCACGCTGCTATTGGGCGTGCGCGCCGTGATCGCCGAAAGCTTCGAGCGCATCCACCGTTCCAACCTGGTCGGCATGGGTGTTCTGCCGGTTCAATTCCTGCCGGGCGAAAATCGCGACTCTCTTGGTCTTACAGGCTTCGAACGTTACTCGATCGAAGGTATCCCCGTCGCCATCTCCTCCGGTACGAGGGCGCGCGTGCGAGCCGTCGCCGATGACGGTTCAGAGAAGAGCTTCGAGGCAGTCATCCGCATCGACACGCCCATGGAAGCCGAATATTATCGCAACGGCGGAATTCTGCCCTACGTGGTGCGCCAGCTGGCCGCCCACTAATCCAAGACCTGCACGAACTCGGCAACAATCCGGTACTTCTCTTCGTCCGGATCGAGATCCCAGGAGGGATAGTCGGGATTGAGCGACTCCAGCCGAATGCGCGAGTGCCGCCATTCGTCGCCTGCCTCGCTCTTCTGGCTGCGGTAACGCTTCACCGTATAGCGATTGTTGCCGGACGACTCCAGGTTCTCCACCAGGACCAAGCGCCCCTCGCGGGACCCAGTCACACCGCGCCGGAAAACGCATAGCGAGCGGTCCGGTATCAGAGGCTCCATGGAGTGGCCCGCGATCTCGGCGACGAACATTCCCTTTTGCAGCCGCAGACCCTCAGGCGTTTCCACCCAGTCCTCTTCGGTCACCTCGCGATTCTCGAGAAAAGGCCCGGCAGCAACCTGCAGCGAATAGCGCGGCAGGTGGGTTCGAAATTCGAGCACCTGGCTCTGGATATTCCGCCGGTACAGCCGGTCCAGGGCGCGGGAAAAATCCTCAACCATCACAGTCTCGCGATCGGTGACGCGCACCGCACCCGACATCGTCGATTCCAGGTACTCGAACAAGCGCCCGGCCCCCATCTCTCGCGCCTTCGCGCTTAAATCATCGGCCAACGCCGCCAGCACTTCGAGATCTTCCTCATCGGCCAGCGTCTCCAGGTCCCGGCGACAGCGTACCAGCAGTGCGTCCGAATCCGGATCGCGAAGCAGGACTCCCAGGTTCACCAGCCCATGGCCAGGCAGTTCGGCCTGCACCACGGAAAACTGGCCGTGCCGCGTTGGAATGGCAGTGGCTGGCATCGTGTATCTAACTTATCGGACCACGGATCCCATCTATGAATCAGAGCGCGCTTATGGAGCGAACGGATAGTACCCCTTGCGCGCCCGTACTTTCACGTTCCCCAGATTCACCTTCACATTGATGTTTCGAAACTGCTTCTTCTCGTCCGGGGTGTCGGGAATGTAGCGGATGATGTACTGCGTGGTCACTTCCCCCGCCACCGCTTCCACCGCCTTGTACATGCCCTTGGCGAGCGCCGAGGCATAACCGCCGGTACCAAACCGATAGGTGTAATTCCCGTCGTCCGACGGCGTCGACAAATAGCCCGATACGTCGCTATAAACGCCTTCCAGCGGATACTCCACGCGCCCGCCGGTCTCCTCGGCCAGTTGCACCAGATTCTTGTCGTCTTCGTTTGCGAATCCGAACGCCACCGTGCTCACGCCGTAAATCGTAACCAGGTTGCGCTGCGCGATCTCGAGCGCCTCGGAAAGCGTTTTCTTGCTCGAGTTATCGTGGCCGTCACCCACGATCACCAGCACACGGCGCGGCTCAATCGGCTCGCCCTGCACCAGCTTGCGGCTGGTACAAGCCATGTAGATGGCATCGTACAAGGCCGAGCCCCCCGACGGCTTCAGCTTTTCCAGCTTCTGCACCATGGGCTCCGGATCGGTGGTGGTGTTAACCACCAGCTCGGCATCGTTGGAGTAGCTGATCAGATATCCGCTGAACTTCGGGTTGTCGCCCGGCACCAGATTCTGCACCAGCTCGATGGCCGCATCCTGATAATTCTTCCAGTGCAGACGGCTGGCGTTGCTCACGTCGATCAGAAAACCTACCACCACCGGCTGGCTACGCTCGCGCGTGAAGAACTGGATCTGCTGTTCCTTGCCCTCGTCAAAGACGTGAAAGTCCTTCTGATCCAGGTCGCTCACGAAACGGCCCTTGTCGTCCGTTACGGTCACCGGGACAATTACTTCGTTGACCTGCACCTTGATGGGAGGCGCTTGGCTGGATGCGGCGGATGGATTGGCCGCGGCCGGGGGCGGAGTTAACCCAGCCTGCTCCGGGCTGGGATTTTGCGAAGCCGGAGCCTGAGCCGCAAGCGGCAAAACAAGAGTAGTAGCCAGAAAAGCCCGCCGATGCATAAAAAACCTTGCTCTGATTATAAAGGAATCCGGGCTAGTCAGCCAGGTTCACTCGATGCGCACCCTTCGAAGGAGCTTGCGCCGGGCGCCTAGTTGTTCACCGCCGCACGCTCTTCCACGCTGTGACAGATACGTTGCAACTCTCTCTCCTCAATGGGCTTGCTCAGCGTGAAGGCTTCGCCGCTGGAGAAAGATCGCGCCACATCTTCGTTGAAGCCATCCGTCAGCAATACTAAACCGCCCACGTGCCGCTGGACGCGCTCGAAGAACTCCAGCCAGTTCAGGCCGGGCAGGCGCACCGCGCACAAGACCATATCGAAGCGCAGGCGCTCTACCATATCCACGCCTTCCTCGGCGCTGGAGGTCGGCACCACGCGATCGCCCCGCGCGCCCAGCAGTTGCACCAATTGCCGCTGTACGCGTGTGTCCGGCTCCACCACCAGAACCGTGAGCTGCCGTCCGGATTCGCTCAGCTCGCCCGAGGCGGCGCCGGACGCCAGCTCCACCACCGGAAGTTCCACGTCGAATCGCGCTTGGGTAGGAGAAACGCGCAGCACACGGAATTCCCCGCCGTGGCTTTGGATGATACCGCGGCAAACACTCAGTCCCAACGCCCCGGACCCGGCTGGATCTCCGTCCACCACGTCCGTGCGGTGCTGCTCCATCGAGCGCGTGGGAAACGAAATCTCCACCAGCACTCGTTTGGCCAGCAGGCTGGTAGACACCAGAATATTTTTCTCCGCCGCTTCAGCCGCCGATTT
>Ga0335083_10010929_pt1 | contig 10928 bp, 10 predicted proteins | sample Lox_Sample_42_FD_206716 | JGI IMG/M metagenome (GOLD analysis project Ga0335083, IMG submission 206716) | Soil microbial communities from Loxahatchee National Wildlife Refuge, Florida, United States - Lox_Sample_4.2 | ecosystem: Environmental > Terrestrial > Soil > Wetlands | place: USA... | reverse complement strand
CGCCGGAACCGCGCGCTGGCGACCGAGATCGCATCCAGTACGTGCCGGGCCGATTCCCGCGGATAAACGAAGGCCAGGTGAATCCCGGCCGTCGCGAGCTGCTCGCCAGCGTCATGGAACCGGTGGGCCATCTGGAACCCGCGTTCTCCGCCGCGCCCGACTCCCACCGCAATCAGCCCCCGGCTTCCAGCTATTTCCCGCAGGCGCACCAGGCGCCGGTCAGGCAACAGCAGCGCTCCATCCAGATCGAACATGACGACATCCTCAGCGAATCCGCCCGCAATTTCGCTGAAGGACAGCGAATCTCATTGTAATGCGGAAGCAATTTCATGTGTCTTCTATTATAATACCGTGTGCACCGTCAAATGATCGCCTCCGGCGAGGTGCGCCCCATTCTTTCCCGACCGACCCGAAACTGTTTCAATGGAAGCCGCAATGAACGCCGCCCCCGCATGCCCGCAATGCTCAATGGAGAACACGTACCCGGACGGAGCACTGTACGTGTGCGCGGACTGTGGTCATGAATGGTCAGAGAACGGGGGTATCGACACCGCGGGCGAACCGGAAAAGAGCGTTGTCCGGGATGCAAACGGAAACGTGCTCTCGGACGGCGACTCGGTGGTGCTGATCAAGGATCTGCGCGTCAAGGGCTCGTCGATTACGCTGAAGATGGGCACCAGGGTGAAAAATATCCGGATCGTCGGTGGCGATCACGAGATTGACTGCAGGACCGATACCGGCAGCTTCATGCTCAAGGCCTGCTTTTTGAGGAAGGCCTGACCTACAGCACTGCCCCCCCCCGCGAAACGCGGCGGCGTTTCACGCACTCGTTTGACTACCTGGATATATCGAGAATGGACGGCGACCAGACATCCTGTGACACATTCGTCGAGTTCCTCTCTACGCCATTGAATGACAGGCGACCATTCGTGCTGGAAACGCAGCACGCAGTGTCCCTGCACTTCGATCACTTTGCCACCCAGAGCTGCATGTCGCTTCGCGCGCCGGACAGGCTCACGCTCGGCTATACGCGCACGATGATGGGATTCCTGCTGCTGCAGCCTGCCCCCAGGCACATCTGCATGATCGGGCTAGGTGGAGGCTCACTGGCAAAGTACTGCTATCGGCATCTGCCTGAAGTGGAGATCACCGCGGTCGAGATCGACCCTGAAGTGATTGCGCTGCGTGACGTATTCAGGATTCCTGCAGACGACGCACGCTTCAGGGTGTTGTGCGCCGACGGTGCAGACTACATCCGGAACGAGGACGTAGCCGCAGACGTCATGCTGGTTGACGCCTACGCGTCGGGCGGGATCGCAAGCCAGTGCACGGATATCGCATTCTTCTCTGCGTGCCACGAACGGTTGACGAAGACGGGCGTTCTCGCGATCAATTTCACCGATGACGAGCCCGCACTGGACCTCTACGTCGAACGGCTGAAATCCGTGTTCGGTTCCTCATACACGGTGGTCCAATGCGCGGACGACAGCAATTTCGTCGCTTTCGCCTGGAAAGGCAGAGGCCGCCTGCCGTCTTCGCGCGTCCTGCTCGATCGCGCCTTCTCGCATGCGTGGGCGGACGACCTGAGGCTGTCCTCAACTGCCAGACGCCTGAAGGGTGGTATGAGCCTCGACCCGAAGCGGTTGATCTGGCGCGAAAACGGCCACGCGCACTGGGAGCATGGCGCCTGATCTTGCCTGCAGTTTCAGTCAGCGTTACGCCCGACCCGCTTTCCGAGCGTGCTCTTCGTCTTGTAGGTCACACCATGACGTTCGAGATATTCGCGGATCAACTGCCGGACAACCTGCGATGACGTCAGATCCTGCGCGGCACAGAGCTTCTCGAATGCCTCCTTCTTGGCGGGATCGATCAGGATGGTCAGGCGCGCGGTTTTCGTTTCCATTGGGAGCAGGAAAGGCAAGTATGATAATCAGATTATAATACACTCGCCATCAAATCCAATCGCAGCGCCGGCGATTCAGGCAGGAACGGTGACCGGGAGCAAGCAGACTCGAATCCGGGCTGCCTGATTTACATCCGGGCCCGCAAGATACCATGCACGATTGCGCCGGATTCAGCACACAAGGTTTGTGTCCGAGGCTCCCGGCAACGCCCGAAGCGAACGTCTCCTCCGGCGTGTGCTGGGGGTTGCGCGAAGAATCGCTTGCCTGTCATGTTCAAAAGGCATGGGATGCGCCCCACCTCATGCCCGGTTACTGCCTGCGCTCCTGCCCCCAGCAATATGCGAGCACATCGTCGGCTACTGGCACAACTGCCAGTGTGACGAGCGCCGCAGCAAGCGGGACGGTCGACACGTAACCCACGTTCCTGAACCCGAATGCGCCTGTCAGGCCGCCAACGAAGAACGAAGCCAGCATCGTGCCATATGCCCTCAACTTCGCGCGGTTTGCGATGACCGCGTGCGTGTGCGCGTCAACTGCCGACCTGTTCCAGTAAAAGAGCTTGCCCAACTCTATCCCGAGGTCTGTGACGATGCCGGTCATATGCGTCGTACGGATCTCCGCGCCCGACAGCTTAGCCATCATCGCGTTCTGAAGCCCCATGATGAAGCACAGCAGGATGACAGTCACAGGTACGAAGAACGCCTCCCAAAGCGCGAGGTGCCTGCCGAGCAGGCCGAAAAGGAGGAGCAGCGCGGCCTCTACCAGCAACGGCAGGACGTACTGGCTTTGCAGGTTGCGCCGTCGCCCCCAGTTGACGAGCATGGCAGAGCACCCCGCTCCGACAAGAAACGATGCGAGCGAACCAATACCGGCAAGCACAAGACGAGCGTCCCCGAGCGCGGTCTGGTCGGCGATCGCTGACACGACGCCGCTCATGTGCGATGTGTATTGTCCGACCGCAAGGTAGCCACCGGCATTGGCCGCGCCTGCGACAAAGGCGAGCGACAACCCGAGCTGACGGTTTGCGCTTGCACTGCGTCTTCTTCCCGTGAGACTTCGAAAGTACTGTGCTGGCATAGGATCTTCAGACGATCGCCCGGATCGTGGGCACATATCCGGCATACGGGGCTTTGAGGCACGGCGACGGGCGAGCCTGCCCACTGGAAATGCCCGCTTTTCTGGCCTCATGTGGCTCATATGATAACGTGATTATCATATCCTGCTATCCATATGAAACTTTCGATGTAATATTACGGCCATGGACTGAGCCGGTGTGCCCGGCTCAGTCCATGCCCCTCGTCCAATCCGAGCGCACTGGAGACATTCCGGATGGCACCTGTGCCGGTCGTCCATTTCGTCCTGCTGGTCGTGGCTGCCTGGCTCGCGATCGGCGCGCTGGGTCTTGGGGTTCTGCATCGCACACGGCTTGTCGCACACGGTCTGTTTCCGCTCGGCGCGCTGGCTGGGTTGCTGCTGGGCGCGGCAGGTCTTGCCGGCATCTTCGCCGAACCTTGCACCCTGGTCCTGCCGGTCGGCCTCCCCGGTCTTCCATTCCATCTGCGCCTGGACAGGCTGTCCGCCTATTTCCTGTTCGTGCTCGGCGTCGTCAGCGCGGGCGTCGGCGCCTTTTCCGCCGGCTATTTCCGCAAGGGCGAAGGGACCGCGCCTGGGTTCATCTGTTTTGAATACCACGTGTGCGTCGCGAGCATCGCGCTTGTGCTCGTCGCGGACGACGCCTACGTGTTCATGGTTGCCTGGGAAACGCTGACGCTGTCCGCAACGTTCCTCGTGATGACCAACCACCGGATCGGCGAGATCCGTCGCGCCGCCTATCTGTATTTCCTGATTTCGCACGTCGGTGCGCTCGCGCTGCTCCTGTGCTTCGGCATTCTGCAGGCTCGCACCGGCGACTACACATTCGCCAACATGCGCGCGCAGTCGCCCGACGCATTCTGGGCATCGCTCGCGTTCCTGTTCGCGCTAATCGGATTCGGCGCGAAGGCGGGCGTGTTCCCGCTGCATGTCTGGCTGCCCGATGCCCATCCGGCGGCGCCGTCTCCCGTATCGGCACTCCTGAGCGGATTCGTGCTGAAAGTCGGCCTGTACGGCATGCTGCGCACCGTGTTTGACCTGCTGCACGTGCAAATCGCGTGGTGGGGCGTGCTGCTGCTCGTGCTCGGTGTCGGCACCACGCTGCTCGGCGTGGTGTTCAGCACGATCCAGGTCGACATGAAACGCCTGCTCGCGTATTCGTCGATCGACAACATTGGCCTGATGATTGCCGCGCTCGGACTCGCGGTGCTGTTTCGTGCATGCGGCATGCCACACCTGTCGGCCCTGGCGCTGACCGCGATGCTCTACCAGATCGCTGCACACGCATCGTTCAAGAGTCTGCTGTTCCTTGGTACGGGCGCTGTGCTGCATGCCACCGGGGAGCGCAATCTTGGCAGGCTGGGCGGCCTGATCCGCTTCATGCCGTGGACCGCGTGGGCCGTGCTTGCAGGCGTCGCGGCCAGCGCTGGCTTGCCGCCGCTGAGCGGTTTCGTGGCGGAGTGGCTCCTGCTGCAGAGTTTCCTGTTCACGCCGGGCTTGCCGAATTCCGTGCTCGCCATGACGGTGCCGATCGTGGCCGCGCTGGTTGCGATGTCGGCAGCTCTCGCCGGCTACACGATGGTCAAGTTCTTTGGCATCGTGTTCCTCGGGCAGCCAAGGGAAGCGAAACTGGTTCGCGCACGCGACGCGAATGCGTGGGAACGGCTCGCGTTCTGCTGGTTCGCGGCGGCCGGCGTGCTGCTTGGGCTGATGCCCGTGCAGTTCGTCAAGGTACTGGACCCGGTCACGCGTGCACTTGTTGGGACCGGCGTCGCCGCGAACAATCAAGGCTGGCTGTTGTTCGCGCCGGTGTCGAATGCACGGGCGAGTTACATGCCCGCCGTGTTCATGCTTTTCTTAATTGCCTGTTGCGCTCTCGCGTGGGTCCTGGTGCGGCGCTTCTACCACGGCCGGCTGCGGCGCGCGGCACCCTGGAGCTGCGGCTTTCCGTTCACGACAGCACGGACGCAGGACACGGCCGAAGGGTTCGGGCAACCGATCCGGGAGATCTTCGCACCGCTGCTACGCGTCGAACGGCAATTGCCGTCGCCGTACGACGCGCAGCCGGTCTACCGGGTGTCGGTCACCGACCGTACGTGGTCCATTCTCTACGACCGTATCGCGGCACTCACGCAACGCGCGGCGCAATGGGCTGGCCGGCTGCAGACGGGAAAAATTGCCGTGTACCTGAGCTACAGCTTCGCCGTACTGATCCTGCTTCTGATGCTGGTGAGACGATGGTGAGCCTGTCCGGAGTCATCTCGCAGGCGCTCGAAATTGTTGTAGCGCTTGCCGCTGCACCACTGCTCACGGGCTGGATTAACCAGTGCCGCGCATGGCTGCAGAACCGGCGTGCGCCATCCATCTGGCAGCCGTACAGGATGCTCCACAAGCTGTTCAACAAGGAATCGGTCATCGCGCACTGCGCAAGCCCGGTGTTCCGTGGTGCCCCCTACGTCGTCTGGGCTGCGATGACGCTCGCGTGTGCGATCGTGCCGACGCTGTCGACTGAACTGCCGCTGTCGCCCGCCGCGGACGCGATCGCGCTCGTCGGCCTGTTCGCGCTCGCGCGAGTGGCGTTGTCGCTCGCCGCGATGGACATCGGCACCGCGTTCGGCACGCTCGGCGCCCGCCGCGAGATGCTGATCGGCTTCCTCGCAGAACCAGCGCTGCTGATGGTGCTGTTCTCGGCTTCGCTGATCACGCAGTCGACGCTGCTCACGAGCATCGTCGCGACACTCGGTCGGGGTGAGTTCACGATCTATCCGAGCCTGGCCTTCGCGGGTATCGCGTTCACGCTGGTGTCACTCGCCGAGAACGCGCGCCTGCCCGTCGACAATCCGGCCACCCACCTCGAGCTGACGATGATTCACGAGGCGCTGATCCTCGAATATTCAGGACGACACCTCGCGCTGATGGAATGGGCAGCGAGCCTCAAGCTGTTCGCGTACTCGTGTATCGGTCTGGCGCTGTTCGTACCGTGGGGCATCGCCGGGGCAGGCAGCCCGTTTGCACTGCTGCTCGCGCTGCCCGTGCTATTCATCAAGCTGATGGCGGGCGGTGCGGCGCTTGCCGCAGTCGAAACCGCCAACGCGAAGATGCGGATTTTCCGGGTTCCCGAGTTTCTCGCCACCGCTTTCCTGCTCGCGGTAATCGGCATGCTCGTGCACATTCTGCTGGGGGGATGAATGCACAGTTACGCGACGCAACTCATCAATTTCCTCGCGGCCATCCTGCTCGCGTTGTCGTTCGCGATGCTGAGCCAGCGCCGGGTCCTGTCGCTGATTCACCTCTATACGCTGCAGGGTGTCGCGCTCGTGCTGGCGAACCTGATCCTCGGATTTGTGACGGGAGATGCGCACCTGTACGTGTCCGCCGGCCTGACGCTTGCGCTGAAGGTCGGCGTGATTCCGTGGATCCTGTACCGGCTTGTGCGCAGGCTCGACGTGCAGGCCGATGTCGAGCCGCTCATCAACATTCCGACGACGCTGTTGATTGGCATCGTGCTGGTCATCATTGCGTTTAACGTCGCCTCGCCAATCAGCCAGCTCGCAACCTCGGTCGCGCACGGCACACTGGGGATCGCGCTCGCGTGCGTGTTGCTGTCGTTCATGGCGATGATCGCGCGCGCAAAGGCGATTCCCCAGGTGATCGGCTTCCTGTCGATGGAGAACGGCCTGTTCTTCGCGGCAACGGCCGCGACCAACGGCATGCCGATGATCGTGGAACTCGGCGTCGGACTGGACGTGCTGGTCGGGCTCCTGATTCTGGGCGTGTTCATGTTCCAGATCCGGGAGCAGTTCGACAGCCTGGACATCCATCACATCGAGAAACTCAAGGATGAGTGACGCCCACGTCGTGCTCGCCGTGCTCGGCATTCCGCTCGTGGCCGCCGCATGCCTGGCGGGCACGCGACCCAGCCGTGTTGCACGTCACCTGAACGTCGCCTTCAGCTTCGCGACGTTCGCGGCGACACTCGTGCTCGCCGCGCGCACCGTCGAACAAGGGCCGTCGTTTGCGTTCGGACGGGCATTTTTTGTCGACCCCCTCAACGTGTACCTGGTTGCGCTGACCGCCTTCGTCGGCTGGACGACGTCATTGTTCTCGCGACCGTACATGCAGGTCGAAGAGGCGCGCGGCCGGATGACGGCAAAGCGGATGCGGCTCTATCACAGCATGTACCAGCTCTTCATGTTCGCGATGCTGCTTGCGCTGCTGACCGACAATCTCGGTGTGCTGTGGGTCGCGATGGAAGCGGCCACGCTCGCGACCGTCCTGCTCGTCAGCGTGTACCGGACAGCCGCGAGCCTCGAGGCCGCATGGAAGTACTTCATCCTGTGCGGCGTCGGCATCGCGCAGGCATTGTTCGGCACGATCCTGCTCTACCTCGCTGCAAGCCGGCAGTTGACCGGCGATGATGCGCTGCTCTGGACGAGCCTGGCCGCCGCGAAGACACACCTTGACCCGAACATCGTATCGATCGCCTTCGTGTTCCTGCTCGTCGGCTACGGCACCAAGGTCGGACTTGTGCCGATGCATAGCTGGTTGCCGGACGCCCATGCCGAAGGCCCGACGCCGATTTCGGCAGTGCTTTCGGGGCTGCTGCTGAATGTCGCGCTGTACGCGGTACTACGCTGCAAGGTACTTGCCGACGGCGCACTGGGCAATGGGCTGCCAGGGCAGTTGTTGATCGGGTTCGGGCTCGTTTCAGTGCTGATCGCCTCGTTCTCGCTGCTCCGCCAGAAGGACGTCAAGCGGCTCTTCTCCTATTCCTCGATCGAACACATGGGGCTGATGACCTTCGCGTTCGGACTTGGCGGTCCGATTGCGACGTTCGCCGGGCTGCTCCACATGACCGTCCATTCCCTGGTCAAGTCGGCGATCTTCTTCACCGTGGGCCACGCGGCTCAGAAAGCAGGCACGCAGGCGATTGAGGGTATTCGCGGGCTGCTGCAGGTCAGCCCGATAGTCGGCTGGGGAATGATGCTCGGCGCGCTCGCGATTCTCGGTCTACCTCCATTCGGCGTGTTTGCAAGCGAGTTCCTCATCTTGACGACCGCGATGAATACGATACCCTGGACGGCACCCTTGCTCCTGCTCGCCCTCGCCGTCGCATTTGCGGCAATCTTCGCGCGCGTGCAGCGGATGGTGTTCGGTGGAACGACAACAGCAAAACCGCTCGAACACCGCCCTGCGCTGCTGCCGGTATTCGTCCATCTGGGCCTCGGGCTGATGCTCGGTCTCTATGTGCCGCCTTACCTGGCAACGTGGTATCGCCAGGCCGCAACGATGCTGGGGGGCTGAAGCATGCGACTTGAATCTTTGCAGATTGACGCGGCGACCCGCCTCGGGTGCAGTCCCGGTCAGGTTCCGGCAAGGGTTGCAGACGTCGATGACTCGGGCTGGCTCGGGATCGCGCGTACTGCGCAATCCGACGGGAGCCGGCTCATTGCGATGTGGGGTAGCGAAGCTTCTGGAGGGATTTTTTCGGCGAACGCCGCATACGAATGTGAAGACGGGATACTGTGGGTGCGTCTTGCGACGGAGCGTAGCCCGCATCCCGGAGGGAGCTTCCCCGATCTTGCTGCGATTTTTCCATACGCGGCGCGCATGCAGCGCGCGATCTTCGATCTCACCGGCTTGCGGGCCCCTGGTGCCGAGGACACCCGCCCGTGGCTCAACCACGGCAACTGGCCCAGTGACTATTTCCCGTTGCAAAGGCAGGCAACGGGTGCCGAACGGTTCGAGTCGAGCGAGGCAGACTACCCCTTCGTGCAGGTCGCGGGAGATGGCGTGCACGAGATCGCAGTTGGGCCGATCCACGCTGGCATCATCGAGCCGGGGCATTTCCGGTTCTCGGTGGTCGGGGAAAAGGTGCTGCGCCTTGAGGAGCGTCTCGGCTACGCGCATCGGGGTGTCGAGCGGCTGTTCGAACGAACTCGAGCCTCAGGTGGCCATCGGCTCGCGGCACGGATTGCGGGCGACTCGACGGTGGCGTTTTCATGGGCCTACTGCATGGCACTTGAGCAGGCATCTGGTGTCGCAGTGTCGAACCGCGCGCTGTATGTACGCGCCCTCCTGCTGGAACGGGAACGAGTTGCCAATCATCTGGGCGACCTCGGCGCGCTCGGCAACGATGCGGGATTCGCCTTCGGAATCGCCCAGTTCTCACGACTCAAGGAAGACTGGATACGCATGAACGCTCACGCCTTCGGGCATCGCTATCTGATGGACCGGATCTTGCCGGGGGGCGTGGCAGTCGATATTCACCCCGAGACTGTAACGGCATTGGTCAGGCAGTGCGACCGTATCGAGCGTGAAGTCGACATCATGCGCAAGATCTACGAGGACCAGTCGGGATTGCAGGACCGGTTTGCCGGCGCGGGCCGTTTGACTGCCGATGTTGCCGGGCATTTTGGCGTGCGCGGCATGGCGGCCCGCGCCAGCGGCCACACATTTGATGTGCGCGCGGCCTTGCAACCCGCTCCGTATAACGTCGTGGCCGTTAAGGCGGCAAGCGATTCGCGGGGCGACGTCGCAGCGCGCGTTGCCGTGCGTTTCACCGAAATAGACGAGTCCCTGCGCCTGATACGTGCACTGCTGGCCAACCTTCCAGCCGGACCGGTTGTGGTCGACATGGAGCCGGCAACCGCACCTTCGCGCGGGACAGGCTGGGTCGAAGGATGGCGCGGCGATGTGTTCGTAGCACTCGAGGTGGACGGGGGCGATGTGGTTTCGCGCTGCCATTGCCACGATCCGTCGTGGCAGGCCTGGCCAGCACTGGAGCATGCGATCATCGGCAACATCGTTGCTGATTTCCCGCTGATCAACAAGTCGTTCAACCTGAACTACGCGGGGCACGATCTCTGATGTGGCAGCTTATCCGTCAATTCGCGCGCAGCGGCTTACCGGACGAACCGGCGCCAACAACAGAAGATACATGGCGACATGAGGAGCAAAAGGTTCGTCGCGAGATACTCGATCTCCTCGGGCGCGCGCTGTGCATCCGGCAGATTGATGCGGGCTCCTGCAACGGCTGCGAACTGGAGATCCACGCGTTGAACAATCCTTATTACAACATCGAAGGTCTGGGAATCAGGTTCGTCGCGAGCCCCCGGCATGCTGACCTGCTGCTCGTGACCGGGCCTGTGACGTTGAACATGAAGGCGGCTGTGCTCGCCGCATATGACGCGACGCCTGCCCCGAAGCTCGTTGTTGCGGCGGGTGAATGCGCGTGCACGGGCGGCATTTTTGCCGGCAGCTATGCAGTGTGTGGACCGGTTTCATCGATCCTGCCGGTCGATGTTGCAATTCCCGGATGTCCGCCGCCTCCCGTCGATCTGCTGCGAGGCATCCTGACGGCCTGCCGGGCGCGTTAGCGAGAGATATGAAATTCAGTGAAGGGACGTCGTCCAGGCGCGTAAGCGCCGCGCGATGTCTCGATCCACCGGGACCGTGATCATGCAATACGACGATTCTGGCGACCTGCGCGAGACTCTCGCGCTCGTGCGCCTGGCAAGCCTCAGCTCGCCACGATGTTCGGCTTCCTGTTTGCCATCCTGCTTCGGTATCCGATGTGGTTTGTTGCCCAATCCGTTCTTGTTGTGATGGTCTCGACCTCACAAGTCGCGATGAACGTCGCAAAGAATCCGGCCAGGCCGTTCGATTTTTCAGTGATCGACTGCCTCCTCGTCGGTTCCTGCTGATCGGCCAGTCGGCTCCCGATGAACTGGCTGCACATCGAGCAGCCGCCATCTGAAGCCAGGTACGCTTCCTGGCCGGGCGATCCACAACATGCCGATTTCCACCCCCAACCTGGCATGGGGTTCCGTTGTGGCGCAATGGATATCGTGCTGCGCCGCGCTAGTCGTGATACTTATCTGGGCGTTTGGCGAAAGATACCTCGACTAACGCTGGAAAGGAGGCAGTAAA
>Ga0335083_10010926_pt1 | contig 10929 bp, 11 predicted proteins | sample Lox_Sample_42_FD_206716 | JGI IMG/M metagenome (GOLD analysis project Ga0335083, IMG submission 206716) | Soil microbial communities from Loxahatchee National Wildlife Refuge, Florida, United States - Lox_Sample_4.2 | ecosystem: Environmental > Terrestrial > Soil > Wetlands | place: USA... | reverse complement strand
CCGGCCCAGGACTGCAGGCCGCCGGGGCCGAGTTTCATGACCGCGCGGCATCTGCGGATCACGTGCGAGCAGCATTGCTGGATGCCCGCGAGCCGCTCCAGGAGGTGCTGGTAAGCCGTATAGCCGTGGGTGATCAGCGACCCGGCGAACATGCCCGGCAGGCCGTCGGCGATGTCCGCCTTGCGCCGGGAGCCGATGGCCTGCAGGAAGGTCAGCCGCCCGTCGGGGGTGCGGACGATCAGCACGTGCGGCGCGCCGACTGCCGCCTTCTCGTCCTCCGGGTCCTTTTCCCCGTCCTCGTCCCGTGCCGCTGCCGGCCGGGCGGACTTGCCCAGCACGTTCACCGGGGTCTCGTCAGCGGCCAGCACGTTCTCGGCCGCCAGCGCCGCGATCATCGCCTCGTCGAACCCGGCCACGCCGAGCTGCGCCGATACCCGCGCGGCAGCCTTGTCCACCCAGCCGGCGGAGACCGGCACGTCCAGCAGCATGCCCATGACGCGCGCCGCCCGCTCCGGCGGCACGTTCCCGTAGCAGGCCAGCAGCACCGCCGCGGCATTAAGCACCGCCCCGTAGGACACCGAGCCCGCGTGCGCGCCCGGCGGCGCCGCCGCGAACGTCACCGTCCCGCAGCACGGGCACGCTCAGCCCGGCAGCGCCCACTCGGTCACCTTCCGGACGACCTCCACGTCGATGACCTGCGCCCACCGCGAGCCCGCAGCCTCCGCGCCGTCCAGCCCGGCACCGCAGCGGCGGCACTCCGCAGGCGCATCCGCGTCTTTCTTCTCATCCGGACCGGGATCCCTGGCCAGGCCTTTGCCCGGGTGACCGGGCTGACCGCCCCGCCTGCGGTCCTTGCTGCGCTCCCGCTCCGATTCCTGCCGCCGCGCCCGCCGTGCCTCCTTCGCCCCGATCCGTTCCTTCGAGCTCGGCGTCCCCGAATCCGTGCAATCCATCGACAGGCGCCGCTCCAGCTCGGCCAGCCTCAGTTTCAGCCGCCGCCTCAGCTCCCGCTCGGCGTCCAGCTCCTGCCGCAGCACCGCGATCTCCGCGTCCTTGGCCACCACCACGGCCCTCAGCCGGGCCGCGAGCACACGCTCCCGCTCTCCAGCCCCAGGCTGACCGGACACAAACCGCAAGCATGCTCAACCTGAGCTAAAGGTTCAACCATCCGCCAGTGTCGGCGTTGTCCGGTCCAGCTGAGGTTGCGAACGCCTGGTGCGCTGAACTGCGGCTCGCAGAGCGAGGCCTGACCGGACGCCCGAGATTTAGTCAGGCTTACCGTGCGGATTCGGTGGCGGCCACGGATCATCTCGCCTGACCTGCCACGGCCACGGGCTTGTTGACCCCGGGGTATCGCCAGTCTCTAATTTGTCGTGTGAAGCCGGAGCAGGACGACATCATCTCCGCTGAGCCGCGAACCATCTCCTCCCGGCTGGCCTGGGTGCTGGCGGTTGCATTGCTGGCAGTGGCGCTGGCGGCGGCGATCGCGGTCGCCGTCCATTACCGCGCGGAGGTGGCAGCGCTGCGCCGGCATCCGCGCCCTGTGGCCGTCTCGCTCCCGCCCGGCACTGTCCCGCGGTCGCTGTCCAGCCGGACGGTCACGCTGCCCTCGTACGGGACACTGAACGGCACGGTGACGATCACCGCGGCCAGGTTTTTCGGCGGGCTGGAACAGATCGTGGTGTCCGCTCACATAAGCGGCGGGAGGCCGCGTAGTGGCTACACTCTGACCGGGTTTGACTGTGCGGGCAGCACCGGCTACCAATCCTGGGCCGCCGGGGTGACCGACGCTCACGGGTCCGGTAACTTGACCGGTCACGCCCGGACGGTCTCCCTCACCGATGAATACTGGGTCTATCTCAGCCCGTCGTCAGGGCTTGCCGGGCCGGGCATCCACGTCAGCTTCACGACCGCCGGGAGGTTCTCTGTCGCCGTCCCTGCGGGGGCTCCGCCTTGCTCTAACAGCTAGCATCGACGCCGCATCGGGACTTCGCTGGATTCGCCAGGGCAGTGGCACTGTCCCGGCGACACCGGCCTGACGCCCGCAGCGGCCTTAGCCCGGGCGTGTCACGCGGACCCGTGAATGGACACGTCTGGGCCCCGGCAGGCCAAGGGGAGTGGCGGTCGCCATGTTGGACACACTGGTTTGGGCATGCTCATCCGCCGATGTGAGAGCGGCGCCTGTCCGGATAGTTATGCGCTGGCCTGTATTTCGAAAGCGATGTTGGCGATCGACAATTCAGCCTTGTAATTCAGAGCAGGGGCGCCCCCTGCCGACTCTGCGCCGGTCGGGGTCGGAGCAGGTTCAGCGTGGCATGGCTCGCATGACAGCAGGGTATGCGCTGCGTCCCTCCATCGCGGGCGACGCGGTCTCGGCTTTGGCGTTGATCAGCGCCGCAGTCCGATGCCTCCCGAGCCACCGGTGATGTGGGCTGCTTTGCCTTTGAATTCCGCTGCGCTGGCCATCAAGGGATTTCCTTGCCAGAGCTGGCTGGCGTCCTCAGCGTAACCAACCTGGCGAAACGGCCACAAGACGCTAACCACCCGGACGGAGATACCTGGAGTTCAGCGGCTTCACCGCTACAGCGCCCGCGCCCGGTTCGCTCTGGCAGCGGTCGGCCCACCGGTTGAGGTCGGCCTCCGCCTTGCGGGTGCCGGCGTGATCAGGGCCGAACACGCGTACGTAGACAGCCAGCAGCGCGGTGAGCAAATCGCGGGCCAGGCAGGGATCGCCGGCCTGGCCGGTCCATTCGGCGACGTTCAGCTCGCCCAGCAAAGTCTCCGGGTGCTCTGCACCAAGTACCTCGCGTTGCACCGGCACCAGGTCCCTGTACAGATCACGAGCCGTCGCGGCGTCTCCCGCCATTCCGGTCCAGTAGGCAAGGTTTCCGCGGGCGACGAGCGTGGCTGGGTGCCGCGGGCCGGAGAGGCGCTCCCTGGCGGGTAGCAGTTCCCGGTACAGTTCGACCGCGCCTGCCGGATCACCCGCCGCACCGGTCCACCACGCCAGGTTATCGCGCACCCACAACGTGCTCGTATGGTTCGCGCCCATGGCCCGCTCCTGGTCCCGTATCACATCGGCGACCAGGGCGCGGGCCCGAGCCGGGTCGCCTGCTTCGCCGGTGAACCTGGCGTACTGGTCGCGCGCGGCCAGGGTGTCGCGATGGCTAACGCCGAGTACCTCGGTCATGATCGGCAGTACCTCGTCATAGATCGGACAGGCGGCCGCCTGATTGCCGGCCTGGCCGGTCCAGAATCCGTAGTCGGCCCATAGCGCGATCGTCTCCTTGTCGCGGTCCCCGGCGACTCGGCGCAGCACCGGCAAGGTCCGTGCGCACAGGTCCCGCGCCGCGTCCCAGCCGCCCGACTGCCCGGTGAAGTCGGCTAGCTTGGCCGCCATCACCAGGGTCCTGGGGTGCTCGGGTCCGGAAACCTCCGCGCGGATGGCGTGCAGACGTGCGAGCATGTCGCGCGCCGCGATCGGGTCGCCCGCTAGACCGGTCCAGGAGGCGAGCTTCGCGCGCGCTTCCAGGGTTTCCTCGTCGCGTTCGCCGTGCCTGGCGATGATGTTCGCGACGACCTTCTCTTGCAGGTCGCGCGCCGTCGTGTAGTCGCCGCTCACGTCCAGATAGGACAGCAGCGGGCCTAGTCCTGGGCGGCCCGGGTCGAAGGTGGCCAAAGCATGCGGCAGCAGCAGCGCGAACGATTCCCAGGTATCCGGGATCTCCGGGTCCGCCGGCAACGCGGCCTCGACAAGGGCAACAGCGGCCTCTCGCCAGCCGTTCCTGGCGCTGTCGTCCAGCCGGTCCAAGGTGATCGCCTGGACAAGCCGGTGCATGATGAGCATGTCGCCGGGCGCGCCACGAGCCAGCGAATAGTCACCAAGCGCCCGTCTGGCATCATCGACCGCGAAGCCGTCGCGCAGTAGCGGCGCCAGGCCCGCTGCCACGCCTGCGTCGTCCAGCTCAGCGGGCAGGGCCCGCCCGGTGCCCAGCAGCAGGCCCAGCGGTATCGCTTCTGGCGCCAGGCAGGACGCGAGTCGCAGCAGACTGACGGCGTCCGGGGCGGAGTTCCTGAGCGCATCGAACGACAGATCCCAGGTCGACGCCACCCGGGACGCGTACCCCCAGGGCTGGCCGCGTGCGAGCAATTCCGCGCGTCGCTGGCCCAGCAGGACCCGGTACTGCGGCAGTGTCCGGCTGGTCTCCTCCAGGTAGGCGGCGGCCTGCTCCAGCGCCAGCGGCAGGCCGCCGAGTTCGGTGGCTACTTCCGCGGCCGCCGCCGCATCCGCCTCGCCCGGCGGATCGGGCGCCGCGCGGGCCAGCAGGTATCCGACGGCGGCCGGCTGATCCAGCACGGGTACCTCAAGCCCGATGCCAGGCGGCCAGTACGCCGAGCGCGTCGTGATGAGCACGTGGCCGGCGCCGGCGGGCGGCAGCGCACCGGTCAGGGCCTCGGCATCAGTGACGTTGTCAAGCAGCAACAGCCACCGGTCGCGGCGCGCGGCGAGAGCCGCGTGCACCCGGTCGGCGGGATCAGCGGTATCACCCGGGTCCCGCACGCCGAGGATCGCCGCCAGCTCGGCGTAGGCGGCCGCGAGCACCGCTTGGTCCTCGGCCGGAAGCTGCCAGACAAGGCCGTAACTTCCCGCGTACCGGTACGCGAACTCGAGAGCGATACTCGTCTTGCCGACACCACCAAGCCCGTGCAGTACCAGCAACTGCGGCGCAGGACCGCTAGCTGCCAGCCGTTCGCGCATTTTCGCGAGCAGATCATCGCGGCCAGCCAGCTGCACCGGGCGTGGCGCCAGCCGGAATGGCCGCTGTGGCACCTCTGGCCGGCTCAGGTACAGGGTGCCGGCCTGGATGTACTGCGTCGTGCGGGCTTCGACGGTGACGTCACGCCCGGCGCTCACCGCGGTGAGCGTCACCAACGGGCCGTCCGGCTCGGCCGGCGGCTTGCCCTTCAGGCCTGCGGCCGGCCCGGGCTTGACGGCCGCGGCTGAGGGTGATCTGGCCCAGCGCGCACATCGCGGATGTCGACATCACCCGTGAACTCGGAATCGCGTACCCGCACGCCGGTGCCGGCCGACTCGACAGTGCTGATCCGCAGCGCCGCCGCGTGTACCCGCTCAAGGTCGACGCCGACCACGGCTGCCGCCTCCGGCGCATGGCTGCTGACCTGTTCGATCAGCAGCCGGGCGGCAGCCAGCAGCTCAGTATCAGCGCCGGCTCCCGCCACGTCTAGGTCCTCAGCGAGCGAATCGCGCTTGGCCGCCGACTCGGGCCGGCGTTCCACCGGCGTTAGGTCTACGCCACGGTAGCGCTCGCCCAGAATGCGCCGCAGCGCCGAATAGGCATCACCGATCGCGGTCGCCACCGTGCTCTTCAGCCCGGCGGACGCGCCCAGCGCCAAGGCGGACACAATCAACGTCACCGGGTCCATAGCACCAGATTCTTCCCAGCGCGCCCTAAGTGGTCAACCAAGCCAGCCCGCGCCAAGGATCCAGAAGTCGTTCTGCCGGTGGGCAACCGGCGCAGTTGCGCAGAGACCTCGCAGATCAGCCAGACCGCTTCGGGAACGCCGCCGTCCCGCGGGTGCTCGGCGTCGCTCCCGGTGTCCATGACGGCGACGTTCAGCGTGGCCGTGCCTGGGCTGAAGAGCCCCGCCGGGCGGCCCTGTTGATGGTCGCGGCGGTGGTCAGTCTGTCGCGGCGGCGGCTTCCTTCTTCGCTGATGGCGGTGCGGGCGGAGGATTCATCGACGATGGTCTTCCCGGAGCCTCCCGGTTTGATGCCATCGTCCGCCTATCGATGCCTCAGCAGTGGTTCACACACGTTCGTCTTCTCGTCGCCCACCTGACCCGCTGACAGCTGGCCTTTCCCGCAACGCTCACCACCTCGGCTCTTAACCGGCGCAGCTTGCGGTGGTTTGGGCTCCCCGCCTGCACGGCGAACCCGGAGGACCTCCCCTCATCACCGGCACAGCACGGTTCGTTCCGGCGACCGCCTACATCGCCTCGCTCCCCTTTCAGGACACACCGCCTAACGGCGGCTACGCGCGGTTTTACGAGCTTTCGCGTCGTTGACCGCTTGGCAGATCTTGTCGACAGCCCCGCAGGCCGGTCCGACGGGCCGTATTTTATGCCTCGGCACTCTTGTCGCGAATGTACTCATTTGCCGCGATGAAGCTCATCGCCGTCGGCTCAAGGTCGGTTGTGTGCCGGGCTTCCTCTGGCACCAGCGGAGCGTTCGGCCCGGTCCCTGATCCCGCGGAGCATCTTCTGGCTCATCACGAAACTGACCGCCTCCACAGGCTCGACCAAGGCCTTGGCCCACGGCCGCGTATATGCGTATCTTTCCCGCACTAGCAGCCGCGTTACCCCGCCCGGCTCATCTTTGAGCGCGAAAGCCCAGGTGAAGTCGTAAGGCGGCGAGGTGTTCCCCATCGGGACGCCGCCACGCAGGACAAGCGACTTCCCCCGCTCCAGCAGGGCCACGGTGAGAGCGACCTGCGGCGCAAGCCTGATCTGGTCGCCAATCCTGATGTCCTGCCACTCGGACACGATCCTGTCCGCGCTGTGGATGTCGCAGCCGGCCAGGTTTTCCAGGAAATCGTAGCTGTAGAACCCGCCCCGGCCCTGCCCGAGCTGGGCGATCCACGGCCATACCTGATCGGCGGGAGCGCCGATGGCGATCGCGCGGGTCGCGACGAGGTCAGGGTCGGTGATCAGGTCATCGCCGGGCAGGGGCTCGCCGGCCTCCTGGCTGGTTGCGCCCCACCGCAGCTGCCATCGCCTCACAGCGAGCACGCCGACGATCGCCGCGCCGCCAATAGCCGTTACACCCACGACCTGTCGGCCTCTCATTTCAGTTCCTCCCGCCCGGCAATCACCGTCCGACTACATACATGTTCTCCCGAGCGCCCAACCCCGGTCCTCATCTGCCGGCCGCATGCCGGGTGTCATGCAATCCAGCTGCGGGGAGCGTTGATGGCGGGCTGGCCGGCGGCGGGTTTCAGACTTGGCCTGCTGGCAACTGCCAGTGTCTTGGGCTGGCGTGGCGCTGGGTTATGGTCGGCGCATGCGCGCGGTGCTGATCGATATCGATGGCGTGCTGACCGTCTCGTGGAAACCGCTACCCGGGGCGGTCGCGGCCCTGCACCAGCTGCGTGCCGCCGGGGTCCCGCTGGCCCTGGTCACCAACACCACCTCCCGCACCCGGGCCTCGATCGCCCGCGTGCTGGCCGGGGCGGGCTTCCCGGTCACCGCCGGCGACGTCCTCACCGCGCCGGTCATCGCCGCCGCCTACCTGCACGACCGCTACCCGGGCGCCCGGTGCCTGCTGCTCAACAGCGGAGACATCGCCGAGGACCTGGCCGGCCTGACCCTGGCCCGCGACGGCGACCAGGCGCCGGCGGACGTGGTGCTAGTTGGCGGGGCCGGCCCGGAGTTCAGCTATCAGGCCCTGAACCAGGCCTTCAGCCACCTGCAGCGCGGAGCCAGGCTGGTCGCCATGCACCGCGGCCTGTACTGGCGCAGCAGCGAGGGCCTGCAACTCGATAGCGGCGCGTTCCTCGCGGGCCTGGAACAAGCCGCCGGCACCGAGGCCGAGGTGGTGGGCAAGCCCGCCCCGGCGTTCTTTGCCACGGCTCTGGCCCGCCTGGGTGTCGGCGCGGTCGGCACCGTGATGGTGGGCGACGACATCGACACCGATGTGCTCGCCGCCCAGCACCAGGGGCTCACCGGGGTCCTGGTCAAGACCGGGAAATACCTCCCGCGCACGCACCGCGCCGCCGCAGGCACCCCCGACCACGTGCTGGACTCCTTCGCCGACCTGCCCGCCCTGCTGGAACAACTGCCTTAACAGGACCGGCGGGAGAACCGGACGGTCGTCGGCAGCGTGCCGCGGCGGACCCTGGCCGACGGCCTGTGACACGGCGATCAGCACGGACACTGACCGCACCCGGATCTGGACCCGCCGCCGGTACCGGCCGTACGATCCCGGTGCGGGCAAGGAGCATCAGCATGCAATTGACCGGCTACTCCTTCGGTTCGGTCCGGGTCGACGGCGTGATCTACGACCACGACCTGATCATCGACCACGGGACGATCCGCAAGCGCAAGAAGGCCGCCTCCCGGAAGTTCCGCGGCGCGTACGGGCACACCCCGCTCTCGTCCGAGGAGGACATCCCGTGGCGATGCCGCCAGCTGGTGATCGGCACCGGCGCCGATGGCGCGCTGCCGGTCATGCAGCAGGTCCGGGACGAGGCCCGCCGCCGCAAGGTCGACCTGATCGTCCTGCCCACAGCACAGGCGATCGGCGTGCTGGCCCAGGCCGGAGCGCACACCAATGCCATCTTGCACCTGACCTGCTGAACCCGCCGCCGTAGCATCTCCGGGCCACCTCAGCAGCCGCGCCCCAAGCGGCGGGCAGGCGCGGGCGCAATGATCTTCGCGTACCCGGCGTTCCGGCCATTTCGAGGGCAACTCAGCAAGATAGACACGACGTTGCGGATGCAGGTCCGCCGGGTCGTGCCGCACACGCCGCAACGGCAGGTGTGCGGCCGGTGCCAGGGACATCGCGGCACGGGGGTCCGGATCAAGCTGGCCTGGCCCCCGGACCGCCGGTAGCCAGCCCCGGGGCCCGCTCCGTTCCCCGGCCGCCCTTACCCGCCGTCCAGCCCGGTCAGGAACCTGAGGATGGCCTGGTTCACCTCGTCCGGGTGGGTCAGGTTCGAGGCGTGCAGCGCGCCCTCGACGGCCATGAACGTGACCGGGCCGCCCAGGCTGTCCCGGACCGCTTGCGCCCGTGCCACGGGGATCGCGGCGTCCGCCGTGCCGTGCACGATCAGCGTGGGGCAGGTGATCCCGGCGAGCCGGCCGGCCAGGTCATCCCGGTCCATCAGGCACCGGGAACGGCCAGGTCAGCTGCCCCAGGTCGTCCGGCGTCCACCGCGTACTGCTCGTTCCACCTGGCGTACCAGCCATCCCACCGGCCCGGGCTCAAGATGACCGAGGCGACCACCTCCTTCACCGGCCCGGGCCCGTGCTCCAGCCAGGCCTGGTGCGGCTGCTCATACCCCGGAGCGGGCGGCCGGCCCCCCAGGCCGGCCTCGCTGTCGATCAGGACCAGCGCCCGCACCCGGCCCGGCGCGGCAAGCGCAGCGCGCAGCGACACGAAGCCCCCCTGGGACATACCGGCCAGCACCGCGCGCTCAGCACCCAGGTGGTCGAGCAGCCCGAGCAGGTCGGCCGCCGAATCCCAGTACGTGAACAGCCCGGTCGCCCGGGTACCGCCATGCCCCACCTGATCCCAGGCGATCACCCGGTACTGCAGCGCGAGCGCGGTGACCTGCCGGCGGACATCGAGTGATCCAGCAGGTACCCGTGGCTGAACACCACGGGTACGGCCCTGGCCCCCCGAGTCGGTGTAGCCGATCTGGATCCCGTCCGCCGCGGCTACTGGCATAGCCCGCAAGCTAGCGCACCGGGACACCGGCCGCCAGGGACGACGCCGCCGGCATTGCGCCCCTTCCCATCCGGCTCCCGCACCCGGCCGCGTCCTGAGCGCGACCAACCGGAAAGCACCGCGCTATTCTGCCGAAATGAGTACGTCGTTGGAGGCTGGCTGGAAAACGGAGGCGCCGCAGGCGGACCACAGGCTACGGTGAATTATTCTACAGCTATGGCGCTTTGCAGTTAGCCGGGCCGGAGAGCTTTATTCATTGTTCTGGTAACGGCGGCTAACGGTCGGATTACCCGGGGACCAGGCGCTGATTTCCGCGTGTCGCATCGTGATGGCGAGGTTCATTTCGGTCTCGATGTTGTCGAGCTGAAGTTGCATGCGCTTGAGCTTCGGACCGAAGTCGCCGACGATTTCTCGGCGGAGGTAGTGGACGCATAGCGCCCCACCGGAGAGCACGCCCAGAAGAAGGAAGATCAACCCCACAAGAAAAATCAGCATGTAAACCATATCCTCCTGCCGACGAAGCGCGTCCGCGTATGAGGTGGCAAATTGGCGCTCGATAGCGCGGTGGCCCGGGGTTCTGTTCGCAGGAGCACGGGTTTCATCGGCCTGGCCGCCGGCGGTTCCAGGCGGGCATGCGGACCGTGAACGCCAGCTGAGGGATGCCCAGTGCAGTGTGGATCGCGAAGCTGGCCCGCTCGCGGCGCCGCTTCAGCGTGTGCAGTTCGCCGAGCCATTCCTCGCACCACCGGATGCGGGTGGCCCGGGGGAGCAGTGCGGCGACCGCGACGAGCAGGCGGCCGGATGCCGAGCCTGCTTGCTGGTGGCGTTTGATCGTGGCATTGGCGAGGGTTTCCAGCTCCGCCTCGATTGTGCCCATGCTGAGCCGGGCTGCGACCGGGGCGAAGATCTCCAGCGACTCCCGGGCCTTTCGCAGCTGCGTTGCCTTCGCGATGTATTGCACGGTGCGCATGTTGTGCAACCGGTCCGCCACCTTGATGGCAAGGACCCTGGAGTCGGCGGACGTCACGGTGGCCATCACCTGAGCCGCTGTGCTCTGCTCGCTGTCGATATGGTCCAACTCGGCGGTCCCTGCCACCAGGGCCGCTACTTCGCTACCGAAGTCGCGGATCAGGGCAGCCAGCGTGTAAGGAGTGTCCTCGATCGTGTCATGCAGCAGCGCCGCGCATAGCATCGCGTCATCCGCGCCGTTCTCGGCCAGGATCGTGGCGACGGCCAGCGGATGGGTGATGTACGGGTCGCCGCTCTTGCGGGTCTGGCCCTGATGCCAGAACGCCGCCACATCGTAGGCCTGGCTGATGCGTCCGGTGTCAGCATCTGGCCGCGTAATGCGGAGAACCTCACGCAAGACGGCTAGGGCATCATCCGAGCCGACGATGGGCTGCTGCAGGCGGCGGCTCATACCGGCGCTCCCAGCGGGCCCGGCTGCGACCTGTTCAGGC
>Ga0335083_10010925_pt1 | contig 10930 bp, 10 predicted proteins | sample Lox_Sample_42_FD_206716 | JGI IMG/M metagenome (GOLD analysis project Ga0335083, IMG submission 206716) | Soil microbial communities from Loxahatchee National Wildlife Refuge, Florida, United States - Lox_Sample_4.2 | ecosystem: Environmental > Terrestrial > Soil > Wetlands | place: USA... | reverse complement strand
TGCAGCGCCTCCAGGACGGCGGCGTGATGCAGATCGTGGCCGTCACCGATCCGCTGACGCTGGGCTTCCGGCGGCAGGCCATGATCGCCATCAAGACCGACGGCGACCTGGAGAAGGTGGCCGGGCAACTCGCCGATATGGAGGAGATCGACTACGTCGTCATCACCGCCGGCTCGTTCGACGTGCTGGCCGAGGTCGTCTGCGAGGACGACGATCACCTGCTCGAGATCCTGGGCCGGGTCCGCGCCGTGCCGTGCGTGACCAGCACAGAGACATTCGTGTACCTCAAGCTCCGCAAGCAAACCTACTCATGGGGAACAAGATGACATCCTCCGACGCCATCAGCAACGAACAGGACGCCGCCAAGCGCAATCTCTGGATGCACTTCACCCGCATGTCCACCTACGCGGACAGCGATGTCCCGGTGATCGTGCGCGGCTCCGGGCCGTACGTCTACGACCAGCACGGCCAGCGCTACCTGGACGGCCTCGCCGGGCTGTTCGTCAGCCAGGTCGGCCACGGCCGCACCGAGATCGCCGAGGCCGGGGCGCGGCAGGCGGCCGAGCTCGCCTACTTCCCGCTGTGGTCCTACGCGCACCCGAAGGCCATCGAGCTGGCCGCGCGACTGGCCGAGATGGCGCCCGGGTCGCTGAACCGGGTCTTCTTCACCACCAGCGGCTCGGAGGCGGTCGAGTCGGCGTGGAAGCTGGCCAAGCAGTACTTCAAGCTGATCGGCCAGCCCGGCCGGTACAAGGTGATCAGCCGGGACATCGCCTACCACGGCTCGTCGCTGGGCGCGCTGGCCGTTACCGGCCTGGCCGATATCAAGCACCCGTTCGAGCCGCTGCCGCCCGGCGGCGTGCGGGTGCCGAACACCAACTTCTACCGGGCCCCTGACTTCGCGGCCGGGGACGAGGCGGAGTTCGGCCGGTGGGCCGCGGACGAGATCGAGCGGGCGATCCTGCGCGAGGGTCCCGAGTCGGTGGCCGCGGTCTTCCTCGAGCCGGTGCAGAACGCCGGCGGCTGCTTCCCGCCGCCGCCCGGCTACTTCCAGCGGGTCAGGGAGATCTGTGACCGCTACGGCGTGCTGCTGGTCTCCGACGAGGTGATCTGCGCGTTCGGCAGGCTGGGTTACCACTTCGGCGCCCAGCGGTATGACTACCAGCCGGACGTCATCACCTTTGCCAAGGGCGTGACGTCGGGCTACGCGCCGCTGGGCGGCATGCTGGTCAGTGACGCGCTGATGGAGCCGTTCAACGAGGGGACGGCCACCTTCCTGCACGGCGTCACGTTCGCCGGCCACCCGGTGTCGTGCGCGATGGCCCTGGCCAACCTGGACATCTTCGAGAAGGAAGACCTGCTGGGGAACGTCCGGGCCAATGAGGCCGCATTCCGCGCCACCCTGGAGAAGCTGTACGACCTGCCCATCGTCGGGGACGTCCGCGGGGCGGGCTACTTCTACGGCATCGAGCTGGTCAAGGACAAGGTCACCAAGGAGACCTTCACCGGCGAGGAGTCCGAGCGCCTGCTGCGCGGCTTCCTGTCCAACGCGCTGTTCGACGCCGGGCTGCCCTGCCGCTGCGACGACCGCGGCGACCCGGTCGTCCAGCTGTCCCCGCCGCTCATCTGCGGCCAGGAGCACTTCGACGAGATGGAGCAGATCCTGCGCGCCGTGCTCTCTGAGGCCTGGACGCGCATCTGAGCCGGCGGTCTCTACGGGCGGCCGGCGCGCGCTGACCGCCGGGGCCCGCGGGATACGGTCGGCTCATGGACGTTCTCGTAATCGGCGCCGGGGCCGTCGGCCTCACCACGGCGATCAGCCTGGCCGAGGCCGGGCTCAGCGTAACGATCATGACGGCCGCCCTGCCGTCCCAGACCACGTCGGTGGCGGCCGGGGCGGTCTGGGGCGCCGTGAAGGTGGGACCACCGGACCGGGTCCTCGGCTGGGGCCGGACCGGGCTCGAGGTGCTGTCCAAACTCGCCGCCGAACCCGGCACCGGGGTGCGGATGGCCACGGGCCGGGAGGTCTCCCGCGCCCCGCTCGAGCCGTACTACTGGACCAGCCTCCTGACGGACCTGCGGGTTTGCGAGGAGTCCGAGCTGCCCGACGGCTTCACCGACGGCTGGCGCTACACCGCGCCGCTGGCCACCATGCCGGTCTACCTGGAGTACCTGCGCGCCAGGTTCGAGCGGGCCGGCGGCGTGCTCGAGGTGGCCCCGGTCGCCTCGCTGGCCGGCCTGGCCGGCCTGGCCCCGGTCGTCGTCAACTGCTCCGGTGCCGCCGCTCACGACCTGGTGCCCGACCCGGCGGTGGTGCCGGTGCGCGGTCAGGTGGTCATCGCCGCTAACCCGGGCATCGAGGAGTTCCTCATCAGCCGGGACCCCGAACCGCCGTGGATCGTCTACATGTTCCCGCACGGAGACACCATCCTGCTCGGCGGCACGAACGACGAGGGGAACTGGGACACGGACCCGAAGCCGGAGATAGCCGAACGGATCGTGGCCGGGTGCGCCGCCATCGACCCTCGCCTGCGCGGGGCCGAGATCCTCGGGCACCGGGTCGGCCTGCGGCCGTGGCGGCCCGAGGTGCGGCTGGAGTCCGAGCCGCTCGGTGACGGCCTGCTGTGGCACAACTACGGTCACGGCGGCGCCGGCATCTCGATGGCCTGGGGCTGCGCCGCCGAGATCACCAGGGCCGTGGCGGGTTAGTCGTCGAGCCGGGCGGCCAGCCGCGCCGGCGCGATGACGCGGTAGGCGGCCTGGCCAAGCTCGGCGATCTCGGGCAGCGCCAGGCAGATCGCGCGGAGCCGTTCGGCCAGATCGCTCACCCCGTGATTGTCCCATCCGGACCACGGATACGCTGCTGCTCATGAAGTTCGCGATCGCGATTCCGCAGTTCTACGCCGACGGCGAATTCGACCCCGCGTCCTTCCGCGAGTACCTGGCGCGGGCCGAGGAGCTCGGCTTCGACAGCGCCTGGACCCAGGAATCGACGCTCGGCTTCGGCCCGCAGCTCAGCCCGATCGAGGCGATGACCTACGCGGCCGCGTGCACCGAGCGGATGCGGCTGGGGTGCGTGGTGTTCGTCTCGACCCTGCACAGCCCGGTCCATCTGGCCAAGAGCCTGAGCACGCTGGACCAGCTCAGCCGGGGGCGGATCGAGATCGGCGTCGGCACCGGCGGCAAAGGCCGCCCGTTCGGCGCCTTCGGCGTGGATCCGTCCCGTTACGTGGCCAGATTCACCGAGGGCGTCAACCTGATGAAGGCGCTGTGGACCGAGCCCCGGGTTACCTTCCACGGCGAGTTCTGGCAGCTTGAGAACGCGCCGATGGAGCCCAAGCCGTTCCAGAAGCCGTACCCGCGGCTGTGGTTCGGCGGGGCCAGCGAACCCGCGCTGCGGCGTGCCGTGCGGATGGGTGACGGCTTCTTCGGGGCAGGCTCCTCCACCACCGCCAGGTTCGCCGAGCAGGTGCAGATCGTCCGGCGCGCACTCGCCGAGGCGGGCCGGGCCGCCGGCAGCTTCCCGATCGCCAAGCGCGTGTACGTCGCGATCGACGAGGATGCCGAGCGCGCGCGGGCCCGGACGAACGCCGCGCTGGAGGGGATCTACGGGCAGCGGGTGCCCGCCATCGAGGCCGCCGCGTTCGCCGGTACGGCCGCCGACTGCGTGCGCGAGGTGAACCAGGTCGCCGAGGCGGGAGCGGAGCTCATCTTGTTCACCGCGCTGTTCGACCAGCGCGAGCAGATGGAGCGCCTGGCCGCCGCCGTGCTGCCCAAGCTCGGCTAGCGGTCAGCCTACGCCGGGGCCGGTGCGGGGCGGGATCATCGCCTTGAGGATGTCCAGCACAGCCGGGTTGGCCACGCCGCGCCAGTCCGGAGCCAGCAGGCCCCACGGCTCGGGGTCGCCCCAGCGGGACCGGTGCTGGCCGGTCACCGGGACCGTGCCCCGGGGCTGGGTCGGGTTGAGCGGCCACCAGCACCAGTCCACGTCGTGCTCGGTGAGCCAGTCCTCGACGTTGTTCCACCACACAGCGCGCGGTGACGACGAGCGGCCGAAGTTGGCCAGCGACCTGGTGTCGGTGCCGAACTCGCCGATCCACAAAGGCGCAACCCCCTCGTCGAGGAGATACCCGCCGCTGGCACGCATCTGCTCGAAGTACGCCTGCCTCGGCTGCCCGGCGGGATGGAACCACGAGTAGTCGTGCAGGCTGTACACGACCTTGCCCGGGCGCTCCAACCGGACCGGGTGCCGGGCCACGCCGGTCAGGTCGGCGGCGTAGCCGAGCCCTTCGCAGATGATCAGCACGTCCGGGCTGGCCTGGTGGATGAGGTTTCCTGCCGCCGTGTACATGGCGGCCAGATCGGTCTTGGGCCTGCTACCCCACGTCGGGGTGAGGACGCGCCAGCCCGCCCGCGTGCGCCTGGGCTCGTTCATGATGTCCAGGCCAGCCACCAGAGGGTTGGACCTGTACCGGGCCGCCAGGTCCTGCCAGGCGGCGAAGAACTTGCCGGCCGGCCAGCGGTGGTTGAACCACAGGCCTTGTTCGTCGTCGTCCGCGCAGCACCAGCCGGCGTCCAGCGTATGGCAGTTGGGGATGACGATCAGGCCAGCGCCGGTGAGCGACTCCACGCACGCGTCGTAGACCTGCATCGGCGTGGCCCCGGAGAGGTCGGGATTGGCGCCCAGGTACTCATCGGGAACCGGAGTGGTCTGCTCGGTCATCCACAGGCTGAACGGGAGCCGCACGCTGTTGAACCCGAGCGAGGCGATTCTGGCGGCCAGCGCGTGGCGGCCGGTGTGCTCCAGCCCAGACACCACGCCGTCGTCCTCGTGCGCGCCGTACCAGTTCACCCCGGCCAGCCGGACCCGCCGCCCGCGCGCGTCGAGGATGTAGCGGCCGCTGGCGGACAGCGGCATCTGCGGTGCGGCGACGGTCATCCCGGCGGGCGGCGGATCCGGGCGGTGATGTGCGGGGGGACCGGGATTCCGGCCGGGAGCACCGGGTCAGGCACGGGATCCTGCCAGGTGGCGGCCAGCGGCAGCACGCCGGCCCAGACCGGCAGGGCCGCGTCCGGGGAATCGCCGTCATCGGGCGGGCCGCTGCGGATCTTCACCGACGCCTCGGCCAGGTCCAGCGCGAGCAGGGACGTCTTGGCCAGTTCCTTCTTGTTCGGGCGGCGGGCGTAGTCCCACTGGCCGGGCACGACGTGCTCGCTGAGGGAGCGCAGCCCGGCCAGCTTCTCCTCCCGGCCGGTCACCAGCCGGGGCGTGCCGTAGATCATCGCGCTGCGGTAGTTGACGGCGTGCTCGAACACCGACCTGGCCAGCACCAGCCCGTCCACGTGGGTCACGGTCACGCAGATGGTCGCCTGCGGGGCCGAGACCAGGCTGCGGCTGGCCACCGAGCCGTGCAGGTACAGCGTGTCCCCGGCTAGCCCGTACACGGTCGGCACGACCATCGGGTAGCCGTCCACCACCACGCCGAGGTGACAGATCACCCCGGCGGCCAGGATGGCCGCCAGGTCGCCGCGGTCGGTGCTGCCCTGCTCGCGCAGGCGGCGATGCCGGGTGCGTTCGGTGACGGGCAGCGGGGACTCCTCGGGCATGACCTGAGTCTATGAGCGCCCTTTACTAGGGTGAGGGTCATGAAGATCGGATTCGGTGCCCCGGTCGCGGGCGCCTGGGCCACCCCCGGTTACCTCGCCGCCTTCTCCGAGCAGGCCGAGGAGGCCGGGTACGCGTCGCTGTGGACGTTCTCCCGGCCGCTGGTACCCGAGGGCTCTGGCATGGAGCCGGTGTACCGCAGCGTGCTCGACCCGATGGTGGCGCTGGGGTTCGCGGCCGCCCGGACGTCGCGGATCAGGCTGGGCGTCGCCACCGTCAGCCTGCCGTTCGTCTCCCCCGCGTACCTGGCCAAGCAGGCGACGACCGTGGACGTGCTGTCCGGCGGGCGGCTCGACCTCGGTCTCGGCCTCGGCTGGATGCCGGAGGAGTTCGCGCTCATGGGCGCGTCCCTGGCCCGGCGCGGGGCCCGGGCCGAGGAGTACCTGGCCGTGCTGCGGACGCTGTGGGCCGACGAGGTCAGCTCGCATGCGGGCGAGTTCTACCAGGTGCCCGCCGGGCGGCAGGACCCCAGGCCGGTGCAGCGGCCCGGGCCGCCGGTGCTGCTCGGCGGCATGTCCCGGCCGGCCATGGAGCGGGCCGGGCGGATCGCGGACGGCTGGATCACCTCCAGCCGCGCCGACCTGACCACGATCAGCGACGCCGTCAGCGTGATCGCGGAGGCGGCCGCGGCCGCGGGCCGGGATCCGGCCGCGGTGCGCATCGTCTGCCGGGGCGTGGTGCTGGCCGGGGCCGAGGGGGCCGGGGCCAAGGGTCCTGACGGCGGCCGGCGCCTGCTCGCCGGCAGCTACGAGCAGATCCGCGAGGACACCGCGTGGCTCGCCGGGCAGGGCGTCACCGAGTTGTTCTACGACCTGAACTGGGACCCGCTGGTGGGTAACCCCGCGGTCGACCCGCGGGCCGCGGCGGACCGGGCCGGCGAGATCCTGGCCGGACTCGCGCCACGCTGAACCCGACCGGGCCGTCCCGCGGATCGCGAGGGTCCCGGAGACCGCGATTTCAGCGCCCCGAGGGCTGGGCCGGCTCCGGGATGAGGCCCTCGCGGTGGGCGATGGCGGCGGCCTCGGTGCGGCTGGCGGCGCCGAGCTTGCCGAGGATGTTGGACACGTGCACGCTGGCCGTCTTCGGCGCGATGAACAGCACCGAAGCGATCTCCCTGTTGCTGCGGCCCGCGGCGATGAGCCGGAGCACCTCACGTTCCCGGCTGGTCAGCGCGGCCAGGACCTCGCCGTCGCCGCGCTGCTCGGCGGTCCCGATCCTGGCCCGGCGGGCGAGGTCGTCAAGCGCCCGGCGCAGCGGACGGGCAGCGAGCCGGTCGGCCGCCTGCGCCGCCTGGTGCCACTGCTCCGCCGCCTCGTCCCGGCGCCCCGCCTCGGCCAGCGCCTCGGCCAGCCGCCACCGGGTGCGGGCCGTTTCGTAGGTGTAGACGGGGCCGAACGCGCCGAGGACCGCCTGCCACGCCTCCGGGTCATTGTCGCCGCTGGCCCGGCGGTACTCCGCCTCGGCCCGGGCCAGCCAGCCGCGCCCCTCGGGGCCGAGGATGAACTTGGGCCGCTTGGGGAACGCCGCCCCTTCCCGGGCAATCCGCAGCAGGTCGGCGGCCGCGGCCAGTTCGGCGGCCGCGGCGGCGTCGTCACCGGCGACCCGCGCCTGCACCGCCCGGTCGGCGCGGGCGCCCAGCGCGACCGCGGCCGGCCTGATGGCCGCGGGATAGAAACCCCAGGGCGGCTCGTAGGCAACGTCGAGCGCGGCCCGCGCCTCGGCCAGGGCTTGCTCGACGTCGTCCTGCCAGAGCGCGTGCTCGGCGAACAGTGCGCGCGCGATGAACGGGTCGAACCCGTGGGCGGACAGGAACGGCTCGATCCAGGCGCGCCGTTCGGCCACGACCGGGTTGCCCCGCGCGACGTCGATGAACAAGGCCATCGAGGACAGCGAGGCCTCGGGAAGGCTGGTCACCCGGACCGGGAAGCCGTCCGCGATTTCCTGGGCGTGGTCCCACTTGCCGTCGGCGTAGTGGCACTGGAAGTGCAGGTGCTGCACGTCGGTGCCGTAGGGGGCGAGGCCAAGCCCAGTCTGGTTGGCCCGCTTGGTGCCCTCGTACGCCACGGTCCCGCCAGCGGCCAGGTCGCCGTGCTCCAGGTGCGCCCGGGCCAGGTGGTACGCGGCGCGCAGCTCCACCCCGAGCACCTTCGCCTCACGAGCCTGTTTGTGCGCCTCGGTCAGCAGCTTGATGGCCTCGTCATTGCGGCCTTCGCGATTGCTGAGGTACCCCAGAGTGACCAGCGCGTCGGCCTGCACCCAGGGAGCGTCGGCCGCGCGGGCCGCGGTGAGTGCGCGCTCGGCCTGCTCCCGCACCGCGTCGAAGTCCTCGTCGACCAGCAAGGTGTTGGCGTAGGTGGCCACCGCCCGGGCGTACTGCCAGGTCGGCGGCTCGGCGGGTGTCTCGTCCACCGTGGCCCGGGCGATCTCGACCGCCTCGGCCATGGCCTTGACGTCGTCGATCGTCCACAGGTAAAAGGCGAGGCGCTCGCCGATCCGGCTGGCCAGGCTGACCGGCGCGGTGGCCTCTCCCTGATCGGCTTGGGTGGCGAGCACATGCCGTAGTCGCCGGAGCAGGTGCACGGCCCGGTTGACGTCGCCGCTGTCCGCCGCGTTGGTCGCGGAGAGCAGGCCGAGTTTGCCGCGGTGCATGCCCGCCGTCGTCTCCGGCTCGTCGACCCGCTCCCACAGGGCGAGCGCCTGGTCGTAGTGGCGGTGCGCCTCGGCCGGCGCGCCGAGCCGCTCCGCCTCCTCGCCGGCCCTGATGGAGGCGGCGAAAGCGCCGGGGATGTCGTGGCTGGCCAGGCAGTGCTGGGCCAGCTCGGCCGCGGTTCCCGGCAGCGCCAGCCGCTGCTCCTCGGCCAGCAGCGCGCTCATCGTGGCGTGCAGCCTGGTCCGCTCACCCGGCAGCAGGTCCCCGTAGACGGCCTCGCGCAGCAGGGCGTGCCGGAAGACGTAGCCCTCGGTGCCGTCAGGGACGAGCAGCTGGTGCGTGACCGCCTCCCGCACCGCGCTCTCGTATTCGGCCGCCTGCAGGCCCGAGGCGGCCCGCACCAGCTCGTCGTCGGCCTTGCGGCCGGCCACCGCCGCCGCGCGGAGTACCTGCTGGGCCGCGTCGGACAGCTGTTCCACCCGGCTGAGCAGCAGCGCCGCCAGCCCGGCGGGCAGGCTCTGCTCCGGGCGATCCCCGCTGACCGAGGCGGCGAGCAGTTCCTCGGCGTAGTAGGCGTTGCCCTCGGCCCGGGCCACGATGTCGTTCAGCTCGGTGGCGCCGATCCGGCCTTGCGCGGCCGCCGTCAGGTGCTCGGCCAGGGCCGAGGGATCCAGCGGGGCCAGGCCGACCGCGATGACGCTGGGCAGCCGGAGCAGCTCGGCCACCACCGGCCGGAGCGGGTGCCTGCGGTGCAGGTCGTCGGTCCGGTAGGTGCCGATCAGCGCGACCCGCTCCCGGTGCAGCACCCGGGACAGGAACGTGACCAGGTCCCGGGTGGAGGCATCGGCCCAATGCAGGTCCTCGAGGACCAGCAGCACCGGGGCCGCCGCGGCGAGCTCGGCGAGCAGGCCGAGCACCCCGCCGAACATCTGCTGCCGGGCCAGGCCGGAACGGTCCGAGTCGATCGTGGGGCTACCGCCGCCCTCGGGGAGCAGCATGCTCAGGGCCGGGCGCGAGCTCAGCGCGTCGCGGACCCCGCTGGCCTGGGCCGCACCCCGCAAGGCATCGGCCAGCGGCAGGTAGGGCACACTGTCGCCGAGCTCCGCGCACTGGCCGGACAGCACGGTGAACCCGCGGCTAGCGGCGAGCTGCGTGACCTCTGCGACCAGGCGGGACTTGCCCACGCCGGCGTCGCCGCTGACCAGCGCGACGACCGAGCGGCCCGCCTCGGCGTCATCGAGCAAGGTGAGCAGGCGGCCGAGCTCGTCGTCCCGCCCGACCATGCGGCCCGCTGATACCCGAAACACCATGAGCATGAGTATCCCATCGGGTAGCGACAATTCCGATTGGTTATGCTCTGCGTTCATGAGCCTGCAGCTGATCCGAGGGGATTCGCTCTCCTCCGCCACTGCGCAGACCGGCGGTATGATCCGCTCCGCCGCCATTTCCGGCGACCTGACCGGTGCCTCGGCGCTGTGGATGGGGCGGACCGTGGTGCTGCCGGGGACCTCTTCCGGTGACCATCACCACGGCGACTCGGAAACCGGCATCTACGTGGTGTCGGGCCACCCGGTGTTCGTCTTCCGCGACCCGGATAGCGGCTCCCTTGTCCGGCTGGAGGCCTCGCCGGGCGACTACGTGTGGGTGCCGCCGCACGTCCCGCACCGGGAGGAGAACCCCTCTCCCGATACCGAGGCCGTCGTGGTGATCGCCAGGTCGACGCAGGAAGCGATCGTCGTCAACGTCCCGTCGCTGTAATACGGTCCCGGTCACGCGGGCCGGGTCGTCACTCGGCGTCTCGGCGGTCGATGCGGCGTCCGCGCTTGACGCCGGAGCGCTGGCGCTTGGCCTCCAGCCGCCGCTCGTTCGCGGCCCGGCCGGGCCGGGTCGGGACCCGCGGACGCTGCGGCGGGGCGACGGCGTCCCTGAGCTGGGCGGCCAGCCGGGCCCGCGCCGCCTGCCGGTTGGCGAGCTGGCTGCGCTGCTCGGAGGCGGCGACGGTGAGCACGCCGCCGGCCAGCCGGCCGCCCAGCCGTTCGGTGATCCTGGCCCGCGCCCAGCCGGGAAGCACAGATGACCGTGCCACGTCGAAGGAGAGCTCGACCCGGCTGTCCGCGGTGTTGACCGATTGACCGCCGGGCCCGGATGACCTGGAGAAACGCTCATGCAGCTCGCTGCTGGGTATCAGCAGCCAGCCGTTCACCCTCAGGTCCTCCGGCATCCCGCTGGCTAGGCCAGGCTAGCCACGAGCTCGCCGACCGGCTTGCGGCGGCCGGTGTAGAACGGGATCTCCACCCGGGTGTGCAGCCGCGCTTCGGCTCCCCGCAGATGGCGCATCAGGTCCACGATCCGGTGCAGCTCATCGGCCTCGAACGCGAGGATCCACTCGTAGTCGTTGAGCGAGAAGCAGGCGACCGTATTGGCCCGCACGTCAGGGTACTCGCGGGCCATCATCCCGTGCTCGGCCAGCAGCCGCCGCCGCTCCGCCGGATCCAGCAGGTACCACTGGTAGGAACGGACGAACGGGTACACGCTCACGTAGGCGCGGGGCTCCTCGTCGGCCAGGAAGGCGGGAATGTGGCTCTTGTTGAACTCGGCCGGGCGGTGCAGTGCCA
>Ga0335083_10010924_pt1 | contig 10931 bp, 9 predicted proteins | sample Lox_Sample_42_FD_206716 | JGI IMG/M metagenome (GOLD analysis project Ga0335083, IMG submission 206716) | Soil microbial communities from Loxahatchee National Wildlife Refuge, Florida, United States - Lox_Sample_4.2 | ecosystem: Environmental > Terrestrial > Soil > Wetlands | place: USA: Florida... | reverse complement strand
GGTGACTCGCAGGCCCGAGCGGATCGCCTCTTCCACCAAATGCATTCCCTCGACAGCAACCTCTCCCTTCTCATTGAGGGTGGCATCATGAAAAAGGCGGCGAAGCTCTTTCACACTGGCGTTGCCGCGGCTCGTGATGGAGCGAAGCCGGGCGTCGGCTGCTGACTGGATGGCTGGGGGCATTGTCCCGTTCCCGGAAGCAATCGTACAACGGTGAGCGCTTCCGTGGGTCGAAAGTAAGCTCGGCATGATAAGCTGCTGCCTTGCTGGTGTTTAGGCGACTGTCACGTTTCGCAGCGCGAAACCAATCAGAGATCGGCGAGGTTCGGTTGCGACCCGAAATTGTAAAGATTAATCCCGATAGTCCGGAAGCATCGCTGGTGACGTATGCCGCGGAGAAGATCCGCTCAGGGGCGGTCCTCGGCATGCCGACGGATACCTTCTACGGCCTGGCCGCGGATCCCTTCAATCTCCACGCTGTAGATCGGATTTACGACATTAAGAGCCGGTCGCGGCACAAACCTCTGTCGCTGTTGACGGAATCGGTCGATCAGGCGGCTGAGCTTGCGTGGCCCGTGCCGGAGACGTTTTATCTGCTGGCACGGCGCTTCTGGCCCGGGCCCCTCACCATTATCGTCAGGGCCGACCCCAAGGTGCCTCTAAAAGTGACCGCCAACACCGGCAACGTCGCCCTGCGCGTTCCGGCAGCGGAAGTGCCACTGGCCATCATCCGCGCAGCGGGCCATCCGATTACGGCGACATCAGCTAATCTGCACGGTGAAGCGGAATGTACCACGGCGCAAGCGGTTCGTGACCAGCTTGGCGATTGCCTGTCGATGATCGTCGATGGCGGCCAGTCGCCGCGTGAGATTGCTTCCACAATTGTCGACCTCACCAGCGATGACGGTCACTGGCGCATCTTGCGTCAGGGTGCCATAGCCTACGACGATATCGCAGAGTTGCTGGGGCAGGAGTAGTTACCACGGGAGCCCGCGCTTCCAAATCAAACCTCATCCGCTGGTCGCTTGCGGTAGTTGCCCTTCTTTTGGCGGGTGCATTTCTCTGGCTCACTCTGCGCATCATGCGGGAGGGCTGGGTCGATCAGCCTCACAAGGCCGATTGCATCCTGGTTCTGGGTGCGGCGGAGTACTCCGGTCGGCCGTCGCCCGTGTATCGCGCCCGCCTCGACCACGCTTATCAACTCTTCCGGGAGGGAATGGCTCCCCTCATCATCACCTCGGGTGGCGCCGGCGGAGATCCGAATTACAGCGAAGGACAGGTTGGGCGCGATTATCTGCTGGCGAAAGGGGTTCCCGAGCCGGACCTCATCGCTGAGACGCAGGCCGATAACACCGACGAATCCACCCAGCGAGCCGCTGTTATCATGCGCCGCAATGATTTCGACAGCGTGCTGCTGGTTAGCGACGCATATCACATGTTTCGAGCGAAGCGGATGATGCAGCGACAGGGATTCGTCGCCTACATTTCGCCTCGTCCGGAGTCGGTTCCAAAAACTAAGTGGGAACGGTTTCTCGCGGCCTCACGCGAGGCGTTCAGTTATTTGCTGTATCGGGCGCATGTGACGTAGGAAAGACACTATTCGCCCTTCGCCATTCGCTTTTGGCAATTGGCGTTTCGACTAGCGAATTCTGCTGGTCAGAGCTCGAGTGCTGGGTGCCAACCGCTACTTGCCAACAGTCCGGTCAACCGAATAGCGAACGGCGAAAAGCGGCTTCTATCCTACCAGCGCCAGCAGGCGTACCGGTGCTCCGGAGCCGGCCTCTAATTTCACCGGAGCAACCACCACCGTAGCGCCCACGGGTGGAACCAGGCCAAGGTTAGCGACATTCTCCAAGTGGTATAGCCCCGCGCGTGACGTGAACTGGTGTACGGGATAAGTGGTAGTCGCGCCGATGTCGACGCTCATGGTGTCGGTACCGAGGCCGACGACGTGACGCGTATTGACCAGGAATTCTGCGGCTTCCAGCAAAAAGCCAGGATAGTGGGTCAGGCCGTCAACCTGTTCATTGCGATATTGTGCCTGCGATCCCCAATATTTCTCCCATCCGGTGTAGGCCATCACCACGGCGCCATCGGGAATTTCGCCGTGCTGCCGCTCCCAGTCGGCGACATCCTGAGCACGGACCGCATAGTCGGGATTCTCCAAAGCTTTCTCGCGGACATCCAGCACGACCAACGGCCGCACCAGGAGGTCAGAAGGAATCTGGTCAACTGTCCATACATTGGCGGCGAAATGAGCTGGGGCATCCAGGTGTGTTCCGTAGTGTTCCTGGGTCTTGAAGACGCGCGAATAGTAGCCGTCACGAGCGAGGTTTCCCAACTCCTCAGCGTGGAAAGGCGACTGCTCGGTTCCCTCCCAATTGGGCGAGTGGTCGTCCAAGGTGTGGGTGAGGTCGATAACGGTAAGAGAAGAGCTGTACTTTGCCATGTCATTTCCAATTTGCAAAAGGCCAGACAAGGCTACCGCCTCACGCGAATGTTTTCCAGCCCTCCTCCACGACCTGAAGATACTGATGAGATCCGCGCCTGCTTAGCGTAGTATCCCTCCCGTGCGCGTCTTGTCACAATCGGCGCGATTTCGCGCAAGGTCACGGGTAGATTCATAGCTTTCCTGTTTTGTCTGCTCAATCACGCGTGATACGCAGAGAACAATTGAATGTCTGACACCGCCCAACAACCCGTGTCGAGCCAGGGATGGCGAAGCTCGCGGTGGTTGATCGTGCTTGAGCTGGCGATCTTCGCTGCGATCTTTCTTGCGGACGTTTACCATTGGCACCATGTCGTCAGGATCAGCAAGACTCTGTACCTATTTGCTCTGGGCTGGATTTCGCTGCGCGTGCGAGGCCTGCGCTGGAAGAGCGTAGGGTTCCGTTTGTATCGCAGTTGGGGGCGTACGCTCGCTCTTGGCGCACTTTGCGGAGCGGCGATCGAAGCCTTAGAGCTTTTCGTTACCCAGCCGATTCTCGTTCGGTTGACCCATCATTTGCCTGATCTGTCTGATTTCCGCGGATTACGTTGGAACTGGAAGCTTCTGCCGCTGGCTCTCCTGCTGACATGGACACTTGCAGCGTTCGGCGAAGAGATGGTCTTTCGCGGGTATCTGATGAATCGCGTCGCCGACTTTTTTAAATCGTCGCGCCGTGGATGGATCATCAGCTTGATTGTTGTCAATGTGGTCTTTGGGTTTGCGCACCAGTATCAGGGGATGACTGGCGTGATAGAGAACGCGATCGACGGTTTTCTGTTGGGCCTTATTTATTTACGCTGCGATCGCAACCTTGCCGTGCCAATCGTCGCCCACGGCATTACTGACACGCTCGACTTTCTGCTGATCTTTGTTGGGAAGTATCCGGGGATGGGCTGAGGGAGCTCAGATGCTATTCGGTTTGGAAAGGGCTCGGGCTCTAGCCGTGCCGTCGAGATGCTCATATTGCCGCCCTTTAGGCGCAGAGGGAATGCATTTCCGCCGCGGCTAAAGCCGGGTCATTTCTCCCGGAGGTTCGGCACGTCTGAAGGCGTCCCCTTTCAAAGCACAATTACCCATCGTTGTTGCGCTAATACGCCTCGTCGAGCAGTTCGATGACGTGTGCCACCCGCGCTTTCATATTCGCGCGTTCGATGCCCGCGCGGTACTGCAACATGCAGCCAACGTTCGCGGTGGCGATGATCTCAGGCGAGACACTGCCGATGAAGCCCATCTTCTCGTCGAGGATCTTCATCGAGATCTCATTTTGCGTGACGTTGTAGGTTCCGGCGCTGCCGCAACAGGTCTCGGGGCGGGGCGACTCCACCAGATTCGCACCAACATGACGCAGCAGTTGCCGCGGCGCTGCTCGCACCCCCTGCGCATGCGCCAGGTGACAGGGATCCTGATAGGTGACTCGCGCTTCGAGCTTGCGCTTTGGCTGCCGAAGCCCCAGCTCGGCAAGGAATTCGTTGACGTCTTTCGTTTTGGCGGTGAATTCGGCGGCACGTGCTGCGTAAATTGCGTCTTCCTGCAACAGTGCGGCGTACTCCTTCATGGTTGATCCGCACCCTGCGGCGTTGGTGATGATGGCGTCGAACTCGGGACTTAGCATCGCATCGATGTTTCGCCGCGCCAGCGCGCGCGCTCCATCCAGCATGCCGGCATGGAGATGCAGCGCTCCGCAGCAACTCTGATGCGGCGGGATATGAACCTCCACGCCATTCTTGGTAAGCACGCGGATGGTGGCGCGGTTCAGTTCCGCAAAGGCCACGCTGGCGATGCAGCCGATGAGCAAGGCGACTCGGCCGCGGCGTTCACCTTCCGCCGGATATACCTCGCCAAGATCTTTGAACGAGAAGTCTCTTTCGATGCGGGGTGTAAGTGCGTCGAGGTCTGCCACTCCAAACAGCTTCAGCAATCCGGTTGCGCGAGCCAGGGCCTGAAGTCCTGATTGCTGATAGAAGCGCACCACGCGGGCGTGCCGGGCAAGTCGCGAAAACGAAGGCAGAATCTTGCCATAGAAGTGCTCGCGCACGGTTCGCTGCAGCCAGGGGCGCTGGTAGTTCTCATGTATCTGCAGCCGGGCCAGTTCGAGCAAGCTTCCATACGCGACGCCGGAGGGACACGCCGTTTGGCAATTCAAACATCCCAGGCAGCGATCGATGTGCATGGCGAAAGAATCGCCAAGCGCCAGTTTGCCGGCATCGACCTGCACAATCTGGTAAATGCGCCCGCGTGGCGAATCCATCTCTGTGCCCAGCGCGCGATATGTGGGGCACTGATCGAGACAAAGCCCGCAATGGATGCACTTGGAGTACACCTCCCACGTGGGCTTCTCGTGGGGCGAGAAGTTCGAGCGCGGCGTCTCCGTCTTGTCGGCAACCGAGCTCAGAAGAGTTCCCTCCCGCGCAAAACGTTGTTCGGGTCAAGCGCCTGCTTAACCGCGCGCATGCTGGGCATTGAGTCCAACTCGCTCCAATTGCTGACTACCTGTACCGATATCGGCAGGCGATGCTTCAGCGAGTCAAGCGACCAAACGCCTTGTTCGTCATTGGCGGGCGCCGCGATGAGCAAGTGCCCCAGACCAACTCGGCCAATGCAGGCGGGGTTCGATAGCTCCTGCAAAATCCGTAGAGTCTCGCTCAGTTGAGCCGGGGGTGCGAACACCGAGGACGTGCGATATGCGTCCGGGACTTCTGCAGTCTGGCCGAACGGGAACTGTTCCAGCACGGTCCACATGTGCCGTTCGTCCTCATCCTCAAGTTCGCGCGTGATCGCCGAACCCAGCTCTTTGCGATACCGTGCCAGTACCGCATCGCTGCCTGCGCCACAAATGCAGATCACCCACGCATCGTCGGTCATCTCGGGACGCATCATTTTTCGGGCAAGCGGCGAGACGATTTCCATGCACATCGGCGAAAGCGGAGAGCGCACGACTTGATCGCGGAGCCTCAGCGCCTCTTGCCATGTTTTGAATTCCGCCAGGAAAGTTCGTGTTTGCCTCGGCGCCGGAAACAGTTTGAAACTTGCTGAAGTAATTACCGCCAGCGTGCCATAGCTGCCGATCAGCAGCTTCATCAAGTCGTAGCCGGCCACGTTCTTCACCACCCGACCGCCACCCTTGGCTTTACGGCCGTCTCCGGTCACAAAGCGGACCCCAATGCAGAAGTCGCGCACACCGCCGAAGGCCTGGCGTAGAGGACCATGTTTCGCCGCGGCTAACACTCCTCCAATGGTAGATAGCTCAGGAAATGCCGGATCGCAGCCGAACATCAACCTGCCATCGGCAACCAGCGCATTCAGTTGCGCAACCGTCGTACCTGCGCCAACTCCAACGGTCAGGTCGGCAGGATCGTAGTGTTCGACTTCCGCGAAGCGATGCATGCGGAGATGCACGTCCGCCTTCGAGGGAGGATAGCTGTCGTTGCGCCCGCCATCCGGAGCTATTGAGAAGCCGTGCTGGTTCGCTAAGCGAACAATCGCGACCACCTCATCGGCCGAGGCGGGACTCACCGCAACCACTGATGTCTTCTCGATTTCCGCGACGTGCTCTTCGCCGCAGATGGCGCGCAACTCCCGCGCGACATCGAACGACACTCCCGTGGCGTTCACATGCCCTCCTGCACCAGGATGGGATTCAACGCAGGGCCGCGAGTTTCAACGCAGGTTCTGCTGGTTGGAAACACTTTGCCGGGATTGAGCAGCGACTGGGAATTGAAGGCATTGCGCAGGCTTAGCATGACGTCAAGATCGTCATTGCTGAAGAGGTGAGACATCAAATTCCGCTTCTCAAGTCCAACCCCGTGCTCACCGGTAATGGATCCGCCGGCATCAATGCAGTACTGCAGGATCTCCTCGCCCGCCTGTTCCGTCCTGTGCAATTGCTCCGGATCGCGCGCATCGAACATGATCAGCGGATGCAGGTTGCCGTCGCCGGCATGGAAGATGTTGCCGATGCGCAATCCGTATTTCTTCGATACTCCCTCGATAAACTCAAGCACCGCCGGAATCTTCGTGCGCGGCACTACCCCGTCCTGGGTGTAGAACGACGGACTCACGCGTCCAAGCGCGCCGAAGGCGTTCTTACGGCCCTTCCACAGCAGTGTCCGCTCGTTATCGTCTTTGGCGCGGCGAACTTCACGCGCATGCTGCTCGAAGCACACCTTGCGGACCTGCTCGGCTTCTTCTTCCACCGCCTCCGCCAGGCCGTCTAACTCGATCAGCAGTACCGCGCCCGCATCCAGGGGATAACCAGCATGGCAGAAGGCTTCGACGGTCTGCAGCGTCCAGCCGTCCATCATTTCCAGCGCCGCCGGGGTTATGCCCTCGGCGGTAATTGCCGACACGGTTCTGGCCCCGTCATCAATCGTCTCGAAGATGCCCAGCAGCGTCGCTACGCGCTCGGGCCGTCGCAACAGCTTCACGGTGGCAGCCGTTACGATGCCCAGAGTCCCTTCCGATCCGACGAAGAAGCCGGTCAGGTCGTAGCCGGCACTCTCGGCGGCTTTGCCTCCGAAGTGAACAATCTCGCCATCCGGCAGCACCACTTCCAGTCCGGTCACATGGTTCACCGTCACGCCATACATCAGCGTGTGCGGCCCCCCGGAGTTCTCTGCCACATTGCCGCCGATGGTGCAGGCTTTCTGGCTAGAAGGATCGGGTGCAAAGTAGAGCCCGAGATGTGCCACGCTGTCAGACAAGATTTGATTGACTACCCCGGGCTGCACCACTGCCCGCATGTTGTCGGCATCGATTTCCAGAATGCGGTTCATGCGCGAGAAAGCGATCAGGATGCCGCCTTCCGTGGGGATAGCTCCTCCGCTCAACCCTGTGCCGGCGCCGCGCGGCACGATGGGAATTTGTACTTTGGCGGCGAGTTTGACGATCTGGGAAACTTGCTCGGTGTTTTGAGGGAACACGACTACGTCAGGCCGGTGAGTGCGCACCCCACCGTCGTACTCATAGAGCATGAGATCTTCGGGGCGGTCGAGAACGTAGTCGCGGCCGGCGATGGCCCGCAGTTGATCACTAAGCGCGGAGTTGCGCTGAGAGCCCATGGATGCCTGGAGAACAGGAGTCTATCATGGGCTTCGGCGCGAAATCACTGTTTACGCCGGTGCCCGTCTGCCGGTGATAAGGCGAATGATTAATGTCAATATGACCGCGCCAATCACAGCGACGATGATGGTGTAGATCATCCCCCCGCTGCCCGCCATGCCGAGCGAACGCATAATCCAGCCGCCGATGAGCGCGCCGATAATGCCCACGACAATGTCCATCAACGCTCCGTAGCCGGAGCCCTTCATCAGCTTGCCCGTAATCCAGCCGGCGATCAGGCCGACGATGATCCACCAGAGAATGTACATGGCACCTCCGTAGCCTTTGAGCTTCTCACCAAAAGCTCAGGTTTGGATGCGCCAGTGCGCGCCAGTGTTGGACAGCGGGTCAAAATCCTTGGGCGGGGTCAACTTAAACGGTGCCCCGCGCCAAGTGATCCATTGAAAAACTCTGCTTGATGCAACGTGGGGTCTAGCGCATGGCGTCTTCGACTTCGCTGAGCCAGTCGGGACGCTTCAGCACTTCGCGCGGTTTGGGACCGTCGGCAGCGCCTACGATGCCGTCCTGCTCCATCAAGTCGATGAGGTGTGCGGCGCGACCGTAGCCGATACGCAGGCGTCGCTGCAACAGCGAGGTCGAGGCCTTGCCGTATTCCAACACGATGCGCACGGCATCCTGGAAGAGTTCGTCGTTGTCGCCGCTGCCGTCTCCGCCTCCATCGCCCGAGTCAGCCGATGGACCGCCATCATCGTCGCGCGGTGCAGCCAGGAAGTTCTCCTGATATTGTGCTGGAGCCTGTGCCTTCCAGAACTCGACGGCGGCTGCGATCTCTTTCTCGGTAACAAACGGAGCATGAACGCGGTGAACGCGGGCCGAACCGTTGGGCAGGTACAACATGTCGCCGCGCCCCAGCAGCGCCTCGGCGCCGTTGGCGTCGAGAATGGTGCGCGAGTCGATCTTGGTTGCGACGCGGAATGAAATACGCGCCGGGAAGTTGGCCTTGATTAGTCCGGTGATGACATCGACCGATGGCCGCTGCGTCGCGAGCACCAGGTGAATACCAACAGCGCGCGCCATCTGCGCCAGGCGCGTGATCGAGGCTTCGACGTTCTGTCCGTCGAGCATCATCAGGTCTGCTAGCTCGTCGATGATGATGACGATGTAGGGCAGCGGACGGGCTTCACTGCCGTCGTCGAAGAGGCTCGGCGTGTTCTCTTCGAACAGCCGGTTGTACTGATCGATATTGCGAACCCCTTTTTCCGCCAGGACCTTCAGGCGGCGCTCCATTTCGCGAACGGCGTTACGCAGGGCATTCGACGCCAGCTTGGGCTCGGTGATGATGGGCGTATGCAGATGCGGCACGCCCTCGTAATTGCCCAGTTCCAGCCGCTTGGGATCGACCAGTATCAACTTCACCTCGTCGGGCGTCGCCTTGTACAGCACCGACATGATGAAGGCGTTGATGGCCACGCTCTTGCCCGAGCCGGTAGAGCCGGCGATCAGCAGGTGCGGCATGGTGTTCAGATCGGCGGTAACGATGCGGCCATTGATGTCCTTGCCGAGCGCCAGCGTCAGCTTTGATTTGGAAGCGAGAAACTCGCGCGCCTCCACCACTTCGCGCAGCCAGATAGTTTCGCGCTCGTGGTTCGGCACCTGGATACCGACCGTGGACTTACCGGCCATGCGCTCGATCAGGATGCTCTCGGCGCGCAGCGCCAGGCAGAGGTCGTCACTAAGACCGGTCACGCGGCTGTACTTGATTCCGGCCTCGGGCTTGAACTCGAAGGTCGTTACAACCGGACCGGGATTGATCTGCGACACCGTGCCGCGAACGTCGAACTCGCCGCACTTTTCCTGAAGAACGACTGCGAGATTCTTCAGCTCTTCCTCGTTCACCGCGCTGTGCTCGTCGGGCCGATGCAGTAACGCGGTGGATGGCAATTTGTATCCTCCGGCGATGCGGGGCATCGTTGTCTTGCCATGCGGCACGCTATCAGCGCGCGACCCAACCGCGATCGGTTCGGAGGCAGGAGAACTCTCCAGCTCAGGAGCTGCGCCTTGCCTGGGCACAGCAGCCGGACGCTGCGGTGGAGTTGACGCTTCTTCAAATTCGCGGTCGATGCCGCTGCGAACACTCTCTGCTCGCGCAGGCGGAGCGACGGGGGGAGGGGGAGGGATGAGCTCTTCTGCAACTGGCGCGGCAGCCGGCTGCTCAGCGCGGCGCGGTACAAGCTGTGCGGTTACGACGGGCTTCGCATTCGCCGCGGCAGCGCGCTTCTTCTCCAGATCCTTGGCAGCACGGCGGCGCGCGCGCTCGGCTTTCCAGTCGGCGAAGCGGTCCACCGCGGCATAGGCAAACGACAGGCGGCTCTTCGACCAAATCTGGATAGCACCGAACGAAAACGCTGTCGAGAGATAGAGCGCCACGGCTATGGCAGCCAGGCAGACCAGATACGCGCCGACGATGTTCAGGTAATGAATCAGCGCATCAGCCACGATGCATCCCAGCAGACCTTCTGCCGGTACGGCCCCGCGCAACTTGAATTGCCAGGGGAGAAGTCCGATGAACCCGGAGGCGAAGGCCACCAAGGCTGCCGCGCCCGCCGTTTTCGCAATCGGTGAGCTGATAGGGCGCGAGCGCATCCAGCGCAGTGCATAAATAACCAGAAAGACAGGAATCAGAAAAACAGAAACGCCGAAGAGCTGCAGCGCAAGATCGCTGACGATTGCGCCGACCGGGCCGATCCAGTTGTGCGCGGGATGTGAAGCCGGAGGAGCGGCTGCGGTGTTCCACGAAGGATCGAGCGGCGAATACGACACCAGGGAGAGGACAAGGAGAGTCGCGGAGACCAGCGCCAGAAATCCGATCAGCTCATTGAGCCGCCGGTTAGGCGTAGGCGTAAAGGCGGAGACAAGTCTCATGCTGGCCGATGGCCGTTTTCCCGGGCCACGCCGCTTCCGGTTGGTCATGCTGCCTTTTGTCGGAGCCCAGGCAAACATAACCCGCGTACCATCACCGGAACGCGTGAACCTGAGAGCTGCCTTTGCGGGCCGCACGCCGGCGATCATGGCGAGCGGCTTACTGCCAGAGCATCTTGATTATGCCAAACCCCGAACCTCCCTGCGGCAGATAAACGGTGTTCGGGGTTGTCGAAGTAAATGCCCCTGAAACATTGCGCTCGAGGCAAGAAAGACCATAGGCAGTGCTTCAGGTGCCCCGAAAGCTAGCGCAAATTTACCCGAAGGTTGGGGGTGACGGCAGAAGTTTGGTTGTGAGTGCTATTGATTCCATGACAATGTCGGCTCCCAGCCCCGAGTAGAGTGGTGGTGCAAGCCAACCACAGGCTCGGGAGAAAGGAGCCGAGCAATGATCATTATAGGAGTA
>Ga0335083_10010922_pt1 | contig 10933 bp, 11 predicted proteins | sample Lox_Sample_42_FD_206716 | JGI IMG/M metagenome (GOLD analysis project Ga0335083, IMG submission 206716) | Soil microbial communities from Loxahatchee National Wildlife Refuge, Florida, United States - Lox_Sample_4.2 | ecosystem: Environmental > Terrestrial > Soil > Wetlands | place: USA... | reverse complement strand
TACGCGCCCACCGCTCCACCGACGGTGGAAGCCGCGCTCGCGCAGGCGCTGCAGAATCGCGCCGATTTGAAAGCGGCCGATACCCAGGTGCGCGCCGCCGAACGCGCTCGCGGCGCGGCGCGGGCAGAGCGCTATCCTTCGCTCGGTGTCACGAGCGACTACGGCGGCATCGGCACGAACCCGAGCCAGTTGTCGACCACGTACACGGCCACGGCCAGCTTGAAGATTCCGATCTGGCAGGGCGGAAAAACCGAAGGTGACATTCAACAGTCGGATGCGGCCCTCGCCCAGCGGCGCGCTGAATACGAGGACTTGAGGGGCCAGATCGAGAGCGACGTCCGCAGCGCTGCGCTCGATTTGCAGGCGGCCGCGAGCCAAGTGGAAGTCGCGCAGAAAAATGTGCAGGTCAACAAGGAGGCCCTCGAACTGACGCGGCAAAAAGTCGAAGCGGGAGTCGAAGACAATGTGCAGTACGTGCAGGCACAAGAAGAAGAAACGAACGCCGAATTTGACTACATCAACGGCGTCTTTGCCTACAACATCGCGAAACTCAGCCTCGCCCGCGCCACGGGCCGCGCTGCCGATGCGTTCCCGGAAGTTCTGAAAGCCCAGTAGGGACTCGGAAACACGCCAGGCGCCGCTGTTCCCTCAATCTTCTAAATCTTCGCGGAAAATGGGTTGCGACGGATCGAGGTGGCCGTCCCGCACGGCGGCGATAAGGTGGTCGTACGTTCCTTCCGCTTCGAGTAACGACGCGTGGCCGCGCTCCCTCTGCAATTGGCCCGTGGGGGAATAGATGAGCGTGAAATACCGGCCGGAAGAATACTGAAACTCGAGCAGCTTGCTCGGCATTTCCGGATCGCCTTCCTGACCCAAGATATCCATCAGCGCGATGGTCCACTGTCGCCCTTGCGGATCGGTGACGGATTCGCGCGCGACGTACCGCCAGTTGTCCATGCTCCAGGAAGGCATCTCTATTCCTTTATTCGCGCTACTTGAGCAGTTCCGCAAGTGCCCGTGCGACCTGCGCGCCGGTGAACGGTTTTGGAATTAGCAAAACTCGCTTCGCTTCCCGCTCGCGCAGGCTTCGGTCGGCCTCTTCGGGCAGGTCACTGATAAAGACAACGGGAAACTCAGCGTGATCCGGGTGATCGCGTACGGCGTCGAAGAGCGACTCGCTCATATTCAAGACGGAACAGTCCAGCACCAGCGCCTCGGCGCGCTGCTCCTGGATCAACTCGTTGACGGAATCGGTGAAGCCGGTGGCGAAGACTGCGAAGCCGCGGTCGCGCAGCGCGAACGTCAGAAGTTCGGCGATCTCCGGCGTATCGTCGATGAGCAGGATGCGCCGCAACCGGAGGCTACTTGCCGCCCGCCGCCGAGCCGGGCAGCCGCGGCTTCTTCCCTGTGGCGGGCTCGAGATCCAGAATCCATACGCGGCCGCCCGCGGTGTAGTACGCGCGGTGGTCGTTCTGGACGATCGCGCCCCAGGCTTCGAGCGTGCGCATCGTGAAGGTATACCCTTCGAAATTTCCACGGGCGTGGCTCAACACTTCGTTGGTATGCCAATTGTCCGTGACGATGCCGTCGCCGGCATGCACGCGAAGGACGGTGTAATAGCGGTCAAACGCGGCCTCGGCCCGAACGTCGCGCGTGGCCCCGTGCTTTTTTCCCTCGCTGACGACGTAGCTTTCCTGCGCGGCCGGAGGCACAGGCAGATTGGGAGCTTTCGTGCTCATACCGTCTCCGCCAGATTCGCAGCCGCCTCTGCGGACGCCATACTCACCAAATTTTTGGGATCCGCGGCTTGGATCAGAGCTTCCGGTACCTTCACGCCCATCATTTCCCACTGTCGATTGGCAAACTGCTGAAGCGTGGCCACATGCTCTGCGTGGAGATGGCCGAACCGGCCCTGCAGCTTCAAATATTCCGATACCGGCCGCATATTCTGCGGGCGGAAGCTGTAATCGTACTCGCGTTTATTGGGATCCCACTCCCACACGGGGTAAAGGCCGCATTCGACGACGAGCCGCCCGAGGTCGATCGAGCGCGGCGTCTCGTAGACGAAACCTTTTTGGCAGGGAGTATAGAGCATCAGGAATGCTGCGCCCTTGTGGTTGAGGGCCTTGCGCACCTTGTTCATCAAATCGATCGGGTAGCCCACGCTCCCCGTCGCCACGTAACAGTGGGGATGGCCCGCTGCCATCATGCGGGCAAGATCCTTGGGAAACAGTGTTTTCGCCTCGGGAACCATGGGGCCGGGAGGCGAGAACGTAGTCATACCGCCGTAAGGAGTGCGGGACGACGCCTGAATGCCCGTGTTCGCGTACTGTTCGTTGTCATAACAGATAATCAGGCAGTCGTGATTTCGGTAGAGCGCGCCGGAAATCGAGCCGATCCCGATGTCGGAGGCGCTGCCGTCGCCCGCCTCGCAAATAATATTCGGGAAGGCGCCCTTCCACTTGCCTTTCCGGATCATCGCTTCATAGGCCGCAGCGACCCCGGCGGTGAAGCTGCCCGCGCTGCCAATCTGCGTGTGCGCCCAGGGCACATTGTACGGCGTGCACAGGTACGAGCTGTTCGCCACGTACATGCAGCCGGTCGGTCCGACAAGGATTGTATTGTCACCGGAGGCTTTGCTCGTCATCCGGTACTGAATGGACGGCCCGCAGCCGGCGCAGGTGCGGTGGCCGGGGACAAACGGCTCGGTGGCCGGCAATTCCGGATTGTAGAAGCGCGCTCCCTGATTTGGGCTGCCGAAAAGCGGCAGTATCTGGCGCTCGATTTCAATGACTGGCATACCGGTTCCTCCAGATGGCAATCGCTAAATTATACTACTCTTCGAATCCAACCCAGTGAGTGCGCTTTTCGATGCTGCCGCGTTTCTGCGCTTCGAGCATCTTCTGGGTCATCCAATAAAATTCCTTCAGCACGATGGCTTCGCCGCCCATTCCGGCCATGAACGAAACGACCAGGGGCCGCTTGGAACTTTCGTAGAGCGCCGCACAAACTTCCGCATAGAGCGAGCCGCCATTGCTCACGCTGCCCATCCCCATGTTCGTCTCGATCACGCCGACCACTTTGAATTTGCTCAGGACTTCCCTCACGCGATCGGTCGGGTAAGGACGGATCGTGCGCAACCGCACCATGCCGACTTTTGCGCCGCGCTCGCGCATGTGCCGGATGGCGTAACGAGCCGTCACGGCGTGTCCGCCTTGCAGGAAAAAGACGACGTCGGCGTCATCGGTCATAAACTCCTCGACCCACGGGTCGTAGCGCCTCCCGAAGATTTTGGCGAATTCGTCGTGGGCCTGCTCGATCACCGCCGCCGAGCCTTCCATGGCGCGCGCCCGCTCAAGCTGCAGCGGCGGACCCTGCTCGGGCATGATCTGCGGGCCGTGAGACACCGGGTGCCGCGGGTCGAGCGGGTACGGATGCTTGTACGGCGGAAGGAATTCCTTCACCTGGCCGCCGTCGGGCAGCTCAACGTCACACGTGATGTGCGAAACGAAAAAACCGTCCTGGCAAACCATCTGCGGCATCAAAACGCGCGGGTCTTCGCCGATCCGGTAGGCCATCAAATGATTGTCGAACGCTTCCTGCGCATCGCACGCCCAACCCATGAGCCAGCCCATATCGCGCGTCGAGAGAGCGTCGGTATGTTCGGAGCCAAAATCGCCCGGTGGATCGAGCGTGCGGTCGGCAATCATCATCTGCACCGGCATGCGGCTGCCCGAGATTGGCGAGTAAAGCTCGTACGCGTACTGCACGCCGACTCCCGAACTGCCCGTGAATACGCGCGCGCCGCTCGAAGAAGCGCCATGCGCGATGCTCAATTGCGAGTGCTCGCTATCGGCCACGATGTACTCGGCGTCCAGCTCTCCATTGGCCACCATTTGCGCGAGTGCCATCATCGTCGCCGTATAAGGGCGGATGGGATACGCCGTAATGACGTCGACATCGGCGTACTTGGCCGCTTGCGCCGACGCCACGCAGCCATTGATCCGAACCGTCTTCTTTCTTGTCTCGACCACCGTTGGCATGACTCACTCCGAAGGGTCCGCCTTCTGGCGGACGCGATGATTCCCAATTTTACGAACGCCACCTCTAAATATGTTTCGCGGGGCGATCCGCCAGGTCCCTCAGCTCTTTCGCCTGCCGCCCGTGAAGCCCGGGCGAAATCGCGAATGCCGTGTCCATTCTGACGACGCCCGTATCGAAATCGAGTTCGGGCACGCCCTCGAGGCAGCCCGTCGGACATTCCTCGATGCAGACGCGGCACCCCTTGCAATAATCCACCAGAATTTTGTAAAGGCCGTTGGAACGCGACGACCGCGCAATGCACGGCTCGGGACAGACAAGATAGCAGTTGTCGCAGGCGTTGCAGGTGCCGCAACTGAAACAGCGGTTCGCCTCTTCGATCGCCTGCTCTTCCGAATACGCCAGAATCACTTCCTCCTGCGTGCTGCGCCGCGCGACCGGCGCGAGCATGGCTTGTTTCACGCGCGGGAAGTGCGGGAAATACGTCATGTTCATCCGATTCAGGTCGGTGATGACGTCAATGGCAACGGTTCGCGGCTCAAGCGGGACGCCCCGGAGGACCTTGTCTAGGTTGAAGGCCACGCGCTTGCCGTCGCCGACGGCGTTCACCACCATCAGGGCCTGGCCAGAGCCGAGTTGCACAACGTCTCCGGCCGCGAAGAAGTTCGTCTTGCCGATGCGGCCGAACTCGTCGATCTTGATCGTGCCGCGCTCGGTCTTGTATTCGTCTGGCAGCCACCCGAGCGCCGCCCGCTGTCCCACGGCGATGATCACGTTATCGACCGGAAAGCGTTCGGCGGGCGCTTCGCGATCGACGGCGATCGGCGACGCGTTAATGGCACCCGTGAAACGAGCGGGATGCAATTGCAACGCTTCGACCTTGCCGTCGCCCAAGACGGCCGTCATCGACTTCCCATGCATCAGCTCGACACCTTCCTCGAGCATATCGTGCAGATCTTCCGGAACGGCGGGCATTTCCTTGGCGTTGGCTTCCACCGTAATCATGGTCACTTCGACAGCGCCCTGCCGAAGCGCTTCACGCGCGCAGTCGATCGCGGTGTTTCCGCCGCCAATGACGGCGACCCGGGCGCCGAGCCTCACCTTGGACGTGCCCATGCCGATGTCGCGAAGAAACGGGAGTCCGTACAGCACGCCAGCTTTATTCTCGCCTTCGGCGCGCACGCTGTTGGGTTCAGTCAGGCCGACGGCGAATACAACGGCGTCGTAGTTCTTTTTCAAATCCTCCAGCGTGATGTCTTTTCCGACTTCGGTGTTCGTCTCGATCTTGATGCCGAGTTCGACGAGGCGCTCGATCTCGCGATCGAGGACGTACTGCGGGAGCACCCAGTCCGGAATGCCTCCGCGATTAAGCCCACCCGCTTTCGGCGACTTTTCAAGAATGGTGACTTCATATCCGAGGCGCGCGAGTTGGTACGCGGCACTGTGGCCAGCGGGACCCGACCCGACAATGGCGACTTTCTTTCCGTTGGGCGGCCCGGCCTTCACCACGTCGCGCGCGAGCGCCTGCCCGAGGTCGCCGAGGAATCGCTCCACCGCGCGGATGGAGATCGCTTCATCGTATTGCCCGCGGTTGCACGCCTGCTCGCATGGGTGATAGCACACGCGCCCCGTGACGGACGGGAACGGCATGTCTTCCTTGATGAGGGCATACGCGTCAAGGTATTTGCCGCGCTTCACCAGATCGAGGTAGCCCTGAATTTTTTCGTTCGTGCCGCAGGCGTTGTTGCAGGGCGGCAGTTTGTCCCGGTAGACGGGCCGGATCGCCCGCCAATTGCCGGTCGGAAACAGGTCCTGCCCCTTTTCCTGCGACGGAGCCGGCGTGATGCCGGCAAACGGCACCGTGAGCCACTCCGGAATATGCGTACCTTTAGTCGACATGAGCCATCCTTAAAAGAAAAGTAGCCTACGCGGCAACCGGCTTCAGCGGCAAGATGTGCAGCTCATTCAAAGCCGCGCGAAACGCCGCTTTATTTGCAATCATCGGTTCAATCGTTTCCAGCTTCACGATGCCCGTCGCCTTGACCACCGCCGCGATGAGAGGAGCGGCAATGTCCGGCGCAATTGCTTTGCTGCGCTCGGCAGCTCCTTCGGTTGACAGGCGGTCGAGCCCGAGCTCGCCGAGGCGGTAATAGAGCCATTTGTGGTCGGCTAGCTTGGCAGCATCGACGCACACCAACTGAGACAACCGCTCGGAGCCGGGCACAAAGCGGATCATGTACTCGGGTGTGTAATGCGTGTTGATCACCAGCGTTCCACCTGCGGGCATCCCGCGCATGTAGTCCCAACCCTTCACCATCGTCCCTTCGACGAGCACGACGATGTTGGGATGTTCGTTCTCATAGGTCAGCGCGTTTTCGATCTCGCTCTCGCTGACGCGGCAATACTTTCGCGTCGGCGCGTTCGTGCGATCCGGATTGTCGACGTAGTTTTCCATCGCCTGGGCGAACTTGCCTTCGTTCCGGGCGGAGGCGGCAACCGAATTGACGATGTCGCGGCCTTCCTTGTCCATGATGATGCCGCGCGTCCAAACTGTAAGTTCCGTGTAGCTCATGATCTGTCCTCGTCCCTGTCGAGATGAATACGCGCCAAGGTAAAGCTCCCGGCATTTTCAGGCCGCGCGCCTGCGCCCTGGAATGGCATTGGGCCGCCGCGCTGCGAATCCAAAACCGCCAGAAAATCGTTTCGCCGTACTACGAAAGGTGCCCCCGAAACGCCGCCCTGATAGTTTGCGATCGCCAACAGTGTCGCCTTCTTGCACAGACTTTCGATATCGGCGCCTGTCGCACCTTCGACCTCTGCGGCAAGCGCTTCGATCTCCACGTCCGGGGCCAACGGCATGCGGCGGCAACACAGCCGCAGGATCTCGGCCCGGTCGGCGGATCCGGGCTTCGCGAACGGAAGAATATAATCAAATCGCCCGCTGCGCAAAAGGGCGGGCTCGACGCGCTCGGCGCGGTTCGTCGCGGCGAGCAGGAGCACGCCTTTGACGTCGCGCAGGTTGTCGATCTCGCGCAGGAGTTGGCTGAGAATCCTCTGATAGATGTCCGAGCCAAACTGGTCGGCCCCGAATTTCGGCGCCAGCGCATCGATGGTGTCAAAAAACAGGATGCAGGGCGCGGCGCGGCGCGCTTTTTTGAAAACCTCGCGCAGGGCGCGCTCGGACTCGCCGAGCCACTTCGAGTAAAGCTGCGGGCCGTCAATGGCAATGAGAGGAATCTGTTTTTCACCCGAGAGCGCCCGCGCCATGGCCGTTTTGCCCGTGCCCGACGGTCCCACGAGCAGAATGCCGCGCGGCGGCGCAAGTCCCACCTGATCGTAGATCTCGTTGTGCATGTGCGAATGCTCGACGACGGCGTCGAGCAGCCGCTTCACTTCAGCAAGGCCGCCCAGGTCCGCGAACGTCGCCGTGCTTTTCTCGATAAAAAATTCGCGAGTTGCGCTCGGCTCGACTTCCTTGAGCCCAGCTGAAAAATCGGCGCGCGTGACGTGCAGCGTGCCGAGATCGGTCAACGCCGCGCCGTCCGTCCCAAGCGGCGTGGCCGAGAGAAACCCGCGCAAGGCGATCATGCCAACTTCCTGGCAGAGAGCTTCGAGGTCCGCGCCGACGAAACCGTGGGAATGCTCGGCGACCTCCTGCAGGTTGACGTCCGCCGCGAGTGGCATGGAACGCGTGTGAATCTTGAGGATTTGCAACCGCGCTTGCGTGTTCGGAACTCCGATCTCAAGTTCACGGTCGAACCGCCCCGGCCGCCGCAGGGCCGGGTCCAGAACCTCGGGAATGTTCGTCGCGCCGATGACGATGACCTGTCCACGCGATATGAAGCCGTCCATCAGGCTGAGGAGTTGCGCCACGACCCGCTTCTCCACTTCTCCGGCTACTTCCGCGCGCTTCGGCGCGACGGCGTCAATCTCATCGATAAAGAGAATCGCGGGTGCGTGGCGCGCCGCTTCCTCGAACACTTCGCGGAGCTTGGCCTCGCTCTCTCCATAATACTTCCGCATGATTTCGGGGCCGTTGAGGTGGATGAAATGCACGCGGCTTTCGGCGGCGACCGCACGCGCGAGCAGGGTTTTTCCCGTGCCCGGCGGGCCGTATAACAACACGCCCTTCGGCGCGAGAATGCCCAGCCGCTCAAACACGCGCGAGTGCTTCAGCGGCAGTTCGACCATCTCGCGCACGCGCGCGACTTCCCGCTCAAGGCCGCCAATGTCTTCGTAGGACACAGAAGGAGCGCGCGCCGCTGTCTGCTCGCCTTCCACGACACGAATGTCGGTGCGCGTCCCGATGACGACCGGCCCGGAAGGAATTGTGCGCACAACTTGAAAATTCACAGCCTTGGCAAACGTCGGCACCCGCACGACGCATCCCTGCACGACCGGAACACCCGCCAAATCCTCCACCATGCGCTCGGGAGCGATGATCGCCGGTGCGGCTCCGACCCATAACGGCGTCAGGCGAACGGCTACGGCCTGCGCATGCTCGGTCGGTGCAACCGTCACTTGCTCCTGCAATCCCACGCCGCAATTGCTCCGGGCTGTGCCATCGATCTGGATTGTGCCTTCGTGCAGTTCGTCTGAGACTTCGGCGCGGGCAACGGAAGTTGTGCCGCCGGTGATCTTCAGAACGTCACCCACTCGCGAGCCGAGGCGCGAGAGGTCGGCAGGCGCAAGGCGCGCGATCGCGCGGCCAACATCCTCGACGCGCGCTTCCGCGACGCGCAGCGTGACAGCTCCGGCAGGGGAGGATGAGGAACGTTCCGTCAAGGCGCCACCTGGAATCGAGTCTGAACCTGGCTAGCGAATCGCTCGAAACGCTCCGCCAGCTTTTTCTGCTCCACGTGATCTGTATGGTGAGCCAGGATTTCCATCCGGGTCGTATCGTTTCCCAAATCAGTCAGCCGGATCGTCCCCAGGTTGGTGTGCTCGAGGGCCCAGCCCTCGCCCCGGGTCGAGGTAATGGCCATGCTCAGCGTCTTCTGATCGCTTTCCCACGGCACGACCATGGCGCTCAGACTTCCTTGCCCCATGGCGAACTCCCCAATCGCTCGGGAGACGTCGCGGGGAGAACCGGCCGCCGTGAACGCAAGCAGTGTTTCGGGCATGGTGAAATGTGATATAGTGATCCAGTGGTCGGACCACTTGAGAGGTGAATCTAGCACCCATGCATCAGACTGTCAAGCGACTCGTGCGCACCCGTGACGACGAAGCGCCCCTGATCGAGCCGATCAAAAAAACGCGCATCCCCGAGGAGGTCGCCGACCGGATTCGCGTCTTGGTTCTGGACGGCACTTTTCCGCCCGGACGGCCGCTGCCGCCGGAACGGGTTCTTGCGGAACGATTTGGCGTCAGCCGCGGATCGATTCGCGACGCTCTTCGCATTCTGGAGATGATCGGCCTGCTCGAAACGCGGCACGGACAAGGCACATATCCGCGCGAGCTGACGGTGGAGCGGCTTGTGGTGCCGCTCGCGTCGGTGATGGCCTACCGGCAAGACTTGCGTGACGAGTTGATGGACGTGCGCCGCATGTTCGAGCCCGCTGTTGCGCGCGCCGCCGCCCTGCGCGCGACCGAAGAGGATTTCGCCGATCTAGACCGTATTCTCGAAGCGCAGCGGCAGAAACTAAAGACGCATCGCTCGGCCATCGTCGAGGATTCTGCATTTCACGCCACGCTCGCGCGAAGCACGCGCAATCGCGTCATCGTGAGCATCATGGCAACATTGAACGACCTGCTCGTCGAATCGCGCGCGCAGTCGCTCCGGCAAAAGGGGCGCCCAGCGCGATCCATCGAAGGGCACGAGGCAGTGGTCGCCGCCTTGCGCCTCCGCGATGCCGATGGCGCCGCGAAAGCGATGTACAACCACATCGATCAAATCGCCGATCTGCAGGTGCACGAGCATAAGTTTCCCGACAACTCCGGCAAGTAACCGGGGGTGCGGCGAGGGGCGTGGGCTTTGCTTGGAGCCCGCCTAGACCCATGGACGAAAACCTGCGCGCGCAGATCAACACTTATCTTGCCCAACTGGATGCTCTGATTCGCCGCGGAAGCAAGCTTCGCGACACATTGGCAGCGGATCCTTCCGACAATTCTGCGCTCGTAGCCAATCGCGCCTGGCATCAGGATTGCGGCGCAATAATCCACCAGTTATCGGGAGGCAGTAAGGCTCACTGGCTGGCGCGGGCGTTCAGCGAAGCATTCCTAGTGCAATCGTCATCCGGCGGTGTCATCGAAGCGGTAGCTCCGGCGGACATCGCCCAGCGGCTCATCGGCGTCCTTGAGCAAGCCGTTCGCTCGCTGTCTCAGATGGGCGACGGATCAGGCGCGTCTGCCGCACCCGGCGCAGCGCCGCCCCCCCGGCGGTTCGAGTTTGTTCACAACCGCGAGCTTCGGCCGGTCATCGAGCGGGCGTTCTCCGATAGCCGCGACGCGCTCGAGCAAGGCAGCTACGGCGTCGCGCTCATCACTTGCTGCGGAATTCTGGAAACGATTGTGACCGATGCGCTGGAATACAGGGGGATCGATGGACTGGCTGATGCAAGAGCCCCGGTCGGGAAGATTGCCGATTGGCCGTTCGAAATGCGCTTAGAGGTCGCGCAGGAAGTGGGACTCATTCGTGGCGGCTGGGTCCGGCTGCCAGACGTCGCGCGAAAATATCGCGATCTCGCCGACGCCGACCCGCCGCCCGCCATTTTCGAGCGGGATGCACGACGCGCCATGCAGGTGCTGCATGTGGTGATGAAGGATCTGGATCCCGGACGGTAGCGTTCAGTAGGACAGGCGGAAGCCTGTCCTACTTCTCGATCTTGGCTAAGAGTTCTACGAATTTCTGCTGGCGCTCGGTCTGATCCTGCCCTCCCGCCCCTTCCGCCAA
>Ga0335083_10010921_pt1 | contig 10933 bp, 9 predicted proteins | sample Lox_Sample_42_FD_206716 | JGI IMG/M metagenome (GOLD analysis project Ga0335083, IMG submission 206716) | Soil microbial communities from Loxahatchee National Wildlife Refuge, Florida, United States - Lox_Sample_4.2 | ecosystem: Environmental > Terrestrial > Soil > Wetlands | place: USA: Florida... | reverse complement strand
GAAAGTTCGCCGCATCGCACAATAACGCGTCACTCCCCTTGATTCGCGCAATTTCGTCCAGAACTTCCAGCGCCTGCCGCGCACTGGCCCAACTTGTTCCCCGGGCCGAAACGGCAAACTTCACCGCCAAAAAATTCGGATACCGAATCGGCTGATTGTAATACAACCGTAGGCAATCTCCCGGCATGTGCTTGTGATACCACTGTCCCCACAGCACGCTGAAAATCGACACCAGCTTCGGCCACGGCCGCAAATGAATTGCCGCCAGTTCGCCGTGGCGCACTTCAATCACTCCGTACCGCCGCCAGCGGAGTGCTTCCGCGCCGGTTTGCAAATCGCTCACCGTTTCGAACATCTGGGCCATGCTCAAACATAGCATGGGGAAAGGACCAAGGACCAAGCACGAATGAACAATTTGAAGCCTCTCCCCTTGGCGATCTGTCATTGGTCATTGGGATTTGGTCATTGTTCATTCAATCCCGGCGCGCCGGGATTCGTCATTCGTCATTCATGATTCTCCGCTTCAGCAGCATCCAACCGTACAGCATTCCCGCCAGCAGCGGCAAGCAAACCACAATGGCGCTCGGCACTAGCCACGGGATTTCAAAAATCCGGGCGGCGTAATCCCACAGCGGCACCCAAAACAAAAGCGTCACCAGCGCCGCCAAACACAAAAACGGCCCGTACGGCAACACGTTTTGCCGAAACAACAGCCATTGAATGCCGCCGAACACGACCCCCACAAACGGCGCAATAAAAAACACGATGATAATCGCCTGCCATCCCAAAAACGCCCCAATCATCGCCAGCAGTGTCACGTCGCCAAATCCCATCGCTTCCTGTTGCAGCATCGCGCTGCCAATCACGCGGATCAGCCAAATCATGCCGCCTCCGGCCGCCATCCCTACCAGCGCCGTCATCAATCCGTGCCACGGTTGGCCTCCCTTCACCCATGCCGAAACGATGAGCAACACCCCTGCCACGGCCAGCGGCAACACCCACACCCATTCCGCCCGTGCCGCTATCCGCCACCACATCATACGCCATGCTTTGCCGATTCTTATTCCCCTCCGCCACTGCCGCGGCAACAGCGCGAAACACCACCCCAAATAAATCGCCAGCCCAATTGCCAGCGAAGCCCCGCTCCCCAAAAATGCTCCCGCACCGGTCGGCTGACTAAATGGGTAATCAAACCGCAGCGGGCTGATCAAATTCTCCGGCCGCGGAAAATTCACGTCCACTTGCAGCGACGGCAACGCCGGCGACGTGCAAAACGCGGCCAACAACAGCGCCACCACGGTGCCCGGCACGGTCACAACATCGGGAATCGTTTGTTCGTCAATATCAATGAACGTGGCCACCAGCATCACCGCCAACAGCACTACGTGAATCGCAAACTGCACGTGTAGCAGCCCGACAAACTGTGCCTCAGTCGGCCGACGCCCGGGCCACACCTCGGTCATGTTCAGCGCGTACTGATTAACTTCCAACACGTACAGCGCGGCCACGCCCAGCGCAAAGCACAGCTCAATCAGCATCGGCCGCACCCAAAAGCCGCGCCCCTGCAGCTTTTCCTCCCGCCGCAGCCGCCACCAACCAAAAACAGGCACGCAATCTACCCAGCTACGCCGCGGAATTTTTCCCCGCGTAAAACTCCACGGGCTGATCCGCCGCCTTTGATACGCCAACCGATAAATGCCTAAATTGATGAGCGATCCAAGGCACGCGCCGACGACAAACAACAACAGCATTCGCACGGAAAAAGGCAGCGCCAATAATAGACTCACATTTCACCCTTTTCCTGCGGTCGCCTGACAGTCAGAATACTAGCTTCGCCATTGAACCTGAGCCTCGTGGGCGTGTCCATACAAGTATGTCACATTCTTTGAACCTGTTGCGGATCGACACTCGCCAGGCCGACGTCCGCCAGGCCCTCGCCGATTTGCGTCGCCGCCTTAGCCCGCAAGGAAACATCGTCAGCGAAGCCGGCCGCCAGCGCACGCTGGAGGTCTTCGGCCAGCCCCTTTCGCCGCAGCAAGTCGTGGAGCGAATTTGTCACGACGTGAAAGAAACTGGCCTGCCCGCGGTCCTCGATTATTCAGCCCGAATCGACAAAGCCCAGCTCACCGCCGACACCATCCGCGTCAGCACCGCCGAACTCTCCGCCGCCCATGCCGCAGCCGAGGCCGAATTCTTATCCAGTATCCGCCGCATCCGCCAAAACATTCTCCGCTTCCAGCAAGTGATTTTGCAGCACGATGTCCGTGTCGATTTGCCCGCCGCCGGCGGATATTTGCAGCAGCGCTATTTGCCGCTGGCCCGCGTGGGAATTTGCGTCCCCGGCGGCGCGGCGGCGTATCCGTCCACCGTATTGATGACCGCCGTGCCCGCCCAAGTGGCCGGAGTGAAGCAGTTGGCCGTCATTGCACCGCCGACAAAATTCGGCGCCTCCAATCCCGATCTGTTGGCCACGTGCGCCGAAATCGGCATCACCGAAGTTTACCGACTCGGCGGTGTCCAAGGCGTGGCCGCACTCGCCTACGGTGTCGCAGGCGTTCCCAAGGTCGATAAAATCGTCGGCCCCGGCAATCTGTTTGTCGCCCTGGCCAAGCGGCACGTGTTTGGCGAAGTCGATATTGATTCGATTGCCGGACCGAGCGAAGTGGTGGTCATAGCCGATGAAACCGCTCGCCCCGATTTCACCGCCGCCGATTTAATTGCCCAGGCCGAACACGCGCCGGGCTCAGGCATTCTCATCACCTGGCACGCGCTGCTCATCGATGCCGTGGCCGCAGAACTAGCGCGCCAGACGGCCCATTTATCTCGCGGAGATTTAGCCCGCCAAAGTTTGGAACAGTTCGGCGCGCTCATTCTGGCCCGTAGCGCCGACGAAGCATGCACCCTGGCCGACGAAATCGCGCCGGAGCATCTGCACGTCGCCGCGGCCAATGCCGAAGTCCTGTTGGAAAAAATCCCACACGCTGGGGCCGCCTTTTTGGGTCACTTTAGCCCCGTGGCCGCCGGCGATTATGCGGCCGGGCCATCACACGTGCTCCCCACTGGCGGCACGGCCCGTTTCGCCGCCGGCTTAACCGCCAACGATTTTTTGCGCGGCGGCAGTGTGATTGCGCTGAACGAAGCCGGCTTGACAGCCCTGGCCGACGACATCCGCCGCGTGGCCGAAAAAGAAGGATTAACGGCTCATAAGGCCAGCATCGACGTGCGAATAAACAAATAGCTCCACGCTGTCTTAACCGACCACCGACCACTAATGTCTTTCATCCGTCCCGAAATCCTGGCCATGCAAGGCTACGTTCCCGGCGAACAGCCGCGCAAAGCGGGCATCATCAAGCTCAACACCAACGAAAATCCGTATCCGTCTTCGCCGGCGGTGCAGCGGGCCATCGGCCGGGCCATTCAAGCGGGGCTGCAAAAATATCCCGATCCATTGGCTACCGCTTTCCGTACTCGGGCCGCGGAATTGCTGAGTGTGGAACCGAATTGGATTTTGTGCGGCAACGGCAGCGACGATTTGCTGACCATCGTCACTCGCGCCTTCGTCGGCCAGGGCGATTGCTTGCGGCTACCGTATCCCAGTTACATTCTGTACAAAACCTTGGCCCAACTGCAGGGAGCCGAGGCCGAAGAGGTTTTTTTTGAGAAGGACTGGTCGCTGAGTGAGAAATTCGCGAAATCCCGCCCGCGCTTGAAGCTGGCCTTTCTTCCCAACCCCAACAGTCCCAGCGGCACCATGATTCCCCCGGCGCGCGTCCGCGAAATTGCCGATGCCCTCCCCTGCCCTTTGCTGGTCGACGAAGCCTACGTCGATTTTGCTGACACGCACTGCATCTCGCTCGTCAAACAGTCCGACAAAATCTTGGTCACTCGCTCGCTCAGCAAATCTTATGCGTTGGCCGGGCTGCGGTTCGGTTACATCGTCGCCCAACCGCACATCATCAGCGAGTTGGAAAAAGTGAAAGATTCCTACAATTGCGATTCCCTCTCCATCGCCGGCGCCACGGCCGCCATCGACGATCAAGCCTGGCTGACCGCCAATCGGGCAAAAATTATTGCCACCCGAACCAAACTCACCGCCGGCATGCGGGCCCTGGGCTTTGCGACAGTCGATTCGCAAGCGAATTTCGTCTGGAACCCGCACCCCGCGCTTCCCGTGAAACCGTTGTACGAACGGCTGAAGGTGGCCAACCTGCTGGTCCGCTACATGGATTATCGCGGCTGGGGCGATGGGTTAAGAATTTCCGTCGGCACCGACGAGCAAATTGACGCCTGCCTAAGCCTGCTGAAGGGCATGGTATAGTTGCGAAGAACCTATTCCCCGTGCCGAGCCACTGTCGTTTATGCCCCGCACTGCCGTCATCGACCGCAAAACCGCCGAAACGCAAGTCCACGTTGAGTTGAACCTCGACGGCGCAGGCAACAGTGCCATTGCCACCGGTGTCGGCTTTTTCGATCACATGCTTACGCTGCTGGCCAAGCACGCGGCCTTCGATTTAAACGTCCAGGCCCAGGGTGATTTGCACGTCGATCAGCACCACACCGTCGAAGATGTTGGCATTGCTTTGGGGCAAGCGCTCAAGCAGGCCCTCGGCGGCAAAGCGGGCATCCGCCGCTACGGCCACTTCACGCTGCCGATGGAAGAAACGCTGGTCACCAGCGCCGTCGATTTAAGCGGCCGCTACGCGCTCGTGTTTCAAGTCGCCATTCCGGCCCGCAAAATCGGCCAGTTCGATAGCGAACTTGTCGAAGATTTCTGGCAGGCCCTGGCCGCCAACGCCCTGATGAATTTGCACGTGCTGTTGCACCACGGCCGCAACAGCCATCACATTGCCGAAGCTGTGTTCAAAACCACGGCCCGCGCTCTGCGCATGGCCGTCGAAAACGACCCCCGCATGCCCGGCGTTCCCAGCACCAAAGGCACGCTCAACGGCTAGCGAATATCCAAGCCGACGACTTGTCGTCGGTGGATCACAATTCCATCTACTCGCTCACGTCCGTTTCCAAAAACCGCGCCAGCTTATGGAAATCGGAATCCAAATCGATGTAGCGCACCATCGTCACCAGCGTGTGCGGGTCGACCAACTCTTCGAACGGCACATATTGCAATTCCAATTGGCCGTGGACTGAAACCATCACGCCGTTCAATCGCTTTTCTATGAGCGCCCGATAAGCGCCCACACCTAGCTGGCTCCCCAGCATCACGTCGAAAGCGTGCGGCTTGGAGCACCGCGCTTCGTATCCCAACTGCAGACCAATCACGCGCCGTTCCTTGCCCGTTTGCTTTTTATATTCGTCGGCCACATAGCGGGCCAGCCGCCGGTTCAAATTCACTTGCGCCACGGAAATGTGCTTGTGCTCGTCGCGCGGAATATCTTTCAAATAACTAGCCGGCAGAAACTCGGCCAATCCTTCTGCCACCACGATCACGCCGTACTGCTTGCCTTCTTTCTCCTCGCGAACCCGCATCGTTTTAACGATCCGTTTCACCACTTCGTCCACGTTCATGATTTCGCGCGTTACGCTCTGGCCGGTTTCCTCGTCCTTGCTTTCCTCCATTGCCAAATAATCGCCGTGAATGTCTTCCACGCTAATCACCAGGCTGGCCTCGCCGGCAATGGCCGCCCCATAAGCCAGCCATCCGGCGCTGCGCCCCATGGTTTCGGCCAGGTAATACACCCGCGTGGCCTCGGCATCGTACAGCAAGTTGCGAAGTTCCCCCGCCAGGGCGTCGACCGCCGTGAAATACCCAAATGTGAAATCGATGCCTGTATAATCGTTGTCAATGGTCTTCGGCAAATGCACGACAGGAATGTGCCGCGCCTCAGCCGGCAGCCGGTCCTGAAACAGCTTTAGCTTGTTGGCCGTTTTCAGCGTGTCGTCGCCGCCAATCGAAATCAGCGCGTCCACCCCAATCGAGCACAGTGCCTCATACACCGTGCGCAGCGGCTGCACTTTTTCCGGATCGTCCAAATGGTTCGGATGCGATACCGATTTCCCCGGGTTCGCCCGTGCCGTCCCAATCACAATCCCTTGCGCGCTGCGCACTCGCCGCATCAACCGCGGCGTGATCATGATGTAATCTTTGCCTTCCGTCAGCGGACGGTCCGGGCCAAACTGCATGAGATTGGAATAACCGTTCATAATGCCGACAACCTGAACGCCGTTCCGCATGAACGAGTCGGCTGCGGCCGAAATCACCGCGTTGGCCGCCGGGGCGGGACCCCCCGCAAACACAATCGCCACTTTATGAATCGGCGTTTGCGCATGCGGTGGGGGCGAAAGCGGACTGGACATAATAAACTCCTAGCTGGGCGATAAATGCGTCCACAGTATAGGAAAATGCGTCCTGTTCGGGTAGCGGTGGAAGCTGGTGGAAATTGTCGGCGAAGGAATGAATCGCCAAGCGTCATCTCTCCGCTTGCGCTTTAGCCGCGAGTCGTCCGAATTCTACCAATTCAAATCGAATCTTCCGGCAGCATAGTCGATCTGCTTGCGGTTTAGCCGCGAGCCGATAGGCGAGCGCTCCACCCGCTTCAATGAGCGGTCACCCCAAGAACGTCCGCTCCACAAACGTCGTATCCATTCGACATTCGTGAAACGCCGTATGGGCCAGAATTTCCTGATGCAACGGCACCGTGGTTTTAATGCCCCGCACTTCCAGTTCCGCCAGCGCCCGCTGCATCGTCTCGATGGCCCCCACCCGCGTCGGCTGGTGAACAATCAATTTGCCGATCATCGAATCGTAATACGGCGAAACCGTGTAACCGGAAAAAGCATGCGAATCCCACCGCACCCCAAACCCGCCCGGCGCAATCAACCGCTCTATTTTCCCCGGGCAAGGCTGAAAGTTCCGCTTCGGATCTTCCGCGTTAATGCGGCATTCCAGCGCCGCCCCGCGCTGCGGTACATCGTCCTGCGTAAACCATAGCTTCTCGCCCGCAGCGACCTGAATTTGCGATTTAATCAAATCGATCCCCGTCACCATCTCCGTCACCGGGTGTTCCACCTGAATTCGGGCATTCACTTCGATGAAATAAAAATTGCCGCTTTGGTCAACGATAAACTCCACCGTCCCGGCGTTGGTGTATCCGGCCGTCTTTACCAATCGCACGGCCGCCTCGCACATCGCCTTGCGCGTTTCCACCGTAAGATGCGCCGCGGGACTTTCCTCGATCAGCTTTTGGTGACGCCGCTGCGTGGAACATTCCCGCTCATACAAATGCACGGCGTTTCCATGCTGATCGGCCAGAATTTGCACCTCCACGTGCCGGGGCCGCTCCACGTAACGCTCCAAATAAATTCCCGCATTCCCGAACGCCGCTTCCGCTTCTGCCGCCGCTTGCTGCAATGCGCTTTTCAATGTCAGGTCGTTGGCCGCCACCCGCATGCCCCGCCCGCCCCCACCGGCCGTGGCTTTAATCAGCACCGGAAAACCAATTTCATGCGCCAGTCGCACCGCTTCTTTCTCATCCGCCACCAAGCCCTCGCTGCCGGGCACCACCGGTACTTTGGCATCGCGCGCAATCTTGCGGGCCGTGTTCTTATCGCCTAGCTTGGCCATGGCTTCCGGCGTGGGGCCGATAAAGTCGATATTGCAGCTTCGGCAAATTTCGTTGAAATGGGCGTTTTCCGACAGGAAGCCGTAGCCCGGATGCAGCGCCTGCACGTTGCCAATTTCCGCCGCACTGATGACCCGGTCGATTTTCAAATAACTGTCGGCAGCTTTCGGCGGCCCCACGCAATATGCTTCGTCCGCCAAATCCAGATAATGGGCCCCGCGATCGGCCTCGCTGAAAATGGCCACGGTTTCAATGCCCAACTCGCGGCAGGCGCGGATTATCCGCAGTGCTATTTCTCCCCGATTGGCCACCAGAATGCGTTTGAACATTTCGAGAGCAATTAGCAATTAGCGATTGGCAATTAGCAGGCATTCAAATGCAAAAACGAATCGAATGGATGCTGGCTAGCCGCTAATCGCTAATCGCTAGCCGCTTATTTCCTCGTATCAATTTTGAACAGCGGTTGCCCGTATTCCACCGGCGCTCCGTTTTCCACCAGCACCGCCGCTACCTGGCCCGATATTTCCGCCGGGATTTCGTTGAACACTTTCATCGCCTCGATAATGCACACAATCGTGTCCGGTCCCACGTGGGCCCCCACTTTCACAAACGGCGGCGTTTCCGGGCTGCTGGCCGCGTAAAACGTCCCCACCATCGGGCTTTTGATGACGGCCAAATCGGCGCTCTCTGTGGCCGCGGCAGGCGTCTGTCCGCCGGCCGGCGCAGAATGGGTCATCGCCGGCATCGCAACTCCGCTAGACGGCGACGCCCCGCTGCTGATAAACGGTTCGGCTCCTCGTCGCAGCCGCACGCGCTGCTCCCCCTGCCGCAGGTCAATCTCGGCCAAGTCGTGCTCCTTCATCAATTCAATCAGCCGACGAACTTTCTTTACGTCGAAGATATCGCCAGCGCCTGATTCGGAATCCGCCATGGTGTGTTTCGGGTTGTGCTTAGCCACTGATTTCGCTTCGCTCGCTGGGCGTGATGTCGCCGCTGCTAATTCAGATTTTAGATTTCGCGTCAATTCACCGACACAATCGATTCCTCCCATTGCTTGGGAACCGATGTCAACACCTCGCAACCGCCCCGGGTGACCAGCACGTCGTCCTCAATTCGCACGCCGCCAAAACCCGGCAGGTAAATGCCCGGCTCGACGGTCATCACCATGCCCGGCTCCAATTTCACGGAGCTCTTTTTGGCAAACCGCGGCGCCTCGTGGATTTCCAGCCCCAGGCCGTGTCCCAGGCCGTGCCCAAACTGCTTCCCATAACCTGCTTTTTCAATCACATTACGAGCCGCCCTGTCGATTTCCTCGCACCTCCGCCCGGGCCGAATCGCTTCGATGGCCGCCAGTTGCGCTTTCAACACAACTTCATAAATGCGTTGGAGTTTGGGCGGGATTTTACCGGTCACCAAAGTTCGGGTCAAGTCGCTCATGTACAGCCGCCCCAGCGCCCCCCAATCGATCAGTACGAATGCGGCCTCCCCCACATGCCGTAAACCCGGCCGGTAGTGTGGCAAAGCTGCCCGATCTCCCGTTGCCACAATCGGCGTGAAACTCGCCCCGCGCCCGCCAAACAGCCGCATTTGGTTTTCCAATGCGTCGGCAATTTCTTTTTCGGTTTGCTCCGCTCGCAACGCGGCCCGCACCACCGCAAACGCTTTTTCCGCAATTGCCACCGCCTGGCGGATTTCGGCAATTTCCTCTTTATCCTTAATCATCCGCAGGTGTTCTACCAGCCCCGTCGTCGTGGCCAGCTCCACCTTCTCCGCCTTCTCCGCCAATCGCTCGTAATACCCGACGGACATCGAATCCCCTTCCACTCCCAACCGCGAAACCTTGGCCTGCTTCAACAGCCTGATGCAGCCGTCCAGCATTGATTCGCCCGGTGGTCGAATGTGCAAGTTCAGTCCCGGGCATTCTTCCCCAAGCTGCGTGGTATAGCGCGGATCGCTCAGCAACACTTCGCCGGTGCGCGTCACCAGCAAATAACTGTCGTCGCCGGTGAAACCGGTGAGATACGTGACGTTCGGATAACTTGTAACCAACAGCGTGTCGACTTCCGCTTTCTGCAGCAGCTTGCGAAGCCGGTCGCGCCGGGCGGAAAAATATTCCATATCGCCGGTCGATTAAAATTGCTTAAAAGTTTTTCGCTCGCGGCTTTGCACTCAATACTCGAACCATCGTTGCCGCTCCAAGTGCTCGAATTATGCCCTCGCTCCACAGGGCTTGTCTATATGTGCCCTCTTCGCTTTTCCTCTTTTTGAGTCCAGCGCTATGCGGGGGCCGAGGCAGCCCGCGGAAAGCACCTGCCAGTCGGCACAGCTATCTCGTTATTAAAGCTTCTTCAGCCACATCGCCGCGCCGCGGGAGGCGTCCATCAGCGGGATCAGCCGCTTCACATCCTCAGGATACCGAGCAGTCACAAAACTGTTGGAAAATAAAATCTCAAACGCGTTGTTGTACTGCAGAAATGCCCGGAGCAAATATAACTCGTTCCAAGCCCGTCCGTCCTTCAGCCATTGCAGGGGATACTCGAAGGGGAAAAAAATATCATGCATATGAATCATCACGCCCGGCCGCAGCCGCGGCAGCACGTTAAACAGCAAGTGGTTCACGTCGCTGCCATATTTCGAGACGTGCGATGAATCGATGAACAAAAAGTCTCCCGCCTCCAGTTGATCAAACTCTTCCACGGGCACCCGTTGAACGCCAGAGACTATAATTCGCGCACGTTCAGCGTCTCGCGGCGTCAGCAGTTGGTTCAGTCGTTTTGGGTAGGGCTCGATGAACGTCAATTGCATGCTCGAATCGCAATATAAATCGTTGGTGTCCAGCATCAACGCCGACGTGAATCCGGAACCCACTTCCATAATCCGTCGCGGGCAAAAGCGGCGAATGAACGAAAACAGCGTCACGCTGTCGCAATGTTCGTAATAACCATTTTTCAGCCAAAATCGCCGAGTCGGGGTCTGCTCCTCTGGCCAGTCGAACGCACTAGCCTTCTCTGCCAGCTCCCCTAGCAATTGCCGTTGACCGTCGGCATTCAGATTCACCCCGTCCCACACCGTCGAAGCCAGTGGCTGCCCGTCCGCGAGGGCCGTGATGTCCGGAAGCGGAGAATAAAAGTGCCCCGGCGGGGCAATCCGCATTTGCGGATTACTCAAAATCGGGTGCGCGGCAATCAACTGCTTTTCCAAAAATCGGCGCGTCGATCGGTTTCCCAACAGCCGCCCGACAAGCCACTTCTGCACTTTCCTGCGCGTTCTCCTGGCAGCACCGTCCATAAGCTTGTCGCCTAAAAAAACATCGGTTTCGGCAATATAACCGTGCCCCCCGCAGCGTCAAGACGAGC
>Ga0335083_10010920_pt1 | contig 10935 bp, 5 predicted proteins | sample Lox_Sample_42_FD_206716 | JGI IMG/M metagenome (GOLD analysis project Ga0335083, IMG submission 206716) | Soil microbial communities from Loxahatchee National Wildlife Refuge, Florida, United States - Lox_Sample_4.2 | ecosystem: Environmental > Terrestrial > Soil > Wetlands | place: USA: Florida... | reverse complement strand
AACGAAGCATGCCCCATCGGACCTAGATTCGTAGCATAAATCGCCGTGCATGTCTTGAGCTAGACGTCGGCTGAGCGCCAATCCCAAACCCACGCCGGGAGCCGAATGCGCGGCCTCTTGTGCTGATTTGCGAAATGCTTGGAATAAACGGCGCTGGTCGGCAGAAGAAATGCCAGGGCCATGATCGCGCACGCTGATTTTCAATTGCCTACCATCGTGCGTCGCCGATAAGTGCAGCGTACGATCGGTTGCCGAGGCCGCATATTTGCAGGCGTTGTCGACCAGATTAAACAGAATTTGCTCGACCGCCGCGGGATCGGCCCGCACTGTGCAAGCCAAAACATCTACCCCGGACTCCACGTTCAACTGGAATTGAGCCTGGGCCGCGCGCTCGCTCAAGCGCTGTGTGGCCACGGCCAGGAGTTTTTCGAGGCTGAGTGTTTCGACGCGACCGCCGGGCCGGCCACGCTCCAACCGAGCATAGGCCAACACATTGGCAACCAGGTGCGTAAGCCGATCGGCCTCGACGCGGAGCGTATCCAAATACTGGCGGCGTTCCGCGTCGGTGGCGACCATCCCTTCGCTAAGCATTTCGGCATACATGCGAAACGTCGTCAGCGGCGTGCGCAACTCGTGCGTTACGGCCGAGACAAACGCCGCCCGGCGCTCGCTGAGGGTAATTACACCTTGCAATACGATCGCGCCAGCGATGGCCGTTAGCAGCAATGCGCTCCAGGCAATGAGCAGCGACTGCCTGATGGGCGAAAGGCCCGGTGAATTGACTTCCGCAAGCGCGCCAGGAATCAACATCACGGGCAAGGAAGCTAACCGATGGCTCTCCGAATCTTCTGAGAGATTTACCACGGGCTGCAGATCGGCCTGGGGGAGCAAATCTTTGATATCACTGAGCATTTGCTCTTTAAGAGCTGGCCAGTTAAGCAAACATCCTTGGAGGACTTCATTACCGGCAATTGTCACGCGTCGAGCTAGCAGTAACTTATTGTTAAGCCACAATGGCGTCATCACTGAGGCCATCGCTTCTGAGGCTGCTTGCTCTGCCGGGGGATTTGCAGGATTCGTTGACTCTTGATTCGCGCTGCCGTCTTGCTGGGCAATATTGTTTTGAGCGAACGTTTTAGCCCGGGCCTGATACTCATTAAAACTGCGCGCCCCTTGTGTCATTTGTTGTTGATCACGAATATCACTTAGCTCCTGTTTTTTTTTGTTTATAGCAACTTCTAATAAAGCGAGCTTTTCGACGTCCTCTTTTCCTTCCGTTTGAACAACGTGCTGTATATATGAATCTTTTACGGCATTGACAATTTTCACTAGCTGCTCGGGGTCTGTGCCGCGCATTTTGATTTGCAACAGCTCGCTGTCCAAGGGAGCGACAACTATGATGTTGTCCTCCAGGAAACGAAGCGGTTCTGCCTGAGCACGCAAGAGGGGTAGATCGGTAATTCCGTCTAGCTTGAGTGCGTCTTGCAACACCGTTGGGCTTTTAATCAGTGCTGTTTGAGATTGGCGGTACGTCTGATATTCATTCGATTTGCTGCTAGCAGGCAGGCCATTTGGCGGTGCCCAATGCTGTAGACCTCCCACGTGAAGCCACGCAACCACTTCGCTTTCTCCCAATGGACTTCCTCTATCAGGCACAGAAGCATCACTTAAGCTCACCACACGTGGCGGGAGTTTTAACGCCAGCCTGACCCCGTCCAGTTGAGTCTGCAAATCCAACAGTTCCTTTTCCGCTACTTTGATTTCACTCTCGACCGAAGCCACTGGCTGCGGCAATTCCGTCTCGAGTTGTGGAGTATCGAGTGTTTTTTGCAAGCCATTCAAATGCTCGGAATTAGTGCGGAATTGCTGCTCACTCAGATACTTCGGCACCGCCCGGTTATGAAATGGCCCAGCGGGAACTTCGGGAGATGTCCATTGCTTCTTTGAATTCATTTGCCAATGAAGCAGAACGTAGGGCGTTGCTTGAAACAATAGCGGAGACGGAATCAGACTTTCCGCCTTGCTGTCTCCATCGCCCATCTGCCCGTATTCTCGCTGAGCAGAATAGAACGCATTGTATATGAAGGAGGGCCGCGCATTTTCCTTGGCCACGATGGGCGTCATGAACGAATCCATGCGCCACAGGGCCAGGCGCGCGTTTTCTTCAATGGCAGCTTCATGCCGGGCTTCCGCTCGAGCCTGATCCGCTTGGAGCGCTTTCACACTGAGCCACCCCACGGCGGCCACAGCCACGGCCAAACAGCCGGCGAAGGTAAGCCAAATTTGCCAGGGACGGGACATGAGGAAAGCCGGAAAATATTGGACTGAGACGTGAGAGTTTTACGGGGCAGAAGAGTTTGCGAACATGTAGCCGGTGCCGCGGACGGTGAGCAGCAGACGTGGTTGATTAGGGTCGTCGCGCAGTTTTTCGCGCAGGCGAGTCACGTGCATGTCGATGGTGCGGGTCGACACGCCACGTGGATTAAGCCGCCAGACGCGCAGCAGCAGTTCGTCGCGGGAAATAGCCCGACCGCTGTTGGCGGCGAGATAACGCAATAATTCGGCCTCCCTTTCCGAAAGGTCCACGCGCTGTCCGTCGGAAAATCGCAGCTCTAAACGTGCTAAATCAGCCACGCCGCCAGCGAATTCAACGTGCGAGTTTTCGCGGGGCCGCTCCGGCGAACGGCGTAGCACGGCTTCGACTCGGGCCAACAGTTCCTTCACACTAAACGGTTTGACGACGTAATCATCCGCGCCCAATCGCAGGCCTTCCACACGGTCGTGCTCCTCGCCCCGGGCCGTGAGAATAATGATCGGCTGCGTGGGGCGGATTTCGCGCACGGCGCGCAGGATCTCAAGCCCGTCGCAGCCGGGCAACACCAAGTCAAGGAGCAGCAAATCGTACGAGCGCTCCACGGCCATTTGGCGGCCGGTATCGCCCCGCGCGGCCTCGAACACACCGTAGCCGGCAAAGCGCAAGGCGTCGACAATGCCGCGGCGAATGGCGGCATCGTCTTCGACGGCGAGAACGGTTTGAGATTGCATGAATGATCTAGTGGGTCTTCAAAGCTACAAGGGGCTACGACTTTGCTGTGATTGCGGCCGTCTTTATTCTATCGCGCAAATGGCACTGCGCGGAAAGGAACTGTTTTATACAAGCCCTTGCGCGATCCGGTCGACTTCAAGAGCAATCTATTTTTGGCACAGGCCGTTATTATCGAGCGCGGAATAGGCGTCGCCGGTCAGCAATCCCAGCCAAGGATCGTTGCTGGGCGTGAGAAACAATTGGGCGTACACCATTTCGTTCAGTTGGTTGGCGTCGATGTCAACCGGCGTTTGACCACCGGCAAACCACTCGTGGATTTGGCGATGAAATGTGTATTCGTTGCGAACGGAATCGATCGCCAGCGTATTTTGAAAGGCGCGCACCAGACGCAGCAGCGGGTTTTCCACCACGGCCTTAGTGACGGCCAGCGGCATGGCTCGCGCGGCCGAGGGATTTTGGGCGGCAATTAAAGCGCGGCTGGCCGCATCGAGCTGAGCATCGGCGGCGTGCAACTGGGCAATGCGGCCCCATGCGGCATCATCGGTGAGAGCCACCAAAGCGTCGACCGGCGCGCTATGCACCGCACAGGCTGTTGGATCAGGCTTTAGCAGTCCCAATTGTTCCAAATCGGTGTTCCACCGCGCGGCGATTTGATCAGCTTGTGTCTGGTGATACTGCCGCAAATAGTCGGTGCGCTGAAAATCCTCCATCGACTTGGTTGCGGCGAACGCGGCTTCGGCCGCTTCCAAGCCGCGCAAAAAAGCTTGCGGCCCATAGAGACCCGGAAGGGCGTCGATGGGTCGGCCCTCGCTATCCAGAATGTAATGGATGCTATTGCCGGTAAGCGTGCGCTCCAGCTTGCGGCCATCGCCAAAATCGATGGTCACCTTGGGAACGGGCCGCACGGTTTGCCAATACAACACGAACCGCTCTCGCAGCGCACTGTTGACTTCATCATTGGCGTATAACGTGGTGCGAAAGAAACGGCTGTTGGCGCAACTAAATTCGTCGGTAAGTTTGCCCAATAATCGCAGCGACAAGATGGGCTTGCCCGATTGTTTGGCGGCAGCTTGGGCGGCGTCCCAATCGGTATACCAATAGAGGCGCGAGGTGTAGCAATCGTATTGGCCGCCCACGGCGTCCAAGGCGGCTTTGACACGTTGCCACGATGAATCAGATGCGACCGGCGCTACTTGCGGCGCAGCGGTCGTAGCAGAAGGGGTACTCACATGTTGGTCTATCGCACGGCGGTATTCTTCGACCAGGGCCTGTAAACCAGCCGGACCCACTGCGCGCAATGCGGAAATTGCGGCCTGAGCTTGCTGCTCGCTCGCGGCAGTTACCAATCGGGCTTGCTGTTGCAGGGTTAAAGGTGCGTCAGCATTTGAAGACGAGCTCATGGAAATGACGATCGTGAGCGCCAAGCCAGTCATCAGCGTCGAGCACAGCGTGCGTTGCATGGCCGATCTCCTGAAGCAGAGAGTTCCTGGGCCGCCGCGTGGAAGACCGATCCACCACATCGACAGCACTGCCTAAGATAGTAACCGGGCCCAAGCAGTTGCGGCGTAAAGAGTTTGTAACGAGGAGCGCAAGCAAACTGGAATATGCTGGCCTGCCGCCGGAATTGATCACTTGTTGGCTTGATTGGCCTCAAATTCCGCCAGCTTGGCGGCGACGTCGGCGTTGCCTTTTTCGACTTGGGCCGCGTCAACTTGCGGATTCGGCATGGCATCGCCAGGTTCTAAGCCCATTATCCACTTGATTCCGCCCAGAATGGAATCTCGATAACGAGGGTCGGCCCAAACGGCTTCGTTATGCCCTAAGCTCATGTGGAACACTTTGCCGTCGCCGTATTGCTTGCACCAGGCAATCGGAATGTGATACGGCTGCTTGATTCTCTTCTTCACGTCTCCGTTGAAGACGGAACGGCCAATGTCCAGGCTCATAAGCACGTGAACTTTTTCCGGCTGCCAATTTTTGAACTGATAAATTTCGTCAGTGATGGTGAATTCCTTGCCCCAGGGTTTAGTAATGGGGTTATTCGTGTCGTCGACGACAACCGTCACGTTGCTTTTGCTGATCCATGGATGATCGTTAAACGAAGCCCCCAGCATTTCCCAATAAGGTTGGTAATCTGCCAGCGTGTCGGCCGCGGAATGCACGCCAATAAAGCCGTGGCCCTTTTGCTTGACCCAATCGTTGCACAGATAATCGAGCGTGGCATCGTCGACAGGCCACTTAGCGCGATGTCCGGTGGTGTAAAACATGACGATGTCGTAGTTCTGCAAATTTTCCTTGGTCAAGTCTTTGGCCACATCCTGCGTACAATCCACGGTAAACAACTTGCTGGAGTTCGCCCAATCGCTAACCGCTTGTTCGGCCGGGGAAAGTTGACCGTCCTTGCGGGTAACCGCGCTGTGTTTGAACTCAAAACTTTGAGTGACAAACAAAATGCGTGCGGGTTTTACGGGCATCGTTGGCGAATTTTCGGCCCCCGCCAAATTGCTGTCGGTAGTGAATAAGGCCACCGCCAGCGCTGCGATGACCAGCGCCAAGCGCGGCAAACGAGATAGCAACATTTTGCGGACTCCCCTTAATCGATTGTTTCTTTGCTGCCCACTCGGCCCACAACGGCATCGTAGCAGCATGATTCTGTAAGTTCAACTACGCCAGTAAGTTGGGCGGAGTTCAAATGAGGCTGCCGGATAATTAGAGACGCCATTTTGACATATGCTCAGAGCAGCAGACGCGTTATTCTTCGCCTGCGATGTTTGATTGGGCAAGCCCTTTCTCGCGTGAGCTACTGCCACCTTCGTGAAAAATGGTTTTGAGTGATGAGTGTATCCACGGAAAGCAATCACCCCACCGCCAAGAAGGCTCCAACGCCTTGGCATCGATTGGTTGGTGCAGCACCAAGCCGGACAACGACCAACCGAGTTGCGATGCGGCGCCTTGCTGCACCTGGATTTTTCACCGTGCTGGGATTTGCGGCGCTGGCAATCGATCTTCCACTGGCACGATGGATTAGCACGCAACCCCTTCCAGGCTTTTTGGAAAAGACTTGCGGTCTAGCCGAAGTGTTTGGCCACGGTCTGGGGGTGGCCGCAATTTTGGTTACGGTGTGGGTCTTGGGACCTCATCTGCGCAGCCGCTTGCCACGGGTCATTTGTTGTGCGTTTTTGGCAGGACTTATCGCAGACGGCATGAAATTACTGTTGTCACGAAGCCGACCATACAAAACCGATTTTGCTTCGATAACCAGCGTGTGGGAAACTTTCCAGCACTGGTTTCCATTTGTTTCCGCCGGCAGTGGGCAACAAAGCTTTCTCTCGGCGCACACCGCCACAGCCGTTGGATTGGCGCTGGGACTTTCGTGGCTTTTGCCCCGGGGCAAGTGGCTGTTTGCTTTTTTTGCTCTGCTCGTTGCATTGCAGCGGATAGCAGGGACAGATCACTTTGCCAGCGATACGCTATGGGGCGCAGCCTTAGGCTGGCTGGTGGCCGCTGCATTCTTACCCGGCGGGTGGCTAGCGGCGCGATTCGATCGGCTGGAACACCCATTGTCTGCTGCTTGGTGAATCCATTGCGAGCCGGGATGTGTCGGATAGCGATGATTGGCGATCGTCTCGGCTGATTGCCAGTGGTACATTTCCGCGTCGCTCAAGCCAGGCGGCAATCCGCATTTTTCTACGTCGATTTCAAAACGTCGACATCCTCGTGCGTTGGCCGTTTCTTCTGGCGCGTGTTAAGCTGCACAAAAGGCCTTGGGTTTGCGGATTCCGTTGAGTTTTCTGGCCGCCGTAACTTGCTATCCAGCAATCGCTTAGCAGCAAAATACTAGTTTAGGAATTGGCGCGGAAAATCCGACAATTCCATTGCCTCCAAACCGATAACCAATGATGAGTGTAGCGGACATGCAGGTGTTGCCGGTCGACTCCGCCCCGATCCGGTAGCCGCCAGCCACTCTTCACCATCACCTAATTTAAGACGCGCGGTATCTCGAAGGAGTGAGAAAACATGGCACGGAAGCCTATCCATTGGATTTTGCGAGCGGCACTGGGCTTGGCTCTGCCGGTCCTCTCGACCGCTATTGCGGACGAAATGCCCTCGATCGCGATCAACCCGCCCAGCGCCAGCGATTCAGGCGTTCAGCACGCGGTGGCCACGGAGGCTGCCCCACCGGCCGTCAGCAACAGTCCGACCGAGGCCGCGCCCCTGAACGCAGACGACAAAGCATCAGGAAGTGATACGGAAAACGGCATCGAAGTGATTCGGGAACGCTACCCCGATTCGACGGTCAAAGTTGAGCGGCACGTCACCCAAGACTCTGAAGGCAACTACTACAATCACGGTCTGTGGACCGAATGGGACGAAAAAGGCCGTTTAGTCGGCAGCGGTGAATATCGCTACGGAAAACGCCAGGGGCGCTGGCTCCGCTGGTACGGACAATCGGAAGCGCCGATGTTCGGTGGCCCGCTGTACAAGGATTTTCAACCGCCGTTTGTCGGAGAAGCCACCTTTGAAGACGGCGTGCTTAACGGCACCTGGAAGATATTCGATTCCAAGAACCGCAAGGTCAGCGAATGGGAATTCGACCACGGCGAACGCACCGGCAAAAGCGTGTGGTATTATCCCACTGGCCAAAAGCACCGTGAGGTAGATTATCGCCAAGGCGAAATCGACGGCGAAGTGTTGGAATGGGGACCAGATTACAAATTGGCCTCGCGTGAGAAATATGTCGACGGTCGACGCCTGGCGGAGCAGGACGATTATTATTCGCCGGGGCAAAAACGCGCCGAGGGTTGGATTTTATACGCCAAGGAAGTCACGAAATCGAACTACGATTTTTGGAATGGCGTAGCTTCGACCCAGGTAGTCGGCACCGAAGGTGCGAATCAGCGCCATGGTTTGTGGACCTGGTGGCACAAAAACGGCCAGAAACAAATGGAAGGCCGCTACGAAGCCGACCAGCCCGTGGGTAAATTCACCTGGTGGTATCCCAACGGCCAAAAGCAATTGGAAGGGGAGTACTTGGCCGGCAAGCAACAAGGCAAATTTACTTGGTGGCACCCCACCGGCCAGAAGCAGTTGGAAGGCTCCTACGTAGCCGGAGTGCTTACCGGCAAGTGGACCCGTTGGAATGCCGAAGGACATGTGGTCGAGGTCGGCGATTACACCGCCGATGGCAAACAGTTGGCCCAGGAACCTCGCCCGCTGCCCAACGCCGACGAAAGCTCCGCTACTCCCAACTTGGAGGCCGAGCAACCGTCGAACTTGGAATCATCTTCACGGCTGAAACGCTAGGCGGGTTGCGTTGGAGCCATTGTGCAAACGCCGTCAAAGCAAGTCGTTTTCAAAACAAAAAGCCCAGGGGGTTATCCCCCTGGGCTTTTTCACTTGCAAAGTTAACTGTTGGAAAAGAACTCTTTCATCACGAACACCATAAGTTCGTTATGCAGGTTTTCTGCGGCGACGTGAGGCTACCCATACCGCCGGCAGTGCCAAGCCAAACAGAACCAACGAACTCGGTTCTGGAACACCCGCAGTGTTGCCGTGGCCACCGTTGAGATAGCCTATGAATGATTGCAGGTCGGCGTAGTTGACTAATCCGTCACCGTTGATATCCATGATGTCTTGCACATCTGCAAAATCGTAACCGTTCGTCGATTCATAGCCTGCTAGGTTCGCCAAAGCCTGTTCGAACGGCAGAATCTGGTTGGCATCGACATGCGGATAACTAGGGTTGACTTCGCCCAAGATGAGGTGGGTCGAGGAGTTAAGCGGTACAATTTCGCCGCTGCTCCCCACGAATTTCGCTCCGGTTAAGTAGCCGTTAAAGTGGACGTCAGCCAGTTGACCGGCACTCAAGCCGCTGCTGCTTCCAAACAACACTTGGTCCTGGCCACCGCCACCGGCGAGTCCAACCCAATCTTTAATCCGTAGAATACTGCTCCAAGCAACTAGATGGCTGTCCGCAAATTGGAGATGATCCGACGCATCTTGGGTAGTACCAAAGTCCAACGCCGAGTTCGTCCCCTGAACTTGCAGGGTGCTCAGCGATTGGTTGTGTCCACCCGAGGACAGCGTACCACCGTTAAGTACGATTGCCGATTGGTTGGAAATGGCATTCACAATTCCCATGGCCAGGGTACCCTGGTTGACGGTAGTTGGGCCGTTGTATGTGGAGGAGAGGTCCGGGCCAGGATCGCCCAGCGTAAGAGTTCCCAGGCCGCTCTTGGTTAAGCCATCGTCCAAGCCGGCACCCAAAGTTGGATCGTGAATCAGCGGTGCGACAATTGTGATCGCAAAACCATTGGTATTAATCTTGGCGCCGAGAGCCTGAACGACGGGCCCCTGCTGATTGAAGGAAGCATTCGTACTACCTGTATTGAGGACCGGAATAAAATTGGTTGTAGACTCACCTGCAACAATAGTTCCACCATTCAAATTGAACGCAGTCCCGCCGGTTGACAAGCTAGTCCCAGGAGTTTGCGTAAAGTCGCCAACATTCAACGTACCGCCGTTTAATTGAAGCGTGGTTACCGAGGTGCCCCCTTCCCCATTGAGCTCAAAACCACCAGGCGCCCCACTCAACGCAAGAGTTACAGCAGCATTGTCCTGTACCGTAAAAATAGATGACGTCGTCGTGGCGCCACCTGCCGCAAGAATAATCGCTGGAACAGTCATCGTCGAATTATTTTTAACCGTGAACGTTGTCGAGTTTCCAGCGCTTCGACCAACCCACAGCGTCTCGCTTGTGGTAACGTTAAACTGACCAGTACCAGCAACAACAAAATCACCACGTTCCAAATCGAAGAAGCTGAGCGGCGCGAAATTTGCAATGCCGGTAAAAGTAACCGAAGTAGTTGTATCGCCTGCAACACCGCCGGCAACTAATCTTAATTGCGCACTGGACGTGATGCCGGTCGTTGTAATATTACCGCTGATTGTTGGATTCGATCCTGCGACAACATCCAACGAGTCATTGATGTTCGAGCCATTTGGGGCAAAATTGACATTCGCAGCCACATTGATGTTGCCGGACAATTGCAACACACCATTCGTGGTTGGATTCGTGTGGACTTGGATTGTTGTTCCGGCCGCGACGGCGGTGCTGCTGGTCAGCGTTAAAATGCCGCCATTGATGGTAGTGTTACCGCTATAGGTATTGATTCCTGAGAGCGTAAGATTTCCAGTACCAGCCAAGGTCAGCGCAACGGTCCCACCGGAGGGTCCGGCGGTGTTTTGGATATTACCAGAGAATGCGGTAGTTGTAGTCTGGTTGTCCGTTAATACTGAAGCAGTAGTCGAGCTAACATTATCGATGGTGCCACTGCCGCTAAGCGAATTGACGGAAGGACTAGCCCCATTCAAATCCAAAATGCCGCTGGTCATAGTCAGATTACCCGTACCAATATTACTGCCGCTGCCAATCTGAAGGGTTCCTGAATTAATTGTGGTGGACCAAGCGCCGCTGTTTGCGCCGCTTAGCGTGGTCATGCCACCGCCGGATTGAATGAACGTTCCGCCTCCGGTAATCGAATTCGTAACGTTATAGGCGTTGGGCCGATTTACTGTCAGCGTGCCGTTCAATGCGACGCTTCCAGTTCCCAGCGAGGCAGTTGTCGATGTGCCGTTGCCAATTTGCAAGGCATTGTTCAAGTCAATGGAAGTATTCGCATAGGAGTTTGCGCTGGTGAAAATAACATTGCCAGCTCCATTACTAACGGACACGTTGTAACTGCCGCCGCTGATGCTGCCCGTGCTGCCGCTACTGTTTCCAATGGTGAGCGTATCCGTCGGATTGGTAGCCGTCAGGGTAACGTTATCGGCCAAGGTGACGTTCGCAGTGATGGCATGATTGCCATTGGTGACAACAACGGAAGCTC
>Ga0335083_10010919_pt1 | contig 10935 bp, 7 predicted proteins | sample Lox_Sample_42_FD_206716 | JGI IMG/M metagenome (GOLD analysis project Ga0335083, IMG submission 206716) | Soil microbial communities from Loxahatchee National Wildlife Refuge, Florida, United States - Lox_Sample_4.2 | ecosystem: Environmental > Terrestrial > Soil > Wetlands | place: USA: Florida... | reverse complement strand
GTAGCGCAGCGTCCCGCCGCCGTTCAGCCCGACCGAGATCGCGACCCTGCCCTGCTTGGTGAACTTGAGCGAGTTGCCGGCGAGGTTCATGAGGCATTGCGCGATGCGCCCGGCGTCGCCGTGCGCAAGCGGAATGTCCTGCGGCACCTCGGCGAGGAACTCCAGGCCCTTCTCGGCCGCGAGCGGCCTGAGCGTCGCCTGCACGCTCGCCACCGTATCCTGCACCGAGTAGTCGGCGAGCGCGAGCTCCATCCTGCCGGCCTCGATCTTGGCGAGGTCGAGCACGTTGTTGATGAGGCGCAGCAGGTGCTTGCCGCTCGTCTGGATGTCGGTGAGCGGCTCTTTCATGTCCCCCGGCACGGCGCCGTAGACCTCGCCGAGGATCATCTCGTTGAAGCCGAGGATGGCGTTGAGCGGCGTCCTCAGCTCATGGCTCATGCTGGCGAGGAACTGCGACTTGTGCTGGCTCGCGACCTCCAGCTGCCGGCCCTTTTCCTCGATCTCGCGATAGAGGCGCGCGTTCTGCATCGCCATCGCCGACTGCGTGGCGAAGGTCTTGAGCAGCTCGACGACCTCCGGCGCGAACTCGCCGGGGGTGCGCCTGAACACCTGCAGCGCGCCAAGCAGGCGATCCTCGTGCAGCAGCGGCACCGCGAGCACTGAGCGGTAGCCCATGCGCACGAGGTTATCCTTGCGGGAGCCGTGGTAAGCCTCGCCCTCGATATCGGTGACCTGCATCGGCTGCAGCGTCACCGCGGTCCGCCCGGTCGCGCCGTCGCCCTTTCGGATCGGCTGACGGCGCACCGCCTCGACCAGCTCCGGCGACACGTTCTCGGCCGCCTGCAGCCGGTACACCGCGGCCTGCTCGTCGTACTCGTAGATCGCGCCGGATTCCACGCCCGTCAGCTTCACCGCATGCTGCACGATCGTCTGCAGCACCTTGTCGAGCTCGAGCGTCGAGCTGATCGCCTGCCCCACCTCGCCCAGGGCCGTGAGCTGGCCGACCGACTTGGTCAGCGCCTCGGTGCGGCTCTGCAACTCCTTGAACAGCCGCACGTTCTCGATCGCGATCACCGCCTGGTCGGCGAAGGTCTTGAGCAAGGAGACTTCATGATCGCTGAACGGGCCCGGCGTGGCCCGGGTAACGTTGATGACCCCGATCGCCTCCGCGCCGCGCACCATCGGCGCGGCGACAGCCGAGCGCCATCCCCGCATTCGCGCGGCGGACTTGATGTGATCGCCCGCCTCAGGGTCTGATTCGATATCAGGGGTCCAGACTGGCGCCTTTCTCTCAATCGCCCTTGCCAGGAGCGCCGACCTTGCAAGCGGCAGCGGGAAAGTCCGGCGCAGGGCTTCGTCGCCCGCCGCGCCGGTTGTGGTAAGCGCGGCCAGGTGGAGGTGATCGGCTTCGAGGCGCGCCACCGCCGCCGAGAAGCCCCGAATTAGCCGCATCGCGCTGGCCGCGATTGCCTCAAACACCGGCTGCACGTCCGCCGGCGAGCTGGCAATGACCTTGAGGATTTCCGCCGTCGCCGTCTGCCGCTCGAGCGCTTCCTTGGTCTCGTTAAACAGGCGCACGTTCTCGATCGCGATCACCGCCTGGTCGGCGAAGGTCTGGAGAATCTCGACAATTTGCTCGGGCACCTTGCCGGGCTCGGGTCGCGCGACCACGATTGCGCCGAGCACCTGGCCGTCGCGCATCATGGGAACTCCGAATCCCCCTCGGAAACCGGTAACTTTCGCCGCGTCCTTGTGGGCGTACTCCGGATCCACGAGCACATCCTCGACCTGCACCGGAGCGCGGTCGCGCACCACCCGCCCCGATATCGCGGCGCCCCCCGGCTTGATCGGATAGCTGGTGGCGTGCCGGCTTGAATCGGGGCCGAAAGTCGCGCGCAAATGAATCCACTCGCCGTCGTAGGTCGTGACATAGGCGAACTTCGCCTGGCTCAGGAGGGCCGCCCGTGCCGCGATGGCCTCGAACACCGGCTGCACGTCCGACGGCGAACTCGCGATGACCCTGAGGATCTCCGCCGTCGCCGTCTGCCGCTCGAGCGCTTCCTTCGTCTCGTTGAACAGGCGCACGTTCTCGATCGCGATCACCGCCTGGTCGGCGAAGGTCTTGAGCAGGGCGATTTCGTGGTCGCTGAAGAGGCCCGGCTCGTGGCGGGCGACGAAGATGGCGCCGATCACCTGCCCATCGCGAATCATCGGCGCGCCCAGGCAGTTGCGGTAACCACCCACGCGCGCCGCGTCCCTGCCTTCGTAGCGCTCTAGGGCAAGCACGTCGCGCTCGTGCACGACGGCCGCTTCGCGAACGGTGCGCGCCGTTATCGTTTCGTCTTCGCGCCGCATCGGGAACACCCGGCGCGTGGCCTCGACGCCTTCGCTGCTCATGCCGTGGATCGACACCAGCTGGATCAGCTCGCCCTCCACCCGCGACACCACGCTGATGTCGGCACGGCAAAGCTTCTCGGCGCGCTCGCCGATGATGTCGAACACCGGCTGCAGATCGGTCTGCGAGCGGCTGATCACGCCGAGGACCTCGGCGGTGGCCGTCTGCCGCTCGAGCGCTTCCTTCGTCTCGTTGAACAGGCGCACGTTCTCGATCGCGATCACCGCCTGGTCGGCGAAGGTCTTGAGCAAGTCGACCTGGTGGTCCGAGAGGCGCTCGGCCTCGCGGCGCGTCACGTTCAGCGATCCGATGGCGACGCCGCCGCGGACCAGCGGCACGAACACCACGCTGCGGAATCCGCGTGTCCGGGCGAGATGGCGGTCGGCGTCGGTGATCGCCGGATCGGTCTGGAAGTCGTCGATGAATGCCGGCCGGCGAGACTGGATGGCGCCGCCCATGGGGGTACCCTCGACCGGGATCGGAAAGAACTGGTGGAGCGCCGCGAGGCCCTCGGGCGTGGTCGCCGTATGCGCGACCAGGTGCAGCATTCCGTCGCGCACCTGCGTGACCGTCGTCGAGTACGCGCCGCTCAGCCGCTTCGCGGTCTGGACGATGGCGTCGAACACCGGCTGCACGTCGTCCGGCGAGCTGGCGATGACCTTGAGGATCTCCGCAGTCGCCGTCTGCCGCTCGAGCGCCTCCCGCGTCTCGTTGAACAGGCGTGCGTTCTCGATCGCGATCACCGCCTGGTCGGCGAAGGTCTGCAGCAGCGCCACTTCCTTCTCCGAGAACGCGCCGGGCCGCGCGCGCACGACGGATACCCCGCCGATCGCGCTTCCCGAGCGCATCAGGGGTACGCACAGAGCGGCGCGCCAGCCGTACTGCCTGGCCAGCGCGCGGGAGTGGGCGAGGCCCTCGTCGGCGTCGCGAATGTCGGCGATCTGAATCGCGGCGCCGGCAAGCACGGCGCGGCCGACACCGCTCGCCCGGTCGATCTCGATCTCGTCGTCGCCGTCCGGCTGCGTGTGGCGCCTCGACCAGCCGCTCAGGCGAAGCTTTCCGTCCCGAACCAGCCACAGGCCGACGCCCTGCCCCGCAAAAAGCCTCTCCGCGGCATCGGTGATGGCGTCGAAGACCGGCTGCACGTCCGAGGGCGAGCGGGCAATGACCTTGAGGATCTCGCCCGTCGCCGTCTGCCGCTCGAGCGCCTCCCTGGCCTCGCCGCGCGCCTCGGCGAGCTGCCGGCGCAGCGACGCGTCGCGCGCCTTCGCGGGCGCAGCGCGGCCGCGCCGCGCGCGCGGCGCCACGGCCTTGCCGGCTTTCTTTCGTCCCGCCATGGCCCCTCGGGGTAGGCGAATTATCGGGGATTGGCGATGAGGTCGGCGGCTTTTTCGGCGATGGCGATGACCGCGGCGTTGGTGTTCCCGGACACCACCGCAGGCATCACCGAGGCGTCCACGACGCGCAGCCGCTCCAGGCCCCGCACGCGCAACTGCGAGTCGACCACCGAGCGCGCGTCGACGCCCATGCGGCAGGTGGAGGTGGGGTGGAAGACGGTGTCGCCGTTGTCGCGCAGGAACGCGAGCAGCTCGTCGTCGGACTGCACCTGGGCGCCGGGCATCTCCTCGCGCACGATGTAGTCGGCGAGCGGCCGGGTGCCGGCGACGCGGCGGATCCAGCGGAGGCCGTCGAGCATCACGCGCCGGTCGCGCTCGGTGGCGAGGTAGTTGTAGCCGATGGCAGGAGGCGCGGCCGGGTCGGCGGAGCGGATCCGCACCGAGCCGCGCGACTCGACCTGCAGCTGCGATACCGAGAGCGTGAAGCCGGAGAACGGGTGCAGCACGCCGCCGCGCTTCGCGGTGGAGAAGTTGATGAAGTAGATCTGCGCGTCGGGGCGCTTCAGCTCCGGTCGCGTGCGCACAAACGCCGCGGCGTAGCCGGCGCCGATGGTGAGCGGGCCGCGCCGCGCCAGCAGCCACTGCAGGCCGATCTTCGCCTGGCGCAGCCAGCTCGCCATGTCGTCGTTCAGCGTGATCGGCCGGTTGCAGCGCCAGAAGGTGCGGCCGTAGAAGTGGTCCTGCAGGTTCTCGCCCACCTCCGGCGCGTCGTGCACGAGGGCCACGCCGTGCCGCTCGAGCAGCGCGCGCGGGCCGACGCCGGAGAGCTGCAGCAGCTGCGGCGAGTTGAACGCGCCGCCGCAGAGGATGATTTCGCGGTTTGCCTTTGCTTCTAAAGCCTGTTGATCTTTCCTATATCTGATTGCAGCAGCCTTCCTGCGATCAAAGAGAATCTTCAAGGCAAGAGCTTCAGTCAAAACAGTCAGGTTCGGCCGCTTTTCGGCCTCGCGCAGGTAACCCACGGCGGTGCTGGCGCGCCGGCCGTTCAGCGTGGTGCACTGGTAGTAGCCCGTGCCTTCCTGCTCCTCGCCGTTGAAGTCGGCGTTGCGGCGCACGCCGAGTGCCGCGGCGGCGTCGATGAAGGCGTCGGCGAGCTCGTGGCGCTCCATGTCCGAGACGCCGATCGGCCCGCCCGCGCCGTGAAGATCGCTTTCGCCGCGCTGCTGGTTCTCGCACTTCCTGAAGTAGGGCAGCAGCTCGCCGTACGACCACCCCGGCACTTCCCAGCCGTCGTAGTCCTCGGGCTGGCCGCGGATGTAGACCAGGCCGTTGATGCTGGAGGAGCCGCCCAGCACCTTGCCGCGCGGGCTGAACACGCGCCGGCCGCCGAGCGCCGGCTCGGGCTCGGACTCGTAGGACCAGTTGACCGCCCTCCGCGTGAAGAGCTTGCCGTAGCCGAGCGGGATGTGGATCCAGGGATCGGTGTCGCGCGGGCCCGCCTCCAGCAGCAGCACGCGCACCCGCGGGTCGGCGGTGAGGCGGTTGGCGAGCACGCAGCCCGCCGAGCCCGCCCCTACGATGACGTAGTCGAACGCCTCGCCGCTCATCGCGGCGGCGAGATGTGCATGCCGCCGTCCACGAAGATCGTCTCGCCGGTGACCTGGCGCGCGCCCTCGACGAGCCACGCGATCGCGTCGGCGATGTCCTCCGGCGTCGCGTGGCTCTTCAGCGGCACCAGCGTCGCGTAGTGCGCCTTGGCCTGGTCGGCGCGCTCCTGCCCCAGCGCGCCGGTCTGCCACGGCGTGTCCACGTAGCCGGGGCACACGGCGTTCACGCGCACCTCGGGCCCGAGCACGCGCGCCAGCGAATAGGTGACCGAATTCAGCGCCGCCTTGGACGCGGCGTAGGCGATCGAGGAGCCGGTGCCGAGCTGCGACGCCACCGAGGAGACGTTGACGACCGCGCCCTTCGCCGCCTTCAGCGCGTCGGCACAGGCGCGCACCATCTGGAACGGGCCCACCACGTTCAACCGGTACATGCGCAGGAAGTCGTCGGCCGACAGGCCGTCGAGCTTCGCGTGCGCCACGAACTTGGTGGTGCCGGCGTTGTTCACCAGCGCGTCGATGCGGCCCCACTTGTCGAGCGCGGCCTTGGCGAGCTTGCGGCATCCGGCATCGTCGCCGACGTCGGCCTGCACGAGGATCGAGGTAGGGCATTTTTTCTGTATTTCCTTTGCCCTTTTCTCGTCCCGGGAGAAATTGATGACGACATTCCACCCCTTTCCCGCCAGCAGCGCCGCCGTAGCGGCACCGATCCCGGACGACGCTCCGGTGATGATCGCGACCTTGCTCATACGGTGGCCACCGGCGTCGCGGGCGAGCCGACGGCGCCGGGCAGGCGCAGCGGCGGCGCGGTGAGCAGGAAGCGGCTGCGCTTGTGCTCGCGCAGCCAGCCCGCCAGCTCGGTGAGGTACCAGAGCTCGCCGAGGTGGATGCCGTTCTTGAACAGGCAATGCTCGTGCAGCGGCAGCATGGCGTGCGAGGTGCTCTTCCACGGCGCCGCCGAGAACAGCTCCACCGCGTAGTTGTCGGCGGCGAGCACCGCCAGCCCGGAGTCGGAGACCCACTGCAGCAGCCTCTCGTCGCGGCCGTCGAGCCCGCTGCAGGTCTCGTGCAGCAGCTTCGGGTCGGGGTTCTTCTTCAGCTCCAGCACCACGTCGGCGAAGCCGGTGTAGAAGCACACGATGTCGCCCTTCTCGACCTCGACCTTGTCCTTCTCGAGTATTTTCTGCAGGTCCCCGAAACCGACCGCGTGCCGGCGCCGGCCGAAATGCGCGTGCAGGTCGATCAGCACGCCGCGGCCCTGCACGCCGTGCTCGGCGAGGTTCTGGATCCCCAGCGCCTTCGCCTGCGTGCCCTCGAAGCGAGCCCAAGGTTCCGAATTTGTATTTTCCCTCGCTGGAACAACGTCTGCCCCCGCCTTGAAGCCGTTGTAGAAGACCGCTTCCGCCTTGCCGTCGCCGTCGGCGTCGAACATGCCGCCGACGTGGGCGAAGCTGTCCCACTGCGTCGAGTACTGCAGCGTGAGCAGCACTACGTCGTCGCAGATGACGTCGGTCTGCAGCGGGTTGTCGTGCTGCACCGCGTAGCAGTAGTTCTGGCGGCCGTCCCGCTGCGTCGCCGCGATGCGCGGCGGGTGGCGCCGAGGGTTGAGCGTGTTGCCGCCCGGGTAGTCGAGCGGCAGCGACAGCACGAAGCTGCGGCCCTCCTTCACCTCGGCCACGCCCTGCAGCACCTTGCTGCGGTCGACCCAGTTCATGCGCCCGCGCTGGTCGTCGGGGCCGAACTCGCCCCAGTTGGAGCCCGGCGGGCGCTGCTTCCAGCGTGCGTCTTCGCTTTTTTTCATTCGAATGAAATTATGGAAAAAAGAAAGGCTCAAAAACCCTAAAAGTAGTGGCGGCTGATCGCCTCCAGCACGCACACCGGCTTGTCGCCGCCCTCGCGCTCGATCAGCACGCTCCAGGTCGTCTGCACGCCGTCACCGTCGAGCTTCTCGTACTTCGCCAGCGTGAAGCGGCCGCGGATGCGCGCGCCCGCGGGCACCGGCGCGGTGAAGCGCACCTTGTTGAGGCCGTAGTTGACGCCCATCTTGCGGTCGGAAAACTCGAAGGTCGACTCGGAGAGCTTCGGCAGCATCGAGAGCGTCAGGAAGCCGTGCGCGATGGTGGTGCCGAACGGCGAGTCCTTCGCCCGCTGCGGGTCGACGTGGATCCACTGGAAGTCCTCGGTCGCCTCGGCGAAGAGGTCGATGCGCTGCTGCGGCATCTCGACCCAGGGCGAGACGCCGCACTCCTCGCCGACCCGGTTCTCCAGGCTGCGCAGGCTGAGATTGGTTTTGCTCATCTATTCGCCTCCCCCCGCGGGAATTCTAGGGGCCTATCCCTTCAGGAATTGCTCCATTTCGCTGCACACCCGTGCCGGCTTCTCGTGCACGATCCAGTGCGAGGCGTCGGGCACGCGCACGACCTTCAGGTCCGGCACGCAGGCCTCCAGCCCCTCCAGGCAGCCGGTGAGCAGCGCGGTGTCGCGCTCGCCCCAGACGACGAGGGTCGGCACGCGCACCATGAAGTCCTTCGCCTCGAGCTCGAGGCGCGCGGCGCCCGGGTCGCCCGGCGAGGCGGGATAGAGCGGCGAGGCGCGGTAGTAGTTGAGGCCGCCGGTGAGCGCCCCCGGGCGCGACCAGGCCTCGACCAGGTCCCTGTGCCACGACTCGGGCAAGTGGCCGAAGGCCGAGAGCAGGCGCGCGAAGCCGTTCTCCGACAGCACGCGCTCGGTCTTCGGCGAGCGGAAGAGCACCATGTACTCGCTCGCCTTGCGCTGCGCCGGGTTGCCGCGCAGCTCGCGCCAGAAGACGTACGGGTGCGGCGAGTTGATCATCACCAGCCGCGCGAGCCGCCCCGGGTGCGCGATCGCGACCGACCACGCCACCGCGCCGCCCCAATCGTGCCCGACCAGCGCGAACTTGCCGCGCGCGTAATGCGCCGCGACCGCGAGCACGTCGGCGACCAGGTGCTTCGCCTTGTAGGCCTCGACCTCCGCCGGCTTGTCGGAAAGGTTGTAGCCGCGCAGGTCGGGCGCGACCGCCAGCCAGCCGCGCGCGGCGAAGTACGCCATCGGCTCGCGCCACGCGGCCCAGAACTCGGGAAATCCGTGGAGGAAGAGCAGCAGCGGCCGTCCGGCTGCGCCGGCGACCGCGCAGTGCAAGCGCACCCCGCCGCGGTCGACCCACTCGTGGCGGATGTCCGCGCCGCTCACTGCGCGCCCTTGGCGAGGTTCTCCAGCAGCGCGCGCGCTTCCGCCGCGCGCGCCTGCGCACCGGCGGGATCGGCCTTGTCCATCTCGTCGGCGACCGCCTGGTAGGCCTGGATGCGGCGCTTGAAGAGCTCGGGCGACTGCCCGGCGCCCTCGGCGATCTCCTTCAGCAGCGCGTTGCGCCGCGCCTCGAGCGCTTCCAGGCCCGGCCCGGCCGCGGCGCCCGCCTTCTCGCCCTCGGCGCCGGCCTGCGCGGGCGCGGGCGCGCCCTCGGATTGCGCCGGAATGCGCTCGACCTTCGGCTGGCCGCGCTCCTTGGTGGCATCGCCGTACCACGGCGGCGGGTAGCTCGAGAACTTGACGGACCCCGTCTCCGGGTCCACCCAGCGGTACAAATCCGCGAGCGCCGGCCCCGCGCACAAGCCGAGGACGAGGACTGCCAGAACGTTCTTCGCGATTCTCTGGAAAGGCATTGCCTGATTCCCGGCGCCGCGAATCCGCTAGAAGCGCGAGAAGTCCGGCTTGCGCTTTTCGAAGAACGCGGTCATCGCCTCCTTCGCCTCGGCCGAGCCGAGCCGCTCGGCAAAGACGCGCAGCTCCTCCTCGAGCTGCGCGCCGGCCGCGGCGCGGTGCGGCGCCTTCATCAGCTGCTTGGTGAGGCGCACCGACGCGGGCGGCAGCGCAGCGAGCGCCGCCGCGGCGGTGCGCGCGTAGTCGAGCAGGCTCCCCTCCGGCACGATTTCGGTGACGATGCCCGCGGCGAGCGCCTTCTCCGCGGTGAACGGCTGGCCGAGCAGCAGCAGCTCGGCGGCGCGCTGGTAGCCGGCGACCATCGGCAGCAGGTAGCTCGAGGCGGCCTCCGGCACCAGGCCGAGCGGCACGAACGGCAGCTGGAACCGCGCGCCCGGCGCCGCGTAGACCAGCTCGCAATGCAGCAGCATCGTGGTGCCGATGCCCACCGCGGCGCCGCTCACCGCGGCCAGCAGCGGCTTGCCGAAGCCGGCGATCGCGCGCAGGAAGCGCTGCGATTCGCTCGGCCCCCCGTGCGACCCGCGCTCGAGGAAGTCCTTCAGGTCGTTGCCCGCGGTGAAGCAGTCGCGCGAGCCGTGGATCAGCGCCACCCGCACCGAGGCGTCCGCGTCGGCCGCCGCCAGCGCGTCGGCCATGGCGCGGTACATCTCCTGCGTCAGCGCGTTCTTCTTCTCCGGCCGCGCGATCTCGATGCGCAGCACCCGGTCGCGCGTCTCGACGCCGACATGGCTCATGCGCGCTCCCGGACCACGCGGTTGCGCCCGGCGTGCTTCGCCTCGTACAGCGCCTGGTCGGCGCGATGCAGCAGCTGCTCCACGTTTTCCCCCTTGCGATGGCAGGCGACGCCCGCCGAAACCGTGACCCCGTGATGCGGCGTGATGGCGCGCCAGTCGGTCGCCTCGACGGCGGCGCGGACCCGCTCCAGCGCCTCCAGTGCCGCGTCGAGCGGCGTGGCGACGAGGATCATCAGGAACTCCTCGCCGCCGTAGCGCCCGAACGCGTCGGTGCCGCGCATCGTCTGGCGCACCGTCGCGGCGAAGCCGCGCAGCACGGCATCGCCCGCCGCGTGCCCGTAGGTGTCGTTGACCGACTTGAAGCGGTCGAGGTCCATCATCGCGATGCAGAACGGCGCGCCGCTGCGCTCGGCGCGCGCGCGCTCCTGCTCGAGCTGCGCCGTCAGCGCGCGGCGGTTCAGCGTGCGCGTCAGCTCGTCGTGGCTGGCGAGCTCCCGCACCTGCGCGAGCGAGGCCGCCAGGCGCCGCCGGCTTTCGCCGAGGCGCGTGCGCATGTCGCCGGCGTACACGCTGAGCATCAGGCAGCGGCCCATGACGAGCGAGAAGTAGGCCCAGGTGAGCAGCAGCTCGAAGCCGTTCGACGCGGGCACGTCGATGCGCGGGCCGACCTGCAGCAGCACCGCGCCCAGGCCGAGCGCGCCGAGCGTCCACACCACGAACGAATCCCGCACCGGGAGCCAGATCATGCCGAAGGCGAAGATGGTGAACTGGTTGGCGAGGAACGGGAAGGTGACGTGCGGCGCCACCGCGACGACCGCCAGGTTCATGGCGATGGCGAGGATGATGAACAGCTCGGTGAGGTTGGGGTCGCGCGCCTTCAGGTTGATTCCGGTGGCGTAGGCGAGGAACTGGCCGCCACAGATCAGCACCGCGCCGGCGCCGAACGCGACGGCGGCCGCAGCGGGCACCGTCCCCGCCCACGCGAACAGCCCGAGAAACGCCGTGTCGAGCGCGTAGCTCGCGGCGCTGGCGCCCGCCCAGCGCACGCGCCGGCGCCGGTCGCGGACGCCGGCGTCGGCGGCCTTCAGCTGCTGCTCGAGCTTGGCGTCGCTTTCGAGCACGCCGGC
>Ga0335083_10010917_pt1 | contig 10937 bp, 8 predicted proteins | sample Lox_Sample_42_FD_206716 | JGI IMG/M metagenome (GOLD analysis project Ga0335083, IMG submission 206716) | Soil microbial communities from Loxahatchee National Wildlife Refuge, Florida, United States - Lox_Sample_4.2 | ecosystem: Environmental > Terrestrial > Soil > Wetlands | place: USA: Florida... | reverse complement strand
GGCGTTCCTCAACGCGGCGCAGCAGCAGACCGGCGCCACGCCCGTCGTCTACTCCAACCCGAACTGGTGGCAGGCCTGCACCGGCGGCAGCACCGCCTTCGGCGGCTATCCGCTGTGGATCGCGGACTATGGCGTGCCGGCCCCCGCCATCCCGGCCGGCTGGTCCGGCTACGCGTTCTGGCAGAGTTCGGGCACTGCCACGGTGAGCGGCATCTCCGGCGCGGGTCAGGCCGACCTGGACCAGCTCGGCGGCGATGTCATCACCGCCAAGTCGGGCGCCAGCGGCTCGTTCCAGGTCCAGACGCTCAGCTCGCTGGCCGGCCAGCCGGTGACCTACTCCGCCTCCGGGCTGCCCAACGGCGTCTCGGTGTCCTCGGGCGGCAAGCTGAGCTGGACCGCGGCCGCGCCCGCCGGCGCCTTCCTGCTCACCATCGACGCGGGAACCGCCATTCCCGCGGTGGTCTCGGTCACCCTGAAGGTGCACGCGCCGATCACCCTGGCCACCGCGAACCGCTCGTCGACCGCGGGCAGTTCGGTGTCGCTGCACGTCACAGCCTCTGGCCCGGACAGGAACGCGGGCTTCGCCCCGACCCTGCACGCGACAGGGCTGCCGCCGGGCCTGACGATGAACTCCGCCGGCCTGATCACCGGCTGGCTGGTCAAGCCGGGCAGCTACCCGGTCAAGGTCACCGCGTCCGACAGCCTCGGCGGCACCGGGTCCGCGTCCTTCACCTGGGCCGTCAAGGCGGCGGCCACGAGCGGCACGACGGGCACCGTCAAGCAGATCGGCGGCAGCGGCAAGTGCCTCGACGACCCGTCGGGCAAGACGGCGAACAACACTCCTGTCGACCTGTCGTCCTGCACAGGCAAGGCGAACCAGCACTGGACCGTGGTCCCCGACGGCACGATCAGGACCGGCGGCAAGTGCCTGGACGTGGTCGGCGGCTCCACCGCCAACGGCGCGAAGCTCCAGCTCTACAGCTGCAACTCGGCCGACCTCGCCCAGGTGTGGCAGGCGGGCACCGACAGCGAGCTCGTCAACATGAAGTCGAAGAAGTGCCTCGACATGACGGCGGCAAGCGCGGCCAACGGCAGCCGCCCGGTGATCGCGCCGTGCACCGGCTCCACGACGCAGCCGAATGAGCACTGGCTCCGGCCGGCCGCCCCGCTCGTGTCCGGCACGCCGGGCAAGTGCGCCGCCGTCTCCGGCGGCGCGGCCGTCCTGGCTGGCTGCGCCAACACGACGGCACAGCACTGGCAGGCGCGGCCGGACGGCACGATCAGGGCAGGCGGCAAGTGCCTGGCGAGCGGCACCGCCGCAGGCTCCGCGGTGACCGTCACGGCCTGTTCCGGCGCCGCGTCCACACAGTGGCAACTGCTCAGCAAGAACCCGGTCGCCGTCCAGGTCGCCAAGGGCGCGAGCGGAGTCTGCGTCACGGTCCCGGCCTCAGGAAGCCAGCTGATCATGGAACCCTGCGTCAACAACGCCACCGACACCTGGCAGCTCCGCTAGACCGAGACGACTGCGACCCGTTCGTCTCGAGGCCTGCCCGGCTCCTCGGTCAGCTTGCCGAGGTCGCGCGGATCGCTGGTGAGCAGCAGTACGGGCCGCCGCTGAGCGAGCGCGACCACCGCGACGAGGGCGTCAAGGGCATGCCGGTGACCCGACAGGCCGAGCCTGCCGAGAAGCTCTCCTGCGGCCCGCCCGGCCGCCGCGTCGATGGCGATCACCTCGACGTCCCCGAGCAGCCGGTGCACGCCTGCGTCACGCGGCCCGCCGTGGAGCACCTCGGGGAGCGTGCTTGCGGCAGTGACGATCCGGCGCCGGTGCCGCCGCGCGACCTCCAAGCGCGCCCGTGCCCGCTCGTCTCCGGCCGCCAGCTTGGCGAGGCCGTCGGCATCGAGGACGAGCGTGCCCGCTAGTCCGCTTCGTAGTCTGGCCACTCCCGCATCGCCTCCTGGATGAGCTCTTCGGGCACAGGACCGTACTGCTCTTCAAGCCAGGCGGACAGGTCACCGAGCCGGTCCGCGCGCAGCTTCTCCTCGACCGCCTCGGTGATGTAGCGGCTGAAACCGCCGGCCCCTGTCCGCTCCCGGACAGCCGTGACGAGGTCTTCCGGCATTGAGACGCTCACCTTCTGCACGCGGCTGTGCGGCGTCGCCGCGTCGATCTCGACAGGAACCTGCGGGTACATCGCAAGCACGCGCTCGAGCACGCGCTCGGCAGGCACCGTCGCGAGTGCCTCACGGAACGCCTTCTCCAGGACGCCGAGCGCCTGGACCTCGTCCAGCGGAACCTCCGGCCCCTCCAGAGGAATCTCACTCATGCAGCCGATGCTACCACCGGTAGCAAGACAGCAATACAGTTTTCGACCGCAAGCGGAGCCAAGCAGGCAAGCCAGAAAACGCGAATGCGCCCGCCGCCCGGAATCCCGGGCCGCGAGCGCATTCGCGGCAAGACCTGCGAAAGGCGGCTAACGCTTGCCGGGCACCGCCTGGGTGCCCTTGGACTTCGGCCGCATGGAGATCTTCTCGCCGAGCCAGACCAGCGGGTCGTACTTCCGCCCGGCGACGCGCTCCTTCATCGGGATGAGCGCGTTGTCGGTGATCTTGATGTGCTCGGGGCAGACCTCGGTGCAGCACTTGGTGATGTTGCAGTAGCCGAGGCCGAAGTCGTCCTGCGCGATGTCGCGCCGGTCGGCCTCGTCTGCCGGGTGCATCTCAAGCTCCGCGACGCGCATCAGGAACCGGGGGCCGGCGAAGGCCTCCTTGTTCTCCTCGTGATCGCGGATCACGTGGCAGGTGTTCTGGCACAGGTAGCACTCAATGCACTTGCGGAACTCCTGCGACCGGTTGACGTCCTCCTGCTGCATCCGGAACTCGCCCGGCTTGATGGACGGGTCCGGCGAGAACGAGGGGATCTCCCGCGCCTTGGCATAGTTGAACGACACGTCGGTGACCAGGTCCCTGATGACGGGGAAGGTCCGCATCGGGGTGATCGTCAGCGTCTCGTCCTCAGCGAACGAGTTCATCCGGGTCATGCAGCCGAGCCGCGGCATGCCGTTGATCTCCATCGAGCAGGAGCCGCACTTGCCTGCCTTGCAGTTCCACCGCAGCGCCAGGTCGGACGCCTGAGTGGCCTGCAGCCGGTGCAGCACGTCGAGGACGACTTCGCCCTCGTTGACCTCGACCTTGTAGTCCTTCAGCTCACCGCTGCCGGCGTCGCCGCGCCAGACCCTGAGCTTGGCCAGGTAGCTCACGTCAGTGCCCCTCTTCAAGCGCAGCCGCGCCAGGGTGCCCGGCCAGCTCTTCCTTGGTCATGTACTTCTTGAGTTCCGAGATATCGAACAGCGCGAGCAGGTCCTCGCGCAGTGGCGGGATCGGCTGGTGCACCATCTCCACCTTGTCGCCGTTCAGCGACAGGATCAGGTTGACCTTGCGCCACTCGGGAGACATCACCGGGTAGTCCTCGCGGGTGTGCCCGCCGCGCGACTCCTCGCGCTCAAGGGCGGCCATGGCCACGCACTCGGCGACGAGCAGCATGTTCCGCAGGTCCTGCGCGTAGTGCCAGCCCGGGTTGTAGGCCCGCTCGCCGGGCACCGAGAGGTTTGCCGCCCGCTCCTTGAACTTCTCCAGCGCGGCGAGCGCGTCGCGCACCTCCTGCTCGCGGCGGATGATGCCGACCAGGTCGTTCATCGTCTGCTGTAGCTCGGCGTGCACATCGTACGGCGACTCGCCGTCGGCCCTGGAGAACGGCGCGAGCGCCTCGTCCACCGCGGCGTCCACGTCCGCGGAAACCACGGCAGGCCGAGACGAGCCAAGCGACGAAATGTAGTCCGCCGCCCCGTCGCCCGCCCGCTTGCCGAACACCAGCAGGTCGGACAGCGAGTTGCCGCCGAGCCGGTTGGATCCGTGCATGCCGCCGGACACCTCGCCCGCCGCGAACAGGCCGGGCACCGAGGCCGCCGCCGTGTCCGGGTCGACCTCGACGCCGCCCATCACGTAGTGACAGGTCGGGCCGATCTCCATCGGCTCCTTGGTGATGTCCACGTCCGCCAGCTCCTTGAACTGGTGGTGCATGGACGGCAGCCGGGTCAGGATGTACTCGGGAGACCGCCGCGAGGCGATGTCCAGGTAAACCCCGCCGTGCGGCGTGCCGCGCCCGGCCTTCACCTCGGAGTTGATCGACCGGGCCACCTCGTCGCGGGGGAGCAGCTCCGGCGGGCGCCGGTTGTGATCCGGGTCGGTGTACCAGCGGTCGGCCTCCTCCTCGGTCTCCGCGTACTGCGCGCGGAACACGTCAGGCACGTAGTCGAACATGAAGCGCTTGCCGTCGGAGTTCTTCAGGATCCCGCCGTCACCGCGGACCGACTCGGTGACGAGGATGCCCTTCACCGACACCGGCCAGACCATGCCGGTCGGGTGGAACTGGACGAACTCCATGTTCATCAGCTTCGCCCCGGTCAGCAGGGCGAGCGCGTGCCCGTCGCCGCTGTACTCCCAGGAGTTGGAGGTGACCTTGAAGGTCCGCCCGATGCCGCCGGTGGCGAGGATGACGGTCGGCGCCTCGAACAGCACGAAGCGCCCCGTGTCGCGGATGTAGCCGAACGCGCCGGCGATCCGGCCGTCAGGCGACTTCAGCAGCCGGGTGATCGTCGTCTCCGCGAAGACGCGGATCCGGGCCTCCGGGTCGCCGAACTCGTAGGAGTCCTGCTGCTGGAGCTGGACGACGCGCTGCTGGAGCGTGCGGATCATCTCCAGGCCGGTCCGGTCGCCCACGTGCGCGAGCCGCGGGTACTCGTGCCCGCCGAAGTTCCGCTGCGAGATCTTCCCGTCCTTGGTGCGGTCGAAGAGCGCGCCCCACGCCTCGAGCTCCCAGACCCGGTCCGGTGCCTCCTTGGCGTGCAGCTCCGCCATCCGCGGGTTGTTCAGGAACTTCCCGCCGCGCATCGTGTCGCGGAAGTGGACCTGCCAGTTGTCCTTCGGGTTGACGTTCCCCATGGCAGCGGCGGCGCCGCCCTCGGCCATGACGGTGTGCGCCTTGCCGAACAGTGACTTGGAGATGATCGCCGTCTTCAGCCCGTGCGCCCGCGCCTCGACCGCCGCCCGCAGCCCTGAGCCGCCGGCGCCGATCACTACGACGTCGTAGGAGAAGCGCTCGATATCGGTGTCGTTAGTAGCCATAACTAAGTTCGCCCGTTCCGTAACGCCTAGTTGAAGAGCCGCGGGTCGCTGAAGGCGCCACTCGCGACCAGCATGATGTAGAGGTCGGTGAGCATCAGCGTGGTAAGGGAGATCCACGCGAAGGCCATGTGGTGCTTGTTCAGCTTCGAGATCTGCGTCCAGGTCCAGTAGCGCACCGGGTGCTTGGAGAAGTGCTTGAGCCGCCCGCCGGTGATGTGCCTGCAGGAGTGGCAGGAGAACGAGTAACCCCAGACCGCGATCACGTTGATCAGCATGATGATCGAGCCGAGCCCGATGCCGAAGCTGCCGTTCGGCCCGCGGAACGCCTGGATCACGTCCCAGGTGAGCAGGAGCGCGATCAGGAACGCCGCGTAGAAGAAGTAGCGGTGGATGTTCTGGATGATCAGCGGCACCTTCGTCTCACCGGAGTACGAAGCGTGCGGCTCGCGCACCGCGCACGCGGCGGGCGACCGCCAGAACGCGCGGTAATACGCGCCGCGGTAGTAGTAGCAAGAAAGCCGGAACCCGAGCACGAACGGCAGGGAGATGAACGCGTAGGGAATGATCGGCGGGACCGCGGGAATCCACGTCCCGATCGCGGCAGACCCGGGCACGCATTCGCCGCTAACGCAAGGCGAGTAGAACGGCGTCAGGTAGTGGTACTGCGGCACGTAATACCAGTGCCCGGTAAAAACGCGAACCGTCGCATAGGCAACCCAGATGGTCAGCAGGGTCGCGACGACGCGACCACGGTTCCACCAGGGGTCCGTGCGGAGCGTCCGCTCCTTGATCTGCGCCCGCTTCCTGGCCGGCGCCTCAGAAACTTGTGTCATCCAGCGTCCTCGCTGCCTTGTGCGTGATCGTGACCGCGGACGCGCGGCCAGGCAACCCTAGAGTGCGGGCAGGGGGCGGGGCGCGCATGCGATGCCCACGAACTTATTCCAGTTAGTGACAGGATGCCGCATCGGGGCACCCTTCCAGCATGTGAGACACACAACACTGCCCGTTTCCACCTGCGTATTCACGTGCGCGGGTGAGCGGGCTCACATCTTTTTCATGATCCCGAACGGTTGTGTGCCTACTCGGCCCCCAGGTTCACCCGAGCGCCTCGCGCAGGAACGCGACCTGGAGCAGCAGCAGGTTCTCCGCCACGACCTCCTGCGGTGTCATGTGGGTCACCCCGGACAGCGGCAGCACGCGGTGCGGGTACCCGGCCGCGAGCAGCGCGGAAGACAGCCGCAGCGAGTGCGCGACGAACACGTTGTCGTCCGCAAGCCCGTGAATGATGAGCAGGGGGCGGACCACGGTAAGCACAGCCCGTTCCGGATCATCATTGACGGAGCTGACCGTGTAGGCGGCGGGGTTGCTCGCCGGGTCACCCAGGTAGCGCTCGGTGTAGTGGGTGTCGTAGAGCCGCCAGTCGGTGACCGGCGCGCCCGCGATCCCGGCGTGGAACACGTCGGGGCGGCGCAGCACGGCGAGCGCCGACAGGTACCCGCCGTGCGACCAGCCGCGCATGGCGACGCGGCCGGTGTCCAGGTCGCTGAACTGCTTGGCCGCCGCCTGAAGCGCCGCCACCTGGTCATCGAGGGCGGGGGTGGCGAAGTCGCCGGCGATCGTCCTGTCCCACGACGGGCTGCGGCCAGGCGTTCCCCTGCCGTCCGCCACGACGACCGCGAAGCCCTGCTCGGCGAACCACTGCGAGGCGAGGAAGATGCTGGCCGTCTTGAGGGTCCGCTGCGCGGCGGGACCGCCGTACGGGTCCACAAGCACCGGCAGCCTGGTGCCAGGCTCGTGCCAGGACGGGAAGAGCACGGCGGTGCGGATGCCCGTCGGGCCCGCGTCGAAGAAGCGCGGTGCGGGCAGCGGCAGGTTGGGCTGCTCGGCATGCGAGACGACCGTGGCCGGCGCGCTGCCGTCCCTGGTGAGCGAGATGTGCAGCCGGGGGCTTTCCAGCGTCCTGCTCGACAGGATGGTCGTGCCGCCCCCGGTCATCGCGGTGTGCACGCCGGGCGCGGTGGCGACCTCGCGCAGGCCGCCGGGCCCGTAGCGCCACACGCCGGCCTCGGTCGGCTCGGTGGAGGCCTGGAACAGCACGTCGTTGCCGTCGGTGCCGAGGATCCGCCTGACCTGGAGTCCGGCAGGCGTGACGGGGACCGCGCCGGCCAGCTCGCCCGGCTGGGCGACGATGAGCCGCCTGGTGTCCTCGCCGATCTCGGTCCAGACGATGCTGCCGTCGTCGAGCTGCGCGGGGACGCCGCCGATGATGTCGGTCCACTGCGGGTCGCTGTCCTCGCGGATCGTCTCGCCGGTGAGCCCGTTGAACAGCCGCATGGTCCGCTGGTCCCTGGTCTGCACGACGATCAGCAGGTCCTTGTCCCAGGCCGCGGTGACCAGGTAGGGGAAGCGAGCCTGGTCCCAGTGCACCTCGGTGAGCTTGACGCCCGCCTCTTCCTCGGCGTCGGGCAGGGTGGCGATGAACAGCGAGACCTCGGCGTTCGGCGTGCCCGCCGCGGGATAGGCGACGACGTTGGGCTTCTTGTCCGGGTTGGCCGGGTCGGCGATGTGCCAGCGGTGCACCGGCGACTCGTCGACCCGCTCGATCAGGATGCTCTTGCCGTCCGGTGCCCACCAGTAGCCGCGGGCGCGGTCCATCTCCTCGGCGGCGATGAACTCGGCCAGGCCGAAGGTGACCCCGTCTTCCTTCGCGACGACGCGATCCTCGCCCGTGGCGAGGTTCACGTCGCACAGCGCGCCGTCGTGCACGTAGGCGACGAGCTTGCCCGCCGGGTCGATCCTCGGCTCGAGCGCCGGTGTCTGGGTGGCGAGGAGCTGGGGCGTCGCGGACGGCACGCCGAGGGGAACGGTGAAGACCTGCCCGGAAAGGGCGAACACGGCGAGCGTCGCGTCGTGGTCGGTGGAGAAAGCCACGATGCCGGCCGCCGTCTCCCGCACCCGCTCCCGGCGGGCCCGCTCCTCGGGCGGCAGGTTCTCCTCGTCGGCGCCGAGCGCCCGCGGGTCGGCGACCAGCGATTCCTCGCCGGTGGCCAGGTTGAGCTCCCAGAGGCAGTTGACCGGGTCGCTGCCCGCCTTCGACCGCAGGAAGATGACCCGTTGCCCGTCGGGGGATATCTGGAAGGCCCGGGGAACCCCGAGCGTGAACCCGCGCGTGCGCGCCTGCTGCCTAGGAAAGCTCTCCGTCATGCTTCCTGATCATGCCGTATTCCCCCGGGGGACGACCCACCCGTACCCCGGGGGAATACCTCCGCGGTGCCCCGTGCCGGCTTGTTACGGCTGGATCGCGATGGAGGTCGGCCCCGCGCCGACCCAGAAGCCCGGGTGGTAGCGATTGTCGGTGGTGGTGAAGTTCACCACGATGCCCTGGCCTCCCGGGGCCGCGTCGATCACGAAGAGCGTCTTGGCGTCCGGGGTGAGCGCCATGGCGCGCGGGTAACTGGGGCCGAACCAGTGCTTGGTGAACGCGAGGGGGACGGTGCTGATCGCCCACGTCGAGTTGTCCTTGTTGCCGTTCCAGATGGCATCGGCGTAGATCCGGCTGCCGTCCGGCATGACGGCCAGGTTAATCTCGTCCGCCGCGGGTCCGAGCTTGAGGAACGGCCCGGGCTTTTGCGTCGCGGTGCTGACCGGGGTCAGCTTGGCATGGACCCAGGTCTTGGCGCCCTCGCCGCTGCTTGCGACGTAGGCCGTCTTGCTGTCCGGGGAGAACGCGATGGTTAGCGGCCCCTGGCCGACCGGAACCGGCGTGCCCGCCTTGTTCGTGGCGGTGCTGATCGGGGTCACCGTGGTCACGGTCTTGCCGGGGTCGCTGATGAAGGCGTACAGCGTCTTGCCGTCAGGGGTGATCGCCAGGCGGGCGGTCCCTGCCGGGTCCTTGAACCCGAAGGGGATGACCTTGCCCGCCTTGCCGGTGGCGGTGCTGATCGGGGTGACCGTGCCGAGCGCGCTTGCGACATAGACGGTCTTGCCGTTCGGCGTGATCACCAGCGGTGACGGGTTCTGCCCGGCACCGGGGGCGAAGGTGATCGGCTTGCCGGCCTTCCTGGTGGCGGTGCTGATCGGGATGACCGTGCTGACTTTGGCGGACGTGAGTCTGGTGGTGACGTAGAGGGTCTTGCCGTTCGGCGTGATCACCATGGCGGCCACGCCTGCCGGGATGGCGATCAGCTTGCCCGCCGCGTCCCAGTCGGTGCCGACCGGCGTCACGCCGGCGCTGCTCGCGACGTAGAGGAACTGGAAGTTCGGCGAGAACACCATGGCACCGGGGCTGCCGGTGACCGGGATGGGCTTACCCGGTGTCTTGAGCGCGGTGTCGAACGGGGTGACGTTGCCTGACCCGCTGTTGGTGACATACCCGTACGGCGGTCGCGGCGCGCGGGCCGCGGCCGGAGCGGCCGCGGCGCCTGCCAGGGCCAGCCCGGCCGCCGCTGCGGCCGGGAGGGCAAGCGCGCGGATAATGCGTGAACTCATCACAGAAGCCTTTCTGCGAGTGCCGCTTCCTTTCAGCCTGCCTGTCGTGCGTCGGCTGCCAAGGGCCGAAAGCCATCAAGGCGGCAGGCTTTGGGCACCATCCGTTCGGTAACCTGGCCGCGCGGTAACGTGGGTGACGGAGGGACATGGGGTGGAACGCAGCCTGCTGCTGGTGCACGCGCATCCGGACGACGAGTCGATCGGTACCGGCGCCACGATGGCCAAGTACGCCGCGCAGGACGCTCGGGTCACGCTGGTGACCTGCACGCTCGGCGAGCTTGGCGAGATCATCCCGCCGGACCTGCGGCACCTGCTGCCCGACGAGCTCGGCCAGCACCGGATCACCGAGCTTGCCCGCGCGTGCGAGGCGCTCGGCGTCAAGGACCACCGCTTCCTCGGCGGCGAGGGACGGTACCGCGACTCGGGGATGATGGGCCTGCCCGACAACGATGACCCGGACTGCTTCTGGCAGGCGAACGTCGAGGAGGCCGCCGCGGCCCTCGCCACGATCATCGAGGAGACCGAGGCCAGCGTGATCGTCACCTACGACGCCAACGGCTTCTACGGCCATCCCGACCACATCCAGGCGCACCGTGTCACGATGCGCGCCCATGAGCTGACCGGGGGGCGGGCGAAGCTGTACGCCACCGCGATGCCGCGCTCGGCGCTTGAGCGGGCCGTCGGGCTGCCGGAGGACTCCTGGTTCATCCGCACCACCGATCTGTCCGTCGGCGTGCCCGATGACCAGGTCACGGCGGAGATCGACGGCACCGCCTTCTTTGCCGCCAAGCGGGCGGCGATGCGCGCCCACGAGACCCAGATCACCGTGGACGGCGACTACTTCGCCCTGTCCAACGACCTGGGCCTGCGCATTCTCGGCACCGAGTACTACACCCAGCTGGGCGGGACCGCCCCGCGAAGCGCTGACGGCTACGAGCGCGACCTGTTCGCCCGCTGACATCGGTAGCCTGGGCGTCGTTATGGGGACATCGTGATGGGGACTTCGCAGGGCCAGCTGGCCGGCGGGCAGGGCCCGGTGACCGGCGGCAGGCACCGGGCGCTCACCGCCGCCGGCTACGTGCTGCTGTTCGTGCTCGGCGCGGTGCAGGGGCTTTTCGGCAGCTTCCAGTACGGCAGGCAGCCGTCACCGCTGATCGCGATCATCCTGGTCGTGGTCGTCCTCGTCACCTGCGTGGGCTGCGGCTGGGGGATCGGCACGTTCGCCGCCGGGCTGCTGCCCGCCGTCGGCTGGATTCTCGTGTCGT
>Ga0335083_10010914_pt1 | contig 10938 bp, 9 predicted proteins | sample Lox_Sample_42_FD_206716 | JGI IMG/M metagenome (GOLD analysis project Ga0335083, IMG submission 206716) | Soil microbial communities from Loxahatchee National Wildlife Refuge, Florida, United States - Lox_Sample_4.2 | ecosystem: Environmental > Terrestrial > Soil > Wetlands | place: USA: Florida... | reverse complement strand
TCTCCTGCTTCGCCGGGAACAGGCACAGGTCGAACGGGTGCCCGGCCGGGTCAGCCAGCGTGTACCAGTTCTCGTTCTTGCGCAGCAGTTCGGCGCCCAGCCCGGCCGCCTTCGCCGAGCCGGCGTCGAGGTCCGGCACGCGCAGGTCGAGGTGCGCTTGCTGCGGGTCCCGTCGTGAGGAGACGACGTACGCCGAGCCGCACCCGGCCGTCACGGAGGAGGGCGACGACACTCTCTTCCTGCTCTTCTGCTGCTGTCACCCCGACGTCGGGCCCGCGTCCCAGGTGGCGCTGACCCTGTGCTCGGCCGCGCGGTCGCAGTCGGCCATGTCCTCGGTGCCGCCGCCGGGCTGCGCGAGACGGACCGGCTGCGCGAAGTGATCGGCGAGCGGCACCGTTGGCACGCCGTGCGTGGGCACCTGCACGAGCTCGACGACAACCTGCCCGTCGCCGCCTTGGCGTACGCCGAGGCCGCCCGCCGGGCCACGAACGTCGCCGAGCGCGACCGTCTGGTCCGCCAGGCCGCCCGAGCGCGAGCCGCTCGGGCTTGTCCCAGGTAACGAAGATCGGGACTGGACCCGCGAACAGGCTGCGGACAGACGCTGGACGGTCCGGTTCGAGCGGTACAATGTCCCGTTTAAGGCATGTGCATTTCAGGAGGGGACACCATGAAGTCCGGTATCCGCGCTTATCTTGATCTCATCTACCGTGAACTCGACTGCTACGCGACGTGGCTACCGGGCACAGGTATCGCCGTTGGGGATATAGGCCGGATCTCGCAAAACGGTACGTTCCTGCGTACTGGCAGCCTATCGGTCCGAGCTTGGGTGCCGCCGACGCTGGAAACAGCAGAACCGTCTCAGACAATTTCTACCGAGCGCAGCGTCACCTTCTCGGCTGGTGTGCAGTTTAACGCCGATAACGTCGTTCAGCTGATTGCTGACGCAGGGGCTACGCTGGACATATCGTTCGGCAGCGCGACGGCTGCTGCTCTCATACTCGAGGATGTTACCCGTAATGAGTTTGCTAACGAGCAGCAAGTGCGGACGCTGATGACCACGATGCTCGATTGCGGCCAGATGGCCGAGGATGAAATCATAGTAACCTATGTCAAGCAGGTCGCTTCGGGCATCGTGGCAACAGCATATGACGTCGATACGGGCGCCAACGTTGCTGCTGACGTCGGCATCGGTCAAGGAACAATCCGCGTGGGCAAAGTCGGCGGACATCTGAAAATTGTTTCCCAGCGGGGCTCGCAGACGGTGGTGGCAGCAGAGCCAGGTAAGCCGCTGACGCCCGTTTACCGCGCCTTGACCTTCCGCCGTAATCGTGACTGGTGGTCTTTCTGGCGCAGCGAGCTCGAAGTGCAGTCGCTCATTCCGACACGCAGCTTCGGCGATGACGATGAGGATTCCGCGCCGCATGCCATCCTCTCAGACCGGCCATCGCAAGCCCTCCCGATGGCCTGGCCTGACCGCGACTAGGGTTCCCACATTCGCGGATAAACGGCAGGGTCGCCCATGATCAGGTAATTCTGCGCGTCGCTGCGGGTTATGAACGCGCGCACGAGCTTTCCGTACGCCTTCGGGTTATCCGGAAGGGTCCCGCGCTTTTGCCGGTCGAAGGTTATTGCGAGTTGTGCGTTGCCGACGTCGTACCGCTTGTTCATGGCCCGCATGGCCAGCCCCACGGGCAGGGGCGCGAGCAGGCTGTCTACCGCACTGACGAACGGTGCGAGCCGAGGATGCCAGGCCTGGTCCAGGTCTGGCGCGTCCGGGTCATCGAATGCGTGCAGCCAGGTGAGATCGACGTGACCAATGAACGCGATGGGCCCGCGCGGGTGCGCGAGCAGCCTCTTCGGCAGGGCCGCGACGAAGTCGTCCGTGGTGTTCAGCCGGTCACTCCCGAGCCAGTGGGCATAGTCGCTCCTGGCGGGAGTGCCGGCGCTGAAGCATCCGAACTGCAACACGACCGAACCCTCGGCGACCGGGCCGTCGGGGATGTCGGCGGCGGTAAGTAGCTCGTCGCCGCTGCAGATGACCGCCCCGTTGAGGTGCTGCTGCTCCGCGGCGGAGGCGCGGGGCCGTCCGGCTCCGTGAGAAGCCGCATAAACGACGGCAGGGCGCTGCTGCGTCAGCGCGGTCAGCAGCGCCGCCGCCGTCGCGTGATCGCCCTTCAGCGCGTTTACCGTGAACCCTGAGCCCTCGAGGTGGCTGACGATCGGTTCGGCCATGAAGCGGCGGCTGTAATAGGTCGGGTCCGGCCGGCCGCGGTCGGTGGCGAACATGAGCGCCTCCCGCCGCACCGTCGGCCGGGTCTCACGCTCCAGCCGCAGGATTTTCTCGACGTATGCCTGCAGGTCGGCCAGAGAATCAAAGGCGAGCCGGCCTACCGAGGCCGCGCTGCCCAGAACGGCCTGAAAATGAAACGGCACCAGGTCCGGCCCGCCGGCAATGAGAACGTAGTGTGCTGGTTCCGTGCCGGGCGACCAGAAGTGGTCGGTCATCCAGTCCAGCCACTCGTCGGCGGGCTGCCCGCCGAATGTCAGCGGACGGTCAGGCTGCGTCATGCCGCGCTGGATCGCGAGCGGGCGCAGGACTTGCGCTATCTCCGCACGCTGCGGGTCGTCGTCCGCGACCAGGTAGGTCCAGCCCGCCGCGAGCGGATCACCCAGGTCGAGCGTTGGCTTCCGTTCCACAAGGCCGCGGAAACGCGCTCCCGCGGACCGTGCCATGGCCAGCGTGCTGATCTCCTCGCCGCGATCCGGGATCGTCCGCAGCAGTGCGCGGGCGAACGCTTCCTCGCCCGCAGGAGGTACTAGCGGGCGGTTGGTATCGGGATTGAGGCCGAGTGCCATGATCCTGACGTCCGCGGATTGCGTGTCCCTCGGCAGGGCTACTTCCGGATGCTCGTGAAGGCTACCGGTTCCCCCCATATGATGAGTATAAGGGACATGCGAGGGGGGATCCCGCAGATGGCACTGGCTGGTTTCGACCATATTTACTCGCTGCTTCAGTCCGGTGTGGCTAATGATGCTAGCGAGGCGTTCGAATTGGCGGCCAAGGCCGTCGCGGCGCAGCGCCAGTCTGGCGGCGCGGATCTGATAGACGCACTATCTCTCCTCGCGACTGCGGCGCGCCTGACCGGGCAGACGGGCATTGCCCGCGATTCATATACCGAGCTGGTGCAGCGCTGGGAAAGTGCGGACGACGCCGATTCTCAGATGCGGGCGGCGGGCGGGGAGATCTGGCTTGCCCGGATCGCGGATGATGTGACGATTGTGCGCCGCTATTTCGAGCGAGCTCGAGACCGCCGGGCGCGGGCGGAAGCTCGATGGGGACCGTCGGGCTGGACGGCCATCATGGGTGCGGAACTCGCCGCCGAACTCGCCACCCTAGCCCTGGCGCGGGGCGACGGGGAATCGGCCTGCGATGACCTGCGCCGTGGCCTGGATGCGATCGCGATAGCGGACGTCCCGGGGGACTGGACCGCGACGAGCCTGGTAGCGGACGTGCGTAGGCTCGCCGAGTTCCTGTACGGCAACGGCCAGGGCACGCCCGCGTTCTCGGTGCTGATCCAGGCCGCGGAGTACTTCAGCTCCCCGGCACGCCACGACCCGCTCAGCTCCGCTCTCGCCTACGAGATGCTGGGCTGGCTGCTGCAAGCGGACGACGACGAAGAACAGGCATTGAGTGCTTTTCTCACGGGTGTCAGGCTTTTTGAATCTGATCATCATGACCGTGACACCGAGCTGACTATTGCTTCCTTGCAGCACGGCGCGGGGCTGGCTGCGGACCGGCTGGGTGAATACGCGCTTTCCGCAGATTGCTACGAGCATTCCCTTGCCATCAGGAGTCGGCTGCTCCAGCCGACGGATGGCTATGTCCTGCAAAGCAGGTATAACCTCGCCGAGATTGCCCGGTTCACCGGGGAAAACGAGTTCGCGGCCGGTGAATTCAAGACGGTCATCGACGCGCTGCGTGGTGATGCCGGTGACGACCGGAAGCGCGGGCTTCTTCGTCTCGCGCTCAAGAACCTGGCACAAGCGCTGATCAGCCTGAAACGTCCAGAAGAAGCCGAGCAAACGGTGAGAGAGGCGATCGAGCTCGGCGGCGCTGACGACAAGATAATGGCGGATATGCTGTCGATCCTCGGCCGGGCGCGATACCAGCAGGGCCTGCCGTCCGGCACGGCAGATGACCTGAGACGACTGGCGGAATCGGTAGGAGCGCAGGAAGGCAAGCACTCCCTGTCGTATCTGCTCATTCTTCTCTCGGTGGCGCTCGCGCTTCCTGCTTCCGATCATGCCGAGGCCGAGGAAATAGAGACGTTGGTTGTCGCCGACCTGGCGAACGTGACCGGCCGTGAGGCTGAGCTGGTGGGCGCGAACGCCCGCTTCAACCTGGGCGCGGCGCGGTGGGCCCGAGGTGATTTCGAAGGTGCCTACGATCTGTTCAAGGATGCCCTGCCGGCCGCCGAGAACTTCATCGCCGAACAATGGCGGGTGCGCTCGGCGCTGCGGGCCACGGCGCCGAGCGACTACGAGGCGATGTCGGTCGCGGTCGTCAGGCTGGTGGCCCAGCATCTGGCGGAGCGCGACGAAGCCCGCAGGACGGCGTTCCGGGTGGCCCTGAGCAGCAAGCGGCGCCAGGCCGAGGCGCTTGGCAGCCAGCGCGCGCTCGTCCTGCAGGGAAAGACCGAGCTGTGGGGGCTGCAGGCGCTCGCTGCACGACTGCGTAGCGCAGGCGCCTGGGGGCCAGACGGCAGCCCGCAACCCGATGTCCTCGCCGAGGACATCGACGCCCTGGCCAGAACCGAAAACGCCCTGGCCCGCCGCGTGCCGCGGGAGGCGCTGCTGGAAGTCGCCAGCCGCTCCAGTGCGGAGGCCGTCGCGGCCGCACTGCCCGACGGGACGGTTCTCGTTGAGTACATCCGCTGCCCGGGGCTGAAGTCCGGGCGGCACGATATCGATTTCGACGAGGATCTCTACCTGGCCTTCGTGCTTCCGGCCGGTCAGCCCGAACGGCTCGTGGTCAAGGAGCTCGGCCAGGCGAAGCAGATCGACGACGCCGTCCAGGATCTGCGGGACGCCATCTCGCAAGAGATACACCCGTCGGTGAACTGGCGCGATGAAGCGCGGCGGGTCGCCGCTCTTATCTGGGACCCGGTAGCGGATTACCTGCCGGGGGCATCGGATATCTTCGTTGCGCCGGATGGCGGCCTGTGTGCCGTTCCGTTTGACGCGCTCATTGCGCCGGACGGGCGGCCGCTGCTGGAAACCCTGACGCTCACTATCGTCGCTACCGGCCGTGACGTGCAGCGAATGCATTACAGGGCCAACTGGCGGACCCGCCCGCCGGTGGTCATCGCCGCGCCGGATTTCGGCGAGCCGTGGAAGCCCTTCGGGCCCCTTCCCGGGACGGTAAGGGAGGGTTCGGCCGTCGCCGACATGCTGGCGAGCGAGCCGGTCACCGATGAAGAGGCGACGCGGGATCTGCTGCTGGAGTTGGACAGCCCCGAGATACTGCACCTCGCCACCCACGGCTACTACATCCGGCGACCGGTCGCCGGGGGCCTGGCGGCGCGGATCAGTGCCGCGGCGGCGGCGAACCCGCTCCTCAGCAGCGGCGTCGCACTGGCCGGCGCCAACATCCTGCGGCCGGGTGAGCTATCCGGCGTGGCCAGCGCCCTCGATATCCTGGGAATGGACCTGGCGGGCACCGATCTGGTGGTGCTGTCCGCATGCGAGAGCGGCCTGGGACCTCTCGACTCCGGAGAAGGGCTTCTCGGACTGGCTCGCTCCTTCCTGCTCGCCGGCGCCCGTTCGGTCGTATGGTCCATGTGGCGCATAGGCGACATGGAAAGCGCGGACCTGGTCGAGGACCTGTACCGCCGTCTCCTTGATCGAATGCCCCGAGCGCCAGCGCTTCGCGCCGCCAAGCTGGCCGTACGTGCCCGGCTGCCCGAACGGGCCGATATATGGGCTTCCTTCGTGCTGCAGGGCGACCCGGGCACCATGCTGCGATACCGGGGCGCCCTCATCCCGGAAGAGCAGATCTACGTGGAGCAGGTCAGCCCGGGAAACACAGCCGGCCTGGAAAGCGTGCCAGACATGGGCGAGAACGTGACCATGCTGGACACCCGGGGCCGCCCTTTCTCGGAATTCGAAGTCAACCTGGGCGGAGAGGAGCCGGTACGGTTCGCCTCGGCCGACATGAGCTATTATCTCGGCTCCCGCGACTGGGACGAGTTCGACGCCGGGCAAAGTGAGCTGGAAGCAGGCAACATCGACGCCGCCAGGCAGCACTTCGAGCAGGCGATGCAAGACCTGCCGGGGGGCATTGCCGGGGGCGAGGCCGTCAATCGCCGCTACGCCGCGAGGTTGCACGACCGCCTGGGGGTGGTCAACGGTATGAGCGGTGACTTCGAGAGCTCGCGGACGCACGGGCTCGCAGCGCTTGACCTGCTCCAGGGTCTGGACGGAGCAGATGAGGTACGATCCGTCGTCCTGGACAACCTCGGAATCGCGGAGTTCAATCTCGGTGATTACGCCGGCGGCCAGTCCCGCCTCGCGGAGGCATTGCGTATCAAGCTGTCGACCGTGCCGCCAGATGAACAGCAGATCGCGTTCACAAGGGGAGTCCTCGAGCAAATGCGCAACGCACTTGACCAGGGGCGTTATTCAAAACCCTCATATCGTGGCCGGGTCGGGCACATCTGGGGCATCGTAAGAAATTTCGCAACACGCCGCATGAGGTAATAAGCGGCGGGAGGCGACCCCGCCTCGCCACAGGGTAATGTCGGGTGGCGACGCGGGTCCGGGGGACCAGGCCGTCAGCAAGCCGCGGTCGGTCAGCCAGAGTTCTGCGAGCACTGGTTCCAGGGTCTCCCTCATCACGCGCCAGGCCTCGGCCCCGGAATCCCCGGCAGCGGCGAGGAGGGCGGCGACCACGGCACGTTCACCTCGGTAAGCCCACGTGGCAACCTAATCGCGCACCCTCGGCTGATTCAGGTCAGGGATCACGATCAGGCAGACGATCCTCGACAATTCGTACTCATGAGGGTCGTGCCGGTGGCGCCTGAAGACGGGGATGAGGCAGTTGTTGTCTCCTAGGATGGCCCTAGCTCGCTGCCGGTCCGCCCCATCCGGAAGCAGCGGCGGCACGATGACTTCCCCGGGCTGCGACTCGAACAGATCCACGTCGCCCACCAGGGCGAGTTGGTCAATTAGTATCACAGCAGCACTTCGTGATATCGGGCCTGTCTTCGCTGGTAGTGGCTGGTCTTGGCGCAGTACTGGTGGTACCGGCGCCAGCGGGACCAGGCCCACGCGGCGGTTTGGCTGGGGGCTGTGGTGATCAGGTGTGCCAGGAGACGGCGGACCTCGCCGAACGTGACCGGGATGAGGCCGCTGCCAGGGCTTTCGGGCGGTCGCCGCGGTGACGGACAGGTACGCGTGCGCCAGGATGGCCAAGGTGATGTGCCGGTACCAGGCATCGTAGCGGCGGACCTGGTACTGATCCAGCCCGGTCTCGGTCTTGGCGGTGGCGAAGCATTCCTCAACCCAGCGGGATCCGGCCACCCGGATCAGGTCCTCATCGGTGATGCCTGCGGGAGCGCAGCACAAGTAGTAGGCCAGTTCGAGCTCGCCCTTGGCGTTGCGGGTCAGCGCGCGGCGCACCAGCAGCCACCGCGACCACCCGGCGGAGTCGTGTCCTGGTGGCACGGCAAGGAGGCCACCGCCCAGCCGCCGACGAGGTATACGGCCAGGACCCCAGGCTGCGCGCCGAGCTGGCCCGCCGCGGCCTGGGCTATGTCCTGGCAGTGGCCAAGAGCCACCCGGTCACCACGCAAGCCGGCACCTTCCCGGCGGCCGGGCTAGCCCCAAGGTCACGTAGTTAGTGGCCGGTGGGGGTGTGTCAAGGTTCGGCAGTGAGGATGTTGATCTCAGGGGTGGCTTTGTAGCTGCGCCGGTTGATGTTGGGGCCTCTGGCCTGGTATTTGGAGATCGCGCGTTTGACGATGCGGGGGCTGACGCGCTGGGCCAGCTCGACATCACTGCCCCAGCAGCCACCGGCCCGGCGCGATGAGCTTGCGGGCCCCGGCCGGCCCCCACGAGCCCGGCGCGTAGGACGCGACCCGGGGCGGGTTCGACAACAGCGGCGCGACCGCCTTCCACGCCGCGGCCAGCCCGTCCGGGCGGGTGTACAGCGAGCGGTCGCCGGTCAGCGCGTCGTGGATCAGCCGGACGTACGGCGGCAGCGGGTCCGCGCCGGGCAGCCGGGACAGCGGGACCGCGGCGGTGCCGTGGTCCAGGGCGAGGCCGGGACCGGGCCGCTTGGCCACCAGGGACAGGTCGATCTCCCCGTCCCCCGCCATGGAGAACGACAGCACGTTCGCCTCACCGGGCAGCTGCCCGGCCAGCGGCCCGGGCGGCTCGCGCAGGATCAGGCTGACCCGCTGCCTGGTCTCCGCCAGCCGCTTGCCGGTGCGCAGGTAGAACGGCACGCCGCGCCAGCGCGGGTTGTCGATCCACAGCCGGGCCGCCACGAACGTGTTCTGGCTGGACCTGGCCGCCACCCCGGGTACGGAACGGTAGCCGGTGAACTGGCCGAGCACCGCCTCGGCCGGGTCGAGCGGCCGGAACGCCCTGATCACCTTCTCCCGGGCGGCCTGCAGGTCCAGCGCGCCCAGGCTGGCCGGCGGCTCCATCGCCACCTCGGCGGCCACCTGGAACAGGTGCGTGACGAGCATGTCGAGCACCGCTCCGGTCGCGTCGTAGAACACCGAACGGTCGGTGATGCCGAGCTTCTCCGGCACGTCGATCTGCACCGACTCGACGTGCTCCCGGTTCCACATCGCGCCGAACAGGCCGTTGGCGAAGCGCAGCAGGTGCAGGTCCTGGACGGCCTCCTTGCCCAGGAAGTGATCGATCCGGTAGACCTGCCGCTCGTCCAGGACCGAGTGGACCACCCGGTCCAGCGAGCGGAATGACGCCGGCGAGGTGCCGAACGGCTTCTCGTACACCACCCTGGCGCCCGTGGCCAGCCCGTGCTGGCCGAGCGCCCGGGTGAGCTCCCCGAACGCCACCGGCGGCACCGCCAGGTAGTGCACCAGCTGCGGGTCGCCGCCCAGCGACTCGCGCGCCTTGGCCAGGTCGTCCAGCAGGCTGCCGGGGCTGTCGCTGGTGAAGCCGCCGCCGGCGAAGAACACCCGCTCGGCGAACGCCTTCCATTCCTTCTTGGCCGGCTTCGGGCCGAACTCGGTGAGCACATCCCGCACGTGCTTGCGGAAGTCCTCGTGCGCGACGTCGCCGCGGCCGTTACCGACCAGCAGCCACTGCCGCGGCAGCAGCCCTTCCTGAGCGAGCCGGTAGAAGGCCGGCAGGACCAGGCGCTTGGCCAGGTCGCCGGTCGCCCCGAACAGCACGAAGATGGTCGGTCCCAGGTCGCTGTGCTTCTTGGCTGGCATGCATGCCAACCTACGTGAGCGCGCTGGCGGGGGGCGGTCTATGGTGGGGACGACGCCTGATTGACGATGACTCTGATCGCCAGACGATGAGGAGAACCCATGCCAACTCGCACCGCACGCACCGGCTGGACCGGCACCCTGGAGCAGGGCGTGGGCAAGGTCGAGCTGACGAGTTCCAAGCTCGCCACCTACGAGGTGTCCTTCCCCAGGCGGGCCGCGGAGGAGGCCGGGGGAGTCACCAGCCCGGAGGAGCTCATCGCGGCCGCCCATTCCTCCTGCTACGCCATGCAGCTGTCCGCGCTGATCGGGCAGGCCGGCGGCACCCCGCAGGCGCTCGACGTGCAGGCCGACGTGTCGCTCGGGCCGGACCCGGCGGGCGGCTTCAAGCTCACCGGCATCAAGCTCACCGTCCGCGGCGAGGTGGACGGCCTGAACGCGGAGCAGTTCGCCCAGGCCGCCCAGGCGGCGAAGGAAGGCTGCCCGGTCAGCAAGGCGCTCACCGGCGTGGACATCAGCCTCGACGCTGCCCTCGAGGAGTAGCTCACAGGGCCAGGCCGCCGTCGACCGGGACGACCGCCCCGGTCATGGCGCTGGCGCCGTCCCCGGCCAGGAACGCGAGGACCGCGGCCACCTCGGCCGGGGACACCAGCCGGCCCAGCGGCTGCTGGGCCGCGAAGGCGCCGGCCGTCGGCAGGCCGTAGAGCCGGGCGCTCTCGTCCAGGATCGGGGTCTGCGTCGAGCCCGGGCTGACCGCGTTCGCCGTGACGCCGGTGCCGCCGAGTTCGGCGGCCAGCGCGCGGACGAAGCCGGCCACCCCCGCCTTCGCGGCGCAGTAGGCGGCCAGCATCGGCAGGCCCCGGGTGGCCGCGGCCGAGGCGACGGCCAGGAAGCGCCCGCGGCGCGGCTCCGGGCGGCGCAGCAAGGCCGGCACCGCCACCCGGGCCAGGTTCAGCACGCCGCCCAGGTCGACGTCGAGCACCGCCTCCTCCTGCCCGGCCGGGACCTGCCAGGCGGGCACCCCGCCGGCCATGACGCCCGCGGCCGCGACCGCCGCGTCGAGTCCGCCCCAGCGCTCCTCGGCCTGCCGCACCGCGGCGGCCAGGGCTCCCGGGTCCCGGACGTCCGCCTCGACCGCGACCGCCTGCCCGGCGGCGGTGACCACCCGGTCCAGTTCCGCCCGCGTACCCAGGGCATACGGCAGCGCCGGGTCGTCGGCGCACCGGTCGGCCGCGACCACCCGCCAGCCGTCCGCGGCCAGCGCCGCCACCGTGGCCGCGCCGATGCCCCGCGCCGCACCCGTGACGAGCGCGACGCGGACAACCTCACCGGACACCGGGCCGCTCCGCTACCTGATCGTGTTGCCCGCGTCGACGGTGAACTCCAGGCCGGTGACGTAGCGGGCCTCGTCCGAGGCCAGGAACAGCACCGCGTTGCTGACGTCGCGCGGGTCCACGACCTCCACCGGCAG
>Ga0335083_10010913_pt1 | contig 10939 bp, 8 predicted proteins | sample Lox_Sample_42_FD_206716 | JGI IMG/M metagenome (GOLD analysis project Ga0335083, IMG submission 206716) | Soil microbial communities from Loxahatchee National Wildlife Refuge, Florida, United States - Lox_Sample_4.2 | ecosystem: Environmental > Terrestrial > Soil > Wetlands | place: USA: Florida... | reverse complement strand
GAGCGACCTCAGGCCCGCCGGATGCGTGGCCGCAAATCCGGTCGCCAGCATCCCGCCCGTGGATTCGCCCAGCAGATGCACGTCGCGCAAATCGAGCGCCTCGCAAAACCCCGCAAGATCCTTCACCAAGCCATCGAACGACCACGGGCTCGCCTCTCCTGGATCGCCCGATCCGCCGTGCCCGCGCAGGTCACGCCGGATCACGCGGTAGTCGCCCGCCAGCATCGGCACCCAGTGCCGCCAGAACTGCGAATTGCGCCCGAACCCGTGTTGGATCAGGATCGTCTGCCGCGAGGCCCACGGCGCCGTGAAATCGTCATCCTCGTAGTACGTCGTGTACCCGTTGATTCGTATTTCCGCCACGGTTCCTCTTCATAGGGGCGCCGCTCGTTGCGCCCCGCGCACATTCTTGGCGCGACTTCCGCAATTCCCGCGCTTTCCCCTCCCGCCTGCGACGTTGTAACCCGTTTCGGCACTTTCCGCTAGGCCCACAAGCTGCATTCTGCGCCGCGCGAAGTCGGTATGCTGTCGTAGCGTCCGCCCGTAAGTAGCCCATCCAAAAGAGTCCACACACGTTCCCTTGCGCTCCCCTTTTCCCGTGCCTAAGATGGTCGCGTGAAAAGTACGACGCCCCGCTCTTCGCGGCTCACATCCGATAACGTTCCGGGAGGAATCCTATGCGATTGAATGAGTACGTCACTCTGGGCCGCACCGGCCTTCGCGTCAGCCCACTCTGCCTCGGGGCCATGGGTTTCGGCACCGGCTGGGGCTGGGGCGCCGACGAAAAGCTGTCCTTCGAGATGCTCGACCTCTACATCAACGGCGGCGGCAACTTCATCGACACCGCCAACGGCTACCAGATGGGACAGAGCGAACAGATCGTCGGCAAGTTCGTCGCTGAACGCAAGCTGCGCGACAAGGCCGTGATCGCCACGAAATTCACCTTCGCCACCGAGCAGGGCAATCCCAACTCCGGCGGCAACGGCCGCAAGAATATCTACGCTTCAATTGACGCCTCGCTGAAGCGCCTCGGCATGGACTACGTGGACCTCTACTACCTCCACGCCTGGGACACGATCACGCCCGTCGAGGAAGTCGTCTCCACGCTCACCGATCTGATTTGCGATGGGAAGATCCGCTACTACGGCCTTTCCGACACACCCGCGTGGTATTTCACCCGCGCGCAAACGATCGCCGAAAAGGACGGCCTCGCTCGCTGCGCGACGCTTCAGCTCGAATACTCCCTAGCGGAGCGCAATATCGAGCGCGAACACATTCCCGCCGCGCAGGAACTCGGCATCGGCCTCTGCAACTGGAGCCCGCTCGCCGGCGGACTGCTCACCGGCAAGTACAAGCGCGAAGCGGCCGGCGGCAGCGGCGAGGGCCGCCTCACGATGCCGAATCCCATCTTCAACAAATTCACGGAGCACAACTGGCGGGTGCACGATGTGCTGATCGATGTCGCCAAGAAGATCGGCAAATCGCCCGCGCAGGTCGCATTGAACTGGGTCGCCACCCAGCCGGGCGTCACGTCCGTGATTCTGGGCGCGACGAAAACCGCGCAGCTCGCCGACAATCTCGGCTCGCTCGATTTTTCGATTCCCGCGGACCAGCGCAAGCGGCTCGACGAGGTCGGAGCGCCGGAAGCGATACATCCCTACAACTTCTATAAGGCGGGCATTCAGTCGCGGGTCAGCGGCGGCACCACGGTGCGCGAATGGCGCCGCGGCTACCTCTACGAAGGTTCGGCCGCTCCTCCGCCGGAAAAATCAGCGGGCGCGCGCTGATCGTCAGCTCGCCTGCGCCGAGATTCCTTCGCGCGCTCTTTCCGTCGACGGAAGCTCGTCAAGTTTCCGTAGCTCGGGAAACAGCGCGGCGCACCCAGCCGTCACCAGGATTGCGCCGGCTCCACCGATGATCACGGCCGGAATCGTTCCTAAAATTCTGGCCGTGGCGCCGGATTCGAAGCCGCCAAGCTCGTTTGACGTGCCGATGAAAATCATGTCGACCGCGTTCACGCGCCCACGCATGTCGTTCGGCGTGAAGAGCTGAATCAGGATTCCGCGAATCACCACGCTGACCATGTCGGTCGCGCCCACGAGCATCAGGGCGATCATCGACAGCACCATGCTGTGCGAAATGCCGAAGAGAATCGTGGCCACGCCGAATCCGGCCACGCACCAGAGCATCTTCGCGCCGGAGTTGCGCCCCAGCGGCCGGTGCGCCAGCATCACCGCCGTCGCTGCCGCCCCGATCGCCGGCGCGCACCGCAACAGGCCCAGACCAAGCGGGCCGGTATGCAGGATGTCGCTAGCGAATGCCGGGAGCAGGTACACCGCGCCGCCGAGCAGCACGGCGAACATGTCGAGCGAGATCGACCCAAGGACCATTTTCTCGCGCCAGATGTAGTGCAAACCGGCAAGAACTGCTTTGCCGCTGAAGGGCTCCCGCGCGCGTGGCCGGAACTTCGGAATCACGCCGAGCATGGAGAGCGCGGCGGATGCGGCGGCTACTGTCGCGGCGCCGTACACCGGCGAAGGCGTGCGGAAGATTCCGTAGACGAGCCCGCCGACGGCGGGACCGAGAATCGTGGCCGCTTCGAAAATCGTCGCGCCCCAGGCAAACGCGCTGCGGAAATGTTCTTCGGGCACTAGCAGCGGCAGAATTGCGCGGCTGGCTGGCGCATTGAAGGCGCGCACGATGCCGACAAGTGCGACGACCGCGTAGATCAGGCGTACCGACTGAATATGGCGCAAGCTGATCACGAGCAACAGCGCGGAAGAAATCGCGAATCCCGCGTAGCCCGCGGTGAGAACCTTGCGGCGGTCGTAGCGGTCAGCCGTGTAGCCCGCGACGAGAAACAGCAAGATCCCCGGGAGGAATTGCGCAAGACCGACCAGGCCCGAGTCGAAGGTGTTATGCGTGATTTCGTAGACTTGCCACGCGACGGCGACCGACTGCATTTCGGTGGCCAGCACGATGAAGAAGCGCGCGATCTGGTAAAGCCGGAAGGAAGGATAGGTGAACGCGACTGGCCCAGCGCTGACAGGATTCCCCGAGGCGGACATCGCGAATTACTTTGCCACAAAATTCAGAATCGCACGAGAGAACGGAGGACGCGCGGAGACGCGCTACTTTGTGGGCTCCGCGCCGAGCATGGCGTCGAAGAAAACCCCGAGCAGGTCGCTGGTGTCCTGCTCGGGAATCATCGAGGGGTCCACGGAATGTTCAAGCGACAAGCCGCTCGAGAACGCGCCGAATCCCACGGCTGCCGCGAGACTAGAAACGGGAAGCTTGCGACCCGTGACGCCGGCGATGCGACTCAGCAGCTCTGCGCTGGACGCACGCAGGCGGCGCTGGCGCGCGCGAAGCCGCGCATGCGCCTCGGGATGGCGGAGGGCAAAGAGCTTGAACTCGAGTGAGAGAAGAGCGAAGCGCCGGTCTTTGGTTTTCTGCACGTAATGCTCGCGAAGCGTGCGCAGCAGCTTAGCGGGGCTTTCCTGTTGCGCGATCAGCGCTTTCACTTCGGAAATACGCTGTCCGACCCAGCGCTCGAGCAGCGCGAAAAAGATGTCTTCCTTGCCATCGAAATTCGCGTAGAAGGCGCCGCGGGTGTAACCGGCCAGACTGGCGATGTCTTCCAGGCGCGCGGCCTCGAATCCGTCGCGGGCAAAGATCTTTTCCGCGGCGAGCAGGAGCTTGCGCCGGGTCGCGTCTGTACGCGCCTGCTGCCGTGACGGCGAAAGCCGGCGAGACGCGGCGGAAGTCGGGCGCGGCTGGGGTGCCTGATTCATCCGTGTTTACGCCCCGCGTCCTTTACAGGATACATACATGCATGTATATTACTTGAGATCCGGCCGGATTACAACAGGAATTCATGGCAGCCTCCGCAATCGTCATCGATCACGCCGCCTGGCGCCCGCGCCACAACCCCTGGGTCGTCGCGTTTACGGTGACGCTCGCGACGTTCATGGAGGTGCTGGACACTTCCATCGCCAACGTCGCCCTTCCCCACATCGCCGGTACCTTCGGCGCGAGTATGAACGAATCGACGTGGGTGCTGACCAGCTACCTGGTGTCGAACGGCATCGTGTTGCCGATCAGCGCGTGGCTTGCGACGCGCGTCGGCCGCAAGCGCTACTACATGTTCTGCGTCGTGCTGTTCGCCGGCAGCAGTTTTCTCTGCGGGCTGGCGCCGACTCTAGGCATGCTGGTCTTCTTTCGCATCCTGCAGGGCGTGGGCGGCGGCGGGTTGCAGCCCAGCGAGCAGGCCATTCTCGCCGACACGTTCAGTGCGGAGCAGCGCGGCATGGCGTTCTCCATCTACGCCATGGCCGTGGTCTTTGCTCCGGCCGTTGGCCCAACGATCGGCGGCTGGATCACGGACAATTACAGCTGGCGCTGGATTTTCTACATCAACGTGCCCATCAGCATCATTTCGCTGATCCTGACATCGCGCGTGGTGGAGGATCCACCGTACCTGGCCCAGGAAAAAATCAAGGCGATCAAAGGCGGCATCGACTACTGGGGCCTGGGAATGGTGGCGCTCGGCGTGGGCGCGCTGCAAATGGTGATGGACAAAGGGCAGGAGCTCGACTGGTTCGGTTCACACTTCATCACCTACGGCTTCATTCTTTCCATCGTCATCCTGATTATTTTCATCCGGAGGCAGTGGCATCATCCGCACCCGATCGTCGAGATTTCTCTGCTGAAGAAGAGGAATCTAGCCACGGCCATGGCGTCGATGGTGATGCTCGGTTCGGTTCTCTACGGGATGACGGTGGTGCTACCGGAATTCCTCGAAACACTGATGGGCTACACGGCGGCGCAGGCCGGCGAGTGCATGGCCCTCGGCGGATTCCTGATGATGCTGACGATGCCGATGGCCGGGGCGCTGAGCGGAAAGACGGATCCGCGAATCCTGTTGATGATGGGTTACGGCATCACGGCGCTGGGGCTCTATTACGTGGCAACGCATCTGAGCCTGACCATGGGATTTTCGACCGCGGCCATGCTGCGCACGTACCAGGTCGCGGGGCTCGCATTCATTTTCATTCCCTCGAACGTGCTGTGTTACGCCGGGATTCCGCGTGAGAAGAGCAACCAAGTGGCGAGCATGATGAATTTCGTGCGCAACATTGGCGGCAGCATCGGCATCGCCTTGGTGAATACGCTGATCGTGCGCACCACGCAGCGCCGGCAAGTCTACCTTGCGGCCAACATGCACAACGGCAATCCGCGCTTCCGCGAGATGGTGGCAGGCATGGCGGCGTCCATTCACGGCCAGGGCGGGAGCATGGCGGACGCGCTGCACCAAACCTACGCGCGCCTGGACCTGATGATGCAGCAGCAGGCCGCCGCGCTGGCCTACCGGGACGTAATTTCGCTGCTGGCCGTGGTCGTGGCGTGCCTGATCCCGCTGGCGTGGATCATGAGGAAACCGTCGGACGTGGTGAAGGACGCCCCTCCCCCGCACTAGCTCCTCTTCTTGCTCCTACCTTTTTCGACGAGCTCCTCGAGAGGAAGCGTCTGCTGATCTGCTGGATAGACGATTTCTGTTCCGCGGACACGGGCAAAGGGCGTGATCGTGTGCTGCTTGGGCTCGGCCGAACTGATGATTTCGAGGACGCGGATGCCGCGGACGGTGAGGGCATCGGAGACGAGCGAGCGGTGGCACCGCCAGGGAACCGCCTCGGCACACATCAGCGCGGTGGGGCGCTCCTTGGCGAGTTCGATGGCGCGGGCGAGCGCCGCGGCGAATTCGTCGGTCTGCATGTAGTCGGCGTAGCCGCGAAAGCTGTCGTTGCGCCAGCCGGTGTTGACGGAATCGCGGCGGGCGTGGCGCAAGCCGCCGAGGTCCTTCATGTGGAGGTAGCGGATGTGCGCGGCGCGGAGAGATTCGGCGAGCGCGTCGGAATTGAACTGCGGGTTGCGGCGGGATTTGGGGATGGTGCGGATGTCGACGAGTTGCGTGACGCCGTTTGCTTGTAGCAGCTCGATGAAATGCTCGATCGGATGGGTGGAGTGGCCGATGGTGAAGATTGTCATTGGCCTTTTCCCAGTCGGCATCCTAAGCGGATTTGATGCGTTACAGGCATACAAAGCCTCGGGCCGTAGCGATTCGATGGATGGCTACGATCGAGCCAAGCATTTTCGCCGGGCACAGCATGCTGTGCCCCTACGAAGAACACTCACTTCTTCAGCGCGGATTGCCAGTTGAGGATGACGGTAAAGGGCTGGGGAGCTGTGCTGCCGCCCGACGGAGCAGCCATCAAGAAGCGCTTACCGTCCGCAGCGACATCCCAAAAGAGCACACCATTAGGAACTTTGAACAGCGGCTTGGGGATTCCGGCCTGGAAGATCCCCGTAGTGTTGACCTCCACGGCCATCGCGGTGCCACCCACAGCGGACAAGTAGAAAAGCTCCTTGCCATCATGCCGCCAGAGGGGAGTCGTGCCCCCGTCTTTGGAAACCATCCATTTACCGGTCACGGACGCGGCGTTCCCTGCCGGCGCTCCCGTAGCGGCGGAAAGATCCAGCGGGCGCACGTAGATTTCGGTCCTGCCGGATTCACCGGACGAGTAGGCAACCCAACGACCGTCAGGGGAGATGCGCCCGGCGCCTTCGTCGAAGTCCGAGTTGTCCACGCGGATGGGCTTGCGGTCGGCGACTGTTCCGCCAAGAGGAAGCAACCACTGCCTGACGGGTGGCACCGGGTTGAAGTAAAGGAGGAAGCGACCGTCGGGCGACCAACTGCTGGAGGCTTTCGCTTCGCCCGACTTGTAGAGCACTTCGTCGTCGCCCGCCATGTCCGAAGTCTTCTGATACAGGTCAAAGACGCCACCCTTGGCGGAGGTGAAGGCGATGCGACCACCATCTGGAGACCAAACGGGATCAAAGTCCTGCCCGGAATCGAATGTAAAGCGCGTTGTGGTGCCTCGCGCGAACTCGTAAAGCCAAAGGTTCCTGATGTTCGGATTCTGAGGATCACCGCGGTCAAAGACGACACGCTTTCCGTCGGGCGAGAGCGCCAACGTGCGGTAAGACCCAAGATCCCCGAGAGCATCGAGAATGCGACCCTCGCGGTCGAACCAGGTCAACTGGCCGTCGAGGATGCCCCTCATGCCCACAAGGTTCACGGCCTGAGAGCCCTGGGCATAGGAGAGAATACCGGTGGTGGACGCTGAAAAAAGTGAAACTCGCTCCGCTACTGGGACTGCTTCACCATCCAGTTCAAGCCGGCGCGTGTTGAACCGTTGCGCCATGAGTGTGCCCGATCCTCCAACGACCGGAGTTCCGCGCAGGAAGAGGAGGTAGCCAACCGACGGGTCCAAAGAGGGTGCGTAGGCGACGGCAGAAATATCCGGGAGCAGCCTCGCCGACAATTGTTCGTTTGGTTTCTTCTTTGTCGACCCGATGTACACGCCTGTCTCGCTTGGGTTACCGGCGACTCGGGTGTAGAAGAAGTGATCGCCATCGGGGAGCAGCGATGCGGCAGCGGCGGACGCCCCGGTGGTAAGGGGGACAGGCGATCCGCCCGAGGCGGCTACGCGAACGAGTCCATCTATGGTTCCGAAAACGATTTCGTCATCGCGTCCCCACGCGCCCCCGAGGAAGCTGGAAAGATCGCAAATCGGCAGAGGCGGTCCGCCCGAAGACTCGATCTTCTTCAGTTTCCCGGAGATCGCGAACGCGAGGAAACGACTGTCCGGCGACCAGAAGACGTCTCCCGCCGCTTCCGTACCGTCGAGTGGATGGGCCTCGAGTGTGTCGAACGGACGCACCCACACGCGGGTCTGGCCGTCAGATGCCCTGGCGATGAATGCCAGTTTGCGACCGTCGGGCGATAACTGGAATCCCCCGCTCGGCGTGACTTTCTGAGGCAATGGAATTTCGAAACGAGTAATTTCGGCGGAACTCGCCGGAGTTCTCTGCAGATAGAGGAAGCCCAAGAGGAGCGTCGATATGGCAAAGAGCCCGGCCACGCCGGTGGTAAGCCATGCGCGCCAACCTTTGGGGACGCCGATCGACGCAGAAACAGGCGGTGCAGATTCTGGAGCGCCGGCGATGACTTCGTCGAGCGAGATGCGCGCGTCACCGATGTCGCGCAGGCGCTGCTTCGGGTCCTTCTGCAGGCAGCGCTGAAGCAGCACGCGAACCCGCACCGGCGCGTCCGCCGGAAGCTTCGACCAGTCAGGATCTTCTTTGATGACCGCGGCGAGCGTGTCCGTGACCGTCTCACCGCGAAAGGCCATCGTGCCGGTGAGCATTTCGTAGAGCACGCAGCCGAAGGACCAGATGTCGGTGCGGCGGTCGAGAGATTTTGCTTTGGCCTGCTCGGGCGACATGTACGCGGCGGTGCCGAGGAGAATGCCCGCCTGCGTGGCCATGCGGCTCATGGTGGGCGAGGTGGCGATGTCGATCGACGCGGGATCGCCTTCGAGAGCTTTCGCGAGGCCGAAGTCGAGGACCTTCACGGCATCGTCGGGCGTGACCTTGATGTTCGCCGGCTTGAGATCGCGATGGATAACGCCGTGCTCGTGCGCGTATTCGAGCGCGTCGCAGATCTGGCGGGCGATAGGCAGGACCTCAGCGACAGGAATCGGCCCCGCGCGCAAACGATCGGCCAGCGTGGGGCCCTCCACAAGTTCCATCACCAGCGCGCGCGAGCCGCCGGAGTCTTCGACGCCGTAAATAGTGGCGATGTTGGTGTGGTTGAGCGCCGCAAGGACGCGGGACTCGCGCTCGAAGCGGGCCATGCGGTCGGTATCGCGGGAGAATCTCTCCGGCAGAACCTTTACGGCAACCTGACGCCCGAGCTTCGAATCGCGCGCGCGATAGACTTCGCCCATGCCTCCGGAGCCGAGAGGCGCAACGATTTCGTACGACCCGATTTTCGTGCCAGTGCCTAGCAAGGGATCCTCGGCTCGTTACGCTCGCCCCTTGGAGGTGCTCGGAGCCAGCGGATTTGGCCTGAAGCGGTATACAAAACCCGCGGGCACACGCCCATATCTCCCGCTAGGCGGCTCGACGGTGAGTTGCGGGATTATACATGGAAGGGCGCGAGAATTGTGCTCTGAGGGGACGCGGGAATCGAGGATAATGTGGGGCGCGGTCGCAGTTCCTCTGAGGGTTCATGACGGAAATCACCACGATTTTCTGGGACAACGGCGGAGTCATCCTGACGAATGGATGGGATCGCGGGTCGCGCCGGAAGGCAGTCGAGAAATTCGGGCTGGACTGGGCGGATTTCGAAGACCGGCACGAACTGATGCTCAACGCGTTCGAATGCGGCCGCGCGACCCTGGATGAATATCTGCAGCGGACGGTTTTCTACCGCGACCGGCCGTTCACGCGAGAGCAATTCAGGCAGTTTATGTTCGAGCAGTCGCAAGCCCTGCCGGAAGCATTGGAATTCGCGCGGGGGCTGGCGAAGACGGGGCCTCATTTTCAGGCGGCGCTGAACAACGAGTCGCTTGAGATCAACGATTATCGCATTCGGACGTTCAAGCTGCGCGAATGCTTCCGGGCGTTTTTCAGTTCGTGCTATCTGGGCGTGCGGAAGCCGGACCGCGAGATCTACAGCCTGGCGCTGAAGATCACGCAGCGCGCTCCGGCGGAGTGCGTGCTGATCGACGACCGCGGGCTGAATCTGGAGTGTGCGCGGGAGATGGGGATGCACACAATTCAGTTCCGAGACGTAACGCAGTTGCGCGGGGAGCTGCAGAAACTCGGAGTTAGGACAGAGTAGTTTGGAGGAAATCGATGGAATTGGGAATGATCGGGCTGGGGAAGATGGGCGGGTTTATGGTGGAGCGCCTAGTGAAGGGCGGACACCGCGTGGTCGGGTTGGACCGCGATGCGGCGGCGGTGAGCCGCGTGGTTGAAAAGGGCGCTGCGGGCGCGGACACCCTCGAAAAGATGGTCGCGCAGCTGAAAGCACCGCGCGCAGTCTGGTTGATGGTTCCGTCCGGCGCACCAGTGGACCAGACCATCGATCAATCGCTGCCGTTGCTGAGCCCTGGCGACACGATCATTGACGGAGGGAACTCGTACTATCGCGATTCGATACGGCGGGCCGCAGCGCTGGCGCCGAAGAAGATCAATTTCGTCGACTGCGGCACGAGCGGCGGAATCTGGGGGTTGAAGGAAGGGTACAGCATGATGATCGGCGGCGACGCGGAAGTGGTGAAGCGCTTGTCGCCGATTTTCGAGACGCTGGCGCCGGCGAAAGACAAGGGTTGGGGCCGCGTGGGGCCGGCGGGCGCAGGTCACTTCGTCAAGATGGTGCACAACGGAATCGAGTACGGAATCATGCAGGCGTACGCCGAGGGGTTCGACCTTTTCCGGCACAAGAAAGAGTTTGGCCTTGACCTGCTGCAAATCGGGAAGATCTGGCAGTACGGCAGCGTGGTGCGGTCGTGGCTGCTCGACTTGACCGTGGACGCGCTGACGAAGAATCCTACTCTCGACGGGATCAGCTCGTACGTAACGGATTCTGGAGAAGGCCGCTGGACCGCGATCGAGGGGATTGAGCTGGGCGTGCCTTTGCCAACCCTGAACGGTGCGCTCGACGCTCGATTTCGCTCGCAGGATCCGGAGCCCTTTGCGGGCAAACTGCTGGCGATCATGCGCAAGGAGTTCGGCGGGCATTCGGTCAAGACGTCGAAGTGACGCTCGCAAGTCGGAACTGAGCTTGCTTCATGGACATGGATAGCCGGGTTTTCGCCGATCTGGACGCGTTGAGCCGCGGCGCGCTCGAGGAATTGCTGCGCGTGATGCGTGACGCGATCGCGCAGCGCGGACGGTTTGCGATCGCACTGGCCGGCGGAAACACGCCCGCGAAGCTTTACTCGCTATGGGCGGAAGTCGCCGCTGCGAGCACGCCATGGGACCAGGTGCACCTTTTCTTCGGTGACGAGCGCTACGTGGCGGCGGA
>Ga0335083_10010912_pt1 | contig 10939 bp, 11 predicted proteins | sample Lox_Sample_42_FD_206716 | JGI IMG/M metagenome (GOLD analysis project Ga0335083, IMG submission 206716) | Soil microbial communities from Loxahatchee National Wildlife Refuge, Florida, United States - Lox_Sample_4.2 | ecosystem: Environmental > Terrestrial > Soil > Wetlands | place: USA... | reverse complement strand
CGGCGTGGTCATCACCGACTCAGCGAACAACTTCAACGCTGACGGCGTCTTCGCCGGCATGATCATCATCGGCGCGATAGCGCTGGTCGCCGAATGGCTGATCAGCCTGCTCGAGAAGTGGCTGCTCGCCTGGCGGCCGCAGACGGCCGCCGAGTCCGCCGCCGCCTGAGCACCCAGTCGTTCCCATCCCGGCCGTCCCGCGCTCCACCGCAATCGCTTTTCTTTTCCCTCAAATCGCAACAAAGGAGTAGCACCCATGCGAAGAATCGGTCTCAGAAGAGGCTCTCTCGCGGCCCTGGCTGCCGCGTGCGCGACCGCGCTCACCGTGGCCGCGTGCTCGTCAGGCAGCAGCAGTTCGCCGTCCGCCGGCGGCACGGCCACGGCCAGCGGCGGCAGCTCAGCTTCGGCAAGTTCCACCGCGAGCCTGCCCACCGTCACGATGATGGTCGGCGGCATCGACAAGCAGATCTACCTGCCCTACCAGCTCGCGCAGAGCCTGGGCTTCTACAAGAAGTACGGCGTCAACATGCAGCTGTCCACCGAGCAGGCGGGCGGCGTCGGCGCCGAGGACGCGATGGCGTCCGGGCAGGTCGACTTCGCCGGCGCCTGGTACGTGCACACCATCAACTTCCAGCTGCAGGGCAAGGCCGTGGAGGACGTGGCGCAGCTGTCCGGGGCGCCGGGCGAGCGGATCATGTGCGCCACTGGCACGCATATCACCTCCCCCACCCAGTGGAAGGGGCAGTCGATCGGGGTCACCGACCTCGGGTCCGGCACGGACCAGCTGACCCAGTACCTGGCCGCCCGGTACGGCCTGAAGCACGGCACCGATTACAGCACGATCGCGGCCGGCGACGGCACCACCATGATCGCCGCGCTGCAGCACCACAAGATCCTCTGCGGCATGACCACCCAGCCGACGGTCGCGGCGATCGAGAAGCTGGGCGTCGGCTACCCGGCGTTCGACCTCACCACCACGGCCGGCGTGAAGAAGTGGCTCGGCGGCTTCGTGCCGACGGCCGGCGTGCTCGCCCTCACCAGCTGGGTGAACTCCCACCAGGACACCGTGCAGAAGGTGGTCGACGCGATCGTTGCCACGATGCACTGGATCAGTACGCACAGCGCGGCCGACGTCGCCAACGCGCTGCCGGCGAGCTTCGTCAACAACGCGCTGGTGACGAAGGCCACGTACATCTCCACGCTGTCGACCGACAAGACCCAGTTCCTCCCCGACGGGGTCATGCCGTCGAGCGGGCCCTCGGTGATCATGGCGATCAGCAAGCTGGCCGGGGTCATCACCGGGCCGGTCAACCTGTCCACCACCTACACGAACTCGTTCGCCGACAACGCCAACAAGCTCCTGGGCTTCACCACAGGCTGACCACCGCGGTTCCCTCGAGGACTGCCCCCGGCGCGCCACCCCCGCGCCGGGGGCAGTCCTCGCCGGGACATAACCTTTACCCGTGAAAATGCTCCCCCGGTCGTTCGCGCTGGCCGTCGCGGCCGCCATGCTCGCGGCCGGCACCGCCGGCTGCGCCTCGCGCAACCACGCGGGCGGGTCAGGCGTGGTGGTCGTCGGCGCCTACGTACAGCAGCCCGCGTCGACCGGGAAGACCACCGTCGCGTACCTGGACATCAGGAACAACGGCGCGGCCGACTCGCTGGTGTCGGCGTCCACCAGCGTCGGCGGGACCGTGGTGCTGCGTGCCCCCGTCGCCCAGGGGGAGTCTCCGGTTGTCATGCACACGGTGACATCGATACCGCTGGCCGCCAACGCGACCACGCAGCTCATTCCGAACAGCTACCACCTGCTGATCTCCGGGGCCGGCGTGATGCACGACGGCAAGGACATCAAGCTGACGCTCACGTTCGCGCACGCCGCGCCCGTCACCATCTACGCGCTCGTCACCAATCCGCAGAACGGCGGCGCGAGCTACTTCCTGAACTAGGGCGAGCCCGCTCGCTGAGAGTTTCCTGACGAGCGCACTCCGGCGGTTGCCAGTGACTCATACGCGATATATCGTGGTGCTTGCCAGCGTGCTTGCTGCCGCGAGCGCCATGGCTTCTTGGCAAACCGGGGTTCGGAGGACACCGTGGCTGCGGGAAATGAGATGCGGATCAGCGACGCCGAGCGGGAGGCCGCGGCGGCCGAACTGCGCGAGCACTTCGCCAGCGGGCGGCTTGACCAGGAAGAGCTGAACGAGCGGCTCGACCGCGTGTTCGCCGCCAAGACGCGCGGCGACCTGAACGGGCCGTTCGCCGACCTGCCGTCGAGCGGACGCGGCTGGGACCGGGCCGGCGCGGGCAGCGCGGGAGGCGGGTCACGCAACTGGAGCCAGGGGCCGACCCCCGGCTCATGGAACGCGCCGCCGCAGTGGGGTCCGCCCGGAGGCGGCCGCACCGGCGGGCCAGGCCCGTTCGTCGGCAGGCTCGTGTTCACCGGCATCCTGCTGTGGGCGCTGCTGATCATCGGCGTACTCGGCGCGTTCGGCATCGGCGCGCCGCGGCCGTTCGGAATCGTGCTGATCCTCGCCGCGCTCGCCCTGCTGCGGCGGCTGCTTTTCGGCATCTTCGGACGCCGCTGGATGGGCGGCCGCGGCCGCAGGGGCTGCCGCCGCCGGTAGGCACGTCCCGGATGCGAAGGTCATCCCCCGGGTGGCACACCTGGAGTCCGCGACTTATCGTGGAAGGGACCGAACTTCCGAAGCAAACGGGAAGTGCGATGGCGATGCGTTACTACGCTCCCTTCCCCGGTGGCGGCGGCGAACCGGCGCGGCCACGGGGGCCGCACGCGCTACGCATCGGGGACGCGGAACGCGACGCCGCTGCGGCGGACCTTGGCGAGCACTACGCGGCTGGCCGGCTGAGCCTCGACGAGCTGCACGAACGCCTGGACGCGGTGCTTGCCGCGAAGACCTTCGGGCAGCTCACCAGGATCATGGCCGACCTGCCAGGACCCGGCCGGCTGCCGTGGCGCACCGGGCCCGTCCTGTGGCAGCCTGGCCTGCCTTACGAGTGGCCACCAGGGATGCCGGGCGGCATGTGGCTGGCGGCGCCGCCGCCGATGGCCCGCTACGGTCCGCGGGAACCGCAGGGACCGCCGATGGACACCGACCGGGCCGGGCGGTTCGCGGCGCTTTCGCTGCTGCTGCTCGCCATGCTGCTGTGGCTGTTCACCGCGCTGCTTTTCGCCAGGCACGGCCTGTACCAGAACTACGGTCCCGTCGGGCCGCCAGGCGGGCCGTAGCCTTACCCCACGCGCTGCGGCACGACCAGGTACCTGAAGTCGTCTCCCGTGCCAGGTGCCGGGCTGATCACGGCCGGCTTGGCCGGGCTGGTGAACTGGATCCTGACCCGTGCGGGCTCGGCGCCGCCTTCTGCCGCGTGCGGACCGCCGTGATGCGGGTGCGTCTCCGCCGCTGCGACGATCCCGTCGAGCAGGTACTGCGGGCTGAAGGCGATAGCCGGCTCACCGCCGGCGAACTCGGCGGCGACGGTCTCCCGCGCCCGCGCCTGGCCCTGCGTCGCGGCGCCGATCGTTACCCGGTCGCACGCGAACGTGAGCTGCACCGGGGTGCCGCGCTCGGCCACCAGGGCCACCCGGCGCACCGCCTCGGCGAACGCCTCGGCCGGCAGGTCGGCGGTGCAGTCGAACTCGCTGGGGAAGCGGGAACGGTACCTGACGAACTCGCCGGCGAGCAGCCTGGTGGTCAGCCGCCGCTCCCCCGCCTCGAAGCCGATCATCGCCTCGGCCGCACCGGGACCCGCCTGACCGTCGCGGGCGGCCTCGCCGGCCGGCTGGCGAACCATGACCCGGACCTCGGTGCCGTGGGTCATCATCCGTGCCGCGTCGCTCAGCGTCCTCGCCGGGACGAGGAACGCGGCCCGGCCCTGGTCACCGCCACCGGGCGCCGGGTGCCACAGCAGGTCCCTGACGGCCAGCCGGTAACGGTCGGTCGCGGCGAGGGTCATCGTCGGGCCGTCGAGTTCCAGGTTGACCGCGGTGAGCATCGGCAGCGTGTCGTCACGGCTGGCGGCCGGGGTGACCTGGGCGATCGCGTGCGCGAGCACACCGCCGTCCGCGGTGCCCGCGAGCTGCGGCAGCTCCGGCAGCTCCGGATAGTCGGCGAGCGGCATCGGCGTCAGCAGGAAGGCCGCGTCGCCGCAGGTCACGGACACGCCGTCGGGGTCATCAGCGAACGAGACCGGGTGCGAAGGCAGCGAGCGGACAATCTCGCCGAGCAGGCGGCCCGGCACCAGGACGGTGCCAGGCTCGGCCACCTCGGCGCGCAGCCTGACCCGCGCCGACACCTCGTAGTCGAAGCAGGACAGGGTGAGAAAGCCGGTACCGTTCGGACCCTGGGTATTGTCTTGCGCTGTGTTTCCAAACACCGCGCTGAGCAGCAGCCCAGTGAGCACCGGCACCACTGGCCTGGCGGGCAGCGCCCTGGCGACCCAGCCCACGGCGTCGGCGAGCGCGTCCCGGTCGACGGTAAATTTCATCCCGCCATCCTGGCACGCGCCGCCGACATTCCGGGCACTACAAATACTTGCCGAAGAAGGCCCAGATACGCTGCCAGCCGTCGTTCGCCGCCTCGACGTTGTAGGCGGGGCGGTTGACCGAGAAGAAGGCATGGCCCGCGCCGGGGTAGCTGTGGAACTCGTACGTCTTGCCGGCGGCCTTGAGCGCCGCTTCGAGTTCGGCGACGTGCTCGGGTGACGGGTACTTGTCCTCCGCGCCGAACAGGCCGAGCAGCGGGCAGTTCAGGTTCGGCGTCCGGTCGACGAGCGTGGTGACCTTGAGCGGGAAACCCTCCGGCAGTACCCCGGTGACGAACGCGCCGTAGCAGTCGACGGCGGCGTCGATCGGCAGGCTCACTCCGGCGAGGAACGACTGGCGGCCGCCGGAGCAGTAGCCGATCGTGCCGACCTTGCCGTTGGAGTTCGGCAGCGACTTGAGGTAGGCCATCGCGCCTGCCACGTCGGTGACCAGCTGCTCGTCGGGGATGCCGCCCTGCGCCCGCGCCGTCGCCGCGGCGTCGTCCGGGCTGGCGCCCGGCGCCTGGCGCCAGTACAGGTTGGGGATGATCGCGTTGTAGCCGTGGTAGGCGAACCTGCGGGCGATCTCCTTGGTGCCGTCGTCATAGCCGGGCAGGTGGTGGATGACCACCACGCCGCCGCGCGGCGCCTCGTCGAGCGGGCGCGCCGAGTACGCCTCGATGGCGTCGCCGTTGCCCGCGGTGATGGTGATGGTCTCGGCGATGAGCGCGTCAGTCATCTGGGTGCCTCCTGTGGTTTTCTGATTGCGGTCTGCTGTCCTGCGCTGGCTACTCGAGGCCGTCCGGTGCGGCGTCGAGCACCGCCTGGATCGCCTTGGCGAGCGCGCGCGCCGAGTCCTGGCTGAGCTCCACGGCCACCCGGCCCGATGGGCCGAGCTCCGGGGCAAGGAAGTCGAGGTTGAGCGTGTGACCGAACGGCGCGTGCACCGGGTGGTCGAGGTAGACGCTGGCGTCGCTCACCGACATCCAGCCGGACGTCCCCTTGGCGCTGCCGCTGATCGCGACCTTCTCCGTGATGTACGTGCACATGGCGGTAATCCTTCCGTCAGCGGGATGGGGGAATCATTTCACCTCACTCGTTAGCACGGCGAACGAACCCGCCAGGTTCGATGCGGCTCACGCCGTGAAAGACTTGCCTGCATGAGCTACGACGCCGCGTACGACAGGTATGACGAGAAGATGCCTTACCGCAGGAGCGGCCGGAGCGGGCTGAAGCTGCCCGCGGTGTCGCTCGGGCTGTGGCAGAACTTTGGGGACGAGTCGCCGATCGAGGTACAGCGGGCGATTCTCCGGCGCGCCTTCGACCTGGGCGTCACCCACTTTGACCTGGCGAATAACTACGGACCTCCGTACGGGAGTGCCGAGGTCAACTTCGGGCGGCTGATGCGGGAGGACTTCCGGCCGTACCGGGATGAGCTGGTGATCTCCACCAAGGCGGGGTACGACATGTGGCCCGGGCCCTACGGGGACTTCGGGTCGCGCAAGTACCTGCTCGCCAGCCTGGACCAGTCGCTGAAGCGGATGGGCCTGGAGTACGTGGACATCTTCTACTCGCACCGGTTCGACCCGGAGACGCCGCTCGAGGAGACGATGGGCGCGCTGGACACCGCCGTGCGGTCCGGGCGGGCGCTGTACGCGGGGATCTCCTCGTACTCGGCGGAGCGGACGCGGGAGGCCTACGCGATCCTGGCGTCGATGGGGACTCCGCTGCTGATCCACCAGCCGTCCTACTCGATGGTCAACCGGTGGATCGAGGGCGGGCTGCTAGAGACGCTCGGCGAGCTCGGCATCGGGTGCATCGCGTTCTCGCCGCTCGCGCAGGGGGTGCTGACCACCAAGTACCTCGGTGGCATCCCGGCCGGGTCGCGGGCCTCGCGCAACGGGTCGCTGTCGTCGGACCAGCTCAGCGAGCGGACCCTCGCCCACGTGCGGGCGCTCAACGACATCGCCGGCGCCCGGGGGCAGACGCTCGCCCAGATGGCGATCTCCTGGGTGCTGCGCGACGAGCGGATGACCTCGGCGCTGATCGGGGCGTCGTCGGTGGCGCAGCTCGAGGAGAACCTGGCGGCGGCCGCGCAGACTTCGTTCACCGACGAGGAGATCAAGGCGATCGACAAGGACGCCGTGGAGGCGGGCATCAACATCTGGGCGACGTCGAGCGAGGGCTGACCGCGCCTGCGCTGTCCACCGTGCCGGGAATTACGGCTAGCCGGTGACCGGGGTGCGCATGGCCTGGGTGGTCACCGGGGTCCCGATGGCCTGCGGGAACTTGAACAAGAAGGTCGGGTCGTACTTCTTCTTGATCGCGACGAGCTTGTTGTAGTTGCTCCCGTAGTAGGCCGTGCGCCAGCTGGTCAGCTCCGGGTCGATGTAGTTCTGGTAGGCCTGGCCGCTGGCGTAGCGGCGCATCGAGGTCCAGAACTTGCGCAGCCAGTTCTCCTGGTTGGCGATGCCCGCCGCGCCCGCGCCGTTGTTCCAGTCGGTGGTGTACTGCGCGGACCACAGGGCGTTCCTGTGCACGAAGGCGGTCGCGCCAGGCGCGACCCGGTTGACCGCGCCGCCGAGCGCGTCGAAGGCGACGCCGCCCACCCCGCCGGACGCGCCGTGCACCTTCTGCAGCGCGACAATGCCGGCCAGCAGGGTGCTGATCCCCGCACCGCTCAGCGGTGTGGTGAAGAAGTCCGACTTGGTGAACTGCGGCACCCGGCTGAGCTTGCCGCCGCTGGCGTACCAGGGCAGGTGGCAGGCCTGGTAGCCGAGCGAGGAGCAGCCCGCCTCGGCGAGCATCGCGTTCAGGTACGGCTCCGGGTTGCTCAGGCTCCACGTTGGCGGGCGCGAGCCGACCTTCGCCCAGAGCTGGTCGATCAGGCTGGCAGCGGCACTCGCGCTGCCCAGGTAGGTGCCGCCCACCGTGATGCTCGGAGTGTGGCCGCCCGGCGACGCCGCCAGGTGCATGTTCGACCACAGCGCGTCCGGCGCGTGCGGCGCCCAGGACTGCCAGGCGGCGACCACCTTGGCCGCCAGCGACCAGGGCCAGCTCATGAAGAACAGGCACGGGCTCGGGGCCGGCGTGGTGCGGAAGGTGAACGAGGTGACCACGCCGAAGTTCCCGCCGCCGCCGCCCTGGCTGGCCCAGAACAGGTCGCTGTGCTGCGTCGGGTCGGCGGTGGCGGTAAGCACCGCGCCATTCGCCGTGACGATCTGCACGGATTCGAGGCTGTCGCAGGTCAGCCCGTGGGCCCTGGCGGTGACCCCGATTCCGCCGCCGAGGGTGAGGCCAGCGATGCCCACGGTCGGGCAGGAACCGCCGGGCACCGCGCGCCCCTTGGCGGCAAGCGCGTGGTAGAAGTCGACGAGCCTGGTGCCCGCGCCCGTCACCACGGTGCTGCCGGACACCGTCATCGCCTTCAGGTTGCTGACGTCGATGATCAGCCCGCTGCTGCCCGACCAGCCGGCGTAGCTGTGGCCGCCGGAGCGGGCGGCGAACGGGATCTTGAACTTCTGGACGAACGCCAGGCAGGTGGCCACGTCGTGCGGGCTCTTCACGAAGGCGATACCGGCCGGGTGCTGGCCGTCGAAGCGCGGGTCGAAGAGCAGCTTGGCCGTCGAGTAGCCCGATTCCCCCGGCCGGACCAGGGTGCCCGACAGGTCCTTGGCCAGGGCGGCCCAGTCCGCAGGGGTGGGGCCGGCGGCACGGGCGGCGATCCCAGAGGAGGCGGCCCTGGCGATCGCGGGTGCCGCGGCCGCGGCGGCCGCCACAGTGGCGCCCGCGGTGGCGGCCGCGAGGAACGTGCGGCGCTTCGGGTAACTGTCTGTCGCGTTGGTCACAACTGTAAGGACGCCGCGCGCGCCGCAACGGTTGCCCACCGTTGTCATTACCTGGAATTGCCGATGAGTCGTGACCGTGGACGGCGTCCTGACTATCAGTTGGGAGTTGTCACATCCGGCCTCCGGACTTCGTCAAAAGTCATGAGGAGGATCGGAATAACTTGAGTAGCTCAACTGTTTAGCTGGTCATGAGCATGGAAATCCAGGGACCGGACACAGCGCGGGCTGAAGACTCGGCACCGTCGCTCGACCGGGACATCCTCGACTCGCTCACCACCCTGGTGAAGCGCGCGGGGGCGGTGGGACATTCCATCGCGGACGGATTCGGGCTGGCGCCACACGACCTGCTCGCGATGTTCAAGCTCGACAGCGGGCTCGCGATGAAGGAGCTCGCCAAGCGGATGGGCTGCGACGCGTCGTTCATCACGACCATCGCGGACAACCTGGAAAAGCACGGCTTCCTGCACCGGCAGCCAGGCCAGCGGGACCGGCGAGTGAAGATCCTCGCGCTCACCCCCGAGGGTGAGGCCGCGAAGGAAGTGCTGCTCGCGCAGCTCGCCAAGAAGATGCCCTGGTGCTACGCGCTCGACGAGGCGGAGCGACGGTGCTTCCGCGACCTGCTGCGGAAAATGCTTGACGCGCCCGACCCCAACGCTGGCACCGCCGCCAGCGGCGAGGACGGCACGGAAGAAGGAACGTGCGCGTGACCGGCGGAGCCACGCAACCGTTCGGGATGGTCATCTAGAACTTCGTTGTACGGGACGTCATACCAAAAAGGGGATACTCCTGTGTCTGCTACCTCAGGACAGGCTGATACGGCGCCAGTCGTCGCCGGCGTCGGTACGCCTGGCGCGACGGCGGCGCCGCCACGGCGGCTCGGCCTCGCGCTCGCGGTCATCGCGACCGCGCAGCTCATGGTCGTGCTCGACGCGACCATCGTCAACGTGGCGCTGCCGCACATCCAGGACGCGCTGCACTTCTCCGGCACCAACCTCGAGTGGGTGGTCAACGCCTACGCGCTCGCCTTCGGCGGGCTGCTGCTGCTCGGCGGGCGGTCCGGTGACCTGCTCGGCCGGCGGCGGATCTTCATCGCGGGCATCCTGCTGTTCGCGCTCGCCTCGCTGGCCGGCGGTTTCGCCACCGACCAAGCCTGGCTGCTCGGCGCCCGCGTGGTGCAGGGCATCGGCGGCGCGCTCGCCGCGCCGACATCGCTCGCGCTGATCGCGGTCACCTTCCCCGAGGGCAAGGAACGCAACCGGGCCATGGGCGTCTACGCGGCCATGTCCATCGCCGGAGGCGCGGTCGGCCTGATCGCCGGCGGCCTGCTGACCTCGTACGCCGACTGGCGCTGGGTGTTCTTCGTGAACGTGCCGATCGGCCTGATCGTCGCGTTCCTCGCGCCGCGGGTGCTTGGCGAGTCCGAGCGCCAGAAGGGCCGCTTCGACCTGCCCGGCGCGATCACCGCGTCGCTCGGCCTTGGCGCGCTGGTCTACGGGCTGTCCTCGGCCGCGACCACCTTCACCAACGGGCGGGCCATCTCGCACTGGGGTGACACCAAGGTCATCGTCTCGCTGGTGGCGTCGGTGGTGCTGCTCGGCGCGTTCGCGGTCATCGAGGCACGCTCGAAGCACGCGCTGGTGCCGCCGCGGGTGCTCAGATCCCGCAACCGGACCGGGGCCTACCTGATCTCGCTGTGCATCGGCACCGCGCTGTTCGGCATGTTCTTCTTCATGACGCTATTCGTGCAGCAGGTCTGGGGCTACTCGCCGGTCAGGTCGGGTATCGCCTACCTGCCCATGGTGGGCGGCATCTTCCTCGGCGCGGGGCTCTCGTCCAACCTGGTGGGGCGGCTCGGCGCGCGGCCGCTGATGATCATCGGCCCGGCGTTCGCGGCGGGCGGCATGTTCTGGCTGTCGCGGATCACCGAGTCCTCCAGCTACGCGGGCGGACTGCTCGGCCCGATGATCCTGACCGGTCTCGGGATGGGGCTCACCTTCGTCCCGCTGTCGCTGGTGGCGCTGGCCAAGGTGCCGAACGCCGACTCGGGCGTCGCGTCCTCGCTGCTCAACACCGGGCAGCAGGTCGGCGGGTCCATCGGCCTGGCGATCCTGGGCACGGTCGCCTGGTCGGCGGTCGCGTCGAACCTGCGGTCGGCTACTGCCGCCGCCGGCGGCACGCACCTGTCGCAGGCCGCGCAGGCGGCGATGTCGAACCACGCGCTCGCCTACGGGTTCAGCCGCGGCTACCTGGTCTCGGCCGGCATCGCGCTGCTCGCCCTGGTCGTGTCGCTGATCTTCATCAGGATCAAGAAGTCGGACATGGAGGGCGTCGACCCGATGGCGGCACCGACGCACTACCCTGTTCGCGGGCTAGCCCGGCGGGCGCGCCCGGCATCGACCTGCGTACGGTCGAGGCCGGGCGCGCCAGGTTTGTGCTTGGTTTGTCCGCGGGGCGCGCGCGGGGGAGGCTGGAGTCCGTGAACGCAATCGTCATGCCGGTGATCGGCGGAACCGCGCTGACCGACGCGCCCGGCGGCCGCATCGTGGCCGAGC
>Ga0335083_10010910_pt1 | contig 10940 bp, 10 predicted proteins | sample Lox_Sample_42_FD_206716 | JGI IMG/M metagenome (GOLD analysis project Ga0335083, IMG submission 206716) | Soil microbial communities from Loxahatchee National Wildlife Refuge, Florida, United States - Lox_Sample_4.2 | ecosystem: Environmental > Terrestrial > Soil > Wetlands | place: USA... | reverse complement strand
CTTGAGCGCGCTCTCGGAGAACAGCACGCCGTTGTTGGCTAAGATCCCGACCGGGTAGCCGCCGAGGTGCGCAAAGCCGCACACGAGGGTGGTGCCGTAGAGCTGCTTGAACTCGTCCAGCTCCGAAGCGTCGACCAGGCGCGCGATCACCTCGCGCACGTCGTAGGGCTTGCGCAGGCTGGCAGGCAGCACGCCGTAGAGTTCGCGCGGCTCGTAGTGCGGCGCGGCCGGCGTGCGCGGCGCGGCGCGCGCGCCCGGGCTCTTCAGCCGCGCGACGATGCCGCGCGCAATCGCGAGCGCGTGGGTGTCGTTCTCGGCGTAATGGTCGCAGACGCCCGACTCGCGGCAGTGCACGTCCGCCCCGCCCAGGGACTCGGCATCGATGTCCTCGCCGGTCGCCGCCTTGACCAGCGGCGGGCCGCCGAGGAACACGCGGCCCTGGTTGCGCACGATGACGTTCTCGTCCGACATCGCCGGCACGTAGGCGCCGCCTGCGGTGCACGAGCCGTGCACCACCGAGATCTGCGCGATGCCGGCGGCCGAGAGCGTCGCCTGGTTGTAGAAGATGCGCCCGAAGTTGTCGCGGTCCGGGAAGACCTCGTCCTGGGCGGGCAGGAACGCCCCGCCGCTTTCCACCAGGTAGATGCACGGCAGGCGGTTGTCGCGCGCGATCTCCTGCGCCCGCAGGTGCTTCTTCACGGTCATCGGGTAGTAGGTGCCGCCCTTGACCGTCGGGTCGTTGGCGACCACCACGCACTCGCGCCCGGCGACCCGGCCGATCCCGGTGACGATGCCGGCCGCGGCGATGTCCCCGCCGTACATGCCGTGTGCGGCGAGCTGGGAGAACTCGAGGAACGGGCTGCCGGTATCCAGAAGCACCCGCACCCGCTCGCGCGCGGGCAGCTTGCCGGCCTTGCGGTGCTTGTCGTGGGCGGCCCGGGAGCCGCCCTGCGCCGCCCGCGCCACCTCGGCGCGCAGCTGCTCCACGAGGCCCTCCATGGCCCCTGCGTTGTCCTTGAACTCGGCGGCGTGCAGATCGACCTGAGAGGCGATTCGGGGCATGTTCACTTGCCAGAGTTGCCGGTTTGTCCGACAATCATACGATCTTGGCGGTTTAGCAGGCAAGCCCATGAATCCCCTGGACTCCACCGACAGCGACTTCGGCTTAGGTCCCGAACTCGAAGAGGTGCGCCACCAGGTGCGCCGCTTCTGCACCCAGGCGATCGCGCCGCGCGCCGCCGAAATCGACCGGAGTAACGAGTTTCCCCGCGACCTGTGGCCCGAGCTCGGGGCGCAGGGCCTCCTGGGGATCACGGTTCCGGAACTGTACGGGGGGGCGAACCTGGGCTACCTGGCACACACCCTGGTCATGGAGGAGATCTCGCGCGCCTCCGGGGCGGTCGGCCTCTCCTACGGCGCCCACTCCAACCTGTGCATGAACCAGCTGCGCCTGAATGGCACGCCCGAGCAGTGCCGGCGCTACCTGCCGAAGCTGGTCAGCGGCGAGCACGTCGGGGCGCTTGCCATGTCCGAGCCGGGCTCCGGGTCGGACGTGGTCTCGATGCAGTGCCGCGCCGAGAAGCGCGGCGCCGAGTACGTGCTCAACGGCCGCAAGATGTGGATCACCAACGGCCCGGACGCCGACACCTTCCTGATCTACGCCAAGACCGATGCCGCCGCGGGCGCGCGCGGCATCAGCACCTTCATCCTCGAGCGCGGCACGCCCGGGTTCGGCACCGCCCAGAAGCTCGACAAGCTCGGCATGCGCGGCTCGAGCACCTGCGAGCTGCTGTTCGAGAACTGCCGGGTGCCGGCGGCCAACCTGCTCGGCGCCGAGAACGGCGGCGTGCGCGTGCTCATGAGCGGGCTCGACTACGAGCGCGTGGTGCTCGCCGGCGGCCCGCTCGGGCTCATGGCCGCGGCCCTGGACCTCGTGCTGCCCTACGTACACGAGCGGCGCCAGTTCGGGCAGCCGATCGGTACCTTCGAGCTGATGCAGGGCAAGGTGGCCGACATGTACGCCGACCTGAACGCCTCGCGCGCCTACGTGTACGCGGTGGCGCGCGCCTGCGATGCGGGCACGGTCCGGCGCCGCGATGCCGCCGCCTGCATCCTGTTCGCCGCCGAGCGCGCCACGCGCGCGGGACTCGAGGCGATCCAGGCCCTGGGCGGCAACGGGTACATCAACGACACCGGCGCCGGGCGCCTGCTGCGCGATGCCAAGCTCTACGAGATCGGCGCCGGCACCCAGGAGATCCGCCGCATGCTGATCGGGCGCGAGCTGTTCGAGGCCGCCGCATGAGTGTCGAGTTCGCCCAGATCCAGATCGAGCCCGCCTACCGCAAGGTCGCGGCCGCCATCGGCGAGCGCATCCTGTCGCGCACCCTGCGCGAGGGCGAGCGGCTGCCGTCCGAGACCGAGCTCGCGCGCCAGTTCGGCGTCAACCGCTCGACCGTGCGCGAGGCGCTGCGCGAGCTGGAGAGCCGCGGCCTGGTGCAGCGGCGCCCCGGCTCCAAGCTCATGTCGGTGGCGCGCCCCGAGCCCGAGGAGGTGGGCGCGGGCATCAGCCACGCCCTGGTGCTCAACGATGCCACCGTGCGCGACGTGTGGGAGGCGCTCGCCATCCTCGAGCCGCCCATCGCGGTGGCGGCCGCCGCCGCGCGCACGCAGGCGGACCTCGAGGCGCTGCGCGAGGCCAACGCGCTGCTCGCGGCAGGCTCCCCCGACACCGCCCTGGCGGTGCGTCGCACCGCGGATGCCTTCCGCGGCATCGGGCGCGCGACCCACAACCCGGTGCTGGGACTCGCCCAGGAGCCGCTGCTGCATCTGCTCGAGCCCTCGCTGCGCATCATGATCGACAAGGTGCCCCAGGCGCGCACGCGCATCGTCGAGGCCCAGCGGCAGCTGCTGCAGGCGATCGCGGCGGCCGACCGCGCGGCCGCCCAGACCTGGATGGCGCGGCACATCCGTGACTTCGGCCGCGGCTACGAGCTGGCCGGGATTGACCTGAGTCTCAAAGTCCGCGCCTGAGCCCCCGGCGCCCCGCGGAGGGCCGTGATGCGCGTCGCGGTTGGCCCCGGGCCCGGGGGCGGCCCGCGGCTCCGGGGCGTATGCTTGTGCGTGGCTGCAGCCACATCCGGCTGCTGACGGAGCGCACCATGCTGGCGGGGCTGATCTTGCTGTTCCTGGCGGTGGCCGTGGTCGGCTACTTCATCGGGGTCTACAACGGCCTGGTGCGCGTGCGCGCCGCCGTGAAGCTCGCCTGGTCCAACATCGACGTGCTGCTGGCGCAGCGCCACGACGAGCTGCCGAAGCTGGTCGAGGTGTGCCGGCAGTACATGCAGTACGAGCGCGACACGCTCGAGCGCGTCATGCGTGCCCGCTCCGGCCTCGATGCCGCGCGCGCGAGCGGCGACGTCGCCGGAGTCGGCGCCGCCGAGCGCGAGCTGCGCACCGGGCTGTCCGGGCTGTACGCGGTGGCCGAGAACTACCCGCAGCTGAAGGCGAGCGATGCCTTCAGGCACCTGCAGGACCGCATCAGCGGGCTCGAGACCGCGATCGCGGACCGGCGCGAGGTGTACAACGACGCCGCCAACACCAACAACGTGCGCATCGCCGCCTTCCCCGACGTGCTGGTGGCGGGTCTGGGCAATTTCCCCGAGGTGCAGCTGCTGCACTTCAAGGGCGATGCGACCTCCGACGTCGACCTCAAGGCGGCTTTCTCCGGCTAGCCGCACGCCGCGCCCAGGCGCCTGAGGGCCGCATGCCGCTGATGCATCGCGAGCTGGTGGTGGCGCTTGCCTGCGGCGGCGCCGCGCTGGCGCTGTGGGCGAGCCTGCGCCGCCTCAGGCGCGACCGGCTGCTCGCCGACACCCCGAGCGTGCGCCTGCGCTCGGCCGCGCAGGGCTACGTCAAGGTCAGCGGGCGCGCGCTCCCCGCCCACTTCGAGCCGACCCGTGCACCGCTCAGCGGGCGCCCGTGCGTGTGGTGGTCATACGAGATCGCCCACGACGAGAGCACCCAGCCGCAGCGCCGCGAGTGGCGCACCATGGAGAAGGCCGCGAGCGTCGAGCTGTTCATGCTGGTCGACGACGACGACGCGCGCTGCCTGGTCGGGCCGGTGGAGGCGGAGATCACCCCCACCGTGAGCAACACCTGGTACGGCGAGGAGGCCCGCCCCGCCGGACCCCCGCCGCCGGCGCCGGTGGCGGCGTTCTTCGGCTCGTGGCGCTACACCGAGCGGCTGCTCGGGGTAGGTGCGCGGGTCTCGGTGCTGGGCGAGCTGCGCTCGCACTCGGAGACCGGCGACGTCGACCACGCCACCCAGCAGAAGCTGCGCGCCTGGAAGCAGGACCCGGCCATGCTGCTGGCGCGCTTCGATGCCAACCACGACGGCCGCATCGATCAGGCCGAGTGGGATGCGGCGCGCGCGGCCGCGCGTGCCGAGGCCGCCGCCCAGGTGATGAGCGCGCACGTCGAGCGGGTGAGCGTCATCGCGCAGCCGGTGAACGGCGAGCCGTTCCTGGTGGCGCCGTTGAGTCCGGCGCAGCTGGTGCGCCGCGAGCGGGCGTTCGCGACCCTGTACTTCGCGCTCGGACTCGCCTGCGTGTGGCTGTGCGCCTGGGCGCTGCGTCAGCCGCCCTGACGCGCCACGATCAGGTGCTCAAGCAGCGCCGCGGCCTGCTGGCGCAGCAGGGCCGCGAAGAACGGCTGCAGCGCATCGAGTTCGGCCCCGGTGAGCGCCTTCAGGTCCACCGGCGCTGCAAACCCGCTCCAGCTCTGGCTGACGGCCCCGCCCCACTCCCGCACCGCAAGTTCCGCGCCGCCCCTGCCGAGCCCGATGAGCAGCAGCTCGCTGAGGTTGAGCAGCGTCGGGTTCGCCTCGCCCTCGCGCGTCACGAGGCACCAGCCCCTGAGGTAGTCCGGCAGCTCGCGGCGGCGGGTGCTGCCGGCGTGCGTTGAGTCGTTGAGGCCGGGGCCGAGCACGATGAGCGCGCCCAGGCGCTCGCGCGTCGCCAGCTCGGTATAGGGCGCCACGCAGGGCTTCGGCAGCGAGCGCTCGAGGCTGGCGGTGAGGAAGCAGCGCTCGCGCAGCCGCGCGAGCGCCGCACCCGGCGCCACCGGCACCGGTACCAGGGCGAGCTGCGCCAGCCGTTCCTGCACGGCCTGGACCAGGAGCGCACTCACCGACCAGCCGACGGTGTAGGTCTTGAGGAACCCGTCCTGGAGGCGGCGTGCGGCGTGGAAGTGGGTGACCTCGGCATCCAGGAGCGTCACCACGCCGATGCGCGCCCCGGCCGCCACCGTGAGGGTCGTGTCCGCGCCGCTGCGGCCGAAGGCGCGACGCACGGCGAGCGGCACTGCGGCCACCGCGGCAGCGCCCAAGGTGCGGGCGATGAACTGTCGGCGGCCCCCTGGCATCGCAAGCCTCCTGCGCAGTACGGCACGGCCGGCGCGCCGCAGGTTTCAGTGTACGCCGGCCGCCGCCGCCGCGCGGCCTGCGGCACGCCGCCTCAGTGGCCGCCCTCGACCAGGATTCCGGCATCGGCCAGCGCCTCGGCGAGCTGCCCCTCGATGCGCGCGGCGTCGGCGCGCGCGAGGTACTGCAGGTGCAGCACCGGGCCGGTCAGCACCTCGAGCCCGCGCTTGAGCACGCTGCCGGCGGCGCGGATCCCGGCCTTGTGCTGGTCGAAGCGCTGCGCAGCGCGGTAGCCGCTCATGCCGACGTACACCCCGTAGGGGCCGCGCGTGCGGTCGGCGAAGTCCAGCAGCACGAGGTAGATGTGGGTGCGCCCGCGCGCGCCGCGGAAGCGCGCCGCCGCCTCGTACGCCTGTGGCAGCCACTCGACATGGCGCATGGGCAGCCATTCCGGGATCGAGGCCGCGGCGCGGTCCCACAGCTGGCGCAGGGCCTCTTCGATGCGCGCCGGGAAGGCGCCACGCATCGTCAGCTCGTGGACCACGTGCGCCCCGGAAACCCCGTCGCCCGCGGCCAGCGCCGCCTGGAAGCGCGCCGCCAGCTGCGCCTCGCCCAGGCCCTGGAGCGGGCGCTGCGCCGGTGAGGGCGCCCTAGACTTGCGGGCGCGCGCCATCGCGCGGCAGGCGGCCGGCCCGGTGCGCCGCCGCCAGCCAGATGAGGCCGCCCAAGAGCACCGCGACCGGCACCACGAGCACCGCGCGCCCGAGTCCGCCCGCCGGCCCCAGCGCCGGCTGCAGCCGGTCCGACGCCCAGCCGATCAGCACCGGCGAGGGCACATCGCCCAGGATGTGGATGGCGACCATGGTCAGCGCCGCGGCGGAGGCGCGCTCGAGCGGCGAGACGATGTTGACGATCGCGGCGTTGATCGGCCCGGTGGACATGAACAGCAGCAGTTCCGCGGCGACGATCGCCGGCACATAGAGCGCCTGCGAGCTGCCGGTGAGCGCGAGCCACGCCACGGGGGCGGCGAGCACCGTCACTGCACCCGAGAACCACAGGTACGCCTGGCGGGAGTAGCGCAGGCCGAAGTCCGCCAGCCAGCCGCCGGCGACCGTGCCGACGATCCCGGTCGCCAGCACGATGAGCCCGAACTCGGTCGAGGCCTGCGACTGCGACAGCCCGCGCACGCGCTCGAGAAAGGTGGGCATCCAGTAGGCCAGGCCGCCGAGCGCGAAGGTGTAGGCAGCGTAGCCGAGCACCACCAGCATGAAGTGCCCGCGCCGCACCAGGCTGAGGTAGGTCTGCAGCACCCCCTCGCCCGCACCTGCGGCCGCCGCGGCCCCGCCCGGCTCCTGGATCCCGCGCGGCGGGTCCGGCAGCCACAGGGAGGCGAAGGCGAGCGCGATGCCCGGGGCTCCGGCGACGAAGAATGCCGCCCGCCACCCGAAGTGCTCGCCCACGAGGCCGCCGACGACGTAGCCCAGGGCGGCCCCCACCGGGATGGCCATGTTGAACACCGCGTACACCCGCGCACGGCCGGCCGGCGGGAACAGGTCTGCCAGCAGCGCGGGCGAGATCGCCACCAGCGCGGCCTCGCCGACGCCGACGACGGCGCGCGCCGCCAGCAGGTGGCTGTAACCGTGGGCGAGCCCGGAGACCACGGTGGCGAGGCTCCACACCAGGATCCCCAGTGCGATGGCACGCGTGCGCGAGCGGCGGTCGCCCCAGGCCCCGAAGGCCGGGGCGGCGAGCATGTACACGAGGATGAAGACCGGGATCAGGAACCCGAGCTGGGTGTCGGTGAGGCCCATGTCGCGCTTGAGCGCGTCGTTGAGCGGCGCGACCACGTAGCGGTCGAGGTAGTTGAGCAGGTTGAGGGCGGTGAGCACCCCCAGCGCCCACAGCGCCGCGCGCCGCGTGGGCGCGCCGCGCGGGGTGCTGCTTGCCGCCGCCTGGCTCACGCGGCGGACTTTAACCTAACTCGGTTCAGGACTGTGCCAGCTTCAGGCGCTCGAGGTACTGGCGCACCGGCTCGCGGAAGCCCTCGCTGCTGGTGACCGTGGTGCCGCCGGCGACCACGAGGATGAAGTCGCCGCGCGGCGTGCGGCTCACCTCGCGCACGTGGCTCATGTTCACCAGGCACGAGCGGCTGATGCGCAGCATGGGCTGCTGCTGGAAGGACTTCTCGGCCTGGGCGAGCGTGCTGCGGGCGTGGAAGCACTCGCGCCCGATGATGAGGCGCACGTAGTTGCGGTCCGCCTCCACCAGCTCCACCTGGGAGACGTCCAGCATGTGCATGCGGCTGCCGGACTCGGCGAGCACCCGGGGCTGCCCTTCCGCGCGCAGGCTGGCGCGGCGCTCGAGCTGCTCGAGCAGCGTGTTGAGTGCGCCCTGCCGGTCGAAGCCCGCGGCGGACTGCTGGCGGCGCCGCACGCGCGCCACGGTGGCCTGGAAGCGTGCGTCGTCGAAGGGCTTGAGCAGGTAGTCGACCGCACTCACCTCGAAGGCCTCGAGCGCGTAGTGGTCGTAGGCGGTCACGAACACGATGAGCGGCAGGGTCAGCGGGTCGAGCGCCCGTGCCAGCTCCATGCCCGTCATGGAGTCCATCTGGATGTCCAGGAACAGCACCTGCGGGGGCTTGCTGCGGATCGCCTCGAGCGCGGCGCGTGGCTCGCCATATTCCCCGACCACCGTGAGGTCCGGCTCGCGCTCGCAGCACTCGCGCACCGCGCGCCGGGCGGCCGGCTCGTCGTCGACGATGATGACGTCCATCAGCGTGGCGGGCTCTCGCCGGGGGCCTCCGGGCCGTCACGCAGGAGCGGCATGCGGATCTGCGCCACCCACAGTGCGTCGCCCTCCGGCCCGGCGCTGAAGCTGGCGCGCTCGCCGAACTGGACCTCGAGGCGCTCGCGCACGTTGGCGAGCCCGATCCCGGGACGCCCGTCGGTGCGCGAAGGACCGATGGTGTTGCTGACCCGCAGCGTCAGTGTCTCGGCAGCGGCGGCGACCGTCACCTCGATGCGCACCGCGCCCTCGTGGCCGGCGAGCCCGTGCACCACGGCGTTCTCCACCAGCGGCTGCAGGATGAGGCTCGGCACCCAGGCGCGCGGCAGCCCTTCGCGCGGCGGAACCGCGACACTCAGACGGTCGGCGAAGCGCTTCTGCTGCAACTCCAGGTACAGGCTCACGAACTGCAGTTCGTCCGGCAGGCGCGAGAACTCGCGCTCGCCGGCGGTCAGCAGACGCCGCAGCAGGTCACCCAGCTGCACCACCATGGTCTGGGCGGCGGGTGGGTCCCAGATGATCTGCCCGCGGATGGTGTGCAGCAGGTTGAACAGCGTATGCGGCGAGAGCTGCATGCGCAGCGCCTGCAGGTGCGCGCCGGTGAGCGCGCGTTCCAGCGCCGCGGAGCGCAGCTGCATGTCGCGCAGGCGCTGGTAGAAGGCGAAGCCGGTCATCAGCGCGAGGCCGAAGCTGTAGGTGACGAGGAAGGTCGTGGCGCTCGCGATCCAGGTGGGGAGCTCGGAGGCGAGGAAGTCGGTCCAGGTGGGCCAGTCGCTGCCGCCGGGGTTCATCATGGCGTGCTCGGGCATGCCGGTGAGCCTGGCGGTGATGAACTCACCGAACATCAGCGCCGGGGAGGCCGGGATCACGAACAGCAGCGCCAGTGCGATCTGCAGTGGCAGCGTGCGCCACAGCGGCTGCCAGCCGGTACGCAGCGAGCGCCACATGCAGAACAGGAACAGCGGATACAGCATGAGGTGCTGGATGAGCCGCGCATCGGCCGGCGCGAACACGTGCTCGACCTTCATCGAGGACAGGCTCGCCTGCATGCTGGTGGCGTACAGCACGTTCGAGACCGCCACGTAGATCCAGAAGCCGGTGAGCAGCCACAGGAACGGGCGGAAACCGGCCACGTCGCGCGTGGCCGCGGCGAGGCGCTCCTGGCGTGAGCCGGAGATCGCCTCCAGGGCGGGTGCGATGCGGTCGAGGGGGGATGCACTCATGGCATGACGGCGGTATGGCTGTGCGCTTGCGGCGAAAAGGCTACGCGGGCCCCATGGGAACGCAAGCCTACGCCGATCGCGGCGGCCGGTGGGCGCGCTGCGTGCGGCGGCGGGACGAGAGCGTCGGGCGCGGGGACGAACCCGCGCGATGCCGGGCCGGTCCGGTCGCCGGGTGTGCCGAAAGGGCTGTATTTCCAGCCTGGCGTGCGTTCGCCTCGCACGCCGTGGAGGTACGAGTCCGTCGTCCGCGGGGATCAACACGTGCACCACCGGCTTCGCGCCGCCGGCGCCTTCGCGTCTCATAGCCACCCATCGGCCACCGGGCCGAGTTGCCACACCGACCGACACCAAGGAGTCCCGACATGAACGCACTGAGTCTGAAGAGCATCGCCGCCCTCACCACCCTCGGCGCCGTCCTGTGCGCCGCCAGCGCCACGGTGAGCGCGGACGAGGCCTGCACTGAGGCGAACGCCCAGCTGATCACCGCGCCTGCCAATGCGCCGACGGTCACCGTGAGCTACCGCGACCTCAACCTCGCCTCCGCCGCCGGTCACCGCGCGCTCGTCGACCGCATCACGGCCGCCGCCCGCCAGGTATGCACCGACGAGGGCGTGCGTGGGCTGGACGCGTTCGCGGCCAGCCGCGCCTGCCAGGCCCAGGCCGTGAGCGCCGCCCTCTACCAGGTGCAGCTCGCGCACCCGATGCCCACCTACGCGGTGAACCTGCACCGCGGCTGACGCCGTGCCCGTCCTTAGGACCGGGCGGCCGCACCCGGAACGGTCGGCCGCCCGGTCCTTTGCTGCGTCCCGCTTCCCGGGCGCGAAGGGAGTAGCATCGACGCACTGAAACAGCCGGTGCGATCCAGCCGGCTGGCCTCGAGGGAAACAACGATGCGACCCATCCGTGCCGCCCGCCATGCGCTTTGCTTCATCGCCTCCTGCGCCGCCACGCTCGCGCTTGCCGGACCGGCGATGACCCCCGACCAGGCCCAGTTCGGCGGCCAGTGCGTCGAGGGCCTCGCGGAAGGCAAGCACGTCGTCACCGACTGCTCGATGACCTGGACGGACAAGGACGGCAAGACCTACTGCTTCAGCAACGACGCCGCGCGCAAGTCGTTCCTCGCCAGCCCGGCCGACAACCTGCAGAAGGCGCGCGACTTCTTCGCCGCCAGCAGCACCGAGTCCACCGAGAAGGCCATGCAGAACTTCGACAGCGGGGATGCGGAAACCGTCGTCAAGGAGCTCATCACCGCGCGCAGCCAGGGCGGCGTGTTCCCCCTCACCGATCCGCTCAACGGCGCGGCGCTTAAGCTGGCGTTCGACGGCATCGACTTCACCCGCACCATCGACGGCTACGGGTTCTTCCCGGACGTGAAGTTCCATGACCACGCCAATCCCGAGCGGCGCTACCTGATCGACTTCTGGGTGGCGCCCGCGCAGGGCGTGCTCAAGGTGCAGGAGATCCGCATCTACAAGGAGCCGGTCGAGGCCGAGGGCAAGTGGACGCTGACGGCG
>Ga0335083_10010909_pt1 | contig 10940 bp, 9 predicted proteins | sample Lox_Sample_42_FD_206716 | JGI IMG/M metagenome (GOLD analysis project Ga0335083, IMG submission 206716) | Soil microbial communities from Loxahatchee National Wildlife Refuge, Florida, United States - Lox_Sample_4.2 | ecosystem: Environmental > Terrestrial > Soil > Wetlands | place: USA: Florida... | reverse complement strand
CGGCGGTCGAGCACGCCGTAGAGGCGCTCGGTCTCGCGGCGGTAGCGCTCGATCGCGTAGGGGAGCTTCTCCTGCGCATACAGCGCGAAGTGTCCGTGCTGGCCGAGCATCGGACCGAGGCCGCCGACCTGCCACATCAGCCACTGGATCACGTCGATGCGGCCGCGCGGATCGGCGGGCAGGAAGCGCCCGCTCTTGGAGGCGAGGTAGAGCAGGATCGCGCCGGACTCGAAGACCGGGATCGGGGGACCGCCGCCCTCCGGGTCGCGATCCACGATGGCCGGCATGCGCGCGTTCGGACTGATGGCGACGAACGAGGCCTCGAACTGCTCGCCGTGCCCGATGTCCACCGGGAGCACGTGATAGGGGAGCCCCATCTCCTCGAGGGCGATCGAGATCTTCCAGCCGTTGGGCGTGGGCCAGTAGTAGAGATCGATCATCGACGGGCGCCGCCGCACGGCACGGTATCCCCCTCCGCGCCGGCCGGATTGTGCCAGACTCTCCGCCGGCCGGGAGGCCTACGCGTAGTGGGAGCGGCGCTTCACCACGAGCGAGCGATCGAGCTCGAAGATGGGGACCTTCCGCCAGCCCGCCGGCGCCTCGGGATCGGCCGCCTCGCCGGACTTCGCCCGCACGAACTTGTGGCCGAGGAGGCGGGTGTCGAGGATGCCGACGTCCTCGCGGGCCGGGTGGTCGCGGCGCGCCAGGATCTCGGTCGCGGCGAACACGGTGTCGCCGGCGAAGAGCGGCGCGGTGTGGCGGCCCGTGCGGTAGACCAGGTCGGCGAGCGCGTTGTCGCCCACGTTCGGGCAGGAGAGGCCGAGGCACAGCACGAACGGGATGCCGCCGAAGATGATCAGCTCGCCGCCGACATACTGCTCCGGGTCGAGATCGATCATGAACTGGTTGCAGTGCACCTGGCTCGTGTTGTCGAGCACCGCGGTCAGATGGATGTGCTCGGAGGTCATGGTGCGGCCGCGCGAGTGCTCGATGCGCGTGCCGGGATCGAAGTCCTCGAAGTACGTGTCGGCGTTGCTCAGGTGGGCGAGGGCCTTGTAGTCGCGGGTGCGGTCGTACCGCGGCAGCCAAAGCTCGCAGTCGACGGCCTCCGGCTCGAGCTGTCCCGCGTGCAGCTCGGCGGACTCGTCCCGCTTCCAGACCTGCACCTTTCGCTGCCAGGTGAGCACCACGGCCTCGTCGCGCGCGCCGCGGTTCTTGCGCGCCGTCGACTGCACGTGCACCACGCCGAGCCGCGGGTTCGACCGGGAGCCGGTGACGCCGAGCACGCGCGTCTCGACCTCGATCGTGTCGCCGACGTAGACCGGCGCGCCGAAGCGCATGTCGATGTACTCGAGGTTGGCGCGCGCGTTCTCGGACACGTCCTCCACGGTCTGGCTGAACGCCACCAGCATCACCAGGCCGGGGGGACACACGAGCCCGTCGAAGCCGTAGGCGCGCGCGTAGCGCGCGTTCTTCGCCAGCGGGTGGGTCGTCATCGAGAACTCGGTGAAGGTGGTGAAGAGCCCCTCGGTGACGGTCTTGCCGCCCTTGTGCCGGAACACGTGGCCGGGGACGAAGTCCTCGAGGAAGTTGCCGATCGATTTCCGGAGGACGCGCGGCGGGCCGGACACGTGGACTCCTCGGGTGCGGATCGGGCGCGGAGTCTACCCGCGTCGTCGTCGTCCGCCACGCGCGCAGCCGCAGAGCGGACTGGCTACCCTGCACTCGATGCAGCCGCTCACCCCGAACGCGCAGCGCGTGCTCGAGGCCCGCTACCTGGCGCGTGACGCGGCGGGTCGCATCGTCGAGGACTGGGACGGCCTGTGTCACCGGGTCGCACGCGGCGTGGCCGAAGCCGAGCGCGAGCTCGGCGGCGAGGCCGAGCGCTTCGGGGACGCGTGGTTCCAGGCGCTCCGCCGCCGCGAGTTCCTGCCGAACTCGCCGACCCTGATGAACGCCGGTACCGAGATCGGCCAGCTCGCGGCCTGCTTCGTGCTGCCCGTCGAGGACACGCTCGAGGGCGTCTTCGAGGCGGTGAAGCGCATGGCCGTGATCCACCAGTCCGGCGGGGGCACCGGCTTCTGCTTCTCCTCGCTGCGCCCGGCGGGCGACACCGTCCAGGGTACGCCCGGCGTCGCCTCCGGCCCGGTCGCCTTCATGGGCGTGTTCGATGCGGCGACGGCCGTGGTGAAGCAGGGCGGTCGCCGGCGGGGCGCGAACATGGGCGTGCTGCGCATCGACCACCCCGACGTCGTCGAGTTCGTGCGCGCCAAGTCGGAGCGCGAGCGGCTCACCAACTTCAACATCTCGCTGACCGCGTCCGACGCATTCTTCGAGGCGGCCCTCGCGGGGCGTCGCTTCGATCTGGTGAACCCGCGCGACGGCCGCGCCGTCCGCTCGCTCGACGCGCGCTGGCTGCTCGACGAGATCGCGCACTATGCGTGGGCCACCGGCGACCCCGGCCTGATCTTCATCGACGCGGTGAACCGCGCCAACCCGACGCCGCAGCTCGGACCGCTGACGGCGACCAATCCCTGCGGCGAGCTGCCGCTGCTCCCGAACGAGGCGTGCAACCTCGGATCGCTTCGCCTCGACGCCTTCGCCCGCGACGGCGCCATCGACTGGGACGCGCTCGACGGCGCCGTCGACCTCGCGGTGCGCTTCCTCGACGACGTGATCGAGGCGAGCCGCTATCCGTTCGCGGAGATCGCGGCGACCGTGCGCGGCAACCGCAAGATCGGGCTCGGTGTGATGGGCTTCGCGGACCTGCTCGTCGATCTCGGCATCCCGTACGACGACGCGGCCGCGGTGGCGCTCGGCGATCGGCTCATGGCCCGCATCCGCGCGCGCGCCGAGGCGGCGTCTGCCCGGCTGGCGGACGAGCGGGGCGTCTTCCCGAACTGGGAGGGATCGCGCGCGGCCGCGCGCGGGCTCCGCCTGCGCAACGCGACGGTCACCTCGATCGCGCCGACCGGGACGATCTCGATCCTGGCCGGTTGCGCCGGCGGGATCGAGCCGCTCTTCGCGCTGGCCTTCGTTCGCCACGTGCTGGACGGCGAGCGGCTCGCGGAGGTCAACCCGCGCTTCGAGGCCGCGCTGCAGCGGAGCGGCGCCTTCTGCGACGCGCTGGTGCAGCGGGTCCGCACGGAGGGGTCGGCGCGCGGCATTCCCGAGCTGCCCGCGGAGATCCGGCGGCTCTTCCCGACCGCCTACGACGTGGCCCCGGCGCAACACCTCGAGGTGCAGGAGGCCTTCCAGCGACACGTCGACAACGCGGTCTCCAAGACGATCAACCTGCCCCACGAGGCGACACCGGGCGACGTGCGCGAGATCTTCGTCTCGGCGTGGCGCCGCGGCCTCAAGGGTGTGACCGTCTTCCGCGAGGGCTCGAAGGGAGCCGCCGTGCTGGTGCGGGGTGAGGGCGGAGCGCTCGAGGTGCCCGACCACTACGCCGGCGACTGCAGCGACGCGCTCTGCGGTTAGCGCGGGGCGCGGCCCTTCGCCTATCCTGCGCCCTCCATGCTCGTCGCCGTCCCGAAGGAGAGCGCACCCGGCGAGCGCCGGGTGGCGCTGGTGCCGGACACGGTGCGCGTGCTCGCGCGCGCCGGCTTCGAGATCGCCGTGGAGGCGGGGGCGGGCACCGCCGCCGGCTACGACGACGCGGCCTATGAGGCAGCCGGGGCGCGGCTCGAAGCGGACGCGGCCCAGCTCGCGGCGAAGTCCGACTGCACGCTCCGGGTGCAGGCGCCGAGCGAACGCGAGATCGCGTCGCTGCGCCGCGGCTCGCTGCTGATCGGCTTCCTGCGCCCGCTCGATCAGCCGGCGCTGGCCACGCAGCTCGCGGCCGCCGGGGTGACGAGCTTCGCGGTCGAGTTGGTGCCGCGCACCACGCGCGCGCAGGCGATGGACGCGCTCTCGTCGCAGGCCTCGCTCGCCGGCTACCGGGCCGTCCTGCTCGCCGCGGTCGAGCTCGGCAAGATCTTCCCGATGATGACGACCGCGGCCGGCACGATCGCGGCGGCGCGCGTGCTGGTGATCGGAGCCGGCGTGGCGGGGCTGCAGGCGATCGCGACCGCGCGCCGCCTCGGCGCGCAGGTCGAGGCCTACGACACGCGGCCCGCCGTGAAGGAGCAGGTCGAGAGCCTGGGCGCGCGCTTCATCGAGCTCGCGCTGGATACGCGCGACGCCGAGGGCGCAGGCGGCTACGCCCGGGCGCAGAGCGACGAGTTCCTCGCCAGGCAGCGCGAGCTCCTGGGGGAGCGGGTGCGCGCGGCGGACGCCGTCATCACCACCGCGCTGGTCCCGGGCGCCCGGGCTCCGCTCCTGATCGACGCCTCCGTCGTGTCGGGGATGCGCCGCGGCTCGGTCATCGTCGACCTCGCGGCGGCGAACGGCGGCAACTGCGGCCTGACCCGTCCCGACGAGGTCGTCGCGGCCGGCGGCGTCACGGTGCTCGGTCCCACCAACCTCGCGTCGCAGGCCGCGCACGACGCGAGCCGCGTCTACGCCCGCAACCTGGCCGCGCTCCTGCAGCATCTGGTGAAGGACGGCGCCGTGAAGCTCGACCTCGAGGACGAGATCACGCGCGGCGCGCTGCTCACGTACGAGGGGCGCGTCGCGAACGAGGCGGTGAGGGCGAAGCTGGGGGCCTGAGCTCGAGGCTCGCGGTTGCAGCCGCGCGCGGGAGGCTATCTGCCCCGCGCCTTCTCCCGCTCGAGGAACGCTTCGACCAGCGCCGGGGGGCCGGCGGCCATGCCGGCGTCGATCAGGGTCTTCGCCTGATTGTAGACGCGGCGCGCGCCGTCGAAGCCGACGTAGAGGCCGCCCGCCTCGCGCACCAGCACGTCGCCGGCGCACACGTCCCACTCGTTCTTCGGCGCCACCGAGACGTTGAGATCGCCCTCGGCCGCGGCGATGCAGGCGAGCTTCCAGGCGATCGAGCCGACCGGGCGCAGCTCCTTGAACCAGCCCTCGTACGGCTCGAACTGGCCGCGCGAGATCTCGGTCCGGCTCGCGATCACCACCGCGTCGGCCAGCTTCGCGACGCGCGACGCGTGAACGCGTCGGCCGTCGCGGAAGGCGCCACCTCCGCGGCGCGCCCAGATCGCGGTCCGGGCCGCCGGGTTCAGGATCACGCCCACGACGGGCTCCCCGCCCTCCGCCAGCGCGATCGAGACGCCGAACTCGGGGATGCGCCGGGTGAACTCCTTGGTGCCGTCCATCGGGTCGACGATCCAGACGCGCTCGCGCGCGAGCCGGGTGGCGTCGTCGGCCGTCTCCTCCGAGAGGATCGCGTCGCCCGGGAAGGCGCCGCGCAGGCGGGAGGCGATGGCCCGATCCGACTCGAGGTCGGCGAGCGTGAGCGGGTTGTCCTTCGACTTCTCCCAGTGCCCCGTATCGCTCTGGTAGTGGCGCAGCAGGATGGCGCCCGCCTCGCGGGCGGCCTCGAGCGCCACGTCGAGCTCGCGTTCGTACATCAGCCGCCGGCCGTGCTCGCGGGGATCCCGATGCCGAAGAGCCGGCTCGCGTTGCCGCCGAGCACGCGCGCGCGCGCGTGCAGCGGGAGCTCCGACAGGGTCTCGAGCGTCGTCTCCAGGACACCCGGGAAGCGTGCATCGGGATGCGGGTAGTCGGAGGCCCAGGCCACGCACCCGTCGCCGAAGCGCTCGACGACATGGGCGGTCTCCTCCTCGTCGGGCTCGCACGAGACGAAGCACTGCCGGGTGAAGGACTCCGAGGGCCGGAGCTGCAGCTCGGGGAAGCTCGATCGCCAGGTCTCGTAGTGTCCGTCGAGCCGGTCGAGCAGGTATGGCAGCCAGCCGCAGCCCGCCTCGAGGAACGCGAAGCGGAGGCGCGGGTGGCGCTCGATCGCGCCGCTCATGAGCAGGCCCGACACCGCGGCCATCTGCTCGAAGGGATGGGAGAGGGCGTGGAGCGCCAGGGGATTCTCGAAGCGCTCGCGCGCGAGCGTGGGGAGCGAGTCCGAGAGACCCTCGTGCACGGTGACGGCAACGCCCAGCGACTCGGCGCAGGCCCAGAGCGGCTCGTAGGCGGGGTCGTGGATCGGCCGGCCCGCATAGGGGTTGGGCCGGAAGAAGGCGCCGCGGAAGCCGTGGCGCTCGGTCGCGCGCTCGAGCTCGCGTACCGAGAGCGCGACGTCGCGCAGCGGGAGCAGCGTCACGCCGAACAGCCGGTCCGGTGCCGGACGGCAGTAGTCGGCGAGCCAGTCGTTGTAGGCGCGGCAGAGCGCGGCGTCGAGCGCGAGGTCCGAGGTCTCGCAGAAGAAGAACGCCATCGAAGGGAACAACACCGCGGCATCGATGCCCTCGGCGTCCATGTCGGCGAGCCGCTGCTTCGGGTCCCATCCGCCCGCGAGCGCCGCGCGGCCGATGCCGCCCGTGGTGGCCTTCGTCAGCTCGACCCCGAGCCGGCCCGTCCAGACGTCGCCGACGCGGATGCCGGGCCTGCCGTGCTCGTCCATCCCGAAGCGAGGCGCCCGTTCGCGGAAGGCCGGCTCGAGATACTCGGGCCAGATCGTGGGCAGCTCGAGGACGTGTCCATCCGCATCGATCACCGGGCAGCCAGCCTGCTTGCTCATGCTTCCCCCTCTCGATCGCATCGTAACCGGCTCTCATGGGTTGTCGCCTCCCCTCGGCGCGAAGAAATGCCGCGCTAGCATCGGCGCACCTTGCAGACCGCGGAGATCGAGCTCGGCTACCTCGCTCATCCGGAGGGCGGACCCCACCCGGGCGTCGTGCTGATCCCCGACATTCGTGGGCTCTACGACCACTACCGCGAGCTCGCGCGGCGGCTGGCGGGCGAGGGCTTCGCGGTGCTCGCGGTGAACCTCTATCGCCGCGAGGGCGCGGTCGAGATCACCGATCCGGGCCGCTGGATCCGCGGTCTCGACGACCGCCGCGTGCTCGCCGACGTGCAGGCCGCGATCGACCACCTCGCCGCGCACCCCTCGGCGGCCGGGCGACGCCTCGGCGTGACGGGCTTCTGCATGGGCGGGCAGTACACGCTGCTGTCCTCGGCGGGATGCAGCGGCCTCTCGGCCGCCGTCGCCTACTACGGGATGCTCTCGCACGAGCGGGGGCTTCTCGCGCCTGCCGCCGGCGAATCGCTGGATCCCGCTCGGAAGCCGCGCTCTCCGCTCGACGCCGCCGCGTCCGCACGCTGCCCCGTGCTGGGGCTCTTCGGCCGCGACGATCCCTTCGTCGCCGTCGAGGACGTGCGCGCCCTCGAGCGCCAGCTCGAGAAGTCCGGCCAGCCGCACGAGGTCGTCCTCTACGAGGGCGCCGGCCACGCCTTCATGAACGACACGCGACCCGAGATGTACCGGCCCGAGGTCGCGCGCGACGCATGGGCTCGGACGCTCGCGTGGTTCCGGCGGCATCTCGGCTAGGAGGCCGACTCGGGAGTCGGCCTCCGCGCAGCTGCAAGCCGGGGCGGCGCGCAGCGAGCCGAAGGCACCGGGGTGGGAGTCCGCGGAGCCGAGCGAAGTCAGCAGCTAGAGCACCCGCGCCACCGCCAGCGCGAGCACGCGCTCGCGCGACGCGAAGCGCGTCGCGTGCACCTCCACCGAGACCGGATGCTCGCGGCGATCCACCAGGACGGCGCGGAAGCGGCGCGGCTCGTCGCTCTCGACCAGCTCGGCGAGCTCGTCGCGCCAGGTGCCGCGCGCATCGCCGCGCACGAACGCGTCGGCGCGGGCTCCGACCAGCTCGTGGCGCGGGAGGCCCAGCAGCACGGCGGCGGCGGGATTGGCGTCGACCACCGAGCCCGTCTCGAGGTCCACGGCCAGGAAGGCGTCGGCGATGCGGTCGATCGCACCGACCACGGCGCGGCGCGCGACGCGCGCCGCCTTGCCCGCCTTGCGCGCGACGTGCTGGCCGGTGAGCGCGCTGGCGAAGCGCGCCGCCAGCGGCTCGAGCAGGCCGCGCAGCTCGCTGCCCTGCTCGCCGGCCAGCGCCACCGCCGCCTCGCACCAGGCTGCGAGCAGCCGCTGGGTGCGTTCGGGGTCGACGCGCAGGCCGTCGAGCGCGGGCGCGGCCGGCTCGCCTCGCCGCAGCGCCGACGCCGCGAACGACCGGAAGCGGCGCAGCGCCTCGCTCTCGGGCTCGGCGCCGCCGGGCACCGAGGGCGCCTCGCGCAGCGCGAGGGCGCGCTCGATCGCGGCGCGGCGCGACACGAGCCAGCTCGACCACTCGACCTCGCGCGCTCCCAGCACGCGGCCAGGGTAGCCGAGCAGCCGACGCCTCGACCGGGTAGGCTACGAGGCGGAGGACTCGCGCGGCATGCCGAGCGTCGATCCCGCCATGCCCGCCTTCGATCTGTTCGCGCCGACGCCGGAGCACGCGCTTCTCGCCGACACGCTGCGCGAGTTCGTCGAGCGCGAGGTCGAGCCGCAGGCCGCCGCCCACGACCGCAGCGAGAGCTTCAACCGCGCGCTCTTCCGCCGCGCCGGCGAGCTCGGTCTGCTCGGCGTCACGATCGCCGAGGAGTACGGCGGGAGCGGCCTCGACGCGGTCGCCGCCGTGCAGGTGTGCGAGGCGCTCTCGACCTCGGACCCCGGCTTCACGCTCTCCGTGCTGGCGCACGCCATCCTGTTCGCCCAGAACGTCTCGGTGAACGGGAGCGAGCTGCAGAAGAAGCACGTGCTCCCGCGGGCCGCGTCGGGCGCGTGGATCGGCGGCCTTTGCATGACCGAGCCCGAGGTCGGCACCGACGTGCTGGCGCTCCGCACCACGGCGCGTCGCGACGGCGACGTCTACCGGCTCAGCGGCACCAAGACCTTCATCACCAACGGCGGCGTCGCGGACGGCGAGCTCGGAGACTGCTTCGTGGTCTACGCGGCGACCGCGCCGGGCGAGATCTCGTCGTTCCTGGTCGAGAAGGGCATGCCGGGCTTCCGGCTCGGGCAGAAGTGGAAGGACAAGCTCGGCATGCGCGCCTCCTTCACCGCCGAGCTCGTGCTCGAGGAGGTCCCCGTCCCGGTCGGGAACCGCATGGGCGCCGAGGGCGAGGGAACGCTCCACATGATGCGGAACCTCGAGATCGAGCGCCTGACGCTGGCGGCGATGTCACTCGGCATCGCGCAGCGCTCGCTCCAGGTGATGGTCGACCACGCCAACCAGCGCAGGGCGTTCGGGCGGCCGATCGTCGAGTTCGGACAGATCCAGCGCCACATCGCGGAGGGCTTCGCCGCGTGGCGCGCGGCGCGAAGCTTCGTGTACGACGTCGCCCGACGGCTCGATCTTCGCGCGGCCGGCCAGCGCGTCGACGCCGATGCGACCAAGCTCTTCGCGGCGCAGGTCGGCAAGCACACCGCGGACGCCGCGATCCAGGTGCTCGGCGGCTACGGCTACATGGGCGAGTACGTGGTCGAGCGGCTGTGGCGCGACGCGAAGCTGCTCGAGATCGGCGGCGGCACGCTCGAGGCGCACCACAAGAACCTGGCGAAGGAGCTGTCGCGGAATCCGCAGGTCCTTCGCTGAGGGCGTCGTGAAGGGCGAGGACCTCGCCCAGCGCCTCGCCGCCTTCGTCGCCCGCGAGGAGGGTGTCGACGCCGCGCGCGTCCAGGTCTCGAATCTCCGCCGCATGGCGGGCGGCGCGTCGCGCGAGATCTGGTCGCTCGATGTCGAGATCGAGCGCGAGGGCGGTGCGGAGCGACTCGCGCTGGTCCTGCGCCGCGACCCGCCCGGGCGCGTTGGAGACGGCGGCGACCGCGCGCTCGAGTTCGGCGTGCTGCGCGCCGCGTTCGCGGGCGGCGTACCCGTGCCGCGCGTGCACTGGGGAAGCCGCGATGCGTCGCTGCTCGGCTCGCCGTTCTTCTTGATGGAGCGCATCGAGGGCGAGGCACTTCCGCGGCGGCTCCTGCGCGACGAGCGCTACGCGAAGGCGCGCGCGGGCATGGCCGCAGAGCTCGGCGCGATCCTCGCGCGGATCCACGCCCTCGACCTCCGCGCCGCCGACCTCGCCGGGCTCGCTGCGCCCCCGGCCGATCGGTCGCCCGCGCGCGCCGAGGTGGAGCGAGTCGCCGCCGGGATCCGCGAGCTCGCCGCCGAGCCGCATCCGGTGCTCGATCTCGCCGAGCGCTGGCTGCTCCAGCGCGCGCCCGAGCCGGCGCGCCGCACGCTGGTGCACGGCGACTACCGGGTCGGCAACGTGCTCTTCGACGAGCGCGGCGTGCGCGCCATCCTCGACTGGGAGCTCGTGCACGCGGGCGATCCGCTCGAGGACCTCGGCTGGCTCTGCACGCGCGCCTGGCGCTTCGGCTCGCCGCTCCCGGCCGGCGGCGTCGGCACGCGCGACGAGCTGGTCGCCGGCTACGAGGCCGCCTCGGGGTGCGGCGTCGACCGCGAGGCGCTGCGCTTCTGGGAGGCGTTCGGCAGCTACAAGCTGGCGCTGGTCTTCATCACGCAGTCGCGTGTCTATCTGGACGGACGGGTGCGCTCCGTCGAGCTGGCCTCGCTCGGACGGCGCACCGTCGAGGCGGAGGACGAGCTCCTGCGCTTCCTGCGAGGCGAGGCGTGAACGACCGCCCGACCGCTGCGGAGCTGCTCGACGCCGTCGAGCGCTTCCTCGAGGAATCCGTCGTCCCGGCGCTCGACGGCCCCGCGCGCTTCCACGCGCGCGTGGCGGCCAACGTGGTCCGCATCGTGGCGCGCGAGATCGCGACCGAGGAGACGCACCTGGCGCGCGAGTGGGACGGCCTCTCGGTGCTGCTCGGCGCCGAGGGCGAGCCGCCGCCGGACGGCCGCGCGGCGCTGCGCGAGTCGATCCTGGCGCGCAACGAGGAGCTCGCGAGGCGCATTCGCGCGGGCGACGCCGACAGCGGCGTCTGGCGGACCGCGCTGCTGGCGCACCTCTCGCGCACCATCGCGGACAAGCTCGACGTGGCGCAGCCCCGCAAGCCGGCGCAGGCGGCGCACAGC
>Ga0335083_10010908_pt1 | contig 10940 bp, 9 predicted proteins | sample Lox_Sample_42_FD_206716 | JGI IMG/M metagenome (GOLD analysis project Ga0335083, IMG submission 206716) | Soil microbial communities from Loxahatchee National Wildlife Refuge, Florida, United States - Lox_Sample_4.2 | ecosystem: Environmental > Terrestrial > Soil > Wetlands | place: USA: Florida... | reverse complement strand
CTGCTCGTCAAAACGCCGACCGAGTGCCATGCACTGGGCGGCACGCTGACCGAGCCGAAGTAACCCGAAGTCACGCGCCTCCGGGCCCGGCTCCTTCGAGCCGGGCCGGCGCCCCTTCAATGTCCCGACCGGATACCCGCGATGCCCGCTTCCAACCCCCGCTTTTCCGGCTATGGCCTCGGCCTGCGCAAGGAGCATTACCGCGACTTCCTGGAGACGGCCGTGCCGGTCGACTTCGTCGAAGTCATTTCCGAGAATTTCATGGTCGACGGCGGGCAACCGCGCCATATCCTGCGGCAGATCCGTGAACGCCATCCGGTTGCGCTGCACGGCGTTTCGATGTCGATCGGGTCGGCGGACGGTCTCGACGCCGGCTATCTGCGTCGGCTCAAAGCACTCGTCGACGAAATCGAACCGCTATTCGTGTCCGACCACCTGAGTTGGTCGCGCTTTGGGGGCTTCAATTCTCACGATCTGCTGCCGGTTCCTTATACAGAAGAAGCACTCGACGTCGTCTGCACGCACATCCAGGTGGCGCAAGACGCACTCGGACGCACGCTGCTTGTCGAAAACCCTTCGAGCTATCTGGTGTTCGACGACGCCTCCATGACCGAATGGGAGTTCGTCGCACGCATGACGCAGCGCACGGGATGCGAACTGCTTCTCGACGTCAACAACATTTTCGTAAGTGCTACGAATCATGGATTCGATCCGCTCGAATATCTCGAGGGCATCCCCGCGCAGCGCGTGCGCCAGATTCATCTCGCAGGCCATACGCAGGGGCGCGGCCTGCTCATCGACACCCACGACACGCCCGTGCGCGACGAGGTCTGGGCGCTTTACACGCATGCCGTATCGCGACTCGGCCCCGTCGCGACGATGATCGAGCGTGACGGCGATATTCCGCCGCTGCAGCATCTACTGGATGAGCTCGCCATTGCGCGGCGCACACGTGCTGCGGCCCGTAGCACCGCCGGCGCTACCTTCGGCAACGTTCATGCGCTGCACGCCACCGAGCGGGAGGCCGCATGACGCTCGCCCAGATGCAGGCGCAGTTTCGCGCGTGGCTCGTCGAAGGCAATGACGCTCCCATGCGAAATGTGGCGCGCCACGCAGGCGCCGGCCTGGATGTGTACCAGAACAACTACCGCGCGCAACTCGTCGGTTGCCTCGAAACATCCTTCCCGCAGGTGCGCAAATGGCTCGGCGAGGAAAATTTCATCCATGCGGCGATCAGCCATATCGGCCGCCAGCCGCCGCATGCCTGGACGCTCGATGTCTACGGCAGCGCTTTCGATGAAACGCTCAAGGCCGTGTTCCCGGACAACCCCGATCTCCATGAGCTCGCATGGATCGAGTACGCCGTTTCGGATGCGTTCGTCTCAGCGGATGCTTCGCCGCTTTCACTGGACGGATTGACGGACATCGACTGGGGTACTGCGCGCATCCACCTCACGCCGTCGCTCAGAAGCCGTGTCGCGACCACCAACGCCGAGGCCATCTGGTCGGCCCTGTGCGCGGAACAAACGCTGCCCGAAAGCGAGATGCTTGCCGAAGCGCGCGGCCTGCTCGTCTGGCGGGTTGGCTACGCCACCTGGTTCAAGGAGGTCGATGCGCTCGAGCACGCGGCACTGCTGCGCCTGCAGCGCGACGCCAGTTTCGAGTCGCTGTGCGAGTGGCTGGCTGTGCGGCTAGGCGAGGATGAAGGTGTGGAGAAAGCCGGCGCGCTGCTCGCGAGCTGGCTCAACGCAGGGCTGATCGTCGGGACCGAAACGATGCAGTGAGGATGGATCATGCGCCGGATAGATAGGCGTGCAACCCCGAAACAAGCGCTGCGAATGTCACGGCACAGCGCGCGCTCGTGCGCAAGTCTTCGTGCATGGCCACCCACGTGTCCAGAGTCAGCGAGAATTCTCGCCGGAGCACCCGGACCAGGCCCGGATCTCTTGCCGCCAGGGGAGACTGGCACGCGCCGACACCGAACCCGGCGCGTATTGCGCCCAACTGGGCGAGGTCGCTATCGGCTCGAAAAGCAAAGCGACTGCGCGTGAAAGCTTCAACCTTATTCTTGACCGAGCGAATGTATGCGGTCTCCTGATCGAAGCCGATGAGCGTATGACGTGACAACTCTTTCATCGACCTGGGCACGCCGTGAACCGCCAGATAGCGTTCGTGGGCGTGCAGACCGACTTCAATCGCACCGATGCGCCTGGCTATCAGTGCCTCCTGCACCGGGCGGAACATGCGTACCGCAATATCGGCTTCACGACGCAGCAGATCGTCCGCCTTGTTTGACAGCACCAGTTCTATCGTCAGCTCTGGATGTTCATTGCGCAGGACTGCCAATATCGGCGGCAAGACCTCGACGCCGATGACCTCGCTCGCGGTGAGCCGAACCGTACCGCGGACTCCCGTTCCATGACTGCTCGCCGCCCGGCGCAATGCGGCCGAGGTCATCGCCAGTCCCACGGCGTACGGCTTCAGTGCATTGGCGGCTTCGGTGGGCGAGAACCCGTCGGACGAGCGCGTGAAAAGCGTGAGCCCCAGCGCCGCCTCCAGACTTTCGATGTGACGTCCAACGGTTGGCTGCGTGATGCCCAGCGAGCGGGCGGCCGCCGACAACGAGCCACTCTCCAGGACCTGCAGAAAACTCCGGTACCACTCCCAGTTCGGTTCCCTTTCGGCCATGATATGCAAATCTCCAGAGCCACAAGCTCGATGACAAGGCCCGCCTTCCGTACGTCCCCGATCACATCTGCCCGCCGGAATGAACACAAGCGGATTCGGCGGCTACCGATTTCCAGTCCAGATCGGAAGCTATACATAAATGTATAGTCTCCCGTCTATTTTCGCCAATTTTCTATTGGTGGGTAACAGCGCAGAATGGCCTTCATGACAGCTGATCCGCGAGGAGAATCCGCATGAACGGCATCCCCCTGAATCCGCGAAGCCGTGCGCTCGTGCTCGGCGCGAGCGGCGGTATCGGCAGCGAAGTGGCGCGCCAGTTGCGCGAGGCCGGCTGGCAGGTGCGCGCGTTGCGGCGCGGTGGAGCGCCCAGCCCGGCGTCCAGCTCCGCGCCGGGCGTGCAGGCGACAAATCCGGCGCTCCCCGAGGCTGAGCACATCGAATGGATCGACGGCGACGCGCTCTCGCGCGACGCGGTGCTACGCGCGGCGCAAGGCTGCGCATTGATCGTGCACGCCGTGAACCCGCCCGGCTACCGGCGCTGGGCGCAAGTCGTGCTGCCGATGATCGACAACACGCTCGCCGCCGCGGCCGCCACGGGCGCGACCGTCGTGCTGCCGGGCACCGTCTACAACTACGGGCCCGACACGTTCCCGGTGCTGCGTGAAGACGCGCCGCAGCAGCCGCTCACCCGCAAGGGCGCGATTCGCGTCGAACTGGAGCGGCGCATGCAAGCCGCGAGCGAGCGCGGTGTGCGTTCGATCGTCGTGCGCGCGGGCGACTTCTTCGGGCCACGCGTGGGCAACAGCTGGTTCGCACAAGGGCTTGTGAAGGCGGGCGCGCCGGTGCAGGTCGTGCGCGAACCCAGCGCGCGCGGCATCGGTCACGCCTGGTCGTATGTGCCGGACGTGGCGCGCACGATGCTCGAACTGATCGCGCGGCGCGACACGTTGCCTGCGTTCGCCACGTTCCATATGGCCGGCCACTGGGACGCCAATGGCATGCAGCTCTCCGAAGCGATTTGCCGCGTTGCCCGGGGTCACGGACTGGAGCCGCAACGCAAGCCCTTCCCCTGGACCTTCGTGCGCGCCGTGTCGCCCTTCGTCACGACCCTGCGTGAGCTGATGGAGATGCGCTATTTGTGGCGCGAGCCGTTGCAGCTCGACAACGCGCGGCTCGTGGCCGAACTCGGGCGCGAGCCCCATACGCCGCTCGACGAAGCCGTCGAGGCAACGCTCATGGGGCTTGGCTGCCTCGGCGCGCAGGAGCGGATGCAAAAAGCGGCGTGAACGGCGGCGTGAACAGCGGCGATTCGCTTCGGCATCCTCAATGAGAATGGCTCGGCACCTCCGCGCCGCGGCAGCCCACGAGGAAGTCGAAATCGCAGCCTTCGTCGGCCTGCAGCACGTGCTCGACATAGAGCTTGCGATAGCCGCTGCGATCCGCTGGTACCGGCTGCTGTTGCGCGGCCCACGCATCGAGCCGAGCGCGAATTTCCTCGTCGCCGATATCGATGCGCAGCAGCCCCTTCTCGCAGTCGAGTTCGATCCAGTCGCCGTCGCGCACGATCGCGAGCGGCCCGCCCGCGCGCGCTTCCGGCGCGACGTGCAACACCACCGTGCCATACGCGGTGCCGCTCATGCGTGCATCTGAAACGCGCACCATGTCGGTTACGCCCTGCGCGAGCAGCTTGGGCGGCAGCCCCATGTTGCCCACTTCGGCCATGCCCGGATACCCCTTCGGGCCGCAGTTCTTCATGACGAGCACGGAATCGGCCGTGACCTGGAGATCGGGGTCGCCGATGCGTGCCTTGTAGTCGTCGAAGTTCTCGAACACGACGGCGGGCCCGCGATGCTTGAGCAGCTTCTGGGTCGCCGCCGAAGGCTTGAGCACCGCGCCGTTCGGCGCGAGATTGCCGCGCAGCACGCACAGCGCGCCGTCCCTGACGAGCGGGCGCTCGAGCGGACGGATCACCTCGGCGTTGTGAATGGGCGCTTCGCGCACGTTCTCCCAGAGCGACTTGCCGTTGGCCGTGAGCGCATCGGGATGCGGCAGCAGGTTCGCTTCACCGAGCCGCCGCAGTACCGCGGGCAAGCCGCCCGCGTAATAGAACTCCTCCATCAGGAAGCGGCCCGAGGGCTGCAGGTCGACGATGGTCGGCGTGCCGCGCCCGATGCGCGTCCAGTCGTCGAGTTCGAGCGGCACGCCAATGCGCCCCGCGATCGCCTTCAGGTGGATCGCCGCATTGGTCGAGCCGCCAATGGCCGCGTTCGTGCGGATCGCGTTCTCGAACGCTTCGCGCGTGAGCAGCTTCGACAAACGCAGGTCTTCCAGCGCCATCTCCACGATGCGCATGCCCGACATGTGCGCGAGCACGTAGCGGCGTGCATCGACGGCCGGAATCGCCGCGTTGTGCGGCAGCGAAACACCCAGCGCCTCGGCCATGCACGCCATGGTCGAGGCCGTGCCCATGGTGTTGCAGGTGCCCGCCGAGCGCGACATGCCCGACTCGGCCGACATGAATTGATGGATCGAGATCTTGCCCGCCTTCACCTGTTCGCTCAGTTGCCACACCACAGTGCCCGAGCCGATATCGTGCCCTTCGTGCTTGCCGTTGAGCATCGGGCCGCCGGTCACGACGATGGCGGGCACGTCGCAGCTCGCCGCGCCCATCAGGAGCGCGGGCGTGGTCTTGTCGCAGCCCACCAGCAGCACGACCGCATCGACGGGATTACCTCGTATGGATTCCTCAACATCCATGGAGGCGAGATTGCGGGTGAACATGGCCGTGGGCCGCAGGTTCGATTCGCCGTTCGAGAACACCGGAAACTCAACAGGAAAGCCACCCGCCTCATACACGCCGCGCTTCACGTGCTCGGCGAGCTTGCGGAAATGCGCGTTGCAGGGCGTGAGCTCCGACCACGTATTGCAGATGCCGATGATCGGCTTGCCCGCGAACTCGTGATCGGGGATACCCTGATTCTTCATCCAGCTCCGGTACATGAAGCCGTTCTTGTCCGTGGTGCCGAACCACGCGGCCGAGCGAAGCTTGGGCTTACGGGTGTTCATGGTTTTGCCCACTTAGTGAGAATATTCAATAAATAGCATGACTATATGAGGGGGGATTCTCGGGAAAACGCTAATCGAAACCCATCATCGCGTTGCATATAGTTTGTCTATTGTGGTCAGCAGGCGACGACCAGGGTCCCCCCGAAAAGGGCGGCCCTGGCTTGGGATGGCGCGATACTTCTCGTGATACTGTCCGGCCGTGATGGACGCGGGTGTAGCGCCATGTTTTAAAGAAATACAACGAACAGGCTACATCGGAGACACGCATGAAACTGGTAACTCGCATGATAAGCGGGCTCGTCGCTGCGGCGGCCGCATTCTCGCTGGCGGCCGGCGTCGCCCACGCGGAAGACAAGCAGATCACGCTGGGTTTCGCGCAGGTCGGCGCGGAAAGCGCCTGGCGCACGGCAAACACCGTATCGATCAAGGCGGCCGCCAAGGACGCCGGCATCAACCTCAAGTTCTCGGACGCGCAGCAGAAGCAGGAAAACCAGATCAAGGCGATCCGCTCGTACATCGCGCAGAAGGTGGATGTGATTGCCTTCTCGCCCGTGGTGGAGTCGGGCTGGGAGCCGGTGCTGCAGGAAGCCAGGCGCGCGGGCATTCCCGTGATCCTCACCGACCGCAACATCGACGTGAAGGACACCTCACTGTACGTGACGATGATCGGCTCGGACTTCATGGAAGAAGGCCGGCGCGCAGGCAAGTGGCTCGAAGACCACTACAAGAACAACCCCGGCCCGATCAACATCGTCGAGCTGCAGGGCACCGTGGGTTCAGCGCCGGCCAACGACCGTCACGCGGGTCTCATCGAAGTGATCAAGAACGATCCGAAGTTCAAGATCATCGCGTCGCAGAGCGGCGACTTCACGCTTGCAGGCGGCAAGCAGGTCATGGAAGCGTTCGCCAAGACGTATGGCAACAAGATCAACGTGGTCTACGCGCATAACGACGACATGGCGCTCGGTGCGATCCAGGCCATGGAAGAAGCGGGCATGAAGCCGGGCAAGGACATCAGCGTGGTCTCGTTCGACGCCACCAAGGGCGGCTTCGAAGCGATGATCGCGGGCAAGATGAATGTCGACGTGGAGTGCAGCCCGCTGCTCGGGCCGCAACTCATGACCGCCGTGAAGGAAGTGGTGGCGGGCAAGCAGTTGCCCAAGCGCATCGTGACCAACGAAACGGTGTTCCCGATGGACGTGGCGGCGCAGGTGCTGCCGTCGCGCAAGTACTGAACTCGCTGCAAGCGGCGCGGCGCGCTTCCTGGCCTTTCATCCTGAAGGGCTCCTGAGGCGCGTCGCGCGCACTGGCCTCTCTCACGGTTGCCTATGAGCGCTTCACCGATACTCGAAACCGTCGGTCTCACCCGAACCTTCCCCGGCGTGCGCGCGCTCGACCGGGTCGATTTTCGTCTGTACCCCGGCGAGATCCACACGCTGATGGGCCAGAACGGCGCCGGCAAGTCCACGCTCATCAACGTGCTGACCGGCGTCCACGCGCCCGAGGCCGGCGAGATCCGGCTGGCGGGCGAGGCGGTGCACTTTTCGACGCCACAGGAAGCCGAAGCCGCCGGCATCCAGACACTCTACCAGGAGGTGAATCTCTGCCCGAACCTTTCGGTGGCGGAGAACATTTTCGCGGGGCGCCAGCCGCGCAAGCGCGGCCTGATCGACTGGAAGACGATCCACCGCCGCGCCGAAGCGGCGCTCGCCGAGCTGAACCTCTCGCTCGACGTCACGCAGTCGCTCGACACCTACCCCATCGCCATGCAGCAGATGGTGGCGATTGCGCGCGCGATGTCCGTCGACGCGCGCATCCTGATTCTCGACGAGCCCACTTCCAGCCTCGACGAAGGCGAAGTCGCGCGCCTCTTCGAAGTGCTGCGCAAGCTGAAGGCTTCGGGCATTGCGATTCTCTTCGTCACGCATTTTCTGGAGCAGACCTACGCCATCTCCGACCGCATTACCGTGATGCGCAACGGCGAGCGCGAAGGCGAATATCTCGCGGCCGACCTGCCCGTGCAGACCCTCGTCGCCAAGATGGTGGGCCTGCAGGACGCGGGCGAGCGGCTCACGCACGCCGAGGTCGCGCACGGCCCCGCAACTGCTACGGATGCCGAACCATATCTCGCCGCGCAAGGGGTGGCGCGCCGCGGCGTGCTGAACCCGCTCGATCTCGAAGTGCAGCCGGGCCAGATTCTGGGTCTCGCCGGCCTGCTCGGCTCGGGCCGCACCGAAACGGCGCGCCTCCTGTTCGGCGCAGATCGTGCCGACGCGGGCGCGGTGCGCATCCAGGGCAAGGTCGTGAAGCTCACCTCGCCGCGCGACGCGGTGCGCCACGGCCTCGCCTATTGCCCTGAAGACCGCAAAAAGGAAGGCATCGTCGCCGATCTTTCGATTCGCGAGAATATCGTGCTCGCACTCCAGGCACAACTCGGCTGGTGGCGCATGATCCGGCGCTCGCGCCAGCGCGAACTGGCCAACGAATACATCGAGCAGCTCGGCATCAAGGCGCGCGACGCCGAGCAGGCCATCGGCCTGCTCTCGGGCGGCAATCAGCAGAAGGTGCTGCTCGCGCGGTGGCTGGCCACGAAGCCGCGCCTCCTGATACTCGACGAGCCCACGCGCGGCATCGACGTGGCCGCCAAGTTCGAGATCATGGACCGCGTGCGCGCGCTCTGCGCGAAAGGCCTCGGCATCCTGTTCATCTCGTCGGAGATCAGCGAAGTGGTGCGCGTGAGCGACCGCATCGCCGTGCTGCGCGACCGCCGCAAGGTGGCCGAGCTTTCGGGCGCGGCGCGCTCGGAGCACGAAGTCTACGACCTCATCGCCGGAGATCGCCGATGACCCGCCCGGCCCTGCCCCTGTGGCTCACGCTCGCGCTCAGGCATCCGCTCGTGTGGCCTGCCGCGACGCTCGTGTGCCTGTTCGTCGTCGACGTCGTCCATCGCGGCAACTTCCTCTCCATCACGCTGCTGGGCGGCCACCTGTTCGGCGCGCCAATCGACATCCTCATGCGCGCCGCGCCGCTCGTCGTGGTCTCGCTCGGCATGACGCTCGTGATCGCCACGCGCGGCATCGACATTTCCGTGGGCGCCGTCGTCGCGATCGCCGGTGCGGCAGCCGCCACGGTGCTCGCCGACGACCCGAGCCGCGTGGGCGCCGCGTTCGGCGCGGCGCTCGTCGTGGGCCTCGTCGCCGGCATGTGGAACGGGCTGCTCGTGGCCTTCGTCGGCATGCAGCCCATCATCGCCACGCTCATCCTCATGGTGGCGGGGCGCGGCGTCGCGCAACTGCTCACGGGCGGGCAGATCATCCCCATCGGCGCGCCCGGCTATCTGTTCGCGGGCGGCGGGTATTTCGCGCTCGTGCCGTGCGCCGTGTGGATCGCCATCGCCGTGACCGTGCTCACCGCGCTCATCGTCAATCGCACGGCGCTCGGCCTCTTCATCCGCTCGATCGGCGTGAACCCGGTGGCCGCGCGCCTCGCGGGCCTCTCCTCGCAGGCCGTGGTGTTCGGCGCCTACGCCTTCTGCGGCGTGACCGCCGCCATTGCCGGCATCCTCATCAGCTCGAACGTGCGCAGCGCGGACGGCAACAACGCGGGCCTCCTGCTCGAACTCGACGCGATCCTCGCCGTGACGCTCGGCGGCACGTCGCTGCTGGGCGGACGCTTCAGCCTGGCGGGCACGGTGCTCGGCGCACTCATCATCCAGACGCTCACCTACACCACCTATTCGATCGGCGTGCCGCCCGAGGCCACGCTCGTCGTGAAAGCCGTGGTCGTGCTGCTCGTGTGCCTGATCCAGTCGCCCGCCGCGCGCGCCTTCGCGTTTCACCAACTCAGGCGCATCGCGCTCGCGCGGCGCGCGCGCGCCTGAACGCCAGTGCGCACATTCGGGGGAAACCCAGCATGACCCGCCCTGCCCTGTCCTTCTCGAACACGCTCGCAGCGTGCCGGCGCGGCGCGACTCGCTTCGTCGATCCGCGCGTGCTGCCCATCGTCGTGACAGTCGTGCTCTTCGCCGCGCTGTTCGGCTTCGGCTCGGTCATGTACCGGGGCTTCTTCTCGCTTCAAGTCGCCTTCGGGCTGCTGGTCGACAACGCGTTCCTGCTGATCGTCGCCATCGGCATGACGTTCGTGATCATCTCGGGCGGCATCGACCTGTCGGTGGGCGCCGTGGTCGCGCTCACGACGATCCTCTGCGCCGTGGGCACCGAGAAGCTGCACTGGCCCGTGGCCGTGGTCGTGCCGCTCGTGCTCGCATGCGGCGCACTCTACGGCGCGGGCATGGGCGCGCTCATTCACTTCTTCAGGCTGCAGCCGTTCATCATCACGCTCGCGGGCATGTTCCTCGCACGCGGCACCTGCTTTCTCATCACCACGGAATCCATCCAGATCAACGACCCCGGCTTTCATGCGCTCTCCGAGTTCAGCATTCCCGTGGGCAGCGGCTCGCTCACCACGGGCTCGCTCACCGCAATCGCCATGCTCGTGGCCGGCATCGTCATCGCGCACTTCACGCGCTTCGGGCGCAACGTCTACGCGATCGGCGGCAACGAACGCTCCGCATTGCTGATGGGGCTGCCGGTGGCGCGCACCAAGATCGGCGTATACGCGCTCTCGGGCTTTTGCTCGGCGCTCGGCGGCGTGGTGTTTACGCTCTACGTGCTCTCGGGCTACGGCCTCCAGGCGCAAGGCATGGAACTCGACGCCATTGCCGCCACCGTGATCGGCGGCACGCTGCTCACGGGCGGCGTGGGCTATGTGATCGGCTCGGTATTCGGCGTGGGCATACTCGGCACGATCCAGACGCTCATCACCTTCGACGGCACGCTCAGTTCGTGGTGGACGCGCATTGTGATCGGCGCGCTGCTCTGCGCGTTCTGCCTGCTGCAGCGCGCGACCGAGCGCCACGCCGCGCGCCGCAAATCCACGGGCACGGGGCGCGGCGCACCGCGCGCCACGCAGCCGCGCACGCAAGCCGCCACTTCGATGGACCAGGCAAAGCTCGCTTCGGCTCCACCGCGCATGCAAGGGGCAAAAGGCGCGTAAGCCCGTTGTCATCCGCGCAAGGCGCTGTGGATTAGTTACGGGTATACATGGATTAGGAGGCCTCATCACACTGCACTAAGATTTTTGCGGTACCGTCGGCGCCAGGCGAACGCGCGTTCGCTGCGGTTGTC
>Ga0335083_10010906_pt1 | contig 10941 bp, 11 predicted proteins | sample Lox_Sample_42_FD_206716 | JGI IMG/M metagenome (GOLD analysis project Ga0335083, IMG submission 206716) | Soil microbial communities from Loxahatchee National Wildlife Refuge, Florida, United States - Lox_Sample_4.2 | ecosystem: Environmental > Terrestrial > Soil > Wetlands | place: USA... | reverse complement strand
CAAGATCTATGAAGGCGTGGTCCGGTTCGGCTGGGCGACCACGACCTACGATCGCGCCGGCGATGTGTTAGGAAACAAAAAAGAGATCGCCCTCAACCAGGAAGAGCTGGAGCGGAGGCTCGAACCATTCCGCGGCGAGATCTTGCAGACGCCGCCCGCCGTCTCGGCGAAGAAGGTCGAAGGGCGGCGCGCGTACGATCTGGCGCGCCGGAACGTCGAGGTCGAGCTGGAGCCCGTCAAAGTTCACGTCTATGAGCTGACCGTTCTGGAGGTGAACGGCAGCGATGCCAAACTTCGCGCCCACTGTTCCGGGGGTACGTACATGCGATCCATCGCGAACGACCTCGGACAGGCGATGGGCTGCGGGGCGCACCTTCACGAGCTGAGGAGAATCGCCAGCGGCGAGTTCGAGCTCGACCAGGCCCGTACGTTGGAGCAGCTCTCCGCGCTGGCCGCCGAGGAGCGCCTCGTCGACGCAATCATCCCGGCCTCAAAGCTGCTGCCCGGGTTTCCCGCTGTGTTTGTGGATGACGTGACGGCGGCGCAGATTCGCCACGGCCGGAATTTTCCGGCGTCGCCATTCCGTTCGCAGCCGGCCGCGAAGTACGTGAAGGCCGTTACGCGTACGGGAGAGATGGTCGCGGTCGGGGAGGCAGTGCTCCCCAACCTGTACCATCCGGTGGTGGTGTTGTAGGGGTTACTCGGCGGACTGCAACTGGTAGCCGGTGTTATCGGGCAGGAGGACGCGATCGAGGCGATAGGTATTGCCGCTGCGGTCGAGGACGACGCTGGCGCGGCCGGACTTATCGGCGCCGGTTTCAAACAGGTGGCTGGCAAGGACGCTGGTGTAAGGCCCGGCCTGCGATCGCACCACGAGCACAATGGCGTCGGAGTTGCTGTGCATCACCTGAATCTCGCAGTCGCCGGCGGGCATGGTGGTGTCGCCCACGATAACCGGGGTGGCGAAACGGACCGTGATCCGGTCGCCGAAGGTTTGGGCATAGGTGGCTCCGCACATCAGAAGGGCGGCGCCGCAGATGGTCATAAGAAGTTTCATAGGTTGCTCTCGCCTAGAGTTACGACCAAAGCGGGAGCGTTGTTACCCGCGGCGGGGACGTTTGACAAAACTTGACAGTGCTTAACAGGGGCGCGTTCGTACCATCAGCAGGTTCGTGCCGTCCTGCAGGATCTCTCCATTGGCGTTGCGCACCTCGATGGCGAGCGTGAGAATGCCGCGGTCGCCGCGCCGCGTCAGGCGCTTGTCCGCCACGCGCAGGCGTCCGCTGATCCGGTCGCCCGGAAACATCGGTTTGCGAAAGTTCCATTGCCACGAGAGCGAAGCAACGGCCTGAAAGCGGTGCGACGCGCGATTCTTGAGGCCGTCCACCAGAATCAGGCCGAGCAGTCCGTGAGCGACGCGGCCCGGAAATCCCAGCGAGCGCGCGAAGTCGTCATCCATGTGCAATGCAAAGAAGTCGCCGGAGAGTCCGGCAAATTGCACGATGTGGCTTTCCGTGATCACGATGCCGTCGGTGTCGAACGACAATCCCACCGGCACTTCTTCGTAGAACAGAGGTTCACTCATCCTGGGCCGCTCCTACCCGGCCGCGCGAATCGCTACGATATCAGAACATGGCAACCGAACCCGAGGTTCTCTTCTCGCGAATCGAGCGGGAGGGGACGGCGTGGGCGGAAATCGAACTCAATCGCCCGGAAAAAGGAAATGCCCTCAACATGCCGATGCTCGGCCGGCTGGCGAGTGTCGTCGGGGAGATCGAGCGGGACAAGTCGCTGCGCGCGGTTGTCATCCGCGGCCGCGGCCGCTTCTTTTGCACCGGGGGCGACATCGAGGCGTGGGGCGCGCTGGCGCCGCGCGAGATGGCGCGTGATTGGATTCTTCCCGGCATCCAGGTATTCGAGCGGATCGCCGCGCTCCCTCAGCCGGTGATCGCGGTCCTCGCCGGGCACGCACTCGGCGGCGGACTGGAGCTGGCCCTGGCGGCCGATTTGCGCATCGCGCTTCAATCGGCGAAGCTGGGCACGCCGGAAGTCACCCTGGGAATGATCTCCGGCTGGATGGGAGTTCGCCGGCTGGCCGAAACCATCGGTGTCGCGCGGGCCCGGCACATGACCCTTCTGGGCGCGCCGATTACCGCCGGACAAGCGCTGGATTGGGGCCTGGTCACCGCTGTCGCCGAGGATGACACCGATCTGGAACGGCAACTCGCCGGGTGGATCGCAAAACTCTGCGCCAACGGGCCCCGGGCTATGACTCTCATCAAGGGAATACTGGCGACCATGCACCAGGATCTTCGTCATCAGCATGCCAATGCGGTGGCCGAGGCGGCGGGCACGCAGGATTGCAGAGAAGGCGTCCGTGCGTTCACCGAGAAGCGAAGACCGGTCTTTCGCAACCAGTAAAGGACGAATCCACATGCGGGTTACACGATTCCTGAGTGCCGCCGATGCCGCGGCCCTGGTCAAGGACGGAGACACGGTGGCGATCAGCGGCAACGGGGCCGGCATGATCTCCGCCGAAGCGGTGTTTGCCGGGCTGGAGCAGCGATTCCTGGAGACCGGCCACCCGCGCGACCTGACCCTGGTGCACTCGTTGGGCCTCGGCGATCGCGGCTCGCTAGGCACGAACCGCTTTGCGCACGAGGCCATGCTTCGCAAGGTGATCGCGTCGCACTTCACGTGGTCTCCGGGGATGCAGCAGCTCATCCGGGAAGAAAAGATCGAGGCCTACTGCCTGCCCGGCGGCGTCATCCAGCAGTTGCTGCGCGAGATCGGCGCCGGACGTCCAGGGCTGTTCACGCATTCGGGGCTGGAGACCTATGCCGATCCGCGGCAGGACGGCGGGCGGTGCAACCAGCGGAGCCGGGAGAAGCTCGTCGAACTGATGCAAGTCGACGGGCGCGAGATTCTCCGCTACAAGCCGTTCCGGGTGGATGTGGCCCTGATTCGCGCCACGTATGCGGATACCCGCGGCAATCTCAGCCCGGAAGAGGAGGCGGTCGACCTGGACATCCACACCATCGCGCTGGCGGCCCACAATAGCGGCGGCATCGTGATTGCGCAGGTACGCCAGGTGGTCGAGCCCGGCTCCCTCCATCCGCGCAGCGTGCGCGTCCCGGGCATCATGGTGGACGCGGTGGTGGAGGATTCGGCGCAGCAGCAGTTCTACGGCCTGGGTTACGATTCCACGATCGGCGGCGCACGCCGTGCCGCTCTCGGCGCGCTGGATGCCGAGGTGCCTTCGAAGCTCGAACGGCGCATTGTGGCCCGCCGGGCGGCCCTGGAACTTCGGCCCGGCGCTTCGTTGAACTTCGGCTTCGGCATGCCCGGCGGAATCTTCGGCGTGATTGCCGAGCAGGGCAGCGGCAACGAGCTGTGGATGAGCGTCGAGCAGGGCACATACAACGGGAGGCTGCTCGACGAGCGCCTCTTCGGCGCTGCCCGCAATACCGACGCCATCGTGCCGTCGGTGGATCAGTTCGACTTCTACAGCGGAGGCGGCATCGACATTGCCTTTCTGGGCATGGGCGAGACCGACGTCGCCGGCAACGTGAACGTGTCGCACCTCGGCGGCAACCTGGTGGGACCCGGCGGGTTCATCGAGATCGCGCAGAATGCGAAAAAGGTGGTCTTCTGCGGGAGTTTCGATGCGCAGGGCACCAGGCTTGCCTGGTCGGATGGGCGGCTCGCGATTCTGCAGCCGGGGAAAGTGCGCAAATTCGTCAGCCAAGTGGAACGGATCACCTTTGCCGCGTCCTACGCGCGCCGAACCGGCCAGAAGGTACTCTACGTTACCGAGCGGGCGGTATTCCGCCTGGACACGGAAGGAATCCAGTTGGTGGAGATCGCGCCGGGCATTGAGATCGAACGCGACATCCTGCCTTACATGGACTTTCGCCCGCGCATCGCGTCGGTGGCAGCCATGCCGGCTTCCGTCTTCGAGTGATCGTCGCGCCGCCGCTACTTGAACCGCAAACTGATTCGGGTATCCTTCGACCCGTAGATCAGTTCCAGGTCCTTCAGCTTCTGCTTCTCGAGGGGGAAGTAGAGCTGCCCACTTACCGGCTCGGTGGTCTTCTTTTCCGGCAAGACCTTCGCGTCCAGCGTCTTTTTCAGCGGGCTGTCCTCGTCGGCGGTCTTCTCCATCGTGGCTTTGACCGAGCCTGGATCGACGGCGCCGCCCCCGCCGGCCCCTCCGCTGCCCATGCCGATCGGGCCGCCGATGCTCCAGCCGCGCGTCCGCTCCGCGCCTTCGCCCGAGGGTCCCCGGATGCCGGTGATCACCAGCGAGCCCCGCCCCGCGATCTGGCTCGGGGCCATCGGCTTGCTGCGGTCGCCGTCTTTATCGGTGCGCAGCATGAAGTCGTCACGGTCGATGGCGATCTCCTTGGCGAATCGCGGCACGATCTTCACCTGAACCACCGTGAAGTGGCCGCCAAGGTCGTCGCCGACCACTTCTTTGACGGCCTCGGCGTCGGTGTAGATGGTGGCGTCGATCACGAAGTCCTGGTTTTCGCCCCGCGCCGAGCCGGTGTTTTTCCTGGCCGCGCCGAAGACGAGGATGGCGGTCACGAGAAAAATGCTGAAAAACCTTGAGAACATCCGGGAGGCCTCACCACGATTATAGCGGTTACGCGATCGCAAACCAGCCCCTGCTACAATGGGGCTTCACACACATTGGGGAGTACTCTCAACATGGATGAAAAAGAGCGCGCACGCGCTTTAGATGCGGCTTTGGGCCAGATCGAAAAACAGTTCGGCAAGGGTTCGATCGTGCGGCTCGGATCCAAAGACGCCGTCGTGCCGGTGTCGGTGATTTCGACAGGTTCCATTTCATTGGACGCAGCGCTGGGCGTGGGCGGGGTCCCCCGCGGGCGCATCTGCGAGATCTTCGGTCCGGAATCCTCGGGCAAAACCACCATCGCGCTCCAGGTCGTGGCCGAGGCGCAGAAAAAGGGTGGGATCGCCGCGTTCATCGACGTCGAGCACGCGCTGGACCCGATCTACGCGCGCAAGCTGGGCGTCGACGTGGACAACCTGCTGGTCTCGCAGCCGGACTACGGTGAGCAGGCTCTGGAGATCACTTCGCACCTGATTTCCAGCGGCCAGATCGACGTGCTGGTGGTGGACTCGGTGGCCGCCCTGGTGCCCAAGTCCGAACTCGATGGCGAAATGGGCGACAGCCATATGGGGGTGCAGGCACGGCTTATGTCGCAGGCGCTGCGCAAGCTTACGGGCGCGGTCAACAAATCGCGCACCTGCCTGATCTTTATCAACCAGATCCGCGAGAAAATCGGCGTTATGTTCGGCAATCCGGAAACCACCACCGGCGGACGCGCGCTCAAGTTCTACGCCTCGGTGCGGCTGGATATCCGGCGCATCGCGGCCATCAAAGACGGCGAAGCCGTGATCGGCAATCGCACCAAGGTCAAAGTGGTGAAGAACAAAGTGGCATCGCCTTTCCGCGAAGCCGAGTTCGACATCATCTACGGCGAGGGCGTCTCCCGGGAGGGCGACCTGCTGGATCTGGGCGTGGCGCAGAACCTGGTGGAGAAGAGCGGCTCGTGGTTCAGCTACAAAGGCGACCGCATCGGCCAGGGCAGGGAAAACGCACGCCAGTTCCTCAAGGACAATCCGGACATCCGCCAGTCCGTGGACACCGACCTCCGGAAGGCGCTGGGGCTGATCAAGCCGGATCCTACACCAACCCCTGCTCCCGAGCCCGCCGCGAAGCCCGTTGCCGCGCGGCGATGATGTAGGACCGGCTGCAGCCTGTCCGGCGCGATGAAGGAAGACGACCGCCAGCGCGCGATCCTGCATCGGCTCGCCCGAATGGAAGACACGTGCTCCGCACCAGCCATTCCCAGCGGTTTCGCAGCGCTCGATGAAGTTCTCGGCACCGGCGGATTGCCCCGCGGCCGGATTCTGGAGATCTTCGGACCGGCCGGGTGCGGCAAGACCACCCTTGCCATTCAGATCGTGGCTTACTTACAGCGCAACGGGTGCACCGCCGCCTGGATCGATGCCGACCATACGTTCGACGCCGCCTGGGCCGCCGGACTACGTGTGAATACCGGCGCGATGCCGCTGGCCCAGCCGGATTCCGCGGAGCAGGCCCTCGAGATCGCTGCCACTCTGGCTGCATCCGCGGCGGTGGACCTGATTGTGCTGGATTCCGCGGCAGCACTTGTCCCCAAGCTCGAGCGAAGCATCGGACTCGGCAGCGCACCCGGGCTGCACTCGCGAGTCATGGCCTCGGGCCTGCGGAAGTTGGGTCGCTCGCTGGCGCGTTCGGGCGCCTGCGCCCTCTTCCTCAACCAGATGCGCAACCGCCTCGATCCGGCAGGCGCCGGCGGGGAGACCAGCGCGGGCGGATCGCCGCTGAAGCTCCACGCGGCGGTTCGCCTCCTGATGGCGCCGTCGAAGGCGAGGCACATAGCGCTCCGGGTATTGAAAAACAAGGTCGCGGAGCGCATCGGCGAACGTCAGATCGCGTGGCGGCAGGGCGGGGGATTCGTGGAAAGCCCGTAGGACGGGCCTTTCACGCGCATCGGTGCAAAAAAACGCTGGAAAATCGGGGTTTTTTGCAGTTTTTCCCTTTACAACCCGGAGGCCATCTCGTATCATTGAAATCGATTGTGGCCGGTACGTTGGCTTAGAACGTTTCCGCCCGAGAATGTTTCGATGGAGAGCAGGCGCTGAGCGCCTGTTGAAGAATCAAAGGAGAAATATGGCAGCAGCAAAGATGACCCAGACGCAACTGGTTCGTGCACTCGCTGAAAAGTGCGAAGTCAGCAACAAGGTGGCCAAGGCGTTCCTTGAGCACCTGGCAACCACGGCAATCGGGGAAGTGAAGAAGAATGGCATGTTCGTCGTCCCCGGTCTCGGCCGCCTCGTGCGGGTCGAGCGCAAAGCCCGCATGGGCCGCAATCCGGCCACGGGCGAAGCCATCAAGATCGCGGCGAAGAAGGTCGTGAAGTTCCGCGTCGCCAAGAGCGCGAAGGACTCGATCGTTCCCCCGAAGAAGAAATAACCTCTCGAGAGCGAGCGTCGAAAGCGAACGCCCTCATAAACTGCGAACCCCGCGGAGCCTCTCCTGGCCCGCGGGGTTTTTGATTTCTTGAAGCCGAATCGATTCCGCCCAACTTGCGGGCGGTTTCACGAAGCCAATTCCTACTTCTTTTCTTCGGGCTTTTCGTCTTCGCCTTTCAGGGCGGTTTTGAAGTTTCGGATCCCTTCGCCCAAACCTTTCGCTACTTCCGGAATTTTCTTGCCGCCAAACAACAGTACGGCAACTCCCAGGATTACGAGAAGCTCAGGAAAGCCTAGTGATCGCATACGGCCTCCTTCTCAAGTCATTGTAAGGATTTCAGCAGCTTGCCGTCAACCATGATACACCTTGGCCCCGCCGCGCACCCCTCCTACCAGCGTCCGAACAGGTTGACCAGCTCCTGACGCAGGCCCGCCGAGTAGGGCGCTGTCATCATGCTCACAACGAACCAAACCAGGCTGAAGGTGAACAGCCATCCGGTGGCGCGGCTCTTTCCCCACAGGATCCGGAACACCATCGCGAGCAGGAACGGAAATACGGCTGTGGCCACGCGCGCATAGGGACTCAGACTATGAACCAAATTACCGGGCAACACTATAAGCGAAGTGTGCCCGCCCGGGGCCAGGCTTTCAAGCTATCGTAGGATAGCGCCCGGACCCTCACCGAAGTACTGTGGAGAGGCCGTGTGCGCGGCAATGGCGTGCGGGATAATAATCTGCTAGGCGCCGTGGATTTCGTCGAACAGCTCAAGTCGTCGGTGGACATTGTCAGCGTGGTTGGCGAATACGTTCGCCTGCGCCGCAGCGGCGCCAGCCGCTACATGGGCCTGTGCCCGTTCCACAGCGAGAAGACGCCGTCGTTCACGGTTCACGTCGTGCACCAGTTCTACAAGTGCTTCTCCTGCGGCGTCAGCGGGGACGTGATCAAGTTCGTCATGGAGAAGGACGGCCTCACCTTCTACGAGGCCCTGAAGTCGCTGGCCGAGCGCTACGGCATCCCGATGCCCAAGCGCTCGCAATACGCCGACGAAGATTCCAAGCTGCGCGGCGCGCTCGTGGCCATGCACGAAGCCGCGCAGGAGAATTTCCGGGCAAACCTGAACTCGGGGGCCGGGGACGCGGCGCGTGCCTACATCGCCAAACGCGGCCTCGCTCCGGAGACCGTGGAGCACTTCGGCCTCGGCTACTCCGACAAGTCCGGCCGCGCCCTGGTGCGGCTCTTCGAGCAGCGCGGCTTCCCGGTAGCCCAGATGGAGCAGTCCGGCCTGGTGGGCAAGCGGACGGACGGTAGTCTCTACGACCGCTTCCGCAATCGCCTGATGTTCCCCATCCACAACGAATCCGGCAAGATCATCGCGTTCGGAGGGCGCGCGCTCTCGCCGGAGGACGAACCCAAGTATTTGAACTCCCCGGAAACGCCGATATATAAGAAGAGTGCCGTCCTTTACAACCTGCACCGCGCCAAGGAGGCGATCCGCAAAGAAGAACGGGTGATTCTGGTGGAAGGCTACATGGACGCCATCGGCGTGACCGCGGCGGGTTTTCGCAACGTTGTGGCCAGTTGCGGCACCGCGCTGACGCCGACGCAGGTCAAGGCGGTCAAGCGGCACTCGAACCGCATCGCGGTCAATTTCGACCCCGATGCGCCGGGCGCCAACGCCGCCGAGCGTTCGATCGACCTGCTGCTCGAGGAGGGCATGCAGGTCCGCATCGTGGAGCTCGAAGACGAGCTCGATCCCGATGAGTACTGTAAGGAGCGCGGTCCGGAAGCATATGCGCAACATGTCGAGCAGGCCAGGGGTTACTTCTACTGGCTCGCCGATCGCGCGCGCGCCAGACACGATATGCGTACGCCGGAAGGCAAGGTCGCGGTGCTCAATTTCCTGCTGCCGAAAGTGCAGCGCATCAATGACCCCCTGGAGCGCATGACCATCGCCAACGACGTCGCGGGCTACATCGGAATCGAGAAGGGGATGGTACTGGACCATTTCCGCAAGGCGGTGAACGAGCGGCACGAGAAGGCGATTACGGCGCCGCGCAATCCGCTGCGGCTGGATGAGCGGATGCTGCTGATCGCGCTATTGACCGAGGCGGATTGGCGCCCTGAGATCCTCGCCCTGCTCAAGGAGATGGAATCCATCAACGGCATGGAGGCGCGGCGCATTTTCCAGGCGGTATTCGCGCTGGAAGAAGCCGGAGCCCGCGTAGCTTTCGACGAGCTGAGCGCGCGGCTGGATGAGGCCGACCAGAACCTGCTGGCGCAGGCCCTCCTCAACGAAGATTGCGCAGTTACCCGGGAGCAGGTATCCGCGGCGCTGGAGAGTATGCGCCGCACCGAAGAACAGTACCGCCGCGCGCAATTGAAAACGCGCATCGGCGAATTTGAGCGTGCCGGCCGCCTGGAGGAGGCTATGCGGCTGGCGCTCGAACTGCAGAATCTGGAGCGCACTTCCGCGGGCAAACGTGCCACGCGCAGTGGTGTACAATGATCTGGATTCTTCATCCGCTGGGAAGACGGGGCTTCAGTGGCGCTCGACGACAAATTTGACGGTTTGCAGCGTCTCGTGCAGATGGGCAAGGAAAAAGGCTACGTCCTGTACGACGAAGTGAGCGAAGTCCTGCCCGGCGACATTGGAAGCGGCGCCGATCTGGATGAAGTTCTGGCGGGCCTCGACGGCGCAGGCATCGAAATCCTGGAAGAGCCCAAGGATTTCGAAAAGAAGATCGACGAAAGCGAAGAGCTGATCGACATCGAGCTTCCCGCCGGCGTCGGTGAGAAGATCAACGATCCCGTCCGCATGTACCTCCGCGAGATGGGGACGGTTCCGCTGCTCACGCGCGAGGGCGAGGTCGAGATCGCGCGGCGCATCGAGCGCGGCCAGAATACGGTGCTGAAAAGTCTCTTTCGCGCGCCGCTGGTGATTCAGGAAATCGTCGCAATGGGCGAGGAGGTTTCGCAGGACATTCTGCTCGCCCGCGAAGTCATCCAGATCAACGATCCCATCCTCACCGACGAGCTGGTCGAAGAGAAGCGCGCCGAATTCGCGCGCGTCACCGAGGAAATCGCGCGCAACTACAAGAAGATCCTCCAGTGCCGGCAGAAGCTGCAGGCCATTCCGCGAGGCATGAAGCCCAAGCAGTACCGGAGGCAGTTGTGGGAGCTCGGGCGCCTGATCGTCCGCACCTCGCGGCAGTGCCGGACCGTGAAGTTCCAGTCGCCGGTGATCCGGCACCTGATCGACAAGCTGCAAGGCGCGGTCGAGGAGATGAAGCCGGTCGAAGCCGAGCTCGCCAAGCTTCAGCGCAAGCTGGAGACCTGGCCGGGTGCGCGCGCGGAGGGCATCAAAGACCTGCGCAAAGAGCAGCGTACCCTCAGCCAGAAGCTTCAGCAGATGGAGGAGGATTTCGGCGGGCCGGCCGCCGAGCTGCGCCGCACGCTGGCAATCATCACCCAGGCGCACCAGGAGGCCGAGGTTGCCAAGAAGGAGCTGATCGAGGCCAACCTCCGACTGGTGGTCAGCATCGCCAAGCGCTACACCAATCGGGGGCTGCAGTTTCTCGACCTGATTCAGGAAGGCAACATCGGCCTGATGAAAGCGGTCGACAAGTTCGAATATCGCCGCGGCTACAAGTTCTCGACTTATGCCACCTGGTGGGTGCGGCAGGCGATCACGCGTGCCATCGCCGACCAGGCGCGCACCATCCGCATTCCGGTGCACATGATCGAGACGATCAACAAGCTGATTCGCACGTCGCGGCAGATGGTGCAGGAGCTGGGGCGCGAGCCGACCAACGAGGAATTAGCCAAGCGCCTGCAACTCCCGGTTTCGAAAGTGCGCAAGGTGCTTCGGGTGGCGCAGGAGCCGATTTCGC
>Ga0335083_10010905_pt1 | contig 10943 bp, 8 predicted proteins | sample Lox_Sample_42_FD_206716 | JGI IMG/M metagenome (GOLD analysis project Ga0335083, IMG submission 206716) | Soil microbial communities from Loxahatchee National Wildlife Refuge, Florida, United States - Lox_Sample_4.2 | ecosystem: Environmental > Terrestrial > Soil > Wetlands | place: USA: Florida... | reverse complement strand
GGCGCGGCGGCGAATGCCGCATGAGTCCTAACGTTACGCGACATCTGGCTTCGAGGCTACCAAGCCATGAGCGGTCCTTTCAGTTGACCCCAGAAGCGGAATTTTACGCTGGTGCATAATTCAAGAATTTCGCACCAGACAGGATGGTCCTGGAGTGAGACGAGCCGTTTTGAGCCATTGGTCATAAACCGGGAGGCGTTTTTGGTTTAGCGATGTCTAGGGCGTCGCCTGATGGCGGCTCTTACAGTAATGATCATGCGATTTATGGAGACCGTTAAAATCCAATTCCTTTCTGTGTTGCAATCAGTTACAATCGCTTTCGCAACAGTTAAGTGTTTGGTTTCGGGGAAGTTCATTCATGCTCCAGGCAGAACGCCATTTGGCTGGCAAAGCAACGCCAACGCTAAACGATAGGTTGGTCGCAGCCGGTGGCCGGCCTTCAGGTTTTGATTATCTGCGTCTGATCTTGTCGATCTCGGTCATATTTATTCATAGCTTTCAGGTTGTTATTGGGCATGATTTCTTTTATTATTACCATAATGGTATTTTTAGGCCTGTAAGCGCTGCCATCGTACCGATGTTTTTTGCGCTAAGTGGCTTTTTGGTGGCTGGGAGCCTAGAGCGCAGTAAGACGCTGATTTCATTTCTGGGGCTAAGAGTCATCAGAATTGTGCCGGCTCTCGCTGTTGAGACGACGCTTTGTGCCCTTCTCATCGGGCCTTTGTTTACGGCTTTTGGTTTTTCTGAATATTTTTCCAACCCAATGCTGACACATTATTTTCTAAATACTGTTGGCATCATCCAGTATCACTTGCCCGGCGTCTTCGAAAAAAATCCTTGTCCTGGCTTGGTTAATAACCAACTCTGGACCATTCCGTGGGAGCTCAGGTGCTATACGCTTATAGCGGCTTTTGCTCTTATCGGCGTTGTGCGGCGGTCTTCGAGGTTTTTGATGATCGTGGTCGCGCTCAATTTTGCGCTGTTATTCTACGAAATATTCAAGCCGCACCACAGCCCCGTGCCGGCGTATATTTGCAATGGCGGTGTATTAATACAGAGCTTTTTGTATGGAATTTGTTTCTTTTTCTTTCGTTCGAAAATCGTCTTTAATAGATGGTTGTTTTTTGCTTCAGTACCTCTGGTCTATTTCCTCTTGTCTATTCGATTTGATTTTTTTGGAGATTTCCTGGCTCCTTTGCCGATTGCTTACTTGACGATTTATCTCGGGCTGCTTGAGCCGCGCCGTCTGAAAATTGTGTCCTCCGGCGATTATTCCTATGGCATTTATCTCTTCGGATATCCCGTTCAACAAGCCGTCGTGGCGATTTTAGGGGCGGCGGGACTACACTGGTACATGAACTTCCCGCTGTCGCTCTTGATTGTCTCTTCTATTGCGTTTTGCTCGTGGCACTTCGTTGAAAAGCCCGCGTCGAAGCTTCGCGCTCAGCTTTTCAGATTGGAGGCGACTCTGCGCGCAGGGGCGCTGCGTTTCCCTGCACTGAGAATTCTAATTGCAGCGGCAAGAGAGTAGCAAGAATGGTGAGCGAATCGATCCCATCGCCGTCCTCGAGGGCCAGGATGATGTGGCAAATACGTAATTTATGTCCGTTCTCGGGAAGCTGAACTGTTCGGTTGGACGGAGAGGATGGGTCGATATGGATTGCGCGCTTTCCCTTCCCGGCGGCGAGCCAAATGTCCGGTATTCAAAACCCTGATCCAGAACCGGCCGGCAGAAAACCACCCCACCAAGACACTGGATGTCGCGTAACTTGTAAAATGGGCGTTAGCCATTACGCGACGGCCAAGCCGTTGACGCCTCCCTAATCCGCCGCCGCCTTCCGCTCCGCCGCCACGTCCTCGGCCTTGCGCAGCAGCCTTAGAAAATTCCCGCCCCAGATTTTTTCCAGCTCCTCACGCCCATAGCCGCGCCGTGCCAGCGCGGCGGTGAGGTTGGGGGCCTGCGAGGCGTTCATGAAGCCGCGCACGCCGCCGCCGCCGTCGAAATCCGTGCCGATGCCGACATGGTCGATGCCCATGCGCTTCACCGCGTAATCGACATGGTCGACGATCGTCTCCACCGTCAGATCCGCCGCCCGCGCCTTTGGCCGCAAAAAATTCGAGACGATGGTGATCTGCGCCAGCCCGCCGGTGGCGGCCAGCATGTCGAGCTGCTCGTCATCCAGATTGCGCTTATGGTCGCACAGCGCCTTCATGCAGCTATGGGTGGCCACAACCGGGGTGCGCGAGCGCGCCGCCGCCTGCATCATGCTGCTCTTGGCGGCGTGCGACACGTCGATGAGCACGCCAAGCTCGTTCATGCGCGCCACCACAGACTGCCCGAAATCCGACAGCCCGCCATATTCCTGCTCCGCATCCCCCATATTGGGCAGCGCGATGGCGGCGTCCGCAATCTCGTTATGGCCGTTATGGGTCAGGGTCATGTAGCGTATGCCCAGCCCCGCGAACTCATCGAGCAAAGCCAGGCTCCGGCCGATGGCGTAGCCATTCTCGATCGCCGGAATGATGCCGGGCTTGCCGGCGGCGAAGGCGGCCTCAACCGCCGCGGCGCTGGTCGCCATCATGCCGCCAGACCCGTTGGCGGGCGCCATGGAGGCGATGGAGGCCAGCATCGCCCTGGCGCGGGCGGCGGCGGCCTCATGCGCCGCATCGTCGCGGTGGCCCTGGGGAATATAGGCCGCGAAGCAGACGGCGGCGATCCGCCCGCGCTTGAGCTTCGGCAGGTCGACACAGCGCGGCCCGTCCTCGAACGGGCTGGGGCCGTCCGGCCAGGGAATGTCGACATGGGTGTCGATGGCCAGCAGGCCATCATGCGGATCATTCATCATTGGCTGCATGGTTGAGCGCCCTGCATCCGGCGTCAAGCGCCTTGCGCATGACAGAGGGCAAGGGGGCGGTTCCGGCCGGGGCGCTGAGCGCGCCCGCGGGCAACTCCGCCACCCGCGCCACACGCACGGCCAGGGTGAGGGCGAAATGGGTGAAGACATGCTCCACCTCCCCCGCGCGGCGCCAGCGGGTTTTCAGCGGCGGGTCCTCCGGCAGCACCAGCATGCCGCCCAGCAGCCCATGCGGCGGGCGGCGCAGCAGCAGCACGTTCTGCGCCGCATCCAGCAGCACATAGGCCACGCCCTGGCGGCGCGGGCGCTCGGCCTTCTTCGCCTTCACGGGCAGCGACTCGGCCAGGCCCTGCGCCTGCGCCTGGCAATGCGCACTCCAGGGGCAGACCAGGCAGTTGGGGGATTTGGGGGTGCAGATGGTCGCACCCAGGTCGAACAAAGCCTGGGCGAAATCCCCCGGCGCGGCCTGGGCGGCCTTGTCCAATATCAATCTTTCCGCCGCCGCCGCGATGGTTTTTTTGGCGCCCGGCAGGGGATCGGTAATGGCGAACAGCCGGGCGGTCACGCGCTCCACATTGCCATCCACCGGCAGCACCGGCAGCCCGAAGGCGATGGCGCCGACGGCATTGGCGGTATAGGGGCCAATGCCCGGCAAGGCGCGTAACGCTTCGATACGATTTGGAAAATCGCCCAATTCGGCCACTGCCTGTGCGCATTTATGCAGGTTTCTGGCGCGGGCATAGTAACCAAGCCCGGCCCAGAGGGCGCACACATCCTCCACGCTTGCCGCCGCGAGATGCGCCACGGTGGGGTACGCTGCCAGAAATTTGGCGTAATAGGGTTTCACGGTGGCGACCACCGTCTGCTGCAGCATGATCTCGGAGAGCCAGACCCGGTAGGGGTCCGCCAGCTCGCCGGGGCCAGCGCGCCAAGGCAGATGGCGGCGGTGCCGGTGATACCAGGACAGGAGTTTCCGTGCCGGAGGATGGGAAGAAGAGGAAGCGGACGCCACGGGCACCGATTGTGCCGGAGGAAGCCGCGCCGCGCAATTTCGCGCCGCGCGGCATCGCGGCGATTCTGGCCCCTGTCACCCGCCCGGCCTTCCGCCGCCGCGCCCCCGCCGCCGCGCAGATATTGGCGGACTGGCCGCAGCTGGCCGGGCCGGAGCTGGCCGCCCGCGCCGCGCCGCTGAAATTCGCCGGCGGCACCCTCACGCTGGGCTGCACCGGCCCCACGGCGATGGAGCTGCAATTCTCCGCGCCGCAGATCATCGCCCGGCTGAACCTCGCCCTGGGCCATACGGCAATCGAGCGGCTGCGCTTTGAGCAACACGTGCCCCGCCCGCCCACAACAGCGCCCGCCCGCCCCGCGCCGCGCAGTTTCGAACCCCCGCCGCAGGATCTCCCCCCCGGCGAGCTCGGCGCCGCCCTGGCCCGGCTCTACCAGGGCATAAAATCCCGTGGATAACTCGCCGGCCGGGTTGGACTCTCGCGTGAAAATCTGAGTACACTATATATAGGAGAATTCATGCAGATTACCCGCCGTTCCATACTATCCATAGTAGGCGCCACCGCTCTGGCCCCGGCGGCCGCCTGGGCCGACTCGGCGCCGGCCGGCGCCACGCCGCCAACTGAAACGGAACGCTCCATCGGCTCGCCCAACGCCCCCGTCACGGCGCTGGAGTTCTTCTCCCTCACCTGCACCCATTGCGCCGAGTTCGCCACGGTGACGATGCCGCAGGTGAAGCCGAAACTGGTGGATACCGGCAAGCTGCGCATCGTCTATCACGACTTCCCGCTGGACCAGGTGGCGCTGAAGGCCGCGCAGGTGGCGCGCTATCTGCCCGCCAACGAATATTACCCCTTCATCGAGGCGCTGTTTGCCAGCCAGAATGACTGGGCCTTCCAGCCGAACGAGGATTACCACGCCTCGATCTTCAAATACGCCGCCCTCGCCGGCATGGACCAGGCGACCTACGAGACCGCCTGGAACGACACCGCCCTGGCGAAGTTCATCCTGAACGGCCAGCAGGAGGCGGAAAAACTCTACAAGGTCGACGCCACGCCGACCTTCGTCATCAATGGCAAGCCCTATCCCGGCGCGATGGATTACGACGATTTCGCCGCGGTCGTGACCAAGGCTGCCGGAAGCTAAGGAGGCTCGATGCCCGCTCGCTTCGCCCGGCTGCGTATCGCCGGCTTCAAAAGCTTCGCCGACCCGACGACCGTGGAGATTCTCCCCGGCCTGACCGGCGTGGTCGGGCCGAACGGGTGCGGCAAATCCAACGTCGTCGAGGCGCTGCGCTGGGCGATGGGCGAGGCCAATGCCCGCAACATGCGCGGCGCCGAGATGGAGGATGTGATCTTCGCCGGCACGGCGGGCCGTTCGGCCCGCAATCTGGCGGAAGTCACCCTCACGCTGGAAGAAACGCTGGGGCTCGCCCCGCCGCCCTTCCAGGAGGCGGCGGACCTTGAAATCTCCCGCAAGATCGAGCGCGGTTCCGGCAGCGCCTACCGGGTAAACGGCAAGGAAGCCCGGGCCCGCGACGTGCAGACCTTGTTCGCGGACCTCGCCTCCGGCTCGCGCGCCTCGGCGATGGTGAGCCAGGGGCGCGTCGGCGCGCTGGTGAGCGCCCGGCCCGATGAGCGCCGGGCCTTGCTGGAAGAGGCCGCCGGCATCACCGGCCTGCATGCCAGGCGCCATGAGGCGGAGCTGAAGCTGAAAGCCGCCGAGCAGAATTTGCTGCGCGCGGATGATCTGAAGGGCCAGCTGGAAGCGCGCCTCGGCGAGCTGAAAAAGCAGGCAAGGCAGGCCACGCGCTACAAGACTCTCTCCGGCACCATCCGCGCGGCGGAGGCTGAACTTCTCTCCATCCAGCACGCCATCGCCGTGTTGGCGCGCGAGGCCGCGCAGGCCGCCTTCGCCGCCGCCGAGGCCCGGGTGGCAGACGCCGCCGCCAAGGCGCAGGACGCCGCCGCCAAGGCCGAGGCCGCCGAGACCGCCCTGCCCGCCTTGCGCGATGCCGAGGCGCAGGCCCGCACCTTGCTGGAGCGCGCGCGCATCGCCGCCGAGCAGATCAAGGAGGCCGAGGCCCGTGCCCGCGCCGCGCTGACCGAAGCCAAGACGCGCCTGGACGCGCTGACCCGCGACCATGGCCATGCCGAAAAACTGGTGGCGGATGCGCAGGCCGCGCAGGCCAGGCTGGCGGCCGAGCAGCGCGTGCTGCGGGAGGAAACAATCTCCGCCCCCGCCGCCATCGAGGACGCCAGCCGTGCCGAGGATGCGGCGCTGGACGCCATGCGCGCCGCCGAGGCCGAAACCACCAAGACCACCGAGACGGCCGCCCGCCTCGCCGCCGAGGCAGAGGCCGCCCGCCGCGCCCTGAACGAGGCCGAAACTCGTGCCCGCAGGCTGACCCAGCGCGCCGCCGAGGCCAAGGCCGAACACGACAGGATCGCCGCCACGCTGATCCCACCCGAGCAGGTGCAGGCCGCCGAGACGCAGCGCGCCGAAGCCCAAACCGCGCTCACCGCCGCAAGCGAGGCGGTAGCCGCGGCGGAAGCCGCCCGCGCCAAGGCCGAGGCGCAAGCCGCCGAGGCCCGCACCGCCGCCGAGGCCGAGCTGGCCGGGGCGCGGTCGCGCTCATCCTCCCTGGAAGCCGCCGCCACCAAAATCGGCACGGAATATGACGCCCTGGCCGCCCTGCTGGCGCAGAAATTCGGGCGCGAGAGCCAACCGATCCTGGATGCCATCACCGTGCCGCCGGGGCTGGAAGCCGCCCTGGGTGCTGCGTTGCGCGAGGAGCTTTCCGCCTCCGCCGATCCCCAGGCCGCACGCCATTGGCGCGAGCTGCCGGATCTCGACCTGCCGGTTGTCCCGCTGCACAGCTTTGCGCAGCTTGCCGAGGGGCCGGAGGCGCTCAAGCGCGCCCTCTCCCATATTCTGCTGCTGCCCGAGGGGGCGGATGGCGATCTGCACCAGGGCAAGCTCACCCCGGGGCAGATTCTGGTCTCGCGCGAGGGCGCGCTGTGGCGCTGGGATGGCTACACCGTCCGCGCCGGCGCGGCCTCTGAAGCCGCCGTGCGCCTGAAGCAACGCAACCGCCTGGCGGAGCTGGACCATGAGCGCGCCGCCGCGCGCGATGCCGCGCAGGCCGCCAAGGATGAGCGCCTGCGCGCCGAGGCCGCCGAGCGCGACGCCCGCGCCCGTGAGGCGCAGACCCGCGACACAAACCGCGCCGCCGAAACCGCGGCCCGCGAGGCCCGCCGCCAGGCCGAGCAGCTTTTCGACCGCACCCGCAGCGAGGCCATCCGCCTGACCGCAGAGGCCGAGCGCGGCGCCAGCCGCGCCGCCGCCGCCGCCGCCCAGGCCGACCAGGCCGCCGCCGAAGCCGCCGAGGCTGAAGCCGCCCTGACCGCATTGCGCGAAACCCATGCCGCGCTGCCGGATGTAAACGCCGCCCGCCAGGCGGTGGAGCAGGCCCGCGCCGCGCTGAACGCCGCCCGCCAGGCCGAGGGTGCGGCCCGCGCCCGCCTCGCCGCCCTGCGCAGCGCCGAGGCGCAGCGCGGCCAAAGGCTGGACAGCCTGGAGCGCGAAATGGCGGGCTGGGCGGAGCGCGGGAAAGACGCAACCGACCGCCTGACCGACCTCAACGCCCGTCTGGCCGAGGCGCAGAGCGGCATCGAAACACTCTCCGCCGCGCCAGCGGAGGCCGAAACCTCCCACCAGGAGGCGCTGGAGGCGCTGCAAACCGCCGAGGCCGAGCATAAGCGCGTGGCCAAGATCCTGCAGGAGGCGCAAAGCGCCGCCGAGGCCGCCACCCGTACCGCCCGCGCCGCCGAAAACGAGGTGAGCACGGCCCGCGAAGCGCGCGCGCGTGAGGAAGGCAACATCGCCACCGCCAACCATGCCTGGGGCACGGTGGCCGAGCGCATTCTGGAACGCCTCGGCGCCAACCCCATTTTGCCGGACCCGCCGGCGCCTCTGAATGCCGAAATCGAGGACAAGGCCCGCAAGCGCTGGGAGAAGCTGCTGCGCGAGCGCGAGGAGATGGGCGCGGTCAATCTGCGCGCCGAGATCGAGGTGAACGAGGCGGAAGAGGCCATCGCCACCATCGAGCGCGAGCGCGGCGAGATCACCTCCGCCATCGCCAAGCTGCGCGGCTCCATCGGGCATCTCAACCGCGAGGGGCGCGAGCGCCTCACCGCCGTGTTCGCCGAGGTGGACCAGCATTTCCAGGCCCTGTTCAGCCGCATGTTCGGCGGCGGCAAGGCGCATCTGGCGCTGGTCGGCTCGGATGACCCGCTGGAGGCCGGGCTGGAAATTTTCGCGCAGCCGCCGGGCAAAAAGCTCAGCACGCTCTCATTGCTCTCGGGCGGCGAGCAGGCGCTGACCGCGCTCTCGCTCATCTTCGCGGTGTTCAAATGCAACCCGGCGCCGATCTCGGTGCTCGACGAGGTGGACGCGCCGCTGGACGACGCCAATGTGGAACGCTTCTGCAATCTGCTGGAAGACATGGTGCGCGAGACCGGCACCCGCTTCCTGGTGGTGACCCACCATCACCTCACCATGGCGCGGATGGACCGGCTCTACGGCGTAACGATGCAAGAGCGCGGGGTCTCGCGCCTGCTCTCGGTTGATTTCCACCGCGCGATGGACATCGTCGACCCCAACCACGCGATGGCGGCGGAATAGAAGCTGTCCATCAAGGCCAGTTCACGCCAATAAAAAAAGGCCCCGGAAGGGGCCTTTTTAATGCCGGCGATGCAGACGGGAGGGCCGTGGCGCCATCGGCACCCGGCTCCGCTCCCGAAAATCCGTTAGCGGACAGTCCGCAGAATCGCCGGAATGTCAGCGCGGGACACGCCGATATCTTTGAGATCGCGCTCGCTCATCGCGTACAGCTCAGCCGCAACAGCACGGCGGGCCTGCCAGGCCTTGAACCAATGGGTCAGATTGCCGGAACGGTTTGCAACAGCAGCCGGCGCTTCGCGCGTTAAAACCAGCGTCCCGAGCTTGCCCAGGGCGGGTTGGTTATGGATAGTCGTCGACATGATACACCTACAATTTCGGGGGAGCGGCCGTTTCGGTATGACCCAGCAGCACTCCTTTTAAAGGACCACCAAATGTCCTTTCCGCGGCTGTATATAGTGCAGTTTGATGTTTTTTTGTGCGTCTTTGTCGGCTAGGGCAGGCATGCGTAAGACGCATATCATAGGGTTGATTCATGTCATCAGAACATAACATTCGCATTGCAGCATTACGCGCCCGGATCGCCGCGCTGGGGCTGGACGGCTACATCGTGCCGCGCGCCGACGAATATCTGGGCGAGTATGTGCCGCCCTGCGCGGAAAGACTGGCCTGGATCAGCGGTTTCACCGGCTCGGCGGGGCTGGCCATCGTGCTGGCCGCGCGCGCCTGCGTGTTCTCCGACGGCCGCTACACGCTGCAGCTGGAACAGCAGACAGACGCGGCGATCTGGGAGCGCCGCCACATGATCGAGGACAAGCCGGAGGACTGGCTGCGCCAGGCCGCACCGGCCAAGAAGATCGGCTTCGACCCCTGGACCATCAGCGCGGACGCGCTGGCGCGCTTCACCGGGGTGGAGATGGTGCCGGTCTCGCCCAATTTGGTTGACGCGGTCTGGACCGACCGCCCCGCCGCACCACTGGCCCCGGCTTTGCCCTATCCTGAGACTTACGCGGGTGAAAACGCCGCCGCCAAGCGCGCGCGCCTTGGCGCCACCCTGGCTGAAGCCGCGCAGGATGCAGCATTGCTGACTGATGGCGCCACCCTGGCCTGGCTGTTCAACATCCGCGGCACGGATCTGGAATTCTGCCCCTTTGCCCTTGGCTATGCGCTGCTGCGCAAGGATGGCAGCGCCATCCTCTTCATGGCGCCGGAGAAAATAACGGATGAGCTGCGCGCGCATCTGGGCGAGGATGTCGTCATCGCCAGCCATGCCGCCCTGCCCGACGCCATCTCGGCGCTGAAGGGGCAGGTTGTACGCTACGACCCCGCCACCATGCCGGCCTGGTTCGACACCGCGCTGACGCAGGCGGGCGCGAAAATTGCCGCCGCGCCGGACCCGGTGGCCCTGCCCCGCGCCCGCAAGAACGCGACGGAGCAGGAAGGCGCGCGCGCCGCGCATCTGCGTGATGGCGTGGCGATGGTGGAATTTTTGGCCTGGCTGGCGCAAGCCGCGCCCAAGGGCGGTGAAACCGAAATCTCGGCGGCAGAAAAATTGCTTTCCTGCCGCGCGGGGCAGCAACTTTTCAAAGGCGAGAGCTTCCCCGCCATTTCCGGCGCCGGGGAGAATGGCGCCATCATCCATTACCGCGTCACGCCGGAGAGCAACCGCCCGATCCGCGCCAATGAGGTCTATCTCATCGATAGCGGCGGCCAGTATCTGGACGGCACCACCGACATCACCCGCACCATCTGGACCGGCCCCGGCCCCGCGCCAGCGCAGGTGAAGGCGCATGTGACCCGCGTGCTGGCCGGCACCATCGCCCTGGCCCGCGCGGTGTTTCCCGAAGGGGTGGCGGGCGCGCATCTGGATGCCTTCGCCCGGGCCGAATTATGGCGGGCGGGGCTTGATTACGACCATGGCACCGGCCATGGCGTGGGGTCTTATCTCTCCGTTCATGAAGGGCCGGCCAGCATCTCCCGCGCGGCGCGGCCCGTGGCGCTGGCGGAAGGCATGATCCTCTCCGACGAGCCGGGCTATTACCTGCCGGGCGCCTATGGCATCCGCATGGAAAACCTGCTGCTGGTGCAAAACGCGCCGTTCGAAACCAGCAAAAAGCCTTTCCTGCGATTCGAGACCATTACGCTGGTGCCGTTTGACCGGGCGCTGATCGAACCCGCCTTGCTGCCCCGCGAGTCGCTGGACTGGCTGAACGCGTATCACGCTGAGGTACGCGCCAAATTATCGCCTTATCTGTCCGGCAAAACCCTGTCATGGCTCCAGGAGGCCACCGCCATCATAAAATGATTGACCCGCTGATCGCGGATCGGGCAAAATTTCTTTGCAGACTCGCTGAACTTTGAAGAAAGGGCACGCCATGCGCCTGTTCGTCGCGCTCG
>Ga0335083_10010904_pt1 | contig 10943 bp, 8 predicted proteins | sample Lox_Sample_42_FD_206716 | JGI IMG/M metagenome (GOLD analysis project Ga0335083, IMG submission 206716) | Soil microbial communities from Loxahatchee National Wildlife Refuge, Florida, United States - Lox_Sample_4.2 | ecosystem: Environmental > Terrestrial > Soil > Wetlands | place: USA: Florida... | reverse complement strand
TCGTGCGCATCCGGCGCTCGCCCACGCCCGATATCGACGTCCTCTTCTACGGAACGATGAACGATCGCAGGCGCCGCATCTTCGAAGCGCTCGAGCGGCGCGGTGTCGCCGTTCATTGCGTGTACAACGTGTACGGACGCGAGCGGGACGGCCTGATCGCGCGGTCGAGAATCGTGCTCAACCTGCACGCTGGCGACACGGAGATCTTCGAGATCGTACGCGTCTTCTACCTGCTGACGAATGCGGTACCGGTCGTGGCCGAGGTCAATCCGACCACGTCGATCGATCCCATGTATGTCGAGGGCATCGCAGGCGTCCCGTACGAGGGGCTCGTCGCCGAGTGCGTCGATCTCCTGCGTGACGAGGCGAAGCGCTCGGCGCTCGGCGCACGTGGTCTAGAATGCCTGTCGCGGTTCCCGCAGCGCGAATTCACGCGCATGGTCCTTTCCTAGGACAACCGGATGCATCCGACCGCAATGCTCAACTGCCGGAATTTCTTCGAGTGCTACGGCCCGGAGTTCGACCGTGGCGGCCCCGTGAAGGTGATCGAGATCGGCGCGCAGGACATCAACGGCTCGCTGCGGCAAACGTGCCCGAATACGTTCGAATACATCGGCGTCGACTTTGTGGCGGGGCCGGGCGTGGACGTCGTGCTGAGCGATCCTTACTCGCTCCCGTTCCTGGACGCGGAGGCGGACATCGTGCTGTCGAGCTCGTGCTTCGAGCACTCCGAGATGTTTTGGCTCGTCTTCCTCGAGGTGCTGCGCGTGCTCAAGCCTCGGGGCCTGTTCTACCTCAACGTTCCCTCCAACGGCGTGTTCCACCGCCATCCGGTCGACTGCTGGAGGTTCTATCCCGACAGCGGAAACGCCCTGGCCACCTGGGCCGGTCGAAACGGCATCCCGACCATGCTGCTCGAATCGTTCGTCTGCTCCCAGCTCGACAACGGCGCGTGGTGGAACGACTTCGTCGCGGTGTTCGTCAAGGACCGGTCGTTCGCACCGGAATTCCCGAGGCGCATCGTGGACACGTTCCAGCACTTCAACAACGGCATCACGAATCGGGACGGCCAGTTCCTGAACCCGGCGGAGAGGAGCGAGGACCACCGCAAGCTCGCGGTGATCGACGCCGTCGTCCGCGGCGAGATCAGGACGAAGTGAGAGGGACGCCGTCGATCGCGCCGTCAGGTCAATCCGAAGCTCGCGCGGCAGGCGAAGCGCGATCCGGATCCCGCAAAGCTCCGCTGACGGGTTGCTGGTAGCAATCCTGAAATCAGCCCTGCGGCTGTCCGCCGCGGCCCTCCTTCAGGAATAGGTCGGGTTCCGCGATGTTGGCGTTCGTGCCTGCGGCGCGCTCGCGCCGACAGGCGTCGCTCGACGCGATTCCCGCTGTCGCAAGGCCGCGCTCGCGCCGGATTTTCATGAACCCGCAACGCGCGGAAGGATGTGCCATGTCTTACTTCTCCCGACTCGCGCGCCGGGCCTTACCCGCGACAGCATTCGCCGTGGGTCTCGCTCTGGCGTTGCCGACTTACGCAGCCCCGAACGCATACGCCGTCACCAACCTCGACTCCGACCAATCGGGTGTGGCGGCACGCACGGACGCCAACCTCGTCAACGCGTGGGGTGTGGCGTTCAACCCGAACGGCTTCGTTTGGGTGAGCAACAACGGAACCGGCACGTCGACGCTCTACGACGGCAGCGGCGTCGTGCAGAGCCTCGTCGTGAACATACCCGCCGCGAACGGGCAGGGCAACGGGAACCCGACAGGGATCACGTACAACGGGACGAACGACTTCAACATCGTGACCAACGCGCCGCCGAGCAGCGCCAACCCGACGCCGGCGCGCTTCATCTGGGCGAGCGAGGATGGCGCGATCACGGCCTGGGCGCCGGGCCTCACCACCGCGATCACGAAGGTCACCGCGAACGCGGAGTACAAGGGCATCGCCATCGCGGGCAACGGCACCGCGAACCAGCTCTACGCGGCCGATTTCACCGGCATGAAGATCGACGTGTACACCAGTACGTTCACGCCGACGACGGTCCCCGGCGGCTTCTCCGACCCCAATCTGCCCGCGAGCTACGGCCCGTTCAACGTCATGAACATCCAGGGCAACCTCTACGTCGCGTTCGCCAAAGTGAATGCCGCGACCGGCGACGAGATCGCGGGACCCGGCTTCGGCTTCATCGACGTTTTCGACGCGGACGGTTTCCTGCTCAAGCGGCTTGTCTCGCGCGGCCCGCTCAACGCGCCATGGGGCATGGCGCTCGCGCCGGCGGGCTTCGGTCCATTCAGCAACCTGCTGCTCGTCGGCAATTTCGGCGACGGCATGATCAACGCGTTCGACACGGTCCTCGGCATCTGGGCCGGGCACCTGCGCACGAGCGAGCGCAAGGATCTCAAGATCGAGGGCTTGTGGGGCATCGCCTTCGGCAACGGGGTGCAGAGCCAGCCGACCGACACGCTCTTTTTCGCCGCCGGCCCCGGTGACGAAAGCCACGGCCTGTACGGACGCATCGACCCCGCCTCGTCGCTGGGTGGCGGTCAAGGCGGCAACGGCAAGGATTGAGGAAGCCTTCGAAGGGCAGGCGTCGGCCGCATCGACGCTCGCCCTGGCGCAGTTCACGGCGCGTCGCCGGCCTGCCGCAGCCTTCCGGAGCCTGCGATGGTTTGCATCACCTGGGGGCGCCCGTAGTAGGCGATCTCGCCCGAGCCCGCAATCGTGGCGCGAAGCGCGTCCTTCGCCCACACGGTCGCCTCCGCCGAGCCCTGCAGGGTCGCGCGCACGTCGCGGGTGGCGAGCTTGCCGGCGGCCAGGTTGCCTGATCCGGCCAGCGTGGCATCGAGCGAGTCCGCACGGCCTGCCAGGACGATGCGGCCGCTGCCTCCGAGTGTGGCGGCGACGGAGTCGGCTTCGAGCGCGTCGATCACGATGTCGCCCGAGCCGCCGACCTTCGCGCTGAAGGCCGTTGCCGCGAGTTTGGGCGCGTGAATCCGGCCCGAGCCGCCGAGCGCGATGCCGTCGAGCGTCTTGGCGTCGACGACGATCGCAAGTTCGCGATAGCGCGTGCTCACGTTCCCTCGCACGGGCCAGCGGATCTTGAGCACGCCTGCCTCGACGACCGTCTCGACGAGCGGGACGATGTTGTCGTCGCCCGTGATGGCGAGGGACTCCGTCGCGCCCTGGCGGACCTCGAGGTGCGCGTCGACGCCAAGGGCTATCGCGTGGAATCCCGCGACCGGGCGCGTCTCGGTCTTGCTCACGCCGGAGCCGACGGTCGTGGCCGCCGGCGCTGGCAGCGCGAGCAGGCACAGCAGCAAGGTCGCTAGCGCAGGGGTCGGCAGGTTCACGGCGGTATCCTCCATGGACGGTGGCAAGGTTGGATGCAAGCCGGAGCGCCCGCGGATTCACGCGTCGTCCCCGCAGGGGCGCCGGAGTAGACCGCAGGCCGGCGGCAACCGCGATAGAATCGTCGGCCCCCGTGCGAACAAGTCTGCGCCCATAGCCATGTCATCCCGCGATCCCGCCTCACGCTTCCTCGAAGAAGCGCTCGACATGCTGCGCGAGGCGGACCGCATGCACCGCCAGTTCTTCACGCTCGCGCTCGGCCGCAGCGGACCGTGCTGGGAGCCGCCCATCGACATCGTGGAGGACGAGCGCGCGCTGGTCGTGCGCGTGGCGCTTCCCGGCGTGGTCGCGAGCGACGTGGACGTGCGCACCGACGGCGCGCGGCTGTCGGTGGCCGGACGGCGGCTGCTGTCGGGTACGGCATCGGAGACGATCCACCGCCTCGAGATTCCCTACGGGCGGTTCGAGCGCGCGATCGACTTGCCGCCGGGGCACTACGACCTGACCGGCCGCGAATTCGTCGACGGCTGCCTCGTGCTCACGTTGCGGCGGCTGGCGTGAGGAACCGATGAGCGCCGAGTCCACCCCCGTCGACGCGCCGGCCCAGGCCGCGCCGCTGCCGTCGGACGCGATTATCATCGTCCCGGTACGCAACCTCGTCCTGTTCCCCGGGCTGATCGCGCCGCTCACGCTGGGCCGCCCCGATTCGGTCGTCGCCGCGCAGGAGGCCGTGAAGGCGCAGCGCAGCATCGGCGTGCTCCTGCAACGCAACGCGGAGGTGGAGTCCCCCGCAGCGGGTGACCTGTACACCGTCGGCACGAGCGCGACGATCCTGCGCTACATCACCATGCCCGACGGCGCGCACAACCTCGTGCTGCAGGGCGAGCAGCGGTTCCGCGTCGCGCAATTCATCGAAGGCCGCCCCTACCGGGCGGCGCGCGTGGAGCTCCTTCCCGACCCGGCGCCGATGAACCGCGACATCGAGGCACGCATGCTGCAGGTCAAGACCCGCGCGACGGAGCTGCTCGAGCTCACGCCGCGCGTTCCGCAGGAGGTCGCGGCGACCATCGAGCGCGTGACGGAGCCCGGTCCGCTCGCCGACTTCATCGCGGGGCTCCTCGACATCAAGACCGCCGAGAAGCAGGACCTGCTCGAGACGTTCGACGTGCAGACGCGGCTCGACCGCGTGCTCGCGTTCCTGCTGAGCCGTATCGAGGTGATGCGGCTGTCGCGCGAGATCGGCGAGCAGACGCAAGGACGGCTCGAGGAGCGCCAGCGCGAGGTGCTCCTGCGCGAGCAGCTGAAGACGATCCAGAAGGAGCTGGGCGAAAGCGAAGGCAACGCGGCGGACGTCTCCGAGCTTACCGAGCAGATCGCGCGCGCGAAGATGCCCGAGGAGGTCGAGAAGCATGCGCGCAAGGAGCTCGCTCGCCTCGCGCAGATGTCCGAGCACTCGCCCGAGTACTCGATGACGCGCACGTATCTCGACTGGCTCGTCGAGCTGCCGTGGGCGCTGCCGGCGGAGGAGCCGATCGCGATCGACGAGGCGCGGCGCATCCTCGACGCCGACCATTTCGGCCTCGAAAAAGTGAAGCGGCGCATCCTCGAATACCTCGCGGTGCGCAAGCTCAACCCCGAAGGCCGCATCCCGATCCTGTGCTTCGTCGGGCCGCCGGGTGTCGGCAAGACGTCCCTCGGACAAAGCATCGCGAGGGCGCTCGGCCGCAAGTTCCAGCGCCTGAGCCTGGGCGGCGTGCACGACGAAGCCGAAATCCGCGGGCATCGCCGCACGTACATCGGCGCGCTGCCGGGCAACATCATCCAGGCCGTGCGCAAGGCCGGCACGCGCAATTGCGTGCTGATGCTCGACGAGATGGACAAGCTCGGGCAGTCGATGCACGGCGACCCGTCCTCCGCGCTGCTCGAGGTGCTCGACCCCGAGCAGAACTCGACGTTCCGCGACAACTACCTTGCTGTGCCGTTCGATCTCTCGCGCATCGTGTTCATCGGCACGGCCAACGTGCTCGACCGCATTCCGGGACCGTTGCGCGACCGCATGGAGGTCGTGAGCCTGCCGGGCTACACCGAAGCCGAGAAGCTCGAGATCGCGCGCCGCTACCTCGTTGCGCGCCAGCTCGCCGCGACGGGTTTGACCGCCGCGCAATGCGAGATCAGCGACGAAGCGCTGCGCGCGGTCATCGGCGACTACACGCGCGAGGCCGGTGTGCGCAACCTCGAGCGCGAGATCGGCAACCTGTTCCGGCGCGCCGCGATGCGCGTGGCGGAAGGCACAGCAACGCAGGTGCGCATCGACGCCAAGGACGTGCCGGAGATCCTCGGGGCGCCGCGGTTCGAGAACGAGGTTGCGATGCGCACCAGCGTGCCGGGAGTGGCCACGGGCCTCGCCTGGACACCCGTGGGCGGCGACATCCTGTTCATCGAGACGTCGCGTGTCCCCGGCACGGGCAAGCTGATCCTCACCGGCCAGCTCGGCGACGTAATGAAGGAGAGCGCCCAGGCTGCCCTCACGCTTGTCAAGGCGCGCGCCGCCAGCCTGGGCGCGGACCCCGCCGCCTTCGAGAAAAGCGACGTCCACATGCACATTCCGGCCGGCGCCATTCCCAAGGACGGGCCGAGTGCCGGGGTCGCGATGTTCGTGTCGCTCGCCTCGCTCGCACTCGGCAAGCCGGTGCGGCACGACCTCGCGATGACCGGCGAGATCAGCCTGCGCGGGCTCGTCCTCCCCGTCGGCGGCATCAAGGAGAAGGTGCTCGCCGCGCTGCGCGCCGGCATCAGGACCGTGATGCTGCCGGGGCGCAACAAGCGCGACCTGGAAGACATCCCGCCGGACGCCCGCGAGCGGCTCGATTTCGTGTGGCTCGAAACCGTGGACGACGCGCTGCGCCACGCCGTCGGGCTCGAGATCGCGCCGGCCGAGGCCCATCCGTAAGCTTCGTTTCAGCGATCTGTAAGTCGCGCAGGTTACTCCGGCCGTGACGGGCCCATCCGCCGCCCCACGCCGGGTCGGCCCTCGATGGTCTTAGCTATTTCAAAGAGTTAGCCGACGTGCCGCGACTCGGCAAGCACATGCGCATCCGTCAGCCATCGGCCAGCGGCCTACCCGCACACTGCATTCCATCGAAAGCGCCGGAGTCCCGGCGCCTTGCTCGGAAGAAGGTTCGGGAGAAGAGCGATGCAAGCGAAACTGGTCACCGGGGTCATGGAGTTCGGACGCCTCCTTCAGCGCGCCGGACCCTATGTCATCCTCGAGATCGTGCTGCCGGGCGGGACGCTCTTCGCGCTGATCCTGTACCTGTACCGAACGGGCCAGCTGCGCAGTCTCGCCGACCTCGGCGCGATGCTTCGGAGCGTGCTCCGGGCAGCGGGTCATGCCTTCGACCAGCTTGCGTTCGCGCTGCAGCCCTTGGGCACGCTGCCGGACGGGCCGCGGCCGCGGGACGGGCTCGAGCCGATCGACCTCTTGGGTAAGCGGTGACGGATCGCAAAAAAAGAAGCGGCCGCGCGCGGCGGCCGCTTCCGTCGTTCGTACAGGACCAGGGGAGTAGTCCTTCGCCTTCCGTCGAACCGCTGCCTAGGGGCGGAGTGTTGGGGCTTCGTCCGCAGGCATCGGAGATCCGTCTTTGGCGGTACTTGCGACGCCTTCATGTTGCCGCGCCGGCTCGCTTCGCGCGGTCAGACAAACCCCCATTTGCGTGTCGGCGGCTTCCGACGTGACCGGTCTCCGCCCCAAAAAAAGCGGCCGCACAGGTGGCGGCCGCTGGGGTCTAGAACACGAGGCTCGGGAGTAGCCTTTCCGCTCCCGGGGGTAGTGCCTTCGCTCTCGGGCGGAGGCTCGGCTGACTGCAGTTGCCCGCTACAGCGGCCGGTGGACCGGGGTCGGAAAGTGTTCAGGACAATGCGATGGTGCGCCCCCGGCGCGGCCGTTCGTACCGGCCGAACTTCCATTGTCGTGTCGGAAGATTCTTACAGGAGCGGCTTGACGGGCATCAAGGCACGGCGCGTGCATCCCATTAGAGTTCGCTGGTGCAGACGCGGAAGCACTGGACGCTGGGTTCGAAGCTCGCGCTCGTCGCGACGCCGTTCGTGGTGCTTGCGCTCGTTTCGATCGCGCTCACGCTCTGGGTATCGTGGCAGCTCGACGGCGGCGCCGCCGCGGTCAACGAAGCCGGACGGATGCGCATGCAGTCGTACCGCTGGTCGCTCGCGGTTGCGCAGCGGGACGATGCGGCGCTGCCGGGCCTCGCGGCGGAGTTCGACCGCAGCCTCGCGCTGCTGCGCAAGGGCGATGCGGAGCGCCCGCTCGCCGTGCCGTGGGATGACGCCGTGAGTCAGCGCTTCGCCGTGGTCGAGCGCGACTGGGGCCGTTTCCGCCAGCACTGGAGCGCACCGTCGAGCGAGGCGCCGCCCGGGCTCAGCGAAGAGACGGCCGCGTTCGCCTCCGACATCGACGCGCTCGTCGCCGGCATCGAGCGCCACATGGCGCGCTGGACCGCGCTGCTTCACCTGCTGCAGATCGCGATGATGGCGTTCGCGGTGCTCGGGGCGGCAGTGCTGCTCGTCACCGGCTATCTCTTCGTGCTCGAGCCGGTCGGCCGCCTGAAGCAGGCGACGGCACGCATCGGCGAGGGCGATTTCGGCGCCCGCGTGGAGCGTGTCACCACCGACGAGTTCGGCTCGCTCGCCGAATGTTTCAACGGCATGGCGGAGCACCTGCAGTCGCTCTACCGCGACCTCGAGGGGCGTGTGGCGGAAAAGACCTCGCAGCTCGAGGAGAAGCGCGAGCGTCTCGAAGCGCTCTACGACGTGACCGCGCTCGCCGCCAACGCCGCCACCCTCGGTGAGCTCTCCGACGGCTTCGCGCAGCGCCTCGCCCGCGTCGCGCGCGCGGACGGCGTGGCGGTGCGCTGGGCCGACGACGGCAGCGACCGCTTCGTGCTGCTCGCTTCGGCGGGCCTGACCGAAGCGATGGCCGCGGCAGAGCAGTGCGTGCATGCCGGCCAGTGCTTCTGCGGCTCGCACGCCGCGGAGGGAGGCGCGCACGTCATCGCGGTGGAGGACATCCGCTCGGCGTCCACCAAGCATTGCATGAGCGCCGGCTACGCTACGGTCGTGTCGCTGCCGATTCGGCTGCACGACCGCGTCATGGGCGAGGTCGATCTCTTCTTCCACGCCAGGGTCGATCCCACGCCGGCCGAGCGCTCGCTGCTCGAAGCGCTCGCCGCACACCTCGCAAGCGCGATGGAAAACCTGCGGCTGACGGCGCTCGAGAAGGAGTCGGCTGTCGCGCAGGAGCGCGCGTTCATCGCGCGCGAGCTGCACGACTCGATTGCGCAGGCGCTGGCCTTCCTCAAGATCCAGGTGCATCTCATGCGCGACGCGGTCGACGCCGGCGACGTCGAGCGCGCACAGAAGGCGCTCGCGGAGATCGACGCCGGCGTACGCGAATGCTACGGCGACGTGCGCGAGCTCCTCGTCCATTTCCGCACGCGGCCGCAGGGCGGGGACGTCGAGCCCGCCCTGCGCACGACGCTTCGCAAGTTCGAGCACCAGTCGGGGCTCGCCGCGCATTTCACGATACGCGGCCACGCGCTGCCGCTCGCCCCCGACACGCAGATCCAGGTCCTGCACATCGTGCAGGAGGCGCTGTCGAACGTGCGCAAGCACGCACACGCCGAAGGCGTGTGGCTCACCGTCGAGCGCGAGCCGCAATGGCGATTCGTCGTGCGCGACGACGGCGTCGGATTTGCCGATGCGGCGCAGGCCGACGAGACCAAGGTCGGCCTGCGCATCATGGCCGAGCGCGCGGAGAAGATCGGCGCCATGCTCGACGTCGACTCCATGCCGGGGCAGGGCACGACCATCGTGCTGACGCTGCCGCGCGCTGCCGCCATCTCGACGGCAAGCGACGCCCCGGCCCAAACCGTTTCGTGAGAAACTTCACAGCCATGCAAGCGACGGCACCGATCCGCGTCATGATCGTCGACGACCATACGCTGTTCCGCCGCGGCCTCACGGCGCTCCTCGCCAGCGATCCGCGCATCGCGGTGGTGGGCGATGCCGCCGACGCCGGAGCCGCGCTGCGCCGCGCCCGCGAGCTCGCGCCCGACGTCGTGCTTCTCGACAATCACCTCCCGGGCGTGAACGGCGTGGACGCGCTGCCCTCGCTGCGCGAAATCGTACCCGGCGCGCGCGTCCTCATGCTCACGGTCAGCGAGGACGCGCAGGACCTCGCGGCGGCGCTGCGCGGCGGCGCGTGCGGGTACTTGCTGAAGACGATGGAGGGCGACGCGCTCGTCGACGCGGTGCTGCGTGCCGCGCACGGCGAGTCCGTCGTGGCGGAGGCCATGACGGGCAAGCTCGTATCGGCGTACCGCGATGCGGCGGGCGGCAGCCCCGAGCCGGCGGCGCCGCCGTCGAAGCTCGCGCTCCTTTCCCCGCGCGAGCAGGACATTCTGCGCGGCATCGCGCGTGGCGCGAGCAACAAGGAGATCGGCCGCGACCTCGGAATTGCCGAGACGACGGTGAAGATCCACGTGCAGCACGTCCTGCGCAAGCTCGATGTCGCGTCGCGCGTCCAGGCGGCCGTGATCGCGTCCGCCAACGGGCTCAACTAGGACGCGCATGGACGAGCCTCATCGCGTCGTTTCCGAAGGCGTGCGACGCGACCTGACGCAAACGGTGCTGGCTGTGCTGCTGACGGTCATCCTCATCGGGGCTTCCTTCTGGATACTGCGCCCCTTCCTGCTGGCGATCATCTGGGCCGCGATGATCGTCGTGGCGACCTGGCCCATGATGCTTTCGCTTCAAGGCCGGATGCGCAGTCGCGCGCTCGCGGTCGCCATCATGTCGAGCGCGATGGTGCTCGTGTTCGTCGTTCCGCTGGTGCTGGCGATCCAGACGCTGGTCGACAACGCGGCCACGATCAAGACGTGGCTGAGCACGCTCGCGACCGCGGCCATTCCGCCACCCCCCGACTGGGTATCGCGCATCCCGCTCGTGGGCGCGAAGCTCGCGGACGCCTGGGCCGGCATCGCAGCGGCGGGCAAGGCCAGCCTGGTCGCGCGACTTGCGCCGCACGCGGTCGCGGCGGGCCAATTTCTGCTCGACGCGCTCGGCGGCCTCGGCGTGGCTGGCCTGCAGTTCCTGCTCACCGTCATGATCGCCGTCATCATGTACATCCAGGGCGAAGCGGCTAGATCGGGTCTCATCCGCTTCGGCCGCCGCCTCGCGGGTGACCGCGGCGAAGGCGCCGTGATTCTCGCCGGCCAAGCCATCCGGGGCGTGGCGCTGGGCGTGGTCGTCACCGCGTTGGCTCAAACGGTTCTCGCGGGCATCGGTCTCGCCGTCGCGGGGATTCCGTTTGCGGGCCTGCTGACCGGCGTGGTCCTCCTGCTTTGCATCGCGCAGGTCGGTCCCCTCCTCGTGCTCGCTCCCGCTGTGGGCTGGCTCTTCTACACCGACCAGACGGGGTGGGGCATCGCGTTGCTGGTGTGGACCGTGATTGTCGGCTTCATGGACAACTTCCTGCGCCCGTTCCTCATCAAAAAGGGCGCGGACCTGCCGCTGGTGC
>Ga0335083_10010903_pt1 | contig 10944 bp, 4 predicted proteins | sample Lox_Sample_42_FD_206716 | JGI IMG/M metagenome (GOLD analysis project Ga0335083, IMG submission 206716) | Soil microbial communities from Loxahatchee National Wildlife Refuge, Florida, United States - Lox_Sample_4.2 | ecosystem: Environmental > Terrestrial > Soil > Wetlands | place: USA: Florida... | reverse complement strand
CGGAGTTGTTCGGGAAAGCGCGTGGAGTCCGCGGCCGCGCGAAACGCCTCGCCCGCCAGGATCGCCGACGCGGTGTGGTGTCCGTGGCCGCCGCTGCCGTCGGTGCCGAAGCGCGTGACGATGACGTCGGGCTGGTAGCGCCGGATCACCCAGACGAGGTCCGCGAGCGCGCGATCGTGACCCCAGAACGACAGTGCTTCGTCCGGGCTCTTCGAGAAGCCGTAGTCGAGCGCGCGTGCGAAGAACTGCTCGGCGCCGTCGACCCGGCGTGAGGCGAGCAGCTCCTGCGTGCGCAGCACGCCGAGCGCGTTGCCGATCTCGGTGCCGAGGATGTTCTGCCCGCCGTCGCCGCGCGTGAACGAGAAGTAGGCCGTGCGCACGAGCCGGCCGCGCGCGAGCCATGCGAGCAGCGCCGTGTTGTCGTCGTCCGGATGCGCGCCGACGTAGAGCACCGTGCCCGTGACCTGGAGCCGTCGCAGGGCGGCGCGCAGCTCGCCCGAGCTCATCGCCTGCGGCGGGTGCGGATCGGCGGTGGCCGATCGGGGGGCGAGGGGGAGCAGCAGTGCGGCCGCGGCGAGCGAGACGGCGAGCAGGGCTCGGGGCATGAACCGGATCCTCGGAGAGCGAAGGACGGCGCATCGAGACGGGGGCGGTGATCGCGGTGCGGCGGCACGCACGCGACGGCGCATCGTACAAGATGGCCGGCGCGGCGCAGGTCCGCGAGTCGGCAAGAGCGACGAGAGCCGCCGTACGGCCGACGGCCGCGGCTCGCACGGCGAAGGGCTCGCGTGGGGTAGAGTCCGCGCATGGCGCTCGAACCCGGCAGCCGGCTGGGCCCTTACGAGATCGAGTCCGCGCTGGGCGCGGGCGGGATGGGCGAGGTCTATCGTGCGCGCGATCCGCGGCTCGATCGCACCGTCGCGATCAAGACGCTGCCCGTCGCGGTTGCAGGCGATCCCGAGCGCGTCGCCCGCTTCGGACGCGAGGCGCGGCTGCTCGCCTCGCTCGACCATCCCAACATCGCGCGCATCCATGGACTCGAGGACGCGGGCGGTGCGCCGCACCTCGTGCTCGAGTTCGTCGAGGGCGAGACGCTCGCGAGCCGGCTCGCCCGCGGGCCGCTCGGCGTCGCCGAGACGCTCGAGTTCGGAGGCCAGATCGCGGCGGCGATCGAAGCCGCTCACGAGCGCGGCATCGTCCATCGCGACCTCAAACCCGGCAACGTCATGCTGACGCCGGGTCGCGTGGTCAAGGTGCTCGACTTCGGGCTCGCCAAGGGCGGCGCGCGCGCGGATTCGTCGGCGGACCTCTCGGTCTCGCCCACGGCCGCGCTCTCCTCGACCGCCCTGGGCGCGATCCTTGGCACCGCTCCTTACATGAGCCCCGAGCAGGCGCGCGGCCGCGAGGTCGACCGGCGCGCCGACGTGTGGGCGCTCGGGTGCGTGCTGTTCGAGTGCCTGACCGGCCGCGCGGCGTTTCCCGGCGAGACCGTCTCGGACGTGATCGCCGGCATCCTGCAGGGCGAACCCGACTGGAACGCGCTGCCCGCCGGCACGCCGCAGCGGCTCCGCGAGCTCGTGCGGCGCTGCCTCGTCAAGGACCTCGAGTCGCGGCCCCGCGACGTCGGCGACCTGCGCCGCGAGCTCGCCTCGATCGCCGCGGAGCGCGCCTCGTCCGCGAGCGGTCTCGCGACGGCGGCGCCCTCGCTCGCGGTGCTCTATTTCGAGAACCCGGCGCACGACGCCGAGAGCGAGTATTTCTGCGCCGGCATCACCGAGGACATCCTCACCGACCTGTCCAAGATCCGGGGCCTGAGGGTGGCTTCGCGCAACGCCGTGGCGCGCTACCGTGGCGCGCCCGTCGATCTGCCGCGCATCGCGAGCGATCTCGGTGTGCGCGCCGTACTCGAAGGCAGCGTGCGGCGCGCGGGCGACCGCGTGCGGATCTCGGCGCAGCTCGTCAACGCGGCGGACGGATTTCAGCTCTGGGCCGAGCGTTACGACCGCACGCTCGAGGACGTGTTCGCGGTGCAGGAGGAGATCGCCGCCTCGATCGCGAAGGCGCTGAGCGTCGCGCTTTCGCCGTCCGAGGCGGCGAGCCTCGGGAGCGGACGTCCCGGGGACGTCGCGGCGTACGACCTCTACCTGAAGGGCCGGCAGTGCTACGGCCGCTACACCGCGGAGGGACTCCGCGAGGCGTTGTCGCTGTTCAGGCGCGCGACCGAGATCGATCCGGGCTACGCGCTCGCGTGGGCCGGGATCGCGGACTGCCACGGGCAGTTCATCCAGTGGGGGATCACCGACGATCCCGAGGCCGAGGCGAAGCAGGGGCTCGAGGCCGCCTCGCGTGCGATCACGCTCAACCCCACGCTCCCCGAGGGGCACAAGGCCGAGGGGCTCGTGCGGCACGGCATGGCCGATCGCGCCGGGGAGCGGAGGGCGCTCGAGCGCGCGCTGCAGGCGGATCCGCGCTTCACGCCGGCGCTGCTCAATCTCGCCGTCGATGCGTTCACGAGCGGGGATCTCGCACGCGCCGAGCGCATCGTGCGCCGCGCGCTGGCGATTGATCCCCAGGAGGCCTTCGGCACGATGTGGCTCGCGTTCATCACGCTCGTCACGAGCCGCCCCGACGAGACGGCGGCGATCGTCGCGCGGTTGCGCAAGCTGTCCGACGAGCCCCACTACGTCAGCACGTCGTACGTGTTCCGCGTCGTCATGGAGCTGCAGCGGGGTGATGTCGCGGCGGCGGCCGAGGCGGTACGGGACGGGCTCGCGGACGGCAGCGAGAAGCCCGGCCTGCGCGCCGCGAGCGCCGCGATCGCCGCGCGCGAGGGCCGCCTCGACGAGGCGAGGAGCATCGTGCGAGAGCTGCGCAGCGTTTCGCTGCGGGCTGGCGCGCTCGAACTGGCCGCCGAGGCGGCCATCCGGGCGGGCGAGGGGGATCTCGCGCGCGAGTTCATGTTCCGCCCGCTGATCCGCGGCTTCGCGTCGTACCTCGCACGGCTCCATCCCGGGCTCCACGCCCTGCTCGATGCGCCGCCCTTCGCGCCGCGGCGACTGGACGGCTCGCTCGTCTGGCCGCTCGAGGCGCCCATGATCGACGGGGCGAGGCATCGGTTGTTCCGCGAAGTAAAGGTCGAGACCGGCCTGCCGGAAGCGAGCGGCATCGGCCCCGCCTGAGGCGCCGCGATCGTGCGTCGCGCTCAGCGCGCGGCGGCGAGCGAATCGGCGAGCAGCGGCCAGAGCGTCGGGTGATCGTGCAGCAGTTGCGCCAGGGCGGCGCGCTTGCGCGAGTCCGCCAGCGCCGGCGCGAGGCGCGCGCGCATCTCGCTCGTGGTGGCGGCATCGCCCAGGTGCGCGGCGGCGCCGCCCAGCCCGGCGATCCCGGCCGCATCGTCGGGGCTCGCGCTCACGAGCCGGCCGAAAGCGCGCTGCGCCGACGCGAAGTCGCCTGCGCTCGTCGCGGCGAAGCCCCACGACAGCAGCACGCCGCGGTCGGGCTTGATCGCCGCGACGTGCTCGATCGCCTCACTCGCTTGGCGCCAGTGGCCGAGCGCCATCTCGCGACCCGAGACGTAGTCCCAGAGGAACGTGCGCTCGATCACGGTGCGCTCGGGCGGACCGGCGAGGAGCGCGTGGGCGCGCGGCAGCGCCCCGGCGACCGAGTGGCTCTCGATGAGGAGGCCGAGGGCGGGGGTCCCGACCGCGAACGCGAGTGCGACCGCGAGCGCCGGGGCGGCCTGCTTCGCCTCGATCCGCGCGGCGAGCGCACGGGCGATGAGCGCGCCGGCCGCGATCCCCGCGGGCGCGAGGATCTCCCAGTCACGAAAGAGCCCCTGTCGCGGCTGGACGAGCAGCGCGACCGGCAGGAAGGCGAGAGCGAGCACGACCAGGAAGCGCCTCTCGGTGCGCTCGGCGGCCGAGCGAGGCGTGCCGCGCAGTGCCGCGAGCGCGACGAGCGCGGGCGCGACGAGCAGGATCGCGTTCGCGACGTCGAGCGCGCGGATCGGGAGCGGCGCCCGTGGCACCCCGGCCTGCGCCAGATGCATCGGAACGTCGTACGTGGTGACGATGCGGTCGAGCGTCGGCGCCATCGCCGCCAGGGCCAGGAGCGGCGGCGCGGCGAGCGCGACGAGCGCTGCGGCCGGGTCACGCGCCGCCGTGCGCGCCGCGACGAGGTACGCGGCGGCCGGCAGCAGCACGAGCCCCGAGCGGTGATCGAGGATCGCGAGCGCGAGCACGAGCCCGAGCGCGAGGTGGGCGCGCTCACCTCGCGCGACGCGGACGCCGAGCGCGGCGGCCGCGAGGGTGAGCACGCACAGGTCCGCGGTGGGCTTGGGGAAGCCGGTGAAGACGGCGAACGGAACGCCCAGCACGAGCGGCAGCGCCAGCCAGAAAAGCGGCGGTGACGCGTCGGTGGATCGCGCGGAACGCGAGGCCGGCCCGCGCGCGAGCGCCAGCGCGAAGAGCGCGAGCAGGCCCGCTTCGATCGCGCCGAGGATGCGGGCGAAGGCGGCGGGCGCGAGCCCCAGGCCAGCGAGCGCGCGCGGCAGCCGATCGTGGATCAGGGCATCGAACGGCATCGACTCGGGCAGGAAGCGCGCGAACTGCCCGCTCTCGATCGCCTGTTCGCGCATCTGGAAGTCGCCGATGAACGTGGCGCGGTCGGCGAGCGTGAACGCGAGCGCCGCCGCGAGCAGCGCACCGAGCAGCGCGAACGGCAGCGGCCGGCTCGCGATGCGCCGGTCGAGCGGTGCGCTCGCGCGTGCGACCGCCGTCGCGACCGGAGGCAGCAGCGCGAGTGCGGCCAGCGCGAGCAGGGCCCAGCCCGACGCGGGCGCGATGAAACGCGTGGCCGTGAGGCCCCAGCCCCACGTGCCCGGCAGCGCGACGGCTGCGATCCGCAGCAGCAGCAGCAGCGCGAGCGGGATCAGGATGGCGGCTGCGGGCAGCGGTGCCGATGGGGACGGGGTCCGGGCGGCGCTTCTCAGCGCGCGGGAGGGCCCGCGTCGCGACGCCGGAGAGCGGGAGTGCATCGCGTGATTATGCCGCCGGCGCCGCGCGCGCGTCACCTCGCGCGTCGAGCGTTCGTCGGCGCTTGGGCGCGAGCGCGCCGCGTCCGTCGAGGTGCGCTCAACGTTCGCGCCCCCCAACCTATCTTACCGGCGTGGGTCGCAGCGCCGGCGCGCATCGTTTCGCGCGCGCGCGACCTTCGAATGTCGGGTCGAGCTCGCAGCGAGGCGGGAGACGTTCACGCAGGAGGGCCGCATGTCCGTGACGCGCCTCACGCGCCTCGCGCGCACCGTGCACCGCGTGCGGTTCGGGGCCGCTACCGTCGCGCTCGTCGCGCTCGTCGCGGCGAGCGCGCGGGCGCAGCCGCCGACCGCGCCGCCGCCGGGTGGCCCGCCCCCCGGCGCGCCCCCGCCCGAAGTGCACGCGTATCGCATCGACGCGCCGGTCCGCATCGATGGCGTGCTCGATGAGCCGGTGTGGGCGATGGCGCGGCCGGTGACCGAGTTCACTCAGCTCGATCCGGAGGAGGGCCATCCGGTCTCGGAGCGCACCGAAGTCCGCGTGCTGATCAGCGACGACGCGCTCTACGTCGGCGCGCGGCTCTACGATCGCGACGCGGCGAAGATCAGCCGCAGGCTCTCGCGGCGCGACGATCCGATCGCGACCGACGAGTTCGACGTCTACCTGGACTGCTACCACGACCACCTCACCGCGAAGCGCTTCCGCGTCAATCCCGGCGGCGCGATCCTCGACGGCACGATCGGCGCCGACGGCAGCGAGGACGACTCGTGGGACGCCGTGTGGGAGGCGTCGGCCACGGTTGATTCGCTCGGCTGGACGGCCGAGATGCGCATTCCGCTCAGCCAGCTGCGCTACAACGCGCGCGGCGACGGCGCTTGGGGGATCCAGCTCGTGCGCACGATCTTCCGCCGCGGCGAGACGGCCGAGTTCGCGTTCACGCCCAAGAAAGAGCAGGGCGGCGTGAGCCGCTACGGCAACCTGACCGGGCTGGGGCTGCTGCCGCGACCGCGCCGGCTGGAGCTGCTGCCCTATGCATCGGCCCGCAACGAGCGGCTGCAGTTTCCGGCGGACGATCCGTTCCGCTCGGGCAGCGACTACTTCGGCGCGACGGGCGCGGACGCGAGGTACGGCCTGACCAGCGACCTCACGCTCGATCTCACCGCCAATCCCGACTTCGGCCAGGTCGAGGTCGATCCGGCGCAGGTGAACCTCACCGCGTTCGAGACGTTCTATCCCGAGCATCGGCCGTTCTTCGTCGAGGGCTCCGACCTGTTCGCGTTCGGGCGCTCGCGCGCGTTCAACAACTTCACCGTGCCGACGATCTTCAACTCGCGCCGCATCGGCCGCGCCCCCGAGCGCGTGATCGACGATCCCGGCGATTCGTATGTCGACTCGCCCGCCACGACGACGATCGCCGGCGCGGCGAAGCTCACGGGCCGCACGCCGGGCGGCTGGGCGGTCGGCGCGCTCGACGCCGTGACGACGCCCGAGGAAGCGAAGTTCGAGGATGCGACCGGCGCGCAGCAGAGCGCGCAGGTCGAACCGCTCACGCACTACTTCGCGGGGCGCGTCCGACGCGAGCTGCGCCAGGGCAACACCGCGATCGGCGGGCTCTTCACCGCCGTGAACCGCCAGCTCGACGATCCCACGATGGCGGACCTGCTGCGCAGCGACGCGTACCTCGGCGGCCTCGACCTCGCGCACGCGTGGGCGCGCCGGCGCTGGGCGCTCGATGCCGACGCCACGGGCTCGTTCGTGCGCGGCTCGGCCGATGCGATGCAGCTCACGCAGCAGCAAAGCGACCGCTACCTGCAGCGGCCCGACCACGCCGGCTATTACGCCTACGATCCCACCCGGACGTCGATGACCGGCTACGGCTTCGACGGCTCACTCGCCAAGTCGTCGGGCACGCACTGGCTTGGATCCGTCGCGGTCGTGAGCCGGAGCCCCGGCTACGAGGCGAACGACCTCGGATTCCAGACGCGGGCCGACTACACCGGGCTCTCGAGCATCGTGCTGTATCAGGAGAACAAGCCCGGCCCGGTGTTCCGCAACTACCTCATGTTTCCATATACGAACGAAATGTGGAATTACGGCGGCGATCGCGTCTACGACTCCTACGCGTTCAACGCAAACGGTACGCTGCGTAACTTCTGGACGGTCTCCGGGCAGGTCACGCTGAACCGCCGCGTGATGGACGACCGGCTGACGCGGGGCGGCCCGCAGGCCGTGGCGCCGGAGAACGGTTCGTGGTCGGCGACGGTCGGCAGCGACTCGCGCAAGCCGTGGACCGTCTCGACCAGCTTTTCGCACTCGTGGAGCCAGGTGGGCGACTACTCCGACGCGCCGTCCGTGACGATCGACCTGCGGCCCTCGCCGACGTTGCACCTGAGCTTCGCGCCGACGTACACCGCGAGCCACGGGCTCGCGCAGTACGTCGGCACGTTCGCCGATCCGCTGGCGCTCGCGACGTACGGCAACCACTACGTGTTCGCCACGCTCGATCAGCGCATCGCCGAGATCGACACGCGGGTCGACTGGACGATGACCCCGAAGCTCACGCTCCAGCTCTACCTGCAGCCGCTCGTCGTGAGCGGGCATTACTCGCAGTACAAGGAGCTCGACGCGCCCGAGACCTACGACTTCGACGTGTACGGCGTGCGGCGGGGTTCGATCTCGCGCGACGCCTCCGGCGTGTACACGGTCGATCCCGGCGACGGGGGCGCGTTCCAGTTCTCCGATCCCGACTTCAACTACCGCTCGCTGCTCGGCAACGCCGTGCTGCGCTGGGAATACCGTACCGGCTCGACGCTCTACCTGGTCTGGCAGCAGCAGCGCACCGATGTCGTGCCGATCGGCGGATTCGACTTCCAGCGGGACTACCGTGCACTCGTCGACCACACGCCGCAGAACGTCTTCGCGGTCAAGGTGACGTGGTGGATCGGGGTGTAGCGGCGCCCCCGCCCGGCGGTTCGTCGGCTCGTTCGCGCTTCTGAGCCACGGCCCACGCACGCTCCACGCACGCTCGCGGTCCGCGCGGCCGTGGCTGGCGCTGGCCGCGGAGCCGATGCTAGGATCGCCGCCCCTCGTGCGAGGCGGCATAGCCAAGTGGTAAGGCGAGCGCCTGCAAAGCGCTTATTCCCCGGTTCGAATCCGGGTGCCGCCTCCAGCATCCCGCCCCTTGCTCCTCGAGCGCTCCCGGTACCACGCCGGCCCGCCCCGCTGCGCTAGACTGCCGCGATGCCCCACGGTTCCCTCGGTCTCTGGAGTCCGCGGCGCGCCGCCGCGGCACTGCTCGCGCTGGCGTTCGCCGCCTCGGCGCTCGCTCTCGCAGGCGGCTGCGGGCTCCTCGGACCTCACGCGCCGCGCCACTACCTCGCGATCACGCACCCGGCGCTCAATCGCGTCACGTTCTACGACCTCGACGCGAACAGGACCGTGGGCGCGCTGCCGGCGCAGAAGCTGCCGCACGACATGCTCCTCTCGCCCGACGGCCGCACGCTCGACGTCGTGAACAGCGGCTCGCAGTGCATGACGAGCTACCACCTCGATTCGCCCGAGCTCTGGCGCCGCGCCCACGAGTTCCTGCGCGAGGGCAGCCCGCGCGATACCCTGCTCGGTGCCCCCGGCCCCGCGATGGACGGGGCGATGCACTGCGCTGCGCCCGGCGGTTCGACCGATGGCGCGCTGCACGGCGCCTCGGATGCTCGCGCCCCCGGCGCTCCGGAGAGCGACTTCGCCGACTCGCTCCGCGCCATGATGCGTCGCGGCGCTCCGCTCGACCTCAATCCCGATCCGGTGCAGTCGCTGCCACGCTCGGTCGCCGAGTTCCATCTCACCGACCCGACGTTTCCCGATTCGGTTCGCGCGATCCACACGCTCGTCCACGCGTTCGACCACTCGGCGTGCTTCGACTGCCACGCGCGCTCGCGCGGCGGCAAGCCGTTCGGGCCGGTCTTCGTGGAGGACGGCCGCTCGATCGCCCTGGTCCAGCTCGCGTATCGGAACGTCGTGCTGCTCGACGCGTCCACGGGTGCGGTGCGGCGGCGCATTCCGCTCGCGCTCTCCGACGATCTCATGCCGGTCGAGATCTGGTTCGAGCCGCGCACGAGCCTCGCGTTCGTCACCTGCCGCAACCGCATCGGTCTCAGCCGCCCCGGCGTGATCCTCGTCGTCGACCTCGCCGACGGCCACACGGTCCGGGCGATCCCGGCGGGCATCTATCCGTGGCACCTGGTGCCGGATCCGCAGGGGCAACGGCTCTTCGTCGACAACTTCCAGAGCAGCCGCATCTCGGTCGTCGACGTCGCGCGACAGGCCATCGTCGATTCCTTCGTCGTCCAGAACGGTCCTTCGACGATGCTGTTCGCACCGGGGGGCCGGCAACTCTACGTGAGCTGCTTCTACACGCATCGCCTGCTCGTCGTGAACCTGGCTTCCCACGCGGTCGAGCGCGCGATCCCGGTCGGAAGCAATCCGACGTCGCTGCTGCTTTCCGCCGACGGCCGGTCGCTGGACGTTCTTTGCGGTGGTGAGAGCGAGATCGACCGCGTAGACTTGCGCTCGAACACGGTTGTCGAGCGTCATCCGCTCCTGTTCGGGGCGTACGCGTTCCAGCTCGTCGATTCCGATCGTTCCGGCCGCTGGCTCCAGGCGTCGGCGTCCGCGCCCGCTCCTTAGCCCCACAGCCCCACCCGTTCACGCCGGAGGCCCCCTTGAGCCGCTCCCGCCGAACCGTTCTCGCGTCGCTGCTCGTGCTCGCTTCGCTCGTCGTGCTCGTCCTCTCGTTCGCCGGTTGCGGTGGCAAGAGCTCCGGCCCAACCGGCGTCGCGACCGCGACCGTGACCGGCATCGTGCGCGATGCGACGAGCGGCACCCCGATCTCCGGCGCCTCGATCAAGGCGTCCGCGGGCGGCTCGGTGCTCTCGGGCCAGGACGGCCGCTTCTCCGTGAGCGTCAACGCCGGCCAGAACGTGAGGCTCGACATCACGCGCTCGGACTACTCGCTCAACCAGTTCGTGGTCCAGCTCTCCGCCAACCAGACGCAGGCGCTGGCGGTGAACCTGATCGGGGCGGGCACGACCTCCGCGGTGCCGGTGGCCTCGGGCGGAAAGGTGACCGACGCCAGCTCGAACGCGACGCTCTCGCTGCCCGCGAACTTCGTCACCAACGCGGGCTCGGTCAACGTGCGCGTGACGGGCCTCGATCCGACCAGCGATCAGGTGAAGGCGCTGCCGGGCGGACTCGACGCGGTCGACGCCGGCGGACACGCCGTGTACCTGAAGCCGGTCTCGTTCGCCGAGTACACGGTGACCGACAACGCGGGCAACGTGCTCCAGTTCAACCCGTCGGCGGGCTCGGGCGCGAACATCGAGCTGCCGATCCCGGTTTCGTTGCGCGGCCAGCCGGGCTACGGCAACGGCGATCCGATCGAGTGCTACGTCTACGATCCCACCGACGGCAAGTGGAAGACGCCGGTGCCCGGCGTGATCGGCGCGTCCTCGGTGGATGGCCAGCCGGCGATCAAGGCGACGATCTTCCACCTGTCGTGGTACGGCGGCGCTCCCGCCGCGTCGCAGACGGGCTGCGTCTCGGGGACGGTCACGGTGGACGGCACGCCCACGGCGAACGTGGACATCGCCGCCTACCCAGGCGGCTCCACCAAGACGGACGCGCAGGGCCACTACCAGGTGCCCGCGGCGCTCAACAGCACGATCCGCGTCGACGCTTCGCTCGCGTCGGGCTCGCAGTTCCGCACCGCAGAAGGCACGGTGAGCACGGGCGCGAGCAACGCGGTGTGCGCGACGCTCGACCTCGCGCTCGGCGCCGCGACGGCCGGCCAGTACACGATCACGGCGGGGCTCTCGAACTTCGGCGGCACGCTCGGCGACTTCGCCTCCGCGACGATCGA
>Ga0335083_10010902_pt1 | contig 10944 bp, 7 predicted proteins | sample Lox_Sample_42_FD_206716 | JGI IMG/M metagenome (GOLD analysis project Ga0335083, IMG submission 206716) | Soil microbial communities from Loxahatchee National Wildlife Refuge, Florida, United States - Lox_Sample_4.2 | ecosystem: Environmental > Terrestrial > Soil > Wetlands | place: USA: Florida... | reverse complement strand
GTTCACCGGCCGCATCCTGCACGGCAGGCGCTACAACGAGGGCATGCACCAGGCCATCGAGGCCAAGGAAGGCGTGGCGATCAAGGACGAGAACCAGACGCTCGCCACGATCACCCTGCAGAACTACTTCCGGCTCTACGAGAAGCTGGCCGGCATGACCGGTACCGCCATGACCGAGGCCAACGAGTTCCACTCGATCTACAAGCTCGGCGTGGTCCCGATCCCGACCAACAAGCCGATGATCCGCGACGACCAGGCCGACGTCATCTACCAGACGGCCCAGGCCAAGTTCGAGGCGTGCGTCGAGGACATCGCTGAGCGGCACCAGGCCGGGCAGCCGGTCCTGGTCGGCACGGTCAGCGTGGAGAAGTCCGAGATCCTGTCCCGGATGCTCAAGCGGCGCGGCGTCCCGCACGAGGTGCTGAACGCCAAGTACCACGAGCGGGAGGCGGCGATCGTCGCCCAGGCGGGCCGGCGCGGCGCGGTCACCGTGGCCACCAACATGGCCGGCCGCGGCACCGACATCATGCTCGGCGGCAACCCCGAGTTCATCGCCGACGTCGAGCTGCACCAGCGCGGCCTGTCCCCGGTCGAGACCCCGGAGGACTACGAGATGGCCTGGCCGGAGGCGGTGGCCAAGGCCAAGCGCGCGGTGGCCGAGGAGCACGAGGAGGTCGTCGAGGCGGGCGGCCTGTACGTGCTCGGCACCGAGCGGCACGAGTCGCGCCGCATCGACAACCAGCTCCGCGGCCGGTCCGGACGGCAGGGCGACCCGGGCGAGAGCCGGTTCTACCTGTCGCTCGAGGACGACCTGATGCGGATGTTCAACTCCGAGCGGGTCGGCGCGATCATGGAACGGCTGAGCATCCCGCCGGACGTCCCGGTCGAATCCAAGGTCGTCACCCGGGCCATCAGGTCCGCCCAGACCCAGGTCGAGCAGCAGAACTTCGAGATCCGCAAGGACGTGCTCAAGTACGACGACGTGATGAACCGGCAGCGCGTGGTCATCTACGGCGAGCGGCGCAAGGTCCTCGAGGGCGCCGACCTGCACGAGCAGATCGGCGAGATGGTCGACGAGGTGGTCGCCGGGTACGTGGAGGGCGAGACCGGCGAGGGCTATCCGGAGGAGTGGGACCTGGACAAGCTCTGGCGGGCCTTCGGGCAGCTGTACCCGGTCAGCACCACGGTCGACGACGTCATCAACGAGGCGGGCGGCGACCGGGCCGGGCTCACCGGCGAGTTCATCGCCGAGGCGATGATCGCCGACGCGCAGGGCGCGTACGAGCGGCGCGAGCAGGAGTTCGGTTCGGAAGTCATGCGTGAGGTCGAACGCCGGGTGATCCTGTCCGTGCTCGACCGGAAATGGCGCGAGCACCTGTACGAGATGGACTACCTGCGCGAGGGCATCGGCCTGCGCGGCTACGGCCAGCGCGACCCGCTGATCGAGTACCAGCGCGAGGGCTACGACATGTTCACCGCCATGATGGACGGGATCAAGGAAGAGTCCGTCGGGCTGCTGTTCAACCTGCAAGTGCAGGTCCAGGAGAACCCGATCGTCGAGGAGACCGCTCCTCCCGGTGCCGCTGGCGTACCTGGCGGTGCTGTTGCCGCCGGTGCTGTTGCCGGCGGTGTTGCTCCCGCCGGCGGCCCTGGCCCGGCGGTTCAGGGGCCCCCCGGCGGGGTGCCCGCGCCGGCCAGTCCCGGCGGCGGGGCGCATGCCCGCGGGGCCGCGGCGCCCAAGCGCGACGGCCGGGTCAGCAGCGCCCAGGGACAGAAGCGCGACAGCCGGGTCAGCAGCGGCGCCCACGCCCGCCGGTCCGGAAGCGCGTCCAGCCGCCAGAACGCGCCGGGCCAGGGGAGATCCGACGGCCCGGCTGCGGCGCCTGGCGGCCAGAACGCGCCGATCCCCGCCGGGCTCGCCCCGCGCCGGCCGCAGCGGCTGCAGTATCAGGCCCCGTCCGTGGACGGCGGGACGCACGTGGAGGTCAGCCAGGGCCCGGGGGCGGACGACGACTTCGCTCGCGTCGGACGCAACGACCCGTGCCCGTGTGGTTCCGGCCGCAAGTACAAGCGCTGCCACGGCGACCCCCGGATGCGCGACGCCTAGCCTGCCTCGATTTCGGTGCAGAGCCAGCGGGCCGGGCGGGCGGGCCGGCCCGGCGTGGCCGGGCGCGCCGGGCGGCGCTCGAAGCGCAGCGCCAGAGCACGCGATCGCCGCCCGAAGCCGACCACCATGGTCATCTCCACCACCGAGACCGCGGGCCGTGACGTCATGACGCGCTGCAGCCTGGGCCGCTGATCCGAGGCGAGGAGCCGGGTCAGCCCGTCGACCTGGGCCCGGACGCGATCGGTCGTCCAGGGGGCGATCTGCCTCGACGGCCGCAAGCCGGCCAGGATCTCCACGATCACCTGGGCGAACTGCCTGGGCCACGCGGCATCCGGCCCGGGCGGCGTGGCGGATCCGGGCCGTGCGCCGGGCCCGGGCCGCGCGACAGATCCTGGCGATGCGGCGGGCCGGGCTAGCTCGGCGGGTTCCGGAACCTGGCGGCCGGCCCGCGGCCCGGCCGCGGCCGCCGTGCTCGCCACCGGGCAGGCGGCGCCGTGGGTCTCGCAGTCGTAGGGCGGCCAGCCACCGGGCACCGTGACCAGTCGCAGCCCCAGCGTGGCCGCCTCAGCCGGCTCGGGCGGCCCGGATGAAAGCGGCCCGGATGAAAGCGGCCCGGATGAAGGCGGCCCGGATGAAGGCGGCGGGGTGTCCTGGCCAATAGCAGCGACGGCACTCGGCAGGTCGGGCGTGAGGGTCGGCGACGTCATGTTCCGCCTTCCAATCCGGAGAATGCGAACGACCGCGAACGCGCACGGCAGCGCACTCGCATCACGTCTCCGGCTGGACTCGGTTGTACCGCGGACCACCGACATTCTGGTGTCCGGCCTGGTCACTGACCCTTCACGGGCCGGACAAGCGACGTTTCCCTGACCCGTCGATAAAGCGTTTAAAATAATTAGTGTGATTAATGATACGAAATTCCGGGGTGTCATCACGGACTGGGGCGGGGTGCTGACCACCCCGATCCTGACCACGGTCCAGGCCTGGATCGAGGCCGACGGCATCGACTGGAACAGCTACCAGACCGTGATGCGCACCTGGGTCACGGACGCGTACACCCCGAACGGCAGCCGGAACCCGGTCCACGCGCTGGAGCGCGGCGAGTGCTCGGGCGCCGAGTTCGAGGAGATCCTCGCCGCCCAGTTGCTCCGGGTCGACGGCGGGGCCGTCGCCGCGGCGGGACTGCTGCAGCGCATGTTCGCGGCCAGCGCGCGGGTCCCCGCCATGTACGACATGATCCGCGCGGCGCGCGGCGCGGGCCTGCGCACCGCGCTGCTGTCCAACTCCTGGGGGTGCGATGAGTACCCGCGTGCGGACTTCCCCGCCCTGTTCGACACCGTGGTGATTTCCGGGGAGTGCGGTATGCGCAAGCCGGAGGAGGGGATCTTCCTGCACACGGCGAGGAGCCTGGGCCTGGAGCCGCGCGAGTGCGTCTTCATCGACGATATCGAGGCGAACGTGGCCGCGGCCGCCGCGTGCGGCATGACCGGGCTGCACCACACCGAGGCGGCCGCCACGGCGGCCGCGGTGGCGGACCTGCTCGGCGTCCCCCTCAACGGGGCAGCGCCAGGCAACACGATGCGGTAACCGCCAGGGTGCGGCGGTACCGGCCGGACTAGCCTTGCAGGCGTGGCGGACTATCCGCAGCCGGCCAGTGCGGGCCGGTCGGCGAACATGCGGGCCAACCGGCGGACGGACACCAAGCCCGAACTGGCGCTGCGGCACGCCCTGCACCGCCTCGGCTACCGCTACCGCAAGGACTACCGCCTGGACCTGGCCAGCGGCCGGCGGGTCCGGCCGGACATCGCGTTCACCGCGCGGAAGGTGGCTATCTTCGTGGACGGCTGCTTCTGGCACGCCTGCCCGGAGCACGGCTCCAAGCCGAAGAACAACGAGTGGTACTGGGGCCCGAAGCTGATCAGGAACGTCGAGCGCGACCGGACGAACGACGCGGCCCTGATCCTGGCCGGGTGGACCGTGGTCCGGCTCTGGGAGCACGTGCCGCTCGAGGAGGCCGTCGCGACCGTGGTCACCACCCTGACGGCGAAGGGCGCGGCCCGATCGGCCGGCCCGGGAGACGACTCGCTTAGCTGAGCTCCCGGGGCCTGTGGCAGACTCTGGGGCACCATGCGCGTGTTCCTGCCTTCGACGCTCCCGGCCCTGGCCCAGGCCCTGCAAGCCGGCCAGGTCGGCCCAGGCCCAGGCCCAGGCCCAGGCTCAGGCTCAGATCCCGGCCCGCTGACCGGGTTCGCCGTCACGCCCTCGCTGCGCGAGGCGTACGCCAGCGGCGATGAGGAGGAACTGGAGTACGCCGCGCTGACCGAGGCGGCCCGCGCCTCCCTGCGGCTGCTGGCGCAGGATCCGTCCGGGCCGCCCCGCCGGGTGGTGCTCGCCGCCGAGGTCCCCGCTGACCAGGTGAAACTGGACGCGACCGACCAGGAGCCCGGCCGGGTCCTGATCGCCGAGGCGGTGCCCGTCAGCCGGCTGGCCGCGGCGCACGTGGACGACGCCGAGGCCGGCCCGGACGTGCGGGCCGCGGCCGACGCGCTGCCGGCCGCCGACGCGGGCGACGAGGACGCCCGGTTCGCCGTGGACGGGGCCGAAGGCTACGAGCTCGGCTGGTACGCCACCCAGGAGCTGTCCGGCCTACTGGGCTGACCAGCGCGGAATGACCTGGCGGCCAGCGCGGAATGATCTGGCGGCGGGTCGTGTCACCATACAGGTAGACACCAGACCCCAGGAGCGATACACATGGACGCCGTCTCCAGGACCCCTGTGCCGGCCAACGAGCCGGTCAGGCAGTATCAGCCGGGCAGCCACGAGCGGGCCGGGCTGGAGAGCAAGATCAAGGAGCTCGCGGGCCAGCGGGCCGAACTGACCATGACCATCGGCGGCCACCAGCAGATGCCCGCCGGCGAGAAGACCGACGTGGTCCAGCCGCACAACAAGGCCCACGTGCTCGGCCAGCTCGGGAACGCGGCGGACGTGGACGTGGCCGCCGCGATCTACGCGGCCAAGCACGCGGCGCCCGGCTGGCACGCGCTGAGCTTCGACGACCGGGCCGCGATCTTCCTCAAGGCGGCCGAGCTGCTGGCCGGGCCGTGGCGGGCCACGCTGAACGCCGCCACCATCCTCGGCCAGTCCAAGTCGCCGTTCCAGGCGGAGATCGACGCGGCCTGCGAGCTGATCGACTTCTGGCGTTACAACGTGCACTACGCCAGGCGCCTGCTGTCCGAGCAGCCCGAATCCGCGCCGGGCACCTGGAACCGCATGGAGTACCGCCCGCTCGAGGGGTTCGTGCTGGCCATCACGCCGTTCAACTTCACCTCGATCGCGGGCAACCTGCCCACCGCGCCCGCGCTGCTCGGCAACGTGGTGGTGTGGAAGCCGTCGCCGACCCAGCAGCTCTCGGCGCACTACCTGATGCGCCTGCTCGAGGCGGCGGGACTGCCGCCCGGGGTGATCAACCTGGTCACCGGGGACGGGCAGGCGGTGTCCCAGGTCGCGCTGACCCACCCCGACCTGGCCGGCATCCACTTCACCGGGTCGACCGCGACCTTCCAGCACCTGTGGCGGACGGTGGGCGAGAACATCGACCGGTACCGGAACTACCCCCGGGTGGTGGGGGAGACGGGCGGAAAGGACTTCGTGATCGTCCACCCGTCGGCCGACCCGGGCAGCATCAGCCCCACGCTGATCCGCGGCGCGTTCGAGTACCAGGGCCAGAAGTGCTCCGCGGCCTCCCGCGCCTACCTGCCCGAGTCGCTGTGGAACCGGGTCGAAGACGACTTCGTCGCCCAGGTCCAGTCGCTGACCATGGGCGACGTGGCGTCCGACCTGTCGCTGTTCATGGGCGCGGTCATCGACGCCCGGGCGTTCGCCAAGCACGCCGCCGCGCTCGAGCGGGCCAGGCACACGCCGTCCATCGAGATCCTGGCGGGCGGCACGGCCGACGACACCGAGGGGTACTTCGTGCGACCGACGGTGCTGCACGGCACCGACCCGGCCGACGAGATCTTCACCACCGAGTACTTCGGCCCGATCCTGGCCGTGCACGTCTACCCGGACGCCTCCTATGAACAGATGCTGGCCCAGGCCGCGGACGCCGCGCCGTACGCGCTGACCGGCGCGGTCCTGGCCACGGACCGCGCGGCGATCGCCCAGGCCAGCGAGGTGCTCAGGTACTCGGCGGGCAACTTCTACGTCAACGACAAGCCCACCGGGGCGGTGGTCGGGCAGCAGCCGTTCGGCGGCGCCCGGGCCAGCGGCACCGACGACAAGGCCGGCTCGATATTCAACCTGACCAGGTGGGTCTCCGCCCGCGCGATCAAGGAACTCTTCGTGCCCCCGGCTGACTACCGATACCCTCACATGGGTTGACCCCCATCGCAGCGGAGGACGTCATTCACCGGCTGGTTCTGTGGAATATCGACCTGACCCTGGTCGATGTGGCCAGGGTGGCCAGAGCGGCGTACGCCGAGGCGTTCCCGGCGGTAACCGGACGGGCGCTGATCAAGCTGCCGCAGATGGCGGGCCGTTCGGAGTCCGAGATCTTCTTTGACGCGCTCGCGCTGAACGCCGCCGACGTCAACGCCGGCGGCGAGGCCGAGCGCCTGCTCGAGCCGTTCAGCGCCGAGCTGGCCGCCGCCCTGGCGGCCCGCCGCGACGACCTGGTCCCCCAGGGGCGGCTGCTGCCCGGCGCGGCCGACGCGATGGCGGCCGTGGGCAAGCTCGACGGCGTGGTGCAGACCGTGCTGACCGGCAGCAGCAAGCCGAACGCCGTGCTGAAGCTCCGCGCGTTCGGCCTGGACGGCTTCGTCGACTTCGACATCGGCGGCTACGGATCCGAGGTCTACCCCAAGGGCACCCTGATCCGGGTGGCCCGGGAGCGGGCGTCCGGCAGGCACCAGGTGGCCTTCGGCGAGGACGTCACCGTGTACGTGGCGGACTCGCCCCGGGACGTGGACGCGGCCAGGATCGGCGGCGCCCGGTCGCTCGCGGTGGCCGGCGGCCGGGCCAGCGCGGCCGAGCTGCGCGACGCGGGGGCCGATGCGGTGCTGCCCGACCTCACCGACACGGCCGGGCTGACCGCGCTGATCGAGCGCCTCACCGAGCCGCGGGCCTGGTAAGACCGCTACCTGTAGGCTTGCCAAGCCCGTTAAATCGCGATTTATCATGATCTGCGGGAGAACAGGGCCCGGCGGGGCGTTGCCAGGCGCGCCGGGATGGCACGATGCTGAGAGCATGGAAGCGAGCGAGGGTGATCTGCTGAGCCGCGGCTATGGCGCGGTGCTCTGGGAGCCGGATGACAAGGCGGTCCGCCACGCCCGGGTGACCCGCTTCATGAACTGGCTGGAGGCCCGCCACCAGCCGCGCTTCGGCGGCTACTCCGAGCTGTGGCAGTGGTCGGTGACCCGGCCCGCGGACTTCTGGGCCGCGGTCTGGGATTACTTCGAGGTGCTCGGCGACCGGGGTGACGGGCCGGTGCTGGCCGGCGAGATCATGCCCGACGTACGGTGGTTCGACGGCGCCACGCTGAACTACGCCCGTAACGCGCTGAGGACCGCATGGACCGATCCCGGCCGCACGGCGATTATTTTTGATTCCGAACGAAGCCGCAAAGGCACCCTCACCTACGCTCAACTCGCTTCCGAGGTGGCGCGGGTGGCCCGTGGCCTGCGGTCGCTGGGCGTGCGGCGGGGAGACCGGGTGGCCGCGCTGCTGCCGAACGTGCCGGAGGCGGTCGTCGGGCTGCTCGCCGCCGCGAGCCTGGGGGCGATCTGGTCGTCGTGCTCGCCGGATTTCGGCGCCCGCAGCGTGATCGACCGGTTCGCGCAGATCGAGCCGAAGGTGCTCATCGCCTGCGACGGCTACGGGTACGCGGGCAAGGAGTACTCCCGCGCCGACATGCTCGACGAGGTGATGACGGCCCTGCCGGGCCTGCCCGCGGTGGTGATGGTGAACCTGCTCAGCGAGCCCGAGAGCTCCGGCGTGCTGCGCTGGGAGGACCTGGGCGCGGACTCCGGAGGGGACGCCCGCGAGCCGGAGTTCGAGGAGGTGCCGTTCGCGCACCCGCTGTGGGTGGTCTACTCCTCGGGCACCACCGGGCTGCCGAAGCCGATCATGCACGGGCACGGCGGCATCGTGCTGGAGCACCTCAAGGCGCTGTCGTTCCATCAGGACCTGCACCCGGGCGACGTGTTCACCTGGTACACCACCACCGGCTGGATGATGTGGAACTACCTGGCCGGGGGGCTGCTGGCGGGCCTGACGATCGTGCTGTACGACGGCAGCGCCACCTACCCGGGGACGGACCGGCTGTGGCGGCTGGCCGCCGAGCACGGCGTCAACTACCTGGGCGTCGGCGCCCCCTACCTGGTGGCCTGCATGAAGGCGGGGCTGCGCCCGGGGGCCGAGGTGGATCTGTCGGGGCTGCGTGCCATCGGCTCGACCGGATCCCCGCTGCCGCCGGAGGCCTTCACCTGGGTGTACGAGACGGTCAAGCGGGACCTGCTGCTCGGGTCCTTCTCGGGCGGCACCGACGTGTGCACCGGCATCGTGGGGCCGTGCCCGCTGCTGCCGGTGCGGGCCGGGGTGATCTCGGGGCGCTGCCTGGGGGCCGAGGTGGAAGCCTACGACTCCGAAGGCAAGCCGCTGACCGGCCAGGTCGGCGAGCTGGTGATCACCCAGCCGATGCCGTCGATGCCGGTCGGCTTCTGGAACGACCCCGACGGCGTCCGGTACCGGGACAGCTACTTCGACGTCTACCCGGGGATCTGGCGGCACGGCGACTGGATCGAGGTGCTGCCCGACGGCGGCTGCATCATCTACGGCCGCTCCGATGCCACCCTCAACCGCGGCGGCGTGCGGATGGGCACCAGCGAGTTCTACCGCGCGGTCGAGGCCATCCCCGAGATCGCCGACAGCCTGGTGGTGGATACCGGCAGGCTCGGTGCCGAGGGCCGGCTGATCCTGTACGTGGTGCCCGCGGCGGGAGCCGGGCTCGACGGCGACCTGAGGAACCGGATCCGCGCGACGCTCCGGGCGCAGCTCTCGCCGCGGCACGTGCCCGACGAGATCCACCAGGTGCCGGGCATACCGCGGACCCTGTCCGGTAAGAAGCTGGAGGTTCCGGTGCGTAAGATCCTGCAGGGCACGGCCCCGGGGCTGGCCGCCGACGCGAACGCGCTGGCCGACCCGGACGTGCTCAGGTACTTCGGCAGGTTCCAGGGTCAGGGTCAGGGTCAGGGGGGCACGGGGGGGCGGACAGCCCCCTCGTAATCGGGGGGATCCCCGGGGGTCGCCCCCCCGGATGGCACAGCACACGAAGGAGTGGACGCGATGCCGGACGGTTACGCGGATGAGGTCAGGGACGCCCTGCTGGCCAAGGCGCGCGAGGCGTGGCGGGATGATCCCGCGCTGGACGTGCGGGCGCTGGGCGACGGGAGCGGCGCCGACAGCGTCTCCTGCTACCTGCGGGCTTACTACCAGCGGGTGGCCACCGAGGACCTGGCCCCGCCGTCGCGGCTGGCCGCGGTGGCCGAGGCGCACGCCCGGCTCGCCCTGGGCCGGCCGCAGGGCCGGGCGCTGGTCCAGGTCCGCGAGCCCGGAGACGCGCACCTCAACCCGGTAAGCCGGTCGGGCCTGGTCGTGGACATCGTCACCGACGACATGCCGTACCTGGTCGATTCGGTCACCACCGAGCTGAACCGGCACGAGGCCGAGATCGAGCTGCTGGTGCACCCGCTGCTGCGGGTGCACCGGGACGTGACCGGCGCGCTGCGCGAGATCGCCGGCGTCTGCGGTGACGACACGGACCAGCCGGGCGGGACCGGCGACCTGACCGAATCCTGGATCCACGTGGAGCTCGGCCCGCCCCGGGACAAGGTGACCGCCGACCAGCTCGCCGCCGACCTGCGCCACGTCCTCGACGACGTGCGGGTGGCCGTCGAGGACGAGCCGCGGATGGCGGCGGCGGCCCGCGCGCTGGCCGACCAGCTCGGCGGCGCGCCGGGCAGCGACGAGGCCGAGTTCGGCGACCTGCTGCGCTGGCTGGCGGACGGCAACTTCACCTTCCTCGGTTACCGCGAATACGACTTCGTGCCCACCGAGGAGGGCACCGGCCTGCGCGCGGTGCCGGGCACCGGGCTGGGCATCCTCCGGCACGCCCGGCAGGGCCGGGAGGCCGTGCGCAAGATGTCGACCCAGGTCCTGCGCCGGGCCCAGGATCCGGACGAGCGGCTGGTGCTGGCCAAGGCGAACTCCAGGTCAACCGTCTACCGGGCCAACTACCTGGACTACGTCTCGGTCAAGAAGCTCCGCAGCGCCGGCCCGGGGGGACGCCCCCCCCAGACCCCCCCGGAGGGGAACGGCGTGGTCACCGGCGAGTTCCGGTTCCTCGGCCTGTACACCCACGCGGCGCACATCGCGCCCATCAGCGGCATTCCCGTGCTCCGGCGCAAACTGGCCCAGGTCCTGGCGATAGCCGGGCTGCCGGCCGACAGCCACGACGGCAAGGACCTGATCGAGATACTCGAGGACTACCCGCGCGAGGAGCTCTTCGAGATCACCGCCGAGGAGCTCACCCCGATCGCGCTCGGCGTGCTGCGGCTGAGCGAGCGCAAGCAGACCCGGCTGTTCATGCGCCGGGACCGGTACGGGCGGTACATGGCCTGCCTGGTGTACCTGCCCAGGGACCGGTACACCACCCGGGTCAGGCTGCGCGCGCAGGGCATCTTGCGCGAGGCGCTGCACGGGGCCTCGGTGGACTACAGCGCCACCGTCGGCGACTCGGCCCTGGCCCGCCTGTACGTGGTGGTCCGGGCCGAGCGGGGCCA
>Ga0335083_10010900_pt1 | contig 10944 bp, 10 predicted proteins | sample Lox_Sample_42_FD_206716 | JGI IMG/M metagenome (GOLD analysis project Ga0335083, IMG submission 206716) | Soil microbial communities from Loxahatchee National Wildlife Refuge, Florida, United States - Lox_Sample_4.2 | ecosystem: Environmental > Terrestrial > Soil > Wetlands | place: USA... | reverse complement strand
CGCCTCGCGGTCGAGGTCGGCCGCCACGGTGTAGGCACCCCGTGGATCCTCGCCGAGCCAGTCTGAGTCGTGGTCGGCGCCGGCGGCGGTTCCTGAGAGCTCGGCGGCGAAGATCCGCATGCCGCCGACGAGGTGGTTCAGCTCCCTGCGGACGTCCCAGCCCTCGCATGGCGTGGGGGCCGCGAGCCGGTTCCCTGTGATGTTCTTGACGATGGCCGCCGCCATGTCGAGTGCCCGGTCAATCTGGTCTATCACGCTGGTCATGTCACGTCTCCCGGGGTTCAGAGCGCCAATGCGGGCGCGCCATCACAGACGCAAGATTTTACTGCGTTAAGCTGGAGGCATGGGGCCAGTTCGCCGGCCCGGCGGCCGCAGCGCCCGCGTCCGCGCGGCGGTGCACCAGGCGGTGACCGGCCTGATCAGCGAACGCGGTTACGGCAACTTCGCTGTCGCGGACGTCGCCAACCGCGCGGGCGTCGCGGACACGACCATCTACCGCCGCTGGGGCAAGCTTGAGGCCCTGCTGGTGGACGTGGCCATCACCCGGCTCACCGCCACATCGCCGATTCCGGACACCGGCAGCCTGGATGGTGACCTGCGCGCCTACGCCGCGAACGTCGCGCGTGACGTGACCGGGCCCGAGGGCCTCGCGGTGCTGCGCCTGGCCGCCGCGCTGTCCACCGCCGGACATGCAGGCGAGCGGGCCCGCGACCGCTTCATGACGGAACGCTCAGGCCAGCTGCGGCAGATGCTCGATCGCGCCCGGTACCGAGGCGAGCGGCCGCCAGAGGTGCTTGAGGTAGTCGACTACATCCTGGCTCCCATGTACGTCCGGGTCCTGCTCGGAACGGGGCCGCTCACGCCCGCCTACGCCGACATGCTGGTCAGCCGCCTGCTGGCCCGGCGGTTATCGGCGGGGACCGGCGGGAAACGGGTGCAGGGTTCCATGACTTCGGTCGTCTCCGGTCAAGTCCATCGCCTGGCCTAGGCCGGGAGATCAGTCCGTCGCTCGCCGCCCGATGGCCGACGCGGGGTTTCTGGTTTCTGTCGCCGGATGGTCCTGCCTGATGTGCCGCCGGGAGCGGCAGTGCTGCCTCGTAGCACCAGGGTGCCTGGCGATACCGAGGCGTATGGCTCGTCAACCCGGCCGCTGCCGGTCCGGGACTCGAGGCGGTGCAACAGCCATACACCGCAAGCGGTGGCGAGGGCGTGCACTGGCAGGGCCACCGTCGTAAGCCCTGGACCCCACCATGAGAAACCCGGCTCGTCACCGAATCCCACGACCGACAGCTGGCGGGGCACCTGGGTGCCGTCCTCGTGCAGGGCGTCCAGGATCCCGCGCGTGATCTGCAGGGAGCCGGCTACCACGGCGGTCGGCGGGTCAGGCGCCGCGCGCAGCGCCCGCACCCCATCGGCGCCGTGGCTCGCCGAAGACGGGGGTCCAAGCCGCACGAGGCCAGGGTCAGCGGAAAGGCCGGCAGCGGCGATGGCTCCGGAGAATCCGGCAAGCCGCTCGGTCGCGGTGGGGACGTCGCGGGTACCGCCGATGTAGCCGATCCGCTCATGGCCAAGTTCGAGCAGGTGGGCCGTGGCGGCGTGGATGACGGTGCGGTCATCGACGCCGAACCAGTGCGGCCCCAGTGAGGGCACGCGCCGCACCAGTTGCACGTGGGGCATCGTCTTGAGCAGCTGGGCCACCGCGGTCAGGGGCCTGGGGGTCGGCACGATGACCACGCCGGCTACCTGCGCGGCGGCAAGGTCGCGGATGTGCCGGAGTTCGGCCTGCCGGTCGTCGCCGGTCTCGCACAGCATGACCTGGCGCTTGTGGGCGTTCATGGTCTCCGCAAGGGCGTGCGCGACGGTGGAGTAGAAGCTGTTGCCGACATCGGGAACGACGAGACCGATGACGGTACTGCGCTCACCCCGCATCAGGCGCGCCGCCCGGTTGCCCACGTAGCCGAGTTCTTCCGCGGCCTGCTGGACCCGGAACTTTGTCTCCGCGCTGATCCGGTGGTCGTCGGCGAGGGCCCGGCCGACCGTGGACACAGACAGGTTCAACTGTGCCGCGATGTCTTTCGTCGTCGTCATCGGCCCCTCCACCGCCCAGCCGCGGCACCCGGCTTTCGGGCGCTGATGGGCCATGTACTGCTAACGATAGCGCACCTATCAATAGATCAGGTGGCGCCGCGCGGAGGCGGGCACCAGTGCGCACCGGTTCCCGCCATGCGGTGATCAGCAGCACTCATCTCCGGTTGATGGTCCCGGGCACCTCTCTTGCCCGGCAAGAAGTTATTGACATCACATCCCGGCGCACCTAGCGTGTTGTGCTAACGATAGCACAACAGGATCCGCGGCTGTGCCTGGGGTCACTGAACTGCAACGATGCGGAGGAACAGCAATGCCCAACGTCAGACACGCCGGCAGACGCGGCATCGGCATGGCCGGAGTACTGGTGGCCGCGTGCTCGCTCGCAGCATGCGGCTCGAGCGGCGCACAGCAGGCCTCGGCCCCTGCCGCCGCCGCGGCCACCGGGTCCGCACCGGCGGACGCCGCGGTGCCCGCCAGCTACGACGGAACCGACAGCGGCCACTTCAAGGTGCTCTCCGCGCCCGCGGTCAAGCCCGGCACCTCGTTCAAGGTCGGATTCCTTAACACCAACGCCAGCCAGCCGATCCTGCTGGCGATGCAGCGGGCGGCTCAGGCCGAGACGGAAAAGCTCGGCGGATCGTTCATCGCGCTCGACGCGGCGTCGAACCCGCAGACGCAGGCGAGCCAGCTGCAGCAGCTGATCGCCCAGCACGTCAGTGTCATCATCGGCGACCCGGTTGTCTCGGCGGCGCTCGGACCGGGCATCGCGCAGGCACGCAAGGCAGGCATCCCGTTCGTCGCCATCGGCAACCCGCCCGACCAGGCCGATGCGCCGATGCCCGGTGCCGTCACGTCCATCGCTCAGGGCTTCGACTACACCGTCTACCGGACGATGCAGGCCCTCGCGGCCGAGCATCCCGGTGCGACGTTCGCGACGATAGGCTTCGCGCTGCCCGTGGACCAGCTCGTCTTCATGCTCAGCCGGATGAAGTACTGGGGCGAGCAGTTCGGGCTTAAGTTCCTCGGCGAGGTGGACACTACCAGCGACAACCCGACGGGTTATGCCCCGGCTGCATCCACCATCCTGACCAAGTACCCCGGCGTGCAGATCATCGTCACGTTCAACGACGAGTCGGCCATCGCCGCCGCCACGGTCGTCGCCACCTCGGGGAAGAAGGTGTCCGTAGCGACGCCGAACGCAGCGGAGTCCATAGCGGGGCAGGCGCTTGAGGCGCACCGGCTGGCCCTCGTCTACCGCGTACCGTGGGAGCAGCAGGGCGTGCAGAGCGTGATCGCGGCCTACGACACGGTGACCAAGCAGAACCTGCCGCTGCCGACCTTCATCGACGTCCCTGGCTACATCGTGACGCCGCAGACCGCGGCGAAGGCACAGTGGCTGTCGTGACCGGCGGAGAGGTGCCGCTGCTTGAACTCGCCGGCATCGAGAAGTCCTACTCCGGGGTCCGCGCGCTGCGCGGCGCGCACCTGACGATCAGCCGGCCTGGGACGGTGCACACCCTCATCGGACAGAACGGATGCGGCAAATCCTCGCTGCTCGGCATCTTGTCCGGGCAGTTGCAGCCGGATGGCGGCCAGATCCGGATCGACGGACGGCCTCGCCGCTTCGGCAGCCCGTTCGACGCGGTGCGGCAGGGGATCGCGATGGTGTCTCAGGAAACCGCCGTCGCGGAGGACCTCAGCGTCGCGGAGAACGTGCTGATGGGGCGGCTGGTGCGCGGACCCGGCGGCATCGACTGGAAGGCCAGCCGCGCCCGGGCCCGCGAGGTCCTCGGCCGGCTCGGAGTGGATTACGACCCGCGGTTCATCGTCGGCCGGCTCCGGCCGGATCAGAAGCAGGTGGTCGAGATCGCCCGGGCCATCTCGCTGGACGCGAAGGTCCTCATCCTGGATGAGCCGACCAGCTCGCTGACTGACGACGAGGTCGCACAGCTGTTCGCAGCCGTCCGCGAACTGGCGCAGCACGGTGTCGCCGTGCTGTTCGTCTCGCACCGGCTCGCCGAGGTCTTCGAGATCAGCGATGAGATCACGGTCATGCGTGACGGGCTTACGGTCTGCTCCGGCCCGGCCTCCGACTTCACACCGCGCTTGCTGGTCGACGCGATGGTCGGGGGTGTCGACCTGCACGGCGGCCCGGCGACCGCCGCCTCCGCGGCCGCGGATCCCGGTGCCGCACGGCCGCTGCTCGAGGTGCGCCGGCTGAGTTCGGCCGACGTGGTCCGGGATGTGGACCTGCAGCTACGGCCGGGCAGGCTGGTGGGCGTGGCCGGCCTGGTGGGATCGGGCCGCAGCGAGCTGCTTGAGGCCATCTTCGGAGTCCGGCCGGTCACCGGCGGCACGGTCACCGTGGACGGGATCCCCTGGCGACGCGCCTCCCCGCGTGCCTGCATTGCCGCAGGCATCGGGTACATCCCGCCCGACAGGAAGACGCAGGGGCTGGTGCTGCCGATGTCGGTGGCGAGCAACCTCACCATGGTCGCCACGCACGCCACGAGCCGGCTGCTGCCGCCCGGCGGCCGCGGCGACCGTGCCCTGGCCCGGCGGCTGGCCGACGGCGTAAAGATACGCGCCGCCTCGATGTCAGTCCCGGTGCGCTCGCTCAGCGGCGGCAACCAGCAGAAGGTCGTGTTCTCCAAGTGGATGGCCACCCGCCCGCGCATCCTGCTCCTCGACGAGCCCACCCGGGGCGTCGACGTGGCGGCCAAGGCCGAGATCCACGCCCAGCTGCGGCAGGCGGCGGCCGACGGCCTGGCCCTGCTGGTGACCTCGTCAGAGATACCTGAGCTAATCGACTTGTGTGACGAGGTGCTGGTGATGCACCGCGGCACCGTCACGCACCGGTTCGGCAGGCAACAGCTCAGCGAAACGACAATCGCAACCGCAGCCGCGGGAGGCCAGCCATGAACCGGACACCGAAGTCCAGTGCCAGCGGCGCCGGCGCCGGCCACCCGGCGGCCAGTGCCAGCCCGTACAACGCCAGCCTGTCACTGGCCGGCGCCGTGTGGGGCCGGAGCCGGCCCTTCCGGCCCGTGCTTGTGCTGCTATCCGGTCTGGTGATCGTGCTGAGCCTGGTGGACCCGGGGTTCTTCACGGTGGTGAACCTGCAGAACATCGCGACGTCAGTCTCGGTCCTGTGGATCATCGCCCTAGGAGCCACGTTCGTCCAGCTCAGCGGCGGCATCGACCTGTCTTCCGGTGCGGTCGCGGCGCTGGCGGGCATCTGCCTGGCCAAGCTCACCGCCACCGGGCTGCCGGGGCCGGTGACAGTCGTGGCCGTGGTGGCCTTCGGTGCCGCCGTCGGCGCCGTAATCAACGGCATTCCCGTCGGCATCCTCCGGCTGAACGTCTTCGTCGTCACCCTCGCCTCGATGACCGCGATCACCGGGGCGGTGAGCCTGTGGTCGGGTACCGAGTCGATCTACGTGACGTCCCCGGCGGTCGCCTGGCTCGCCCTGAACACCTTCCTGGGCACGCCGATGCCGATCTGGATCATGGCAGCGGCGTTCGGAGTCTTCCTCTACGTCCAGACGCGGACCTACTTCGGCCGCGACATCTACGCCGTCGGCGGCGGCATGACCGCGGCCCGGCTGTCCGGCATCCGTACGTCCCGCACTCTCGTCACGGTGTGGGCAGTCGCCGGCGCGATGGCGGCGCTGGCCGGGATCATCGCGGTCGGGCGGATCGGCGCGGCCGCTCCCGTACCTGACGACACCCTGCCGCTGAACGCCATCGCCGCCATCCTGCTTGGCGGCAGCGCCCTGACCGGAGGCGTCGGCGGCGTCGGCGGGACGGCCCTCGGTGTCCTGTTCATCGGCGTCCTGCAGAACGGGCTGAGCCTGTCCGGCATACCCACCTACTGGCAGCAGATCGTCACGGGCGTCATCCTGGTAGTAGCGGTGCTCGGCGACCGCCTGCAGGGTTCTCGGCTGCGGATCAGCATGCGGCCGGGCTCACCGGCCGGCCGCGGCGAGACCGCCCTGATCACGGCTGGCGGCCCCAGGCCGCTAGAGGAAGGCGGGACGGACACCCTGGCGTCTGCCCGCGCCGCCAGCCACAGCGGGCCGGGGCTGTGAGCCGGCCGCCGGCCAGCGGCCCCGCACGCCCGCTACCTTTCGTCCAGACCGCAAGAGACAAGATTCGGAGTACCAGCACGTCATGTTGCCATCAGTAGACCTGAGGCCGCCGTTCAACATCACCCGCTCCAGCCATGTCCGGCTCGCCGTCGCCGACCTGGCCAGGAGCCGCGATTTCTACACCAGCATCCTTGGCCTGGTCGTCAGCGAGGAGGACGCGGACGCCTGCTACCTGCGCGGGCTGGAAGAGGCATGTCATCACAGCCTGGTCCTGGAGCGGAGCGGCGACGGCGGCGCCGCGCGGCGGATCGGGTTCCGCGTGTTCTTCGACGAGGACCTCGACCTGGCCTACCGGTACTTCGCCGATCAGGGCCTGCCGGCCGCCTGGGCAGACGTGCCCCACCAGGGCCGGACACTGCATGTCACCGACCCGGCAGGCACCCCACTCGAACTGTGCGCCACGATGGAGACCCGGCCCCGGCTGCACATCGATTTCGAGGCGCATAAGGGCGCGAGCGTCAAGCGGCTCGACCACTTCCAGGTCCTGACCCCCGACACGTACGGGCTGTGCGCCTTCTACAGCGCCCTGGGCTTCCGCAACTCCGAGTACCTCGAGCACGGCGAGGAGCTGCTCGGCGCCTTCATGTACCGCAAGGGAACTTGCCTGGACCTCGCGATCGTCAAGGGCAGCGGGCCGCGCCTGCACCACTTCGCCTACACCGTCTCAGAAAGCCATGACATCTTCACGGCCTGCGATTTCGCCGGCATCCAGGGCTACGGCGACGCGGTCGAGCGCGGGCCCGGCCGGCACGGGCCCGGGGGCATGCTGTTCGCGTACCTGCGCGACCCGGACGGGCACCGCGTCGAGGTGTTCAACAGCCACTACCAGACGATCGACATCGAGATCGAGCCCGTCCGCTGGGACGCGGCCGCCGTCAGCACGAACGCGCGGTGGGGTCTCCCCGCGGTGGAGAAGTGGTATTTCGAGGCATCGGAGTTCGCGGGCGTGCCCGTGAAGGACCCAGCGGAGCCGCAGCGGCCGATGACGCTGGAGCGGTTCCTGCTGGCCGGGCGCGAGAACGGAGGCCGGTGACGATGGCGCGAGTCCCCTACCTGAACCGCGATGACGCCACGCCAGGAACGGAGGCCGTCTGGCGGCGGGTCGAGGCGGAGCGCAAGCTGCCGACCGGCAACATCTTCCGGGCCATGGCCCATGCCCCGGCGCTGCTTGACGCGTTCCTGAGCTACGCCAACGCGCTGCGCGACGAATCGGAACTCGACCCCAGGCTCCGCGAGCTGGCCATCCTGGCCGTGGGGCACGCCACGGGGTCAGAGTACGAAATCGCCCACCACCAGTCGCACGCGGCCAAGGCCGGCGTGACGCAGCGGCAGCTAGCCGAGATCGCGGACTTCGAGAACTCGGACGCGTTCAGCCCGGCCGAACTTGCCGTCATGCGCCTGGCCAGGGAGTCCACGCTGCAGGTCGACGTCTCCGACCAGCGGTGGGCCGAAGCGAGCGCTCACCTGCCCGACAAGCAGCTGGTGGAACTGTGCCTGACCATCGCCTGGTACAACTCCGGGGTGCGCATCATGGGCATGCTCGGGATCGAGCTGGAAGACGGCTACCGGCACTGAACCCCTCCCCGCGACTGCGGCCGGCTACCCGGGCCGCGCGCCAGGCACGACACATTCACTGCAAGGAGAAACCCATGGCGCAGATGCGCGCGGCCCGCCTGCACGCTCTCGGCGAGCCAATGTCCATCGACACGATCGACGTGCCCGAGCCACGTCCCACCGACGTGCTGGTCCGGGTGCGAGCATGCGGCATCGTCCCCAACATGGCCAACGTCATCAGCAACTGGCCGACCTGGTTCCCGCACCAGCCGCTACCCAAGCTGCCGGCCATCTTCGGGCTCGACGCCGCCGGGGTCGTCGAAAAGGTCGGCGAGGCGGTGATCCGCACCCGCCCCGGCGACCGCGTGTACGTCAACCCGCTGCGCTCCTGCGGCAGCTGCTACGCCTGCCGCGGCGGCCAGCTCAGCAGGTGCCGGTACTACACGCTCAACGGCTACTTCAGCACCTCACAGGACGGGCAGCGGATCTTCGACCTGTATCCCTACGGCGGGTTCAGCGAGTACATGACCGCCCCGCAGCAGTCGCTGGTGATCCTGCCGGACAACGTCACCTTCGAGCAGGCGGGCCGGTTCGGCTATATCGGCACCTCCTACGGCGCGCTGCGCACCGCGGGCGCCGGGCCCGGCTCGGTCGGGCTGATCGACGGCGTGACCGGCACGCTGGGCGTGGCGGCCACCGTGCTGTGCCTCGCCTTCGGCGTCGCGCGGATCCTCGGGACCGGACGCAACGAGGAACTATTGCAGCGCGTCAAGGCCCTCGCCCCCGACAGGATCGAAGTACTGAGGCTGGGCGACAAGCCGTCCGGCGAGTGGGCCAGGGCCCTCACTGGGGGCGAGGGAGCCGACTTCGTGATCAGCGCGCTCGGCGCCCGCGCGCCGGTGGAGACGATGCTCGACTCGATGCAGGGCGTTCGCCGCGGCGGCAAGGTTGTCAACATCGGCGGCGTCGCCGACCAGGTCCCCGTGAACATGAAGTGGCTGATGGACGAGCAGGTTCAGATCATCGGCGCGAACTGGTTCAGCACGGCCCAAGGCCAGGAACTCGCGCACATGGTCGAGACCGGCACCCTTGACCTGTCCTACCTTGAACACGAGCGCTTCGCCCTCGCGGACGTCAACCGCGCGATTTCCGGGCTGAAGGACCGCCGCGGCGGGTTCAGCAACTACGTCGTCATCCCCTGACCGCTGCGATCGGCCGAGCGGAGAAATCTGACCCATGTTGTTCTCGCTGCACATCATCATTGCCAGCACCCGGCCCGGCCGAGCCGGCGGGCCGATCGGGCAGTGGTTCGCCGACCAGTGCCGAGCCGACGGGCGGTTCGCGGTCGCGGTGACCGACCTGGCCGAGCTCGCCCTCCCGATGCTGGACGAGCCGCGGCTCCCCCGGACGCGTCAGTACTCTCATAAGCACACGCGCTCCTGGAGCCGGGCCGTCGATGCGGCCGACTGCTTCGCCTTCGTCATGCCGGAGTACAACCACGGCTTCAGCGCCCCGCTGAAGAACGCCATCGACTACCTGCACGAGGAGTGGGCCCGCAAGGCCGTCGGTTTCGTCAGCTACGGCGGCCTGTCCGGCGGAATGCGCGCGGTGCAGATGCTGAAGCCGGTGCTGACCTGCCTGCGGATGGTCCCGGTGACCGATCAGGTGGCGCTGGCCAACTACGCGCAGTACCTGCGCGACGGACGGTTCGAGCCAGGTTCCGACGCCGAACTCGCCTGCCGCACCATGCTGGACGAGCTGCATTTCATGACGGCGGCGCTTCGGCGCAGCGTGCCCGCGCCGCTCGCCTAGTACGCGCCTGGCCCGGGGCTCTCCGCCCCGGGCCAGGCGCGGGCAGTGTTCCGATCCCCAGTGGGCCTAGTGCGCCACACCGGTGAGGACGAACGCGACGAGGGCCGGCTCGTCCGTCTTGTTGCGCCAGGCGTGCCGGCCGGCGAGCTGCACCACGGTGTCGCCGCGCGCCAGCCTGACCTGGGCGCCGTCGCCGGTCTCAAGCCAGATTTCGCCCTCAAGGACGATGCCGTAGTCAACCGTCGGCGTGCGGTGCATGCCCGGGTTGGCGATCTCGGTGGCCGCCGTGATGTCCGGCGCGCAGGCGGCGAATTCCCGGCCTGCCGCCTCCGGGTCGAATCCCGGATCCGCGGCCCGGGCGTCGGGCGCGAAACGGACGATGACGAAGCTGGCACCGCCGGCACCGGGCAGCACCGGCCCGTCCGCCGTGGTGGGCTCGCTGTCGGGCGGCAGGGATGACGGCGCCTGCGCGGTGAACCAGATGCGGGTCTGGGCCTGCCCCGGCAGCGAGGTGAAGTCGTGGCTGTGCGGCGCGGGCCCGTCCGACAGGATGACCGAACGGCCATCCGCGTCCGTCCCGGCAACCACCCGGCGGATCTGCATATCAGTCTCTCCTTTGCGATCGATAGCATTCTTCGCCGTCCGCGGCGACCCGGCGGACGGCATCGATGATGGCGCCAAGGCGCCGGCTCCGCGCGCTGCCGCGCGTCCAGGCCATGACGACGCTGTAGCAGGGGGCGGCCGGGGCGATCGGGCGCTGCACCAGCGGGGGCCCCTGCACGCCCGCGCTGGCGGGCCAGGGCTGCACCAGGGTCGTCCACCCTAGCCCGTGCGCCACCATCGAGCGGACCGTCTCGATGCTGGCGCACCGGCGCACCACGCCCGGCGCCAGGCCCGCCTGGTGCAGCAGCGCCTCCGCGTTGGCCTCGCAGGGATCCAGGCTCAGCAGGATCAGCGGCTCGCCGTCCAGGGCCCGCAGCTCAACGCTGTCGCGCGAGGCGAGCCGGTGGCCGGCCGGCAGCAGCAGGTAGGGCCGGGCCGTGGACAGGACGCACCGCTGCAGCTCGCGCGCCAGGCCGGTGCCGTAAGTCAGCAGCACGTCGCAGGCACCGCCAAGCGCCGCGGCGTTGAGCTTGTCCTGGCCGCCCTCGATGACCTCCAGCTGGCTGCCCGGGTGTTCCTGCTCAAGAAGCCGGACCAATGGCGGCAGGTAGCGCGGCGCCAGGGTGGGGAAGCATCCGACGGTCACCTGGCCGCGCAGCGAGCCGCGTGGCGCCCGCACGTCCTCGTACAGCTCCCCCGCGAGCCGCAGCAGCTGCCGCGAGTCGGCGACCACGTC
>Ga0335083_10010899_pt1 | contig 10944 bp, 9 predicted proteins | sample Lox_Sample_42_FD_206716 | JGI IMG/M metagenome (GOLD analysis project Ga0335083, IMG submission 206716) | Soil microbial communities from Loxahatchee National Wildlife Refuge, Florida, United States - Lox_Sample_4.2 | ecosystem: Environmental > Terrestrial > Soil > Wetlands | place: USA: Florida... | reverse complement strand
GTCAAAACCGGCAAGACCGCTTTCGCTTCCCGCAAGCGAAACTCTCTGGCAGAATTAACACCCAATCCTATGACACCTTCAAGATACGTACTGGCCAGAGACATCCCCGACGAGCGCGATTACGTCTATTCGCTGGAGCGTCACCAATTGCGCGGCCCGCTTCCGCGCCGAGTTGACCTTCGCCGACACTGCCCTCGGGTACAAGACCAGGGCAACCCCGGCACGTGCACTGCCCATGCGGTCGCAGCGGCCTATGCATTTGAACAGAGGGTATTGAGATTCCGGCCCATCACGCCCTCGCGCCTGTTTATATATTACAATGAGCGCTCACTTACCAAGCAACGAGGCTTAAACTGCGTGGTTCGCCTGCGTGACGCCCTGAGGGCGGTCAGCAAGCGCGGCGTTTGCCCTGAGGCTCTGTGGCCATATTCCGAGGATTCCAAGGTCCTGCGTGCCAAGCCCTCGAAGGAAGCATTTGCGGCAGCCGCCAATCACAAGATCATCGAATACCACCGCATTCCCATCGGGCATCTGAGTCACAAGTCGTTTCTCCGGCACTTGCAGCAATGCCTGGCTGACGGCTGTCCATTTCTCTTCGGATTCACGCTCTATGAGGGTTTTGAGAGCAAAGAAGTAAAGAAATCGGGGATCATGCCGGAACCAGATCGAAAACGCGAGAAACTCCTGGGCGGCCACGCTGTGATGGGGGTTGGTTACGACGATCGGCGGCGAGCAGTTCTGGTCCGAAATTCATGGGGCCCGCACTGGGGGATTGGCGGCTACTTCTGGATGTCCTACGAGTTGATCAAGGACCCCGAATTTGCCCATGACTTTTGGACGGTGCGGGGCGTTTCCGGGTAGCCTCCCGGTAAGCGGTGCGCAAGAACGGCAGGCGCTGTCAGGCCGCCGATTCGGTAATGCATACCACTTATTGGCCTTCCCGGCTGACACACGCTCCGGTGATGTGTGCGATTGACCGGCCTTTTCTCGGCGTGCTATAAAGTCTCGCTTCGTATTGCATTGCTCAATTGGGAACTAACTTTCCCGAAAGGGACATGCAAACGCTCCCGACGCGGCCAAGCCTCAGCACTTCTGTCTTGAAGTGGAAGCGCGTTTCCGGGAATTGTGCAGGTTGGCTGATGATTTTCAGTGGCGGTCGTTCGAAACGCCAACTCGAAATGCAAAGTGGCCCATCCTGCCGGTTGGTCTCCGGTCTCACGTGGTGTCTCATTGGGGATGATCACCTGAGAAGGCAATCTTGTTCGAATACTAAATGGGGCGGCGCCGTACTATGCGGCGCGCTTTGTCGGAGGATTCTTATGCAAACCTGGCTCGCCACTCTGAGGCGGCTGTCATTGATATCGAATTCTATCTCCCGTTCGGCCAGACTGCTCGGCGGCGCGGCGACGCTGCTGGTGCTGAGCTGTTCTATGGCATTCGCCCAGCCAAGCGAAACTGGGGGCGAAGCGAGCCTCCAGCTCCCCGACTTAAGCTCGGTCAGTTTCCTCGGCATGGACGGCCACAAACTGCTGATGATTGGGCTGCTTTTTTGTGTGTTCGGACTGTTGTTTGGTCTGGCGATCTACATGCAACTCAAGAAGCTGCCCGTCCATCGGGCCATGCGCGAGATATCCGAACTCATCTATGAAACCTGTAAGACTTATCTTGTGACGCAGGGCAAATTCCTGCTTATTCTGTGGGCCTTCATCGCGATCATCATCCTGTTGTACTTCGGCCTGCTGCTGCACTTTGAGGCCTTCCGAGTGTTCATCATTCTGTGCTTCAGTGTGATTGGAATCGCCGGCAGCTATGGTGTTGCATGGTTCGGCATAAGAGTAAATACCTTTGCCAACTCGCGTACGGCATTTGCCGGGCTGGGCGGCAAGCCGTATCCGCTGTACTCAATTCCATTGCGTGCGGGCATGAGCATCGGCATGATGCTGATCAGCGTCGAGCTGTTCATGATGCTGTGCATTCTCTTGTTCGTGCCGGGCGATTACGCCGGACAGTGCTTTATCGGGTTCGCTATCGGCGAGTCGCTGGGCGCAGCGGCCTTGCGTATCGCCGGCGGCATATTCACCAAGATTGCCGACATTGGCTCGGATTTGATGAAAATCGTCTTCAAGATCAAGGAAGACGATGCCCGCAACCCTGGCGTCATTGCCGATTGCACCGGCGACAACGCGGGTGACTCGGTTGGCCCCAGCGCCGATGGATTCGAAACCTACGGCGTAACCGGCGTAGCGCTGATCACCTTTATCCTGCTCGGCGTCCATGATCCCAAGGTCCAGGTGCAGCTACTGGTTTGGATTTTCGTAATGCGCATCATGATGCTGGTATCGAGCAGCTTTGCGTATTTCCTGAATGAGGCCGTCGCCAGGGCGCGTTATGGTAATGCGAACGAGATGAATTTCGAAGCACCGCTTACCAGCCTCGTATGGCTCACTTCGATCGTGTCCATCGTACTCACCTTTATCGTCTCCAAGCTGATCGTTCCCGACCTGTTGGGCGACACTTCGCAATGGTGGAAGTTGGCGATTATCATCTCGTGCGGGACGCTGGCCGGTGCGATTATTCCGGAACTGGTCAAAGTATTTACGTCGGTGGAATCCGGCCACGTGAAGGAGGTTGTCACCTCGGCAGAGGAGGGCGGCGCATCGCTCGATATCCTCTCGGGCTTCGTGGCAGGCAACTTCTCCGACTACTACCTCGGCCTGACCATGGTGGCGCTGATGGCAATCGGTTACTTTGTGAGCACCATGGGCCTCGGTGCGCTCATGCTGGCCCCGGCCGTCTTCGCTTTCGGACTCGTGGCCTTCGGCTTCCTGGGCATGGGCCCGGTCACCATCGCGGTTGACTCTTACGGCCCGGTGACGGACAACGCCCAGTCGGTGTATGAGCTTTCGCTCATTGAACAGGTACCGAACATTTCCGGCGAACTCAAACGGGACTACAACATCGACGTCAACTTCGAGCGCGCCAAGCACATGCTGGAAGAAAATGACGGCGCCGGCAACACTTTCAAAGCAACAGCAAAACCAGTGCTGATTGGCACTGCTGTCGTCGGCGCAACCACGATGATTTTCTCCATCATCATGGCGCTCACCGGAGGCCTCACCCACGGGCAAGAGAACCTCTCCCTGCTACACGCTCCGTTCGTGCTGGGTCTGATTAGCGGCGGCGCGATCATCTACTGGTTCACCGGCGCTTCAACCCAGGCGGTGACCACCGGCGCCTATCGGGCAGTTGAGTTCATTAAAGCCAACATCCGTCTCGAAGGCGTCGAGAAAGCATCGGTCGAGGACAGCAAGAAGGTCGTGGAAATCTGCACCAGGTATGCGCAGAAAGGCATGTTCAACATCTTCCTCGCTGTCTTCTTCGTCACCTTGTCGTTTGCCTTCGTGGAGCCCTTCTTCTTCATCGGGTATCTGATCTCGATTGCGACCTTTGGCTTGTACCAGGCGATGTTCATGGCCAACGCCGGCGGCGCCTGGGACAACGCCAAGAAGATCGTCGAGGTCGAATTGAAACAGAAGGGTACCCCGCTCCACGACGCAACGGTGGTGGGCGACACGGTAGGAGATCCATTCAAGGACACGTCGTCCGTCGCGCTGAATCCCATCATCAAGTTCACCACGCTCTTCGGATTGCTGGCAGTTGAACTTGCAGTGCAGTTGACAGCGACCAGCGGAAGTGGGCTGGCCCATTTGCTGGCGATTGCCTTCTTCGTGGTCTCTTTCGTGTTCGTGTGGCGGTCGTTCTACGGCATGCGAATCGTAAAGACGGTTTAGTTTCCAACCCAACGCAAAAACGTCATCCTGCTCAGGATGGCGTTTTTGCCTTCACCTTGACTCTCAACCGCCCGGTGGCCGTTTACTCGCCTTTCATCTTCTCCCGCACAGTGTGCGCCAGCTTTTCGATCTCTTCGGCCTTCTTGATCACCTCCATGGAAAGGATGTTTTCATTGGTCTTGTCCACATACTGCTTCAGTTCGGTAGCAAGTTGGAGCAATTTATCCGTGTCCTTCTTGATGTCCTGCTGCCGGAGTTCATTCTGTTTCCTTGCGACCTCGCGTTTCTGTTCCAGGACCCACGGACTCTCGGCATCCCGTTGGCGATGTGTGCCCGATTCGCTGGCATCCGGCACTTGAGGGTTCACAACCTGTGCTCGTGTATTGGCGGTAAGGAGAGCCAGCAGGACAAGCGCCGTTTCCAACCGCGGCGCGAATTTGGCGGGCAACATTATCAAAACCTTCATACGAACCCCACATGAACCAGCCAATCCTGCTGGAGACCCTCGCATCCGCGCACCGAGGTCAACTCTCTCCAGCCGATGCGTTGCTATAATCGCCCCACAGATGATGACTCTCTCTCGTATCGGGCAGTTGTGATCATTATGGCCCCAAACCGCATCCTTGAGGTAATCAACGACTGGGGCGACGATGCTTTTGACTTTCTCCGCCACCAGATTCCCAGAATCCTCGCCGTACTGCTGGTGGCTTTTGTCCTGAGCCGTCTCCTCAAGCTGGTGGCGAAGCATATGTCCGAGCTGAGCAACCGGCAGGACCTGCCGTCCTCGGTCCGCTCTCAGCAAATCCGCACCTTCTCAAGCGTGATTTACAGCATTGGGCTCTTCGTGATCCTGTTTATCGCCGCCATGCAAATTCTCGCATTGCTTGGCGTGAACATGGGCCCGCTTCTGGCCAGCGCGGGCGTCGCCGGCCTTGCCATCGGATTCGGCGCACAAACGCTGGTCAAAGACTTCATCAACGGCTTCTTTATCCTCGCGGAAAACCAATACGACATCGGTGACACTGTACGCATCGGCGGAGTGCAGGGTGTGGTCGAGACCATGACCTTGCGGCGCACAGTGTTGCGCGACGCCGACGGGACCGTGCACACCGTGCCCAGCAGCGAAATCCAGGTGGTCAGCAATCTGACGCGCGATTGGACGCAGATCAATCTGCGGGTATCGGTAGCCTACGCCGTCGATAGCGACCGGGTCATCGGGCTTTTGAAGCAGGTTGGAGAGGACCTTGCTCACGACCCGGCCTTCGCCAGCGCGATCGTCGCCACGCCGGAAGTACCCGGCATCGATCGAGTGAGCGGCAATGCGGTGGAGTACTTGATGCTCGTCAAAACAACTCCCGGATCGCAATATTCCGTAAAAAGAGAGCTGCAGCGTCGCGTTAAGGCAAGTTTCGAAAAGAACCACATCGAACCGGGCGATCCCAGCCGAGTAATTGTCGCCGGCGTTTCGAAGCAGGCCTAAAACTCTCTACTTGACGGGTCCGCCGAGGCCCGCCCACTTCTCCAGAAGCTGGATCGTCGCGGCGTAATCCAGGTCGTCCCAACCTTCCTCGCTCGACAGTTCGTAAATCTCGTCCACCGTCTCCAGGGCGGGCAGTTTTACGCGCACTTCCTTGGCGGTATCGAGCAGCAGATGAATGTCCTTGTGCATCAGGCGCAGGGGAAAATTCGGCGAGTAGTCACGCCGCATGACGAACGACGCCTTGTAGTCAACTACCCCGGAACGGATCATCGATGCCTGCACCAGTTCAACCATCTTCTGCGGTTCGACCCCCAGTTTCCGCGCCAGCGTCAAACCTTCAGCGAATCCTTCATAGATCATCGCTATTTGCAAGTTCATGCAGATCTTAGCGGACTGCCCCTTACCGACATCGCCGACGTGGATAACGGTCCTTCCCATGGCCTTGAACAGCGGTTCCATCGACTGGACAGTCTCGGTTGGCCCGCCAACAATGAAGATCAGTTGGCCGCTTTCCGCCCCGATTTTCGAGCCAGTGACTGGGGCATCCACCCACTGGACGCCTTTCTCTGCCACGCGCTGGGCGAACCGCACAGTGGCAGAAGGCGAGATGGTGCTGGAGTCGGCAATCACCATTCCTTCCCGCAGCGACTGCTCTACCCCATCGTCAGAGAACATCACGCGTTCCACCGCGACGGTATCAGCTACGCAGATCCACGCGACGTCGGCGTCTTTGGCCGCATCTGCGGGAGAAACCGCCGTTTTTGCCCCATCCACATGCTGGCGCGCCGTGCGGTTCCATACCGAAACTTCGTGGCCGGCCTTCACCAGGTTCGACGCCATCGGACGCCCCATGATGCCCAACCCAAGAAACGCGATTCGCATTCGTTCTCCTTTGGACTGCACTTTGATTTAAGCTGACTGTCCCGACAAGGTCAAGAAAGCTCTTGCGCACGACCGATCCAGCGGTCGCATCGCCAGACGGGTCATGCGCGTCTAATAGCGTGAGATGACAGGAACCACCCTCAGGCGCAAAGCCCGGCAGATCGGAACCCTGGTGGGCCGTTCCGTCCTCACTCCGCGCAGCGGCCAGACTCGCAAGCCGGTATCAGCGGGCCGGGGTCAGTTGGGTGTCACCTTCATTGGGCACTCGAGCTTCTTTCTGCAACTCGGCGGAAAGAACATCGTGATTGACCCCAACTTCGCGCAATGGATTTTCGTACTGAAGCGCCTGCGTCGTCCGGGACTCCGCATGCGCGACCTTCCGCCTATCGACGCCATTCTGGTGTCGCACGCTCATTTTGATCATCTGCACCGGCCGTCGTTGCGTACCATCGCAAACCTGACGCGCCGCAAGTCAGGCAAGAAGCCCGTGATCGTTGTCCCGCGCCATGTGCGTGACCTGGTGAGCGACTTGGGTTTCTCGCGTGTGGTCGAACTGGACTGGTGGCAGAGCCTTCAACTGGGCGGCCTCGAAGTTGTGCACACACCGTCGCGCCACTGGGGAGCACGCGTGGTGCGGGACGTCCACCGGGGCTACGGAGGTTTCGTCCTGCGCTCGGGAAGACACTCGGTGTACCACGCCGGAGATACAGCGTACTTCGACGGTTTTGCGGAGATCGGAGCGCGGCTGCATCCCGACCTTGCCCTGCTGCCGATCGGGGCCTATCACCCGGCGTCATTCCGCAACGTTCACACCAGTCCGGAGGACGCCGTCCAGGCCTTCCTGGATCTGGGTGCGCGATGGATGGTGCCTATGCACTACGGCTCGTTCCGCTTGTCGTACGAACCCGTCGAGGAACCTGTTCCCCGCCTGGTGGCTGCGGCCCAGCAGAGCGGGATCGAAAGCAAGATTTGCGTCCTCGAAGAAGGCGTGACCCGACTGTTCGAGTAGCCCAAAACCCGAACACAGTTCAGCCCACAATACCAACAGATGGCTGTGCGTACGCTTGACTACAGCCGGGCCAGCGCCTGCTCGAGGTCGGCAATCAGGTCATCCACATCTTCGATGCCAACCGAGATGCGGACCATTCCGTCCGTCAAGCCGATTGCCTTTCGCCCCTTCGCGCCCATGGCCGCATGGGTCATGCTGGCAGGGTGTGAGATGAGAGTCTCAACCCCGCCCAGGGATTCACCCAAGGTGCAGACCCGCACCCGCTTCAAGAATTTCTTCGCATTCGCCAGCGACCCCGTCTCCAACGTGATCAGCGCGCCGAAGCCTGACATCTGGCGACAGGCAAGATCATGTTGCGGATGGCTCTTCAATCCCGGATAGAACACCAGCTTCACCTTGCGATGCGTGCTGAGATATTCCGCAATCGCGCGTCCGCTCTCGTCGTGCTGCCGCATTCGAACGGCCAACGTCTTCACCCCGCGCAACACCAACCAGCACTCAAACGGCGAAAGAACCGCGCCCACCGCCTTCTGCACAAAGGCCAGCTTCTCCGCCTGTTCCGCGGTCGAGCACACCAGCACACCGCCAATGCCGTCGCTGTGGCCATTCAAAAATTTCGTCGTCGAGTGCAGCACCATATCAGCGCCCAACCGGAGCGGCTGCTGAAAGTACGGCGACATGAAGGTGTTGTCCACCACTAGCTCGCAACCACGCTTATGGGCGATATCGCTGACCGCCGCGATGTCGGTCAGACCCATCAGCGGGTTGGTCGGCGTCTCGATATAAACGAAGCGCGTGGTCTTGCGGATGGCCTTCGCGACGTTCCGCGGATCAGCCGTATCCACGTATGTGAACTCCACCCCAAAATTCGCCACAATCTGATTGAAGAGTCGCGGTACCCCTCCGTAGAGATTATCCGACGCGACAACGTGCTCGCCCGCCTTCATCAGGCTGGCCAGCGCCGAGACCGCTGCCATGCCGCTGGAGAACACACGCGCTGCACCCCCCCTTCCAGCGATGCCAGGTTTTCTTCGAGGCGCGTGCGCGTGGGGTTGCCGGCCCGGGAGTAGTCATAGCCCTTGGTCTTGCCGAGCTCTTCCTGGGCGTAAGTCGAGGTCGCGAAGATCGCCGGTGCGACCGCTCCGGTCGATGGATCAGGCTCGTTTCCGACGTGGATCGAGCGCGTGGCGAATCCTGCCTGCTTTTTCTTCATCATTTGGTCCGGGCCTGTGTCGCGCCGGCGAGCACGCTGAAAGAATATTCTCCAAAAGTCGACGGCCTATTCCTTGAAGTGAAGGATGTCCTTTGACAAATACCTTTCGGCGGAATCCGGAATGATCGTCGCCACGCGCTTGCCGGGACCGAGACGCTTGGCGATTTCGATCGCGACAAACGCATTCGCTCCAGCGCTCGAGCCCGCCAGCACACCTTCCACGGCAGCCAGCTTCTTGACCATCGCAAAGCCATCGCGGTCCTTTACCGCAATGATTTCGTCCGCCAAAGAAGCGTCGAAGGTTTGTGGAACGAAGCTGGCGCCGATGCCCTCGATGGCGTGGTCTCCCTTCGGCCCGCCGCCCAAAACGGAACCCTCGGTTTCCACGACAACGGCAAGGACCTTCGGATTGCGGTCCTTGAAGTAGCGCGCCACACCGGTAAACGTACCGCCGGTACCGGCGCCGATCACGACCGCATCGACATTCCCCTGAAGTTGCTCATAGAACTCGCGGCCGGTGGTTTCGTAATGGAAGTTTGGGTTGTCCTGATTTTCAAATTGCGCAGCGACGAAAGAGTTCGGAGTCCGGGCCGCCCGGTCTTTCACGTAGCGGATCGCACCCTCCATTCCCTCCGCATGCGGAGTGCGAATCACCTCGGCTCCCAGCGCTTCCATCAGCGTGACTTTCTCCCGAGAGAATCGCTCCGGCACTGCCAGTACGACCCCGTAGCCACGGCCACATCCGATCAGGGCCAGCCCGACTCCGGTGTTGCCGGCAGTGGCCTCGAATATCGTGGCCCCGGGCCGAAGCCTTCCGTCCTGCTCAGCGCATTGAATCATCCCCAGAGCGGCGCGGTCTTTGATGCTGCCGCCAGGGTTCAGATATTCGAGCTTGGCGTAGAGGTCGGCGGCGTTCGGTGGAACGATCCTCCGTAAATGGAGGACGGGAGTCTCACCCACGAGTTCGGTGATCTCTTCCGCCACACGTAGAGGGGTCATTTCGGCAGTCTTCATGAGTGTGCAAAGGTGCCTGGGCGACTGACTAGCCTACGTGACGCCGAAGGAGTCGGTCAACGATTGCGGTTTCAATCCGCGGGTGCGGTCACTTCGCGCTGGGCGTTTCTGTCGGGGTAGAGGCGCGCTGCTGGCCGGCATAGTATCCGCTACGGGTCCTCACCTGAAGCCTTTTGTAGCCCTTGGCGTTAGCTTCCACTCTCACGGTTCGGAATCCGCCCTCGCTCTGCGGCTTGGAGGGTTTATAGCCGATGGTGTACTGGTTCCGAATATCGTGGGCGATTTGCTGCGTAATCGAATCTACCTCGGCGAGTCCTTGCGGAAAAAAGGCCAGTCCTCCTGTCTCTTCCGCCATCTGGCGCAGGGCTCGGCGCGCGCGCTTAGAGTGCTCCTCCCCCAGAATCCCGATCGCGTACACCGTCGGCCCATTCTCTTCCTGCAGGCGCCGAATGGCCTGCTCCAGCGACTCTCTGCTGGCATTGTCCTCGCCGTCGGTCACCACCAGCAGGACCTTCTTTTCCAGCAGGCCGGATTTTTTCAAATGGTCCGACGACGCCACCACCGCGTCATACAGAGCGGTCCCACCCCGCGCTTCGATCCGTTCAAGCGCGTCTTTTAGCTTGGGAATTGACGCCGTGTAGTCCTGATCGAGAAAAAAATCCTCGTTGAAATTAACCACAAACACCTTGTCCTGAGGATTGCTGGATTTGACAAAATTGATGGCAGCCGCATTCACCGCAGGCCGCTTGTCGCGCATGGACCCGGAATTGTCAATTACAATTCCCATGGCGACGGGGATGTCTTCCCGGCGAAACGACGTAATCTTCTGCGGCTGGCCGTCCTCATAAACGGTGAAATCGGCTCGCGCCAGGTCGGTCACCAGGCGGTTCTTGTCGTCCACCACCGTCGCATGTAACGTGACCTCGTCCACCTCCTTCCGGAAGACGAAGACGTCACCGCTTTTCGCGGCGGGAGCCTGTCCTTGTTCGGCGGAAGCAGCCGTAGAGGGCGGGCTCTGGCTGGTTGGTGTTTGCCCGTTGGTCAGAGTTCCCGAGATGAGTAAGACCGCGATGATTAGAAGGCAGATCTTATTCCGTGGGGGCATAGTATCCCGTCTTGGCGTACACATGCAGTGGCGGCAACCCCTTGGGTGGATTCAATTTCACTTTGATCTTGCGCCATTTTCCGTCCCGCGAGGGATTGCTGGGACGATACCCCAGCACGTACTGATTGCGTAATTCGATTCCGATCTTGGTCGCCACATCGGCCAGCTCGTTCGGTGAACCGATGGTAAAGGTGCGTCCCCCCGTCACATCGGAGATCTCCGTTAGCAGCTGCGGGCCTTCCCGCTCTTCTGGCGTCTTAAAGTCACGGTCGTAGAGTCCGATGGCGTAGATTTGCACATCCGCCTCCCGTACCATCGACTTGATCTCGCCTTCTGTGTAACGGCTGTGGTTGTCGCCACCGTCGGAGATGATGAGCAGCGCTTTCTTTTCATGCTTGGCTTTGCGCATGCGGTTCATCCCGAGGTAAATCGCATCCAGCAATGCCGTCC
>Ga0335083_10010898_pt1 | contig 10945 bp, 9 predicted proteins | sample Lox_Sample_42_FD_206716 | JGI IMG/M metagenome (GOLD analysis project Ga0335083, IMG submission 206716) | Soil microbial communities from Loxahatchee National Wildlife Refuge, Florida, United States - Lox_Sample_4.2 | ecosystem: Environmental > Terrestrial > Soil > Wetlands | place: USA: Florida... | reverse complement strand
GCTGACCGGCCAGCGACGGAATATTCCTGCGCCACGCCACAAGGAAGAAGACAGCATCCTGGTCGCGCACGATCTTTCGCCGGCCGACGTCATCCAGTTCAAGCAGCACCGTTACGGGAGTTTCGTGACCGACCTGGGCGGCGCCACCTCTCACACCGCAATTCTGGCACGCAGCCTGAATATTCCCTCCATCGTCGCTCTGCACCATGCGCGTGCGCTCATACGCGAGAACGAGCTGTTGATCGTGGATGGCAGCAATGGCGTGGTCATCGTCAACCCGGACAAGTACGTCCTGGCCGAATACAAGCTGCGGCAGGAGCAGTGGCTGCTGGAACGCCAGAAACTCAAGCGACTGAAGACTACCCGCGCCGCCACGTTGGACGGCACGCGCGTCGAGCTCCACGCCAACATCGAGCTGCCGGAAGACGTACATCAGGCCAAAGAAAACGCAGCGGCCGGCATCGGCCTGTTCCGCAGCGAGTTCCTGTTTCTCAATCGCGACGAGCTTCCTTCGGAGGATGAGCAGTTCGAGGCCTACCGCAGAGTGGCGGTCGAAATGAAGCAGCTGCCCGTGACCATCCGCACGCTCGATCTTGGCGCGGACAAGAACCTCAACGACGCGGAACGCGTGGCGCCGAACCCTGCACTGGGTCTGCGCGCCATCCGCTTTTGCCTGGCCGAGCCGCAGATGTTCCACACCCAGTTGCGTGCCATCCTGCGGGCGTCGCAGTACGGAAAGATCCGCCTGCTCATCCCCATGCTATCCACGGCTCACGAGTTGCAGCAGACGCTGCATCTGGTGCAGGAGGCAAAGAGGAGCCTGGAGGCGGAGAGCGTCCCCTACGACCAAGGAATCCAGATCGGCGGCATGATTGAAATCCCGGCCGCTGCGCTCGCGCTCGGGACCTTTACGCGGCGGCTCGACTTCCTTTCGATCGGGACAAACGATTTGATCCAGTACACCCTGGCGATCGACCGCACCGACGACGCCGTAGCACATTTGTACGACCCCCTCCATCCGGCAGTGCTGCACCTGGTGGCGCATGTGATACGCGGCGCCAACAAAGCGGGCATTCCGGTCGCCGTGTGCGGAGAGATGGCGGGGGACGAGCGGCTCACGCGCGTCCTGCTCGGATTCGGACTGCGCCAGTTCTCGATGCATCCGGCCCACCTGCTGACGGTGAAACAGCAGATCTTGAAGTCCGACCTCGCCGAGGTGACGCAGCTGGCCAGCCGGATGCTGAAGACCGACGAGCCGGACAAGGTGAGCGCTCTCCTCGATCGCATGAACGCCTGATTACGTCGGGATGTAGCAAGCCGATGCGCATCGACACCGAACAGCTGGCGCAACATCTTGCCCGCGGGCTGAAACCGCTGTACACGGTCTTCGGCGAGGAAACTTTGCTCGCGCTCGAAGCCGCGGACCGTATTCGCCGACGCTGCCGTGAAGATGGCTACAGCGAGCGCGAGGTGCTCAGTGTCGAAGCGGGATTCGATTGGTCGCAGGTCGCTGTGAGCAGCAACAGCCTGTCTTTGTTCGCGACCCGACGGCTGCTGGAATTGCGCATTCCGAGCGGCAAGCCGGGGAATGATGGAGCAGAAGCCTTGCGCCGCTACTCGACCAACCTTCCGCCCGATGCCGTGACGCTCATCTCGCTGCCAAAGCTCGAGCGAGCGCAACAGGCGAGCAGTTGGTTCGAAGCGCTCGACGCAGCAGGTGTAATCGTCGCCGCCAACCCGGTTCCGCTCGCGCGCCTCCCGCGCTGGATCACCGACCGCCTCGCACTGCAGAATCAGACCGTCGACGAGCAGGCGCTCGAGTTCCTCGTAAGCCGCGTGGAAGGCAACCTGCTCGCCGCGCACCAGGAAGTGCAGAAACTCGGCCTGCTATTTCCCTCGGGTGAGCTCGATGCTGAGCAGGTAAAGGACGTCGTGCTCGATGTGGCGCGGTACGACGTATTCAAACTCGGAGAAGCCCTGCTCGCCGACGATGCGCCGCGCTTTGCGCGCATGCTCAGCGGCTTGCGCGCCGAGGGAACCGCGCCGCCGCTGGTGCTCTGGGCGCTCGCCGAGGAAGCCCGGGCTTTGCTCCACGTGGTTCGCGGCCTCGCGGCTGGGCGATCGCTGCAGCAGCTGCTGCGCGAGTCCCGCGTCTGGGGTGCGCGCGCCGAGTTGATGCCCGCATCGGCGCGGCGTCTCGACGCGCGCCAGTTGGAGGACGCGCTGCTGCACGCGGCACGCGTAGATCGGATGATCAAGGGCTTGAACCGAGGCGATGTTTGGGACGAGCTGCTGCAGATCGGCCTGCGTATGCTCCGCCCGTCGGGCGATAGCCGGCCGAATCGCGGTAGAATCTCAGCTGTTTCCTAGGCGAGCAGCAGATGGACATTCAGTCGTATATGCACGGCGTGGGGCGTGAAGCCAGGAACGCCGCGCGCGCAATGGCACGAGCCGAAACGGCAGCCAAAGATCGGGCGCTGCTGGCGATGGCCGCTGCTATCGAACGCGACGCGCTAGGGCTGCTGGATGCAAACCACCGCGACCTGGCTGTCGCGCGCACAAAAGGACTCTCTCCTGCGCTGATCGACCGGCTTACGCTCGACGGCAAAAGCGTAACCGCCATGGCGGAGGGCTTGCGCCAGATCGCACAGCTGCCGGACCCGGTCGGCGAGATCAGCGAGCTCAAGTACCGCCCATCCGGCATCCAGGTAGGGCGAATGCGAGTGCCCCTCGGTGTGATCGGCGTCATCTACGAAGCGCGCCCGAACGTCACTGCCGATGCAGCGGGGTTGTGCCTGAAGGCGGGCAATGCAGCCATCCTGCGCGGGGGCTCGGAGGCCATCCACTCCAACCAGGCCGTAGCCGGGTGCGTGCAGGAAGGGCTCCGCGCCGCGGCGCTGCCCGAGGCGGCCGTGCAGGTGATCGAGACGACCGATCGCGCCGCGGTAGGGGAGCTGATCACGATGCGGGAATATGTCGATCTGATCGTTCCGCGCGGCGGCAAAAGTCTCATCGAGCGCGTCTCGGCAGAATCTCGAATCCCGGTGTTGAAGCATCTCGACGGTGTGTGTCACGTCTACATAGACGACGGCGCGGATTTGCCCAAGGCGATCCGCATTGCAGACAACGCAAAGACCCAGCGGCTGGGGACCTGCAATACAATGGAAACACTGCTGGTGCACCGTAACGTCGCCGCCGCGGTCCTGCCGGCGCTATGCAAGATCTACGTCGAGAAGGGCGTCGAATTGCGCGGCGACGCGCGAGCGCGCGCTCTCGTCCCGCAGATGAAAGAGGCGCGCGAAGAAGATTGGTACACCGAGTATCTCGCGGCCATCCTCGCGGTCAGGGTCGTGGACGATCTCGACCAGGCGATCGAGCACATTGCGGTCTACGGCTCGCAACATACCGACGCGATCGTGACCGAGGACTACGGTCGCGCGCGCCGCTTTCTGCGCGAAGTCGACTCGAGCTCCGTGATGGTCAACGCATCCACGCGCATGGCCGACGGCTATGAGTACGGCCTGGGCGCCGAAATCGGTATCTCCACCGACAAGCTGCACGCGCGCGGACCGGTGGGGCTGGAGGGTCTCACGTCGCAGAAATTTATCGTGCTCGGAGACGGCCAGATCCGCGAGTAACTCGCCGGATGTCAGCCAGTTGTCGGGCCGGCTTCTCCGAATCACGCGTTCGACAGGCTCTGCACAGTCAGGATAGCCATGAGCAGCCAGATCGAAGTCAAGGTTCCCGACATCGGGGATTTCAAGGACGTGCCGGTCATCGAAGTCCTGGTCAAGCCCGGCGACAGCATCAAGAAGGAAGACTCCCTCATCGCGCTCGAGTCCGACAAGGCCACCATGGAGGTCCCTGCGCCCGAGGCCGGCATCGTCAAGGAGTTGCGCGTCAAGCTAGGCGACAAGGTCTCGGAAGGCGCTGTAATCCTGGTGCTCGAGACCGACGGTGCCGCCGCCAAGGCTCCTGCGACCGAACCGCCCAAGCCCGCGCCGACGACCGCAGCCGTGGCAGCGCCTCCAGCCGGGCCGGCTGCGGTCTCTGCTGGTCCCACAGTGAAAGGCGACTATCACGCCGAGGTGATGGTGCTGGGTTCCGGGCCTGGCGGCTACACCGCTGCCTTCCGCGCTGCGGATCTCGGCAAGAAAGTCGTGTTGATCGAACGTTACGCGGAGCTGGGCGGAGTATGTCTCAACGTCGGCTGTATCCCGTCGAAAGCGCTCTTGCATGCCGCACGCGTAGTGGCAGAAGCAGAGGAAATGTCGCACGCCGGACTCAAATTCCAAAAGCCCGAGATCGATCTGGGTGCGCTGCGCGCCTGGAAGGACAATGTCGTCGCGAAAGGGACGAAAGGGCTTGGCGGACTGGCGAAGCAACGCAAAGTACAGGTGGTTACCGGCGTCGCGAAATTCACGTCCCCGCACATGATCGAAGTGCAAACGTCTGGCGGGAAGAAGACGGTTTCGTTCGACTACGCCATCATCGCTGCCGGATCGCAGTCGGCCCGGATTCCCGGTTTCCCGTATGACGACGAACGTCTGCTGGACTCTACGAGCGCGCTGCAACTCAAGGATATTCCGAAACGGCTGCTGGTCATCGGTGGCGGGATCATCGGGCTGGAGATGGCCACGGTCTACGACGCGCTCGGCTCGAAGATCAGCGTGGTCGAACTGCTCGATGGGCTCATGCCTGGTGCGGACCGAGACATCGTTCGGCCGCTCCACAAGCGCATCGAGAAGCGCTATGAAGCAATCTACCTCAAGACCAAAGTCGTCAAACTCGAAGCCACACCGCAGGGGCTCAAAGCAACCTTCGAGGGAGAAGGCGCGCCTCAACCGCAGACGTACGATCGGGTACTTCTCGCGGTGGGTCGGAGACCCAACGGCAAGGTCATCAACGCCGAAGCCGCGGGTGTGCTGGTAAACGAGCGCGGCTACATCTCGGCGGACAGACAGATGCGCACCAACGCGCCGCATATCTATGCCATCGGAGACATCGTGGGAGAGCCGATGCTCGCCCACAAGGCGAGCTATGAGGGCAAGCTCGCGGCCGAGGTGATCGCTGGCCACCGGGCTGCTTTCGACGCGCGCACGATTCCTTCGGTCGCCTACACCGACCCCGAGGTGGCGTGGATGGGATTGACCGAGACCATGGCGAAGGCGCAGGGAATCGAGGTCGACAAAGCCGTCTTTCCGTGGGCTGCCAGCGGGCGTGCGCGCGCTACCGGACGCGAGGAGGGCACCACCAAGTTGCTGTTCGACAAAAGCACGCGGCGTCTGCTGGGTGCAGGCATCGTCGGCGTCAATGCCGGCGAACTCATCGCCGAGACGGTGCTGGCGCTGGAGATGGGCGCAGATGCCGATGACATCGGGTTGACGATCCATCCACACCCGACTCTTTCCGAGACCATTTTCTTCTCGGCCGAGATCGCCGAGAACAGCATCACCGATCTGTACATGCCCAAGAAGTAGACCGGGGTTGAACGCGCCAATGCCCGACCTCTACGTCCCCCTGGTCACCCCGCCCGGCGCACGGAACGAGCCCGCGCACTGGTTTCTGTTCCAAGGAAACCAGATCCTAGTGCGTCGCGAGGAAGGTCACGCGTCTGTGCCGATGCTCGCAGATCCTCGCGACCTTGCCCTTGATCCCGTGCGCACACAATATCTGGGGACGCTGGCAGGGCGGCATTGCTATTCCGGCGAATGTGCGCCCGATGTTCCCGCTCCCGATGGATATATCTGGTCCGGACTGCGTGCGCTGTTTGGGTTGTTCGACGATGCGATGTTCGCGCTCGCGGGACGTGCTATCCAGATCATGGATTGGGACCGTTCTCACCAGTACTGCGGCCGTTGCGGAACACCCACCGAATTGAAGGCAGGCGAGCGAGCGCGACAGTGCCCGAATTGCGGGCAGGTTCACTATCCGCGTATCGCCCCTGCCGTGATGGCACTGGTTCAGCGCCGCGACCAGCTTCTGCTCGCGCGCTCACCGCACTTCGCTCCGGGGATGTACAGTGCGCTGGCCGGCTTCGTCGAGCCTGGTGAGAGCCTCGAGCATTGTCTCGTGCGCGAGGTGAAAGAGGAGGTAGGTGTCGAGGTCGCGAACCTGCGTTACTTCTCGAGCCAGTCCTGGCCGTTTCCCCACTCGCTGATGATCGCCTTCAACTGCGACTGGGTGGACGGGGAGATCACGCCTGAACCCAGTGAAATAGAGGCTGCGGGCTGGTTCAGCTTGGAGAATCTCCCGGTACTTCCCAACAAGATCAGCATTGCGCGCCGGCTGATTGATACCACTATAGCCAGAATGAAAGCCGGCTTACCGGTGAGCTGACGCCGACCAAACCTAAAGAGGAGGAGGCAATGCTCAAGATTTGGGGACGGAATAATTCCGTCAACGTGCAAAAGGTGCTCTGGTGCTGCGAAGAAATGCACGTGCAGTATCAGCGTCTGGATGCCGGCGGCAGCTTTGGCGTGGTCAACACGCCTCAATACCGCGCACTGAACCCCAACGGCCTCGTTCCCACGATCGAGGACGGGCCATTCGTGCTGTGGGAATCCAACACCATCGTGCGCTATCTCGCGGCCAAACACAGTTCAGGAAAGCTCTGGCCCGAGGACCTCAAAGTCAGAGCCGAGGGCGACAAGTGGATGGATTGGCAAATTGGAATGTTCTGGCCGAGCTTCCGGGCTCTGTTCTGGAACCTGGTGCGTACGCCGGTGGAGCAACGCGATGAAAAGGCCATCGAGGAATCGCGCTTGAAGACCGGCGAGATCCTGGAGTACCTCGATACCCACCTGAAGAACCGGATGTACGTCGCTGGCGAGGACCTGACGATGGGTGACATTCCGATGGGCTGCGCCATCTGGCGTTGGATGGCGTTGCCGATCGAGCGACCAGTGCTCTCAAATCTGCAGCGCTGGTTCGACACATTGCGCGAGAGGCCGGCCTACAAAAGTGTGGTCATGCTGCCGGTGACATAGTCCATATTCCATATCCGCCCGTCCTCCTCGACCTGGTGTCGAGGACACTCCCGAGTAACCGACTACTCAGGGGCTGTCAGCTGACCGGCAGGAATGGTGCCGTCGGCAAGACCGCGAAAGTAGGCATAGACGCCGTCGATGTTGTCGACCATTCTTGCCACGCTCTTGTAGGGCGGCATGCCGCGCTCGGGGCTGCCGTCCAGTACGAAGCGGGTGAAATCCGACCGGCTGCGTGTCTGCACCGATTCGATCAGAGATGGGCCGACGCTGCCACGATAGTCGGCGCCGTGACAACGCGCGCAGTCAAGTTGGCGTACGGCACGCCAGCCGTCGTACGTCTTCCGATAAGCCTGCGCTTGCTTCACCACGCTTTCCAAGTCGCTGCCTTCGTTCGCTTGCGACGAACCCCCGCCAACCATCAACGCCAACGTCAAAACCGCCGTCACGGCACAACATCGGGCTGGCTCTACAGAAACACGCCAGATCGGAACAGCGAGCGTTGCACGGTCTCGGTCAAAATTGTGCAAAGGCGTAACCATCGAAAACGATACTTCCATGCCCGGTCATCCGGCGCTCGCACGCCGCCAACACACCGTGTTGGCGAAGGCACCGGCCGGGCCGTAGTCCTATCGCGTCAGGGTGCGCGGTCCGGAATGCGGGCGACATCGGCAAGCCAGACCGTGGCCTCGCTGTCGCTGGGCGCACGATAGTCGCTGCGCGGCGATAGCGATCCGCCCGATCCCACCTTGGGCGCATTCGGGATCGCACTGCGTTTGTACTGCGAGGACTGAAAAAAACGGCGCACGAAGACAGCGAGCCATTTCTTGATCTCGCCGATCGCGTACTGATTGCGTCGGTCCGCAGGAATGTCGGGCCAATTGCCCACGCCGCGGTCGCGCCAGGTGCACCAGGCCATGAAGGCGACTTTGGCCGGCAGGTAACCGAAGCGCAGGGTGTAGTACAGATGGAAGTCCTGCAACTCGTAGGGTCCCACCACCGCCTCGGTGCTCTGACCCGGTTCCAGTTCGCTTTTGCCTGGAACCAGCTCCGGTGAAATGGGCGTGTCGAGCACATCCTGCAAGACGGCGCTCACTTGCTTGCCCAGCTGATTGGTCCGGGCCACATAGCGGATCAGATACTGGATCAGCGATTTGGGGACACTGGCATTCACGTGGTAGTGGGCCATGTGATCGCCTACCCCGTAGGTGCACCAACCCAGCGCGAGCTCGGATAGGTCGCTGGTGCCCACTACCGGAGCGTTGTGCACGTTGGCCAAGCGGAACAGATGGCTGGTGCGCTCGCCCGCCTGCACATTCTCGAACGTCACGTCGTACACCGGCTTGCCCTGCGCGAACGGGTGGCCGATGTCCTTGAACATCTGCAGGCAGCTCGGGCGAATATCCACCTCTCGCGCGGTGGCGCCCACGGCACTCATCAAACGGCGCGACTGGTCCAGGGTGCGTTCGCTGGTAGCGAACCCAGGCATGGTGTAGGCCAGGATATTTCTGCGGGGCAGACCCATTACATCCATGGCTCGCGCGCACACGATCAAAGCTTGTGTGGAATCCAATCCCCCGGATATGCCAATCACGACCTGGTTCGAGTTCATCGCCTTCAGGCGTTTGACCAGGCCCTGTACCTGAATCTCGTAGACCTCATGACAGCGCTCGTCGCGCGTGGCCGGATCGGCCGGCACGTACGGAAAGCGCTCGTAGTTGCGCTCCAGCGGGAGCGCTGCGGCGCTGGGCAGCGGGAGCGAAAAATTCACGCTGCGGAAACCGGATGCCGTATCGGCGTGACGCGCTACCGACTGGCCGAAGCTGTTGGTGCGCATGCGGTCCTGCGCAATCCGGTCAAGGTCGATGTCGCCCGTCGCCAGGTGCGAGCTGTACACGAAGCGCTGGGTTTCGGCCACGCGCGAGCCGTTCTCGTAGATCAAGCCGTGTCCGTCCCAGGCCAGATCGGTGGTGGACTCGCCGTAGCCGGCCGCGCAATACAGATATGCAGCCATGCAGCGCCCCGACTGGTTGGCCACCAGCTCGCGTCGATACTCATCCTTGCCCACGGTGATGTTGGAGGCCGACAGATTGATGAGCACCGTCGCACCGGCCAGCGCAGCCTGCGACGAAGGCGGGATGGGCGTCCACAGGTCCTCGCAGATTTCGACGAACAAAGCGAGCTGAGGCTGATTGTCGACCCGGAAGATGAGGCGGTTGCCGAAAGGCACATCGGTCTGCCCGCATAAGTCGATTGCTTCGCGTGCGCAGTAGTCGCCCGGTGTGAACTGACGCAGCTCGTAGAACTCCCGATAGTTGGGGAGGTAGGTCTTGGGTGCAATGCCCAGAAGGATCCCACCGGAGATCACCGCAGCGCAGTTGTATAACAGTCCATCGATCTGCAGGGGCACGCCTACCACCGTGACCAGCGCCAGCTCGCGCGACGCTGCGAGCACTTGCTCCAACGCCGCTTTGGACCCGTCCAGCAACGCCTGCTGATGGAACAGATCCTCGCATGAGTAGGCGGACAGACCCAGCTCGGGGAAAACCGCCAGCACCGCATGCCGAGCTGCGGCTTGCTGCATGAGCGTGACCGTCTGCGCCGCGTTGAAGGCGGGATCGGCGACCCGCACTTCGGGTATCGCGACCGCCGCGCGGATGAAGTTATGGCTGTAAAGGTTGAAGAAGGACACTGCCGGGGCCTATGACGATGCGGAGAATCGAATTGTGCCTGAAGGGCGGCAACCTGCCGCAAACAACGGCCGTCACGTCTCGGACCGGGCCGGGCCAGTGTAGAAGGCCGGCCACCTCTGCTTCACCAGCGGTCCATCGGAGCGATACGCGTGACACGAATCAAGCATTGGCGGCTTGCGCGCCGGATCGGAGCTTCCGTCACGTTTGACGCGCGCCGGATAGATAGTTTGGAAAGCAGTGGTCGCGATCGGTCCCAAAAGCTCAACCAGATGGGTGCAACCTTTCACCCCGCCAACCAACGCGCGCGTCTTGAGCGTCCACCCAGGGGCAATGCGAACGCCAACGAGTGCTTTGAAGTTATCCGCGATCTCGCCGCACACGCTATAGGGGCCGAAATCGGTTTTCGCTTCGACCTGCTGCACGACAAGGTCGGTGTCGACGGTGAGGCGAATCCACATTTCGTGCAGGTGTTCGCCTGCGCGAATGGTCCCGCCTCGGTCCGGGTTCGCGAAGTCATAGGGTTTCGTGTCCACCAGGTGACCCTCGATATCCCACAGGCCATCATCGCGCAGGTAGCCCTGACATTCGACGCGGCGGAGGTGCATAGGCTTGCGGTTTACAGACTGAGTGAGCGGCATGTCTCGCTTCGCTGTTTTGTGAAATTCAAACTTCGTCAGGCGCGTGCGCACGCTGCGCCACGCGCTCGAGCACGGCGAGCTTTTCTTCGGCGGTCATCTCCAGCCAGTCGGCGATCTCCCGCAACGTCCGCCGGCACCCGAGACACAGGCCCGAGCCAGGGTCCATCTGGCACACGTTGACGCAAGGCGAAGGAACATGAGCGGGTGGCTGAATCATGCCGTCGCTTTGGAGCTCGTTTCCTTGGCCGCGCGGCGCGCCGCCTTGGCCGCGAGTGCACGACCCGCGCGCGATGCGGTCGGGCGCCCGAGCTGGCCACAGATGAACTGCGCCGCTTGCAGCAGCGCGTCCATGTCCACGCCGGTCCCAATATCCAATCCATTCAGCATGTACAACACGTCCTCGGTCGCAACGTTGCCCGTAGCACCCGGTGCGTACGGACAGCCGCCCAAACCCGCTACAGAACAGTCGAAGGTTGCCACTCCCAGCTCGAGCGCAGCAAAAATATTCGCCAGAGCCTGGCCGTAGGTATCGTGGAAATGACCTCCCAGCTTCTCGATCGGGATGCCGCGCGCGACCGCCTCGATCATGCGGCGGGTTTTGCCGGGCGTTCCCACGCCGATCGTGTCA
>Ga0335083_10010896_pt1 | contig 10945 bp, 14 predicted proteins | sample Lox_Sample_42_FD_206716 | JGI IMG/M metagenome (GOLD analysis project Ga0335083, IMG submission 206716) | Soil microbial communities from Loxahatchee National Wildlife Refuge, Florida, United States - Lox_Sample_4.2 | ecosystem: Environmental > Terrestrial > Soil > Wetlands | place: USA... | reverse complement strand
CCTGCTCACCAGGTCAAACAGCCGGACAGTTTTTGGCGCGCTCTGCTGACCATCATCATCGCCGACGTTTCGATGTCGCTCGACAACGTGCTCGCGGTGGCGGGCGTGGCGCGACATTTCCCGGTGATCATGGCGATCGGGCTTGTGCTTTCGGTCGTGCTGATGGGCGTCGCCGCCAACATCATCGCCAAGATGATAGAGAAATATCGCTGGATCGCGCTGGTCGGCATTCTGGTGATCCTGATCGCTGGGGTGCAGATGGTCTGGGAAGACCTGCACAATTTCTTCCCTAGCGTGCCGGCGCCGCCGCACGTTCCCGGCATGGAGCCCGCGCACTAAGGCTTGGACTTGCTCCCCAGCTGTTCGCGCAGCACCTTGCCGGGGATTTCGTCAACCGCGCCGGGATTAAGCGCGCCGAGCTGGAAGGGACCATAAGCGACGCGGATCAGGCGGTTGACCTTGAGGCCAAATGCTTCGAGCACGCGGCGCACCTCGCGGTTCTTGCCTTCGCTGATGCTGACCGTGATCCAGGCATTCGCGGCTTGGCCGCGCTCGAGCTTGGCGTCGATCGGCCCATAACGCACGCCCTCGATGGTGACGCCCTTGGCGAGCCCGTCGAGTTCTTCTTGCGTGATGCGGCCGAAGGCGCGGGCGCGGTAGCGTCTGAGCCAGCCGTTTGACGGCAGCTCCAGCCGGCGCGCCAGCGCGCCGTCATTGGTGAGCAGCAGCAGGCCCTCGGAATTGAGATCGAGCCGGCCGACCGAGATCACGCGCGGCAGGTCCTGCGGCAGGCGCTCGAACACGGTGGGACGGCCTTGCGGGTCGCGGTGCGTGGTCACCAGGCCCGCCGGCTTGTGGTAGCGCCATAGCCGCGTCGGCTCTTTGGCGTGGACTGGCCGGTTGTCAACCCGGATATCGTCGGCCTCCGTGACCATCATGGCCGGCGTTTCCAGCACCTTGCCATTGAGCTTGATGCGGCCTTCGGCGATCAGTCTCTCGGCGTCGCGGCGCGAGCAGACGCCGGCGCGGGCGAGATATTTGGCGATGCGTTCGCCGGCGGCGTCGGGTGAAGGCGTGGAGGCCATGGGTTTGCCGGTGTGATACCAAGACCGGCGATGGAGTTCGAGTGAGCGACGAAGCGAATATGGGCCGGGCGCTGGAGTTGGCGCGGGGCGCGGCGGAGGCCGGCGAGGCGCCGATCGGGTGCGTCATCGTGGATGCCGACGGCGTTGTGGTGGCCGAGGCCGCCAATGCGCCGATCGCGTCGCGTGATCCCACCGCGCATGCCGAGATCGTGGCGCTGCGCGCCGCGGCGGCGAAGCTCGGGAATTACCGGCTGAAGCAGGGGCTGACGCTCTATGTCACGCTGGAGCCGTGCGCCATGTGCGCGGGCGCGATCTCACACGCGCGGATCGCGCGCGTGGTCTATGGCGCGGACGATTCCAAGGGCGGCGGCGTGGCCCACGGCGCCCGCGTGTTCGAGCAGCCGACCTGTCACTGGAAACCGGACGTCGCCGGCGGCGTGCGCGCAGAGGAGAGCGCGGAGCTGCTGCGGAGCTTCTTCAAGGCGCGGCGCTAAAACGGGTCGAATTTGCGACAAAGTTTCACTCAAGCGCAGGTAGGATTTGGCAAGCGTTTCCGGGACCTTGAAGGTGGGTGAAGCACGAGCCACCGCGAAAGCGTTGCTTGCGAAGCGGCGCGGTTCCAACGCCAGCTATCTGGCGATCTTGTTTGGACTAATAGGATGCGGGCTAGGAGTAGGTCTGTTCGCAAGCCTCGTTTTTGCCGGTGGCGATTTAAGGCACAACATCATCGGTGGCGCGTTGGGCGCGGTGGCGGGGTCGCTTGCGTACAGCTTCACTGCAAAGCGCTTGGTGGCGGCTCGATTCAAGCGGGAGTTTAGGGCGCGTCAGCAAACGCTCGAACTGCCTCTCCGCATGGTGATTTCGCCGGACAATCTGACGTATGAGTTGGGCGGGCTTGCGCATATCGCCCAATGGCCTGTGGTAGATGAATTATTCTGCGACCACGACTATTGGATTTTCTCGGCGCAGGCGAACGCAATGTTTGCACCGAGGCGCTTCTTCGCGAGCGAAGACGAGGAAAGAAAATTCGTGAAGGAGGCGCTCGCTTATATGAGCCCTGAGGCGCAGTCGCGCAGTGCGGGGGCGGAGCAATTCGCAAGATCAGCCTCGACGAACGTTTGATCGCCGCTCTGAGCCAATCTTAGGCGAGAGCCTTGCGCGTTTGCGCGATGTCGTCCGCGATCTGCTGCATCATGGCCTCGACGGAGCCGTATTTCTGTTCGTCGCGGAGGAAGGCGATCAGCGCCACCTCGATAGTGCGGCCGTAGAGGTCGCCATCGAAATCCAGGATGTGCGCCTCTAGCACCGGATCGGCGAGCGGCGCGACCGTGGGGTTGAGCCCAATATTGACGGCGGCGGGACGCGCGGCGCCATCGCCAATATCGACGCGCGCGGCGCAAACGCCGAGCCGGGGGCGGACGTAATCGCCCAAGCTGACGTTGGCGGTGGGGATGCCGAGCGGGCGGCCGCGGCCCGCGCCATGCAAGACCTCGCCTTCGATCGCCCAGGGGCGGCCGAGCATGCGGGCCGCGCTCGCGACGTCGCCCTGTATCACCGCTTTGCGGATGGCGCTGGACGAAACCTTGGCGCCCTCCGGCCCGCCATCGATCGGTGCGACGACGCCGACGGTGAAGCCCAGGCGCTTGCCGTGCTCGGTCAGCGTTTCGACATCGCCCATGCGGCCACGTCCATAGCGGAAATCGAAGCCGACCGCGACATGCGCGACGCCGAGGCGTTCGGCCAGGATGCGTTCGCAGAATTCCGCATCGGTCATTTGCGAGAGCGCGCGGTCGAAGCGGATCTTGAACAGCAGCTGCACGTCAAGCGCCTTGAGCGCGCGGGCGCGCTGATCGCGCGTCTGCAGGCGGAAGGGCGGCGCGTCGGGCTGAAACAGACGGCGCGGATGCGGCTCGAACGCGGCGGCGCCGAGCGCGAGACCGCGCGCTTCGGCGACGGCGCGTGTGGCGGCGATGACGCCTTGGTGCCCGAGATGCACGCCGTCGAAATTGCCGAGCGCAACGGCCGCGCCGCGTGCGCCCTGTGGGATGGCGTCGTCGGGAGAAAAGCGCCGCATCAGTGTTTCACGTTATCTTTCGCGTAGAGATTTTTAGCAAAGCGTTTGCAAAGCGGCGCGCCGAAGCCATCCGTTCACCTGTAGTTAAATCCTGTTTTACCGAATATTTGCGGCCACTTGGTAATAGAGCGAGCAACGACAAAGCGCAAAGCCTGCTTGCCGTCGGGGCGTCGCACCCCGCCCCGGCGGCCCGCGGCTCCGATCATTGAAGTGGATTGAGGCCCATTATGGCCGTGTCGAAGTCAATGCCGATCCTGATCGTGGACGATTACAACACGATGGTTCGCGTCGTGCGCAATCTGCTGCGCCAGTTGGGCTTTTCCAATATTGACGAAGCCTCGGACGGGCATACCGCGCTGACCAAGATGAAGGCCAAGGACTATCAGCTCGTGATCTCGGATTGGGACATGAGCGGCATGACCGGCGCGGAATTGATGCGGCATCTGCGTTCCAGCGACCGCTATCGCCGCACGCCGGTGCTGATGATCGCCAGCGACGCCGATGACGGCGCGGTCGCCACCGGCCGGGCGGGCGCCAATTCCTACATCACCAAGCCGGTGACGGCGCCGATGTTCAAGGCGAAGCTCGAAAGCGTGCTCGGCGCGTTCTGATCAAACCACCGTTTGGCCGCCATCGATCACGAACGTCTGGCCGGTTGTAAACGCGCCCGCGGGCGAAGCCAGAAACACAGCCATGCCGGCGATCTCGTCAGGCTGGCCGATGCGCTTTAGGCATGAGTGCTCGGTGTAGGCTTTCAGGATCGACGGATTTTCCCACAGCGCCTTGGCGAAATCGGTTTGCACCAAGCCCGGCGCGATGGTGTTGACGCGCACATTGTCGGGCCCAAACTCGCTGGCGAGATTGCGCGCCATCTGCATGTCGGCGGCCTTGGAGATGTTGTAGGCGCCCAGAAGCGGCGAGCCTTTCAAACCGCCGATCGATGAAATCAGGATGATCGCGCCGTCGCGGCGTTCGCGCATTTGCGGTGCGACCATGTTAATGAGCCAGTGATTGGAGACGATGTTGTTCTGCAGGATTTTCAGGAACTGGTCGTCGCCGATGCCGCTCATCGGTCCGAAATAGGGATTTGAGGCGGCATTGCAGACCAGGACGTCGACACGGCTGAACGCGGCCATGGTCTCATCCACAAGCTGCTGCAGCGCCTCCTTGGCGGCGATGTTGGCGGGAACGGCGATTGCGGCCTTGCGCCCCACCGCGTCGTTGATCTCTTGCACCGCGGCTGCACAGGCGTCGGCCTTGCGCGAGGACACCACGACATTGGCGCCGTGCTCGGCGAGGCGGTGGGCGATGGCTTTGCCGATGCCGCGCGACGAGCCGGTGACGATGGCGGCCTTGCCGGCGAGGTCGAACAAATTTGCCATGGGCCGGGGCTCCTTGCGACGTGCCGCACCCTAGGCGCCGCGCCGCGCGTCAGTCTAGGTTGCCCTGGCGGGAGGACACGAGGGGATGAGGACGCTCGCTTTTGCACTGGCCGCCGCCGTTTTGGCGCTGGCTTTGGCGTCGTGCAGCAAGGCGGCGGATCCGCTGGCCGAGGCGCGCGCGCATTGCGATGACCGCGCCGTCGAGGCGCAGGATCGGATCAACGCCTGCTCCCAGCTGCTGGACGGCGGCAAGCTCCAGGGCGCACAGCGCGCCGTGGCGCTGGCGCATCGCGGCGAAGCCCATGTCGCGGCGAAGGAGACGACGCCGGCCTTGCGCGACTTTGAGGCCTCCCTCGCACTCGACGCCAACAATCTCGAAGCGACCTATGGGCGCGCCGCGATCCTGCTGGACAGCGGCCAGCTTGATGCGGCGCAGCCGCTGGTGCAGCGCATGGTGGCCGCCGGCTACAATCTGGTGCAGGCGCAATACATGGCCGGGCGTATTGCGCTGGCGCGCGGCGAATACCAGAACGCAGTGACCGCGTTCGACGCCGCGCTCGCGCTCGATTCAGGCTACGCGCCGGCTCTGGCCTTGCGCGGGCGCGCCAAGGAATCGCTCGGGCAGGATGGCGATGCGCGCGCCGATTACGATGCTGCGATCGCGCACGACTCAAGCGCGGCCAATGCGCTGGCGTGGCGCTGCTGGATGAAGCTCAGGGCGAAGCCCATCGTCGACGCCGACGCGCGCGCCGACGCGGACGCCGCCGTGCGCGCCGATCCGCATGTCGTGGAGGGGCAGACCTGTCTCGGCGTGCTGCAGCTCCGGGCCGGCGAATGGGGCGACGCGCAGAGCGCGTTCGATGCGGCTTTGACCTATGAGCCCGGCAATCCGGTGGCGCTGTTCGGGCGCGGTGTGGCGCGCCGCCGCAGCGGCGACGATCACGGCGCCGACGACATGAACCAGGCGCATGAGTTCGACGCCCATGTCCGCGAGTTCTACTTCGCGCTGGGCGTGACCACGTATTAGACCTGATCGAGCCGCGCGGCGATGAGCGCGGCGTTGGCGGCGGCTTCCGCCGGGCCCGCACCGGGCGGGCGGGTCAGCACCAGATCGGCCAGCGCGCGCTGCGGGGCGACATGAAGCTCGTGCATCGGGCGAACATTGGTGAAGAATTGCTGCAGCACCGAGCGCGCCGAGCGGCCGCGGGTTTCGGTGTCGCGGATCATGCGACGGCCCAGTCGGAGCGCCTCATCGGCTTCGACATAGACGGAGAGATCGTAAAGCGGGCGCAAGGCTGGGAAGGCGAGCAGGTGGATGCCTTCGATGATGACCACGTCGTGCGGCGCGACGTGTTCGGTCTCTGGCCGGCGCAGATGGGTGACGAGATCGTAGAGCGGCTTGTCGAAGGCTTCGCCGTTTTTGGCTTTGATTAAGTTCTCAAGCAGCAGCTTTTCGTCCTTCGCCGAAGGCTCGTCGAAATTGAAGGTGTCTGGATTGAAATTGGGAATGGTGTTGGCGGAGCGATAGTAATCGTCTTCGGCGATCAGCACGGCGCGATCGCCCAGTCGCTGCGCCAGCGCCCGCGCGATGGTGGTCTTGCCCGCGCCGGAGCCGCCGGTGATGGCGATGAGTTTGGCCATGTGCGTTGGTGGCGCGGTCGGCGCGGAAACACAAGGGCGCAGCTAGACGGCGTCGAATTTCCTAACCAGCGTTTTAGGCGCCTGCAGGCGCCAGGCGCGCTCAAGCCGGGCGCGCGCTTCTTTCTTGGTGAGCTTGGACGGACGCGCCAGCACGGCGGGATAATTCCGGTAATGCGGGGTGATGTAATAAATCTGCGGTGCGGCTTCACACAGGAACGCCTGCTCCTCAACCGCGGTGAGGCGCAGCACGAAGGCTTTCTCCTCCACATTGAAGCCGCCGATATATTTGCCGCGCACCTTGAGTGAAGGGCTGCCCCATGAGGTGGATTCTTCCACCTCAGGCAGCTCTTTGGCGATGGCGACGAACGCTTCCCATTTCATCCGCGCAGCTTAGCGGTTCGCGCCAAGCGCGTTAAGCGCGGCCTTGCTGCTTGATGAAGAAGTCGCGCGGCGGCGCAGTTTCTTCCATCAGGCTTTCCTTGATCGCGCGCGGCGCGCCGAACAGGTGGCCTTGGGCGTAGGGGATGTCGAGGTCGAGCACCTCAAGCACCAGATCTTCGCTCTCGATGCGCTCGGCGATGAGATCGACGCCGTAGCGGGCGAACACGGCGGTTACGTCCGCCGCCGCGATCTCGCGCGTGATCGCGGAGCGTGGGCGGCGGCCTTCCTTGATCAGCTGGTCGGCGAGCACGCGCCCGGCCGCTTTCACATAGCGGACGCCGGACCGCTCCAAATCGGGCAGATCGATTTCTACCGAGGTGACGCGGTCGATCGAGAAGCGGAAGCCGAGATCGACCAGCTTGGCCATGGCGCGGGCCTCGACCGAGGTGCGGGCATCGTAAGCGACCTGCGGGATTTCGAAGATCACGGCGCCGGCGAGATCGCGGTTCTCGCGCATGAAATCGAGGAATTGCGGGAAGAAGTGTTCGTCCGAAAGCGCGAGCGGGCTGATGTTGCAGAAAATGCCGACGCGGCGGTCCTGCTTCATCAGCTTGCGCACGATCTGCACGCAGCGGAACAGCAGCACGTTGTCGATCATCGACATCAGGCCCGCTTGCTCGGCGGCGGGAATGAATTCGGTCGGCATGATCAGCCGGCCGGTCGCGTCTTTGAGGCGGGTGAAGCCTTCATAATAAGCGGTGCGGCGCTGCGGCAGCTGCACGATGGGCTGCAGATGCAGTTCGACGCGATTATCCATCAAGGCTTCGCGGACCAGATCCATCGGCCCGCGCCCGCCCGGCTGCTGCGGCTGCGCCGCGGGCGCGGCGGTTTGCAGATGCGCGAGGCGCGCATCGATGGATTGGCCGAGCTTGTCGACGATCTGCTCGATCAGCTTGAGTTCCGGCGGCGATTGCGGCGGCGCTTCAACCTGTTTCGGCGTGCCGAAATGCACGGCCATTTCCAGGGATTCGAGCCGCGCTTGCACGGCGTCGATATCGGCGAGCACTTCGCGATGGGCGCTGCGCAGCTTTTCAACGTCGCCCTTGATGCGCTTTTCCGCGGTGGCGACGCGCCCGACCGCGAAGGTCGAGGAGATGCCGGCATGGGTTACGGCGCACGCGGAGAAGAGGGCGACCCCGCCCAGGAACGCGGATGCGCCGTCGGCGCCGCCGACATGATTGAGCGCGAGCCCCACCGTCAGCGAGAGCAGCGCGTAACCAGCATAGAGCAAGGCGTGCGTGAAAATGGGCATGAGAATCCCGAATCTCTCTCGGGACTATGACGCGGTCCATCCAGTTAGCGGAACCTTAACCAACCTGAATTGCACACCGTTACGAAGCACGAACGACTAGGCAGGATTTGCCGACGCTCAGTCATTCCGGGGCTCCGCGCAGCGGAGAACCCGGAACCCATGGGATCGTAGCGCTGCGGCGCTTGCCCTGGGTTCCGGATCGCGATTGCGTCGCGTCCGGAATGACTTAGTGGCTTCCGGAATGACCTAAGCGAGCCGCGCTTCGAGCCCGGCGCGCACGGCAGGCCATTCCTCTCGCAGAACGGAATACCAGGCGGTGTCGCGAAGCGATCCGTCCTTGCGGCGCATGTGGCTGCGGTGAACGCCTTCAAACTGCGCGCCGAGTTTGAGGATCGCCGCGCGCGAGCGCGCGTTCAGCGCGTCGGTCTTGAGTTCGACCCGCTCGGCGCCGCAGGCGAAGGCGCGCTCGAACAGCAGCAGCTTGCAGGCAGGGTTCACCATGCCGCCCTGAACCTCGCGCGCATACCAGGTGCCGCCGATCTCGACGCCCGCGTCGGCGGGACGGATGTTGAGGTAGCAGGTTTGGCCGACGATTTTGTCTTCCCCCGAAAACGGGGGAGCAATACGGATCACAGCGTGCGGAATCCAGCGGCCGGCGGCGCGCTCGTTCATCAGCCAATCGAACCAGGCGCTAAACCCGCGCGCTTCGACTGGAAACGGAATGTGCGTCCAGATTGCGGGATCGGCTGCGGCCCCGATCAGGGCTTCGCGATGGCTCTCTTCGAACGGCTCCAGGCGCACGCGCGCATGCGTCAATGTCGTTGCGGCAAGCTCCATCGGCGGCATTGCTCCCGTCTTATGCGCGCTTTAGCGTAAGCCCGCTGACGCCGCCAGAGCGCGGGAGGATTCCCATGATTTTTGAGCATTCGGATACGACGAAGCTTTGGATCGCGCGGGTGCAGCGTTTCATGGATGAGCACGTCTATCCCGCCGTTCCGGTCTATGAGGCGCAGCAGGCCGAGGGCGGACGCTGGAAAGTCATTGCTGTCGTTGAAGACTTGAAGGCGAAAGCCAAGGCCGCTGGGCTTTGGAATATGTTTCTGCCGCCTTCAAGCGGGCACGCCAACGTCGACGACACGTTTCAGTTTGAAGGCCCGGGGCTGAGCAATCTCGAGTATGCGCCGCTGGCGGAGATCATGGGGCGCGTGCTGTTTGCGTCGGAAGCATTCAATTGCTCGGCGCCTGACACCGGCAATATGGAGGTGCTGGAGCGCTACGGCACGCGCGCGCAGAAGGATCGGTGGCTGAAGCCGCTGATGAACGGCGAAATCCGCTCGGCGTTTCTGATGACGGAGCCGGGCGTGGCGTCGTCGGACGCAACCAACATCCAAACCGAGATCAAGCGCGACGGCGATCACTACGTCATCAATGGCCGCAAATGGTGGTCGAGCGGCGCCGGCGACCCGCGCTGCAAGGTCGCGATCCTGATGGGCAAGACCGATGCGAGCGCGCACCGCTATCAGCAACAGAGCCAAATCCTGGTCCCGCTCGACGCCAAGGGCGTGACCGTCCTGCGCCCGCTCAGCGTGTTCGGCTATGACGACGCGCCCCACGGCCACATGGAGATCGAGCTCAAGGATGTGCGCGTGCCGGCGGAGAACCTCGTCCTCGGCGAAGGCAGAGGCTTCGAGATCGCACAGGGGCGCTTGGGCCCGGGCCGCATCCATCACTGCATGCGCACGATCGGGGCGGCGGAAGCTGCGCTCGATGCGATGTGCAAGCGACTGCTCTCGCGCACGGCGTTCGGTAAGGTGATTGCCGAACATTCGATCTGGGAGCAGCGCATCGCCGAAGCGCGCATCGACATCGAGATGACGCGGCTGCTCTGCCTCAAGGCGGCGTACATGATGGATGTCGCTGGCAATAAGGGTGCGCGCGGCGAGATTGCGATGATCAAGGTCGCGGCGCCGCGCGTGGCGCTCAAGGTGATCGACGATGCGATCCAGGCGCATGGCGGCGCGGGCGTCTGCCAGGATTTCGGATTGGCGCGGTCTTATGCCGGCATCCGCACCCTGCGTCTGGCGGACGGGCCTGACGAAGTGCATTGCCGCACCATCGCGCAGATGGAGCTCGCCAAGCACGCTGGCAATCAGCCGCGGCGCGCCAGCTGATGTGGCATGAGGGCTTTGTGCCGGACCTCGCGGCGTGGGTGCTCAACGCGCTTGCGCTGGCGTTCGGGGCTTTGCTTGGCGCACGCGCGCTGATCGATCCGCACTGGGCCGCGCGCCTGGTGCGGCTGAGAGCCGATGACGCGCAGCCTGGCGGCTTCGCCGAATTCCGCGCGACGTTTGGCGGCGTGTTTCTCGGGCTGCACGGCGCGGCGCTCGTCTTGAGCCTTTATTGGATCTTGAACGGCATCGCCGTGGTCGGCGTCTGCGCCATCGGCGCGTCGGGCGCCGTTGCCGCGGGCTGGTTCGGCGCCGCGTTCGGGCGCGCGCTTTCGCTGTGGCGCGACAAGGGCACGCGCACGCGGTTCAACCTGATCTCCATCGGCGTGGAAACGCTCGTCGGCCTTTTGATCGCCGCGCCATGGGTGACGTGGCTGTTTCAGGGCGCGGGCTGATCATTTGCCCATGAACACGACGCCTGCGCCGAGCGCGATCAGCGCAAAGCCAAGCGCGTGGTTCCAGCCGAGCGGCTCTTTGAGATAGAGCCAGGAAAAGCCGGCGAATACGATCAGCGTGATCACCTCCTGCATCGTCTTCAGTTGTGCGGCCGAATAGGCGTAGCTGCCGATGCGGTTGGCGGGCACGGCGAAGCAATATTCAACGAAGGCGATGCCCCAGCTGGCGAGAATGGCGAGCAGGATCGGCGCGGTGCGGAACTTGAGGTGCCCGTACCACGCCAGCGTCATGAACAGGTTGGAACAGGTCAGCAGGACGATCGGCGCGATCGCGGGCGGCAGGAAATTGGGCATGGGCGCTCCGTGAAAAGAGGCGCTCTTACTAGAATGAGGCGCGCCGGGAAAACAGCCGCAAAAATATGTAGACCGATCATCATAGTGCAGCTA